>Ga0181469_100084_pt1 | contig 25425 bp, 17 predicted proteins | sample InSIn2SAF170_2_FD_119081 | JGI IMG/M metagenome (GOLD analysis project Ga0181469, IMG submission 119081) | Clean room microbial communities from NASA Spacecraft Assembly Facility at Jet Propulsion Laboratory, Pasadena, California, USA -... ... | reverse complement strand
ACATGGGAAAGCGGCGACATTGACGTAAAACTTTGTGAATATTGCGGAGTTGCATTAGTTGGTCTACGGCTTCCTAAGCATGGAAGCAGGATCGATCTAACTGGTGCGACGACGAAGTCCCCGTCCCGACCGATGAATGGTAGAAGCATCCAAGGATAGCAGGGAATCTAGTTGGTGCAGGCTAGCAGTATATATGAGGGCCTTCGTAGGTAGGTGCAGTTGGGTATCCATTTACCTCTAGGAACCTCTAGTGCCGGTGAATTATGGATTCATAGTGCGATCGGAGCTTAGCGTGAATAAGTAAGGAAGTAGGGTTGTCGAAATGACTCATTAATAGCGGGATCGGGAACCCGTCTTATGCGCTACCTTGTTGGCCGACGTAGGTATATGAATTTACCAGTATATTATAGGTGCACCTGACATTACATTTCCACGATTGAATCATATTCCATCCCGGCCACCTTCGCTGTTGCTCCTATGATTACGGGCGCTTTATCTAACCGGTAAGTTCCCTTCTGTTCTGTCAGCTTTCTTAGTCTCTTTTCCTCTTTATTTATGGGGGGAATCCGTTTGGCTTGGGAGGAATTGCAAGATCGCTCGACTAAAAGGTAATTTATTGCTTGCTCGACCAAAGAGAGAGCAAGGAGGTTGACCCGCTTGTCCGCATCGGACAAGGCCCGTTAGGGTGCGTAAGCACGCTCGACTAATAAGGCCGCCATCGACTCGGCCGAGGTTACGAGCCCCCCCACCCAATAAGTAAATTGAAACTTTAGTTGCTCTTTGGTTACTTATTTGCCCCTCAAATAAGTCAAAAAAAAAGAAGTAAATTGAAGAGGAATAGTTTTTCATTTTATAGTATGAACTCACAAGGATAAGGTTCTATCTTTGCGTAACGAATCGTATCAAATTCCGACTAAGCGAATCAAAGCGAATCATCATAGCAATCTCCGTAAATCACACAGCCCAATACCGAAGCCTCACCACCAATGCCGATCCACCAATCACATGCCACACCCCCATCGAGCGATCTAGGGCCTGCCTTCAAATAATAAGCAGATTCACTTTAGTTATCAGACAGAGGTGGGAAATGGAAAATCCAATAGATTGATTTGCATGTTCTGAATTGTAGATCATGTGCATTTGATTCATTTAGAGCCGCAGAGCATTCGATTTATGGCAAGCGCATAGCGGAACGAATGGCATGATGCAAGACGTGTTGGGCGTCTGAGAGACAGTGAACAGAATAGAGCTGGTCGAGTCTTTTTTTTATCCTCGGTGGGTTACTCCGCTCTCCTGTGTTCCTATTCTTTATTTGTCTTTTTTAAGTCTCTCAATGAAAGGCCGCCATCATGCCCCCGGCAGGGCTCGACCAACGGGAGAGGTACGTTAAGTGACTCGACCAAGGATGCGCTTTAAGGCTCGACCACTATTTACCCACCCACCCCAATCCCCGAGGGGAGAGGTTAGAAGTCGCTCATCCATCCGATGGGTGAGGTGGCATATCCAGATGATATAAAATGCTCACGCCTCAATCTGGTAAATTAAGTATGCAAGGGTGCGTAAAGATGATAGAGAGTATTAAGGCCTATCACAATAATAAGGTCAATTCCGTACTGAAAGGTAGTGGCCCAACAAGATGTCAATTGATATAGAGAAGGTGGCATGGGTAGTATATCCAACAGCAGATCCAGTCACTTACTTGTCTAGTAGTTCTTTCTCTACGGCTTAAGACTAAAGCAAGTGTCATAGGGCTTACACTACAGACTAAGCTAAGACCTTGCAGCAGTAAGTTCGTAGGGCTAAGACTAACCTGCTTGGACTAAGCTAGTAAGATGAATTGAGATGATGAATCTATTCGAGAATAAGAAATCTAAACATATAATATCTTTACATATAATAAAGGAATCTATATATATTATATATGTGATACTGGCATATCTTAATATTTACTTTTACTCCGCCGATGAGAGCTGATTTGAATCTTACTCGAACTCCAATGATAACTGATTTGTTATATTCCTTTCACTCCGACGAGATATCTTTATAGATTGACTCGAACTCCGATGAGAGCTGTTTTGTGATAGGCCACGTCTAATTCCGGGGTTATGCTCAAAGCCTAGACAAACTAAAAAGGGTTATTGGGGTGTTTGGTACGTCCAGCTTAATCTTACTCTCCTATTAGATCTTCCTCTTCGAACTGACTTGTGTAAACTGACTTGTCTAGTAGTAGTTTTTCTGTCTCTACAGCTTAAGACGGTCTGGATCTAAGTGCTGGACCTAAGTGATGGACTAAGATGGACTAATAAGCTAGTATCTTAAGGCTTGTTTCTCTGCTGCTGGACCAAATAAGATAATAAAGCTTGTGTTCATAGGGCTTACTGTACTACAGACTAGGGCTTGTCTTTAAGGCTAGTTTCCGAAGAGCTCTTTCTCTCCGAAGCTCCAACCAACAGAGTTAGTTCATCTAATAAGACTGGTTAGTTCACCTCATCTATGCATATTGAGTGAAAGCTAGACCATTAAAGTATGGCTTAGACCATTAGGGTGCCTCGTGGTCCTGGCTCCAACAGATTTGATTAGTTATAAGGTTTCTTTTGCTAAGGCTAGTCCAGGTATAAAAGATTTTGTTGAATTGGGAATTGAAGGGTGTAATTGGAGGTCATCAAGTGTGCTTATGGGATCCACGAAATAAAGGCTACCGGCTTTTGTTGTGTCCATGGAACCAGGCAAGAAACTCTTAGCTAATAGTGAGACTTTATGGCTAGTAGTATTGACTTGTATTAGTTTTGTATATACAGCTTAAGACTAAAGCAAAGTGCATGGAAAAAAAGAGTCTATTAAGGCTAGTTTATATGGCACTGGGGCAAGACCCTTAATAAAGATATGCGGGATAGTCAATTAATGAATTAATGAATGAAAAGGTCGTAATAGAGTCTAAGAGTTAACAACCCCTATCAATATGGTCAATTTAGTACATAAAGGTGGCGTATAAAGATGATATAGAGTATGAACGACCCTATCCCGATGGACCAAGGCAAGACCAAAAGGACCACCTATCCGGATGGTAAATGAAGTACAGAAAGGCGGCCTAATAGATTATAGAGAGTGCTCACTTGGCCTATCGAGATGGGGAATCAAGTACAGAAAGGTAGCCTATCAAGATGGTAAATTTGCTTAATGACACATCTTTTTGAGAGTTAGGTACAAATAAGAGTCAATTTGACTCTTCCTTTCTAATAGAGATTATTTCTAGATTGAATCTAACTCTGATGAGATATGATTTGAATATTACTCTCCAATTAGATATTCCTCTCCGAAGCTCCAACAGACTGGGTCAGTTCACCAAATAAGACTGGTCAGTTCACCTCTATGCATCATGAGTGAAAGCCATCCATGAGACCATGTGATGAAGAAGCTCCGACAATATTTGTTAGTTAGAAATGGATAAGTTGTTAGTGAAAGCTCCGACAGCTGGTAAGAGAATGCAAACATGGAAACAGGTGTGGTAAATTTGGTAATGAAAGGTGGCATCTTGTTGGCAGGCTTGGACTCTTTCTGCTAGTCTGGCTCCAGGCAGTCCATCCATGGGACTAACTGCTTGGACTAATAAGCTAGTATCTTAAGGCGGCTTTTTTTTATCTGGACCAAGGCTGCTGCTAATACTAAAAGCAAGTGTCCATAGGGGGAGGGCTCCCCAGGCGGGACTAACAGGACTAATAAGCTTGTCTCCAACAGGCTTGTTTCCCAGGACCAAGGCAAGACCTATAAGTGCTTGGACTAAGGCTAGTAATATGAATTTATATGGAAAATCCGAGAATCAATCTTACATAAAATAGATTAACATATTATACTGGCATAGATAAGTTCTACTTGCATATGTTTGAACAATGGAGCTTATTACTGCAGCAGTCTATTAAGGCTGCCATTGACTAGGGGGCTTAAGGCATCATGTCAGGCTTATTGGGAATGACACTCAAAAAATAAGGCTAGTAGTTGGACTAAAGGGGCTGCTAATAGTTGGACTAAAGCAACACAATACGTAGAGCTTATGGAAACATAGCAGGTCTAATAAAAACAAGTTTTGATGGAGTCGGATGCTTCCATCTGGGTAATCAAAGTGGATTTGTGTAAATATGAACCATACCCTTGTCTGACGTTGACCTAGTGGCATGTAGTCGATTGAGGCTAAACCAATCCATATGTAAGTGACCCATCCATGTGAACAAGAAGAACTCTCTACATATCTAGATCGAATTGTTTCTGTGGCTAGGTGAAATCCATTTCAGTCAGTTTTGATATGACAGGCAGGATGCCATATCAATGAAAGTATACAAACAACTTGTATATATAAGATATTGCATATCTAAGTTGAACAATTCATAGAACAAAACGAAAATGACATCCAAGTAGTTGTTGTGTCAGGAACTCCCCCTAGTTGTTGTCATGAACCGCAGATCTCATAGGATCAGGTCTTATTATGCAGGTTGGTTCATATATGAGCATGGCATCTATACGTCCTGGCGATAGAGTCTTAAACTTGTCTAAGAAACAAAAAGTACATAATATATATCTATATATTATGCACGCATATAGAAGTTTAACTGTCATAAGTGGTGAAATTAAAGAAGAAGAAGACAATGTGGGATCTATATCTATACGAGCAGAGATCTTGTCGTTGAACTTTTCCATTTGGGATGGTCCAGACACTTACCAAAACTCTATTATTGATTAGAAAGGTCCCGGAGGGGCTTGCGCTTCCTAGTGCAAGGACCCGACAGGGGGCTCGACTGATAAGGAGAGGAAAGATGCACTTATAAAGAGCTACAGCAAATAAGCAAGTTCCCTCCCTGAGCGTCAGCGAAGAATATAAGAAGGTATTACTATGCCTTCTCCATTCCTTATTAGAAAGAGAATAGGCACTTCTGAGCGTCAGCGAAGCTATGATTGCATTATATATGTAATATTGACTATTTATTGGAAAGGAAGATGCACTTCTAGAGCGTAAGCGAATAAGCTAGCATATGTATGGGTACCATACTACGGCTTAAGAAAGACCACCGGGCCTGCTATGGGGAACTTAGTGCATGGACTAATGAATCTTACTCTACGAAGAGCTCTTCCTCTCCAAACGGTACAAATCAGAGTTAGTTGTTCATTTGACTCTTCCTCTCCCCATAGATCTTCCTCTCCGAGACTTTTGTAGTTATGTACAGCTTAATACAATCTTCACTCCAATGGAGACTCTAAGGCTTGTTTTTATCTGCTGGACCAAGGCAAGACCTTAAGGACCACCTATTGAGATGGATGGTAATTTAAGTACAGAAAGGTGGTGGCATATGCAAGATACCTCTCGGACCTATCCGGATGGTAAATTAGGGAAATAAAGGTGGCCTCAAATAGTCTAAAGCTTCTCCTCGATTCAATGACTTCTCGCCGAGTTACTCGGGTGTTTTTAGATGTGTGCGAGAAAGGGTGATCGCCGAGCTCTCTTCCCTTGGGCAAAAGGGACTGATCGCCGATACCCTACTATGGATAAGATAAAACAAAGCAAAGAGCCTAATCTAATAAGATAAGACTTCGTATTCAAACCTTAGGGGAGCAGAGGCAGCTCAGCTAAGCTCCTTGATCCTGCGGAGCCCGAGCCCGATCACAGACCGTCCTAGGACTAAGGAACAGCTCTAACAATTAGACTTAAAGAGGTCATCTGCACTAAAGGAAAGGCAGTTAGTCCTTATATTCTCCGAGGAGCCCAGATACTAGTATTCCTCAGACATTCTTACTTGGCTTAGCAGGAGGTTAAGAAGTACTGAGCCTTAGTAGTTAGGAGCCCTCAAGCCTGAGCCTGCTAAGACAGAAAAAGCTGTATTTTTTGTTAGAGCTACTCGTCATAAGGAACATCAGAGAGGATAAAACCCATTGAAGGAATGCATAATGCAAGGGGTAGCCGAATTCATCGTGCCTGTAATGCAAGAGGTAGGCCTAAGAATGGGAATCTTTAGTCATGCTAAGCGTAAGAGGAGGAACTGGCTGGCTTGGCTCGGCTACTGCTACTCGCTGGCTACTGCTCCTACTCAGCGCTAGTTAACTGCTCCTAGTAATGGTTAAGGATAGACTTCATGCCTTACCTTTGCCTTACCCGCTCATACAGTAAGATCAGGAGCCATGGAAAGTGATTTCGTTAGGAAGGACTTGCCTTAAGAGATTGATTGACCGTGGAGATCGGATCGATAAACCAGCCTTAACGTCCTCCTTATTTGATTGGTATTGGTAAGGAAGTAAGGCAAGAGTTATCCTGCGAGGTAAGGTGCTAGTATTAGCTCCTGCTACTTGAGGTAAGGTTAGCAAGTAGTTCAAGATCTATCTCTCTTGCTTGTGAGAGAAGAGGTACGCAAAGTAAGGTCAGCAAGTGCTAGTTGTCAAATCAGCAAGTCAAGGTCCCGGAGGGGCTTGCGCTTCCTAGTGCAAGGAAACATCTATTTCTCTTGAGCATGTGCTAGTTTAGGTCAATGGATCCATAAAGAATGAGGTTTCTACCATCTTCCTGGAAGTCAGATGGCAGGAGATATGAAATGCTTGTGGCAAGGAACCATAAGAGCTCGATATAAGAGAAAGGCTTAGGATGGTTAATGGTTCGCTAAAGACACAATAGGACTAAACCGCTCAGAAGGTCATATTGTAATGGAAAGGCAGAGCAGACAATAAGCTGAGGATTCAAGCTTAGGATTAAGGAACAGATATCCAAAAGAAACTGAAAGAGTGAAACAGCTTTCCTAAGGCTTACACAATCCACCTAATCAATGGGTCTAATAAAAGCTAAAATCTATACCCTAAGCCCCCTAATACCAGCTAAGCAAGGAGCCCTACTAACTGACAAAGCCTTACCTAATGCCCTAAGCCCCTTAACACCTAGAAACATTGAACCTACGTACCAGCTAACCAGCCCTAATCCTGCTAACCAGCTCAAGGTAGAAACCCACTAAACCTAAGAAAGATTACCAACTTGAAAGTGTATCCTCCAGAGGCCAGACCCGAGGAGCCTTTGTTAGAGCCTTTTGAAGACTTAGTATCAGAGCAACACCCAATCCCCAGAGCTAAGCAGAATCCAGCCTTCCTAACAGCATAGTTACCACCATACCCATCAATCCATCTTAACGCTTAACGCCCTAGCTAGTAGGTAGGTTTGTCCTATCCATCCATCTTATAGTAGGTAGGTTCGCCCCATCCCTCCATCTTGGGTGGGCCGGGAAGACCACTAGAGGAACGAATAGGGCACCTGCTTGAATGATGTGGCCTACGTAGCTTACATAACCGGATCGTATAGGAGGAGCTATCATGAAACTAGCGGGCAGATATTTCCGCTAGCAAGGCCCCTTATATGCCCTTTTCCTAGGCCCTTTATAAAGAAGCCCTCACCATATGAATAGTGAGTGACTCCGTCGATGGCGGCCTATTGTTGAGAGTTCGACAGGCTCACCGGCGGTTTGAACATCTTTCCCTAGAAAGATTGGCCATTTTACCTCTCCTATTGTCGAGAGTTCGACAGGCTCACCGTTGGCGGCGGGTTTCACATCTTTCGATGGCGGCCCGTTGGTCGAGTCATGCTTACGCATGATGGCGGCCCGTTGGTCGAGCGGCCTAACGGCACCTCTCCCTCACCATATGAATAGTGAGTCCCTACCGGGCCTAAGGTCGAGCGATGGCGGCCTTTTAGTCAAGCCATCTTGATCTCTCCAAACCTAACGTGATGGTTAGTTTACCATCATGAGGCTCTCTATCTATAAACCCGGACAGCCGGCAGATTCGCTCTGTGCGAGCCAGAGTAAGCCCCTACCTAGACTCCCCGTAATATCGTATACAAATAGATCTCATTATATATGTCATTATGCATTTCTTCCCCTCAACCCTGGGCGAGCCCTGCTGCCCGATCCTCGGTCTGTCGTCCTCCTCATTATAGTCGATCCGCTTCATTTGCCTATCGTCATATTTCTGATCTAGAAACACTAATTTCTCTCGTCTCGTTGGGGTCTGTTCACACCATATTTCCATATTACCTCAGATAGGGGGGGGAAGTCATTTACGACGGCTTTTTCTGGGCTTTTCTTTGAGCTCAAAAAACTCCTGGTCGTTTTTCATGAGTTTATACGATTGACAAGTGGCTGTTACGGAAAGGTTCGAAAAGCGAAGCTTTCCTCTCCTCTCCTCTCGATGGCGGCCTTATCAGTCGAGCACCTAAAGGTGATGGCGGCCAGTCGAGCATGCTAACGCATCCTCTTCAATTTACTTATTTGCCCCTCAAATAAGTCAAAAAATGGTCGAGCACCTAAAGGTGATGGCGGCCTTATCAGTCGAGCCTGCTTGCGCATCCTTATCAGTCGAGCCCCCTAAAGGGTCCTTATCAGTCGAGCCCCCTAAAGGGTCCTTATCAGTCGAGCCCCTAACGGACCTCTTCCGTTCTGGCTGTGGATCATCAATCAATCGTATCTGGCGGGTTAATCCATCCCTCCCGGCCCGGGTCTATAGTTGTCCCTCCTAAGATTCATTCATAAGTGTTATCGAGCGCCTGTGAATGCTGTATCGAAGCTAAGAGGCAAGAGTTAAGCCTCCCTACCAAAGGCGTTCCTGGGTGAAGGGAGAAAGGTAAGGTTAAGGTTGTATCATATAATCCATGCTTCTAATCGAAGGTAAGTAACAGTCCCTCCTAACTAAGTGCATTCATAAAGTCAAGTGGTCTAAGGCTAACATGTCTAGGTCTGAAGGTGGTGGATAGGTTGTATGTACTTAATGAAAGGTAAGGCAAGGGCCTCCTAAGAGTTTGTGGTGGTGGCTAAAAGGTCTATTGATTCAGCAGGTGGGTAAAGAGGTAGTGTGAAACCAAGGTAGGGGGTTCTTATAGTGCCGTACCCTACAAGGTGTTCCTGGATGAAGGGAATAGCAGCACTCCATCGTGCTAGGGTGAAGGCATGAAAGGTAAGGGTAAGGTTGACCGGTTCCCCCGACCCTCTCAAAGTCTAGTGCAGTAGCTACTAAGCTAAGCATTCATAAAGTTTTTGATATAAGCTAACAGGTCTAGTTCTTGCAGGTGGGTGGGTTAAGCAAGGGAAGGAGTACTACCGTACCCATCATCTAATCCTTCCTGGCAGAAGGGATGGTTGGCAGCACTAACTAACCGGTGGGTTGAAGGGTCAAGTATCTATCTGGTGGATGCTCGTAAGTAAAGGGTTCATAGTCATAGTGCCGGCCGTACACAAAGCATTCATTAAGCAATGAGAAAAGGCATATCTTAGGTCTGAAGCCCGTCCAGCTCTCTCTGTTGATCCCATTCCGTCCCATCCATCTCCAACGAGGCTTTCCGATGGACCACATAATCCAAGCCATCCGGCATGAAACGATATCTGCTGCTAGAAGGTCACCCCTATTGGCTAATTGAAAATCCCATCCTGTGTTTCAAAGATAAGGGGTTATAAGCAGTGCTTCCTAAGGGCCCTATATTATTTAGGGGTCACTCACTATTCATATGGTGAGGGATTCATGAAGTTTGTGGTCTAGAGCTAATAGCAGGTGCTATGTCTTCCGGTGGGTAAACAGGTTGTTGGTGTGGAAACAAGGGTAAGGGGTGGAAGGTTTAATAGCATGCTGCCATACCTACTTTAGTCTTCCTGTCTGCTGACTGACTAAATGGATTAGGGACTCCATCGTGCTAGGGTGAAGGGCAGTAAGAGAAGGGTAAGGGAAAAGCCCGAATCATCGCATATGGTCTTAATGAAAGTGCCGGGTCTAGATCTAAGGTAAGGTATCAAGCCATCCGGTGCTTATTCTAATCGAAGGGTTAATAGCATTCCATTCCTGACTAACTAAGTGCATTCATCAAGTCAAGTGGTATAGGGCTACCAGGTCTAGGTCATAAGGTGGGTGGGTTGTATGGTCTTAATCAAAAGTAAGGCAAGGGTAAAGGGTTCATGAATGACTAGCATGCCTGCCTCCCAAAGCATTCATTAATCAAGTGGTCTAAGGTAGTACGGTGGGTAAAGAGAAGGGTGGGTAGCAGGCATGAAAAGCAAGATAGGTCTATTCCTCTCCCACCATTGAGAGCGGCCTTACGGCACCTCTCCCTCTCGATGGCGGCCCCTCGACTTTATAGCCGTATCCGTTGGTCATTATTTATATACGTAATTACGCTTTAGCATCGGACGTACTCCCTCGGCCCTGACAAGTCTGCTTGCTTTTCGGGACAGAGCCAATTGGAAGGACATATTGACCGAATGCACCATTCATATATGATCGGGGAATGCATTCTTCCTGGCTTGCCTGCCCTCTCTCTCTTAATGGGGGAATAAGGCACGCGTAATGACATATATAATGAATGAACCGATCACATAATGACATATGCCCATATCGGAACATTCATGACTCGATATTTGTCATTATGCTTTTCTGCCATTCATGAATGAGATATGTGTCAGACCAGATTCGATCGATAGAGAGTGAATGCTGCTATGGGCATATGTCATTATGCATTGTCGAAGGATTGACCTTACCATAAAGGTCAACATATAAAGGGATCAGGACCAACACTTACTGCCTAGGGTCAACGATTTGAAGAGAGCAGATGGCAACTTGTGATCAGCACGCTAAGGCCTCGGCTCACAAGCTCATTTCCAGGCCAAGTCATCGTAATGGTAGGGCCGGAGTCCCTGCCACACGACCTTTCGGTCCCATTCCACCGAAGCGTTGAGCTCGGTTGACGAGCCATGTTGAACCGGCGAAGCGAACTAGCTAAGCCCTGGCCCCTGAATCACTTGGAGAATCAAGATCATATCGCTTCCTCACCTTTTCCCTTGCCTTTGTAAAATCTGTTGCTGAAGGTTGATGATTAGCTGGAGATTCATAACTCCCGCTCCTATCCGCAACTATTGGTGGAGCCATAAGCTTAAACCTCCTCACGTGCAAATAAAGCATCCGCCCCCGGTCACGTAAAGGCATGAATATGAACCTCTGCTAACCCAAGATCATACTACCTCTATGCAGGTACAGTAGCAGGCTCTTCCCGAAGCAGCCGCCTGGATCGAAGGTATAAGCCCTCCTCAGTATCAGACGCGGAAGTACCAATAGTGGGTTCCTACGTGGGGTAGTTGCAATCGCCAAAGCAGACGTGAAAGTACCGCCACTAGACTAGTAGGAAAGTTGCTTATTCAATGGAGAAAACTATGTTGTTGTCTTCCTTGCCCCCCGGAGGGACAAGCGGCTTCGCACCTTACTATTGTCCTTATTAATTTGACAACTTGAAGTGGGCTGGTATTACAATTAAGAAAGCGGGACAGGTAGCTTTCCCTACATATGTCACACTCCGACCCCCCGTTTACCTTTTTTCTACGCAGCAAGGAAGCATAAACTGACAGCCTACCGGACAGAAGGATTGCCTGCTCAGTATGTTTCCAGATCGATCGCGCATCATACAACACTCGGTGGTACCGTTTGACTCCACTTCAGCTGGCACAGAAATGTGTATTAGGGCCCACACTTCAAGCTTAGAGCCATATAAAAAGTATTCCCCATCAATGAGAAATAATCATACTTCTGATCTATGCCAGATAGGTTATCCCCTTTCCGGAGCGACCGTTGAAACCAAGTCAATCAGCCATGCGACGAATTCAAGAATGCCATAACTTGTTACAGTACTACCAAAATAGCTAGTTAGTCTTCCCATTTCCGGATGGATCCTTTCCTTATTCAGCGGCCGTTGGGATCTTTCCAATTCGTCATTCATTCTCATCACGCCATTGACTCGTGCCGCTCCATCTATCATGCATGTGCCGAAGGTCAACCTTTCCTATCCATTCTACACGGATCTTTCCTTCTCTGTATGGTGACCCATGGTAGTAACAAAATGACCAAAATTCCATCTATGTTTCCCATCCCTCGCGCTCTTTACTCTGTGTACCAACAGCTCGCACTCTTAAGTATTGAGCCGCCTTCACTTCTTTTTTCAACTTTGTACCTCCAACCCATCCACTCTTTGAACCATTCAATCCTTTTATTTCACTCTACTCATTCGACCCACTCCACTCCAGCCTTCTCTACTTCACTTTGCTTCGATATGGTCCCATATATCTCTGGACTCAGTTACCATCGGGGTGTGAGTGCAGTGAACCGAGCCACCCAAACTGGTTATGTAAGTCGATCGGGCAGTACTCTTATCGTGGCCGTTCTACACAGGCTGGCTGTGCTTCTGACCTAAGACAGAGCGAATCGATGTTCCGCAGTTTCCACACACTATAGGTAGTACTTCATGTGGCGACTCACCCAGTTTTTCTTTTCGATCCTCTCGCTATCAGATCCCTACACACGAGATTCACTAGATCTTCGGCCGTCGGCCTAAGACAGAGCGAATCGATGTTCCATTGTTCCAAACCTTTTTGCCTCATTGTTCAGTCAAGAGGCAGGTTCAAATGCCTTCCCAATGATTCAAACTCCGGTTTAGGGACCTTAATAGATGCACTCAATTTTCTGGTGAGCTCAACCTTTCAGATCAGGCAGATAACATTTGATAAAGAGCAAGTAATATATTCCTTCCCACTTAAGAGCGAGAGCCGAGACCAGTAAGGTCCATAGCCGGAAGATGCGCCGCCCTTGGAGATGATGAGACCATGGCGAAAGAAAGGAGGTTTCCCGATAGCCCTTCTCAAGATCTGGGGTTACGTCCAAAAGAAAAGGTATCCTTTCCTCGACTTACCGGTTGAGCGCTTGTCATGATCGAACGGAAAATAGGGGTTTGGGCGGACGGAGGGCAAAAATGAAGTTTCTCTCTTAGCTTTTAGGTCGGGCACCTTTTCACCGGCCTCTTTCGCAAATGCTTGCCCCATACTAATGTTTTTTCATTTCGTCCTGCATTGAACTAGGTTTCTCTATCACAGGCACTATCTTAAGAACCTACTGACTCAAGTGACACTATTATATATGTGAAAACCACTACTTATCCCCTCGGCCTATCAATTTGACCTACCTTATCAGGCATGTCATCTACTGAATTGAGCCGCCTATCTGTTGAGTCTTCTGAACTGGGTCTATTATTTCCGTCTTAACCTGACGTAGGGAGATTGCCCTTTCCCGAAGAATAAGATTCACATATGGAAGAAGATCATTTATTCTCAGTAGGCATTGAACGGGCAGGCCGGTTGCTCGAATGTTCTTTACGCCGTTCGGGTTGTTTTCCCACTCCCCTGCAATAGGAACTTCCATCAGATCCCCGAAGGGTGGATACCGATCGATCGGGCGAGAACGTCATAGAGCCCTCGAACCTTCCAATACGGCTTTCAGAATAAGCCAACAACAAAGTGTTTCACCTTCCTATTGATTCAGGGGTGCGGCTCTCAGATAGCCCTTACGTAGCTTCCCCGATGGCTTGAAGATTGAGGACAGAAATATTCCTCTCCGATTGCCCGGGACCCAGCCCTCAATAAAGGATAGTTCTTCGAGTGACCCTTCATTGATAAGAGTTGAAAACTTGAAACCCATTTCCCCGCATTTCCCCGGCTTTCTCTGCGGGTACATCTACCGCAGTGAGACACCTTAACTAGTTGGTCAACCTTGACTAATTCTCTTTCGGGAGTGATTCTAGCCTTGAAGGCTGAAAATCTTGTTCTGCTTGGGCTTAAGAAGAGCCTGCTTTCTCGGGTGGGGAAACGGGGGGCTTGCTCCCTTCCATCAAGATATTGATTCCTTCCAGCCGTTGTTTCGGTTCTGGCGGAGGTTTTTCGCTTTTCACTGGGGAGGCCCCGGCACTATTGAAAGAGAATTGGTCTAACTAACGCATATAGAGAAATCCCTCACCATATGAATAGTGAGTGACCCCTAAGAAGTAAGGGCCCTTTGATGTCTAGACCTAGAGTCTATCCTTATCCTTTGCCTAGATCTAAGCATGCTTTGCCTGGAAATATAATAAGACCATAAGAAGGTGGCCATGGATGAGTGCAGACCAGTGCTTGTAGGCGGGTGTAATCGCTGAAGGTTACTTACTCATAGATGTGATAGCGTAGGCAGCAGCAACAGGTAAAAAGAGGTAGTTGTCTGAGAAAAGATCTCCTTCCCATTGTGGATGAAGCCAACAAGCTAATGACCCTAGCAATGATCCCAGGCCCAAGGAGGGAAGGGGAAGGACCATCTCCTCCAAGTTATGGGTTCCCGATCGATAGATATCCAATGGGTGGAATATTTCATTGTTTGCTACCAACTTTGGATTTGCATTTCCTAATGGTGAGTGAAACTAATGATGCGTATGCACGCTACTAGCTTAGCTAGTTAGCCAAAAAGAGCCAGAAAAAGGTGCGAAGCCGCTTGTCCCTCCGGGGGGCAAGGAAAATAAGAAAGCGGAGAAAGGGTCTTGATTGCTTGCTCCGGATGCCCATGTTCATTAGTAGCACCTCCACCTGGCCTTCTGTCTGCCGTTCAATCCAACCCTTGCTACACCTACCTTGACCTCGGAATGAAAACTAAACGACTGACCCCTTCCCTTTTTCGGAATGAAAGCATAGCATCGGATGGTAGCCCGTTGGAGCCTTTCCCTACAGGGGAATCTGGTAATCTGTCAGTCAATGAATTTCCTTGCCCCCCGGAGGGACAAGCGGCTTCGCACCTTAGAACATCTTTTTCGTAGTCGTTACGTCAGTCTGTTAGCCAATCGATGAATGCTCACCCGGACCAGGGAGGAGGGCATCTAAGAAGCAGTCAATCAATGAGTTGGCCCCGGATCAATATGTATCTACTATAGTTTCTCCGCCCCGGCCCCTTCGTTGGGAAACGCCCCAACAAACAAGGGTTCATTGATTGCCCGTTCCATCACGAGAACTATTTCTCCGTCTTATATTGGAGAAGCACCCATCCAGCAAGGTATGCCCGTTGAAGCAATCAATAGCAGCATCGGCCGGGATTAGTCATCTCAGCACCGCTAGTTCAATAGCTAGCCATATTTGAGCCGCAGCCCAAGAGCATAGATTGGGTGCCCCACTATAGAATATGACCTCCAGCTGGGGAAGAAAAGAATGTTCTCGAAGCGAAACATTTACCATTTCTTTAGCTTGGTTAGCTGCAGAGTTGGATGTTTCCTTGCACTAGGAAGCGCAAGACCCTCCGGACCTTCTTTTAAGCCAGAACTAAGGGAGTCAAGAGAGTTTCATTGCCTTGTTGTCGATCGAACAAGTGCTGACAAGACCGAGCTAGCTGCCGGCGCCCAAAAGCAAGAGATGTATTCAGCCAGATATGGTGAGAAGAGGAAAAGAGCTATTTTCTTCCCAATTCGATGAATCATATGCATCTTCCTCTCCTTATCAGTCGAGCCCCCTGTCGGGTTAGGGTTTACTTCTTTTTTTTTGACTTATTTGAGGGGCAAATAAGTAACCAAAGAGCAACTAAAGTTTCAATTTACTTATTGGGTAGGGGGGCGGTGGTCGAGTCCCCTGTCGGGTTAGGGTTTACTTCTTTTTTTTTGACTTATTTGAGGGGCAAATAAGTAACCAAAGAGCAACTAAAGTTTCAATTTACTTATTGGGTAGGGGGGCGGTGGTCGAGCCCCCTGTCGGGTTAGGGTTTACTTCTTTTTTTTTGACTTATTTGAGGGGCAAATAAGTAACCAAAGAGCAACTAAAGTTTAGGGTTTACTTATTGGGTGGGGGGGTTATCAGTCGAGCCCCCTGTCGGGTTAGGGTTTACTTCTTTTTTTTTGACTTATTTGAGGGGCAAATAAGTAACCAAAGAGCAACTAAAGTTCCTTGCTTTCCTAACGTCAAGCAAGCACTACGTTCCTCTCCTCTTCAATTGACTTATTTGCCCCTCAAATAAGTCAAAAAATGGTCGAGCACCTAAAGGTGATGGCGGCCTTATCAGTCGAGCCTGCTTGCGCATCCTTATCAGTCGAGCCCCCTAAAGGGTCCTTATCAGTCGAGCCCCCTGTCGGGTCCTTGCACTAGGAAGCGCAAGCCCCTCCGGGACCTTTCTTTCCCTTCCCTCTCTTTCCTTGCCTTCCTTTCAATGCCGAGAGATTTCCGGTCTTCTTCCTTCTTATGTCCCTTCCTTCCTTACTTACCTTTCTATGTGAGTAGGTGTATGAGTACAACCTTTCTCTTCTTCCTTTCTTAGCTAGTATGTGAGTGAACTAGATACATGCTTTATAAAAGTACCATCCACATAGCATTTCTCTGGGTCTTACCTCTATCTGGGTGAGATCCAAAGAAGAGAGATTTTCTGTTGGGTAGGTTTGCTTCTCACTGATCTATATACGTTCTAATATCGCTCATGAGCATCAGACTATCGACCTTGTTGATTTCTCAAAATATAGCATCAAACTCAGGATCTTGTTCAATATATGGGATCTCGATGATCTGGTCCTTCTGGTCCTGCACGATCAACACTCCTTCAGAAACCAAAATGACATAGAAAAGAGATCTCTCTCATTCAGAAACCGAAATGACATATATAAGATCTGCTTTCAATCTCTCTCCTTCAGAAACCGAAATGACATATATAAGATCTCTCATTGCAGACAACGCATATATTCTATTAGATTGGTTCGATGGCTTGGCTCAGCTTGGCAGGTGAGATTGCTTGGCAGGTGAGAGGGCTTGTAGGTAGGAGCGTAATGACATATATAAAGACAAGTCGAAAGCCGTACTTTTGATTCAAACGAAAACAATAAAGACGAAACAGAAATATCCAGCCTAAAATCAGTATTGCAAAAAGCACGAGATTTCTACCAGTGAGAATTATAGCTCTTCCTTGCACTAGGAAGCGCAAGCCCCTCCGGGACCTTCAGATCCTAGAAAATGTCCTAGAAAGACTGCTACGGAACTACCGAGCAGAGGTATAAGGCTCAATCTGACTAAATTGACCATAAAAAGAAATGAATCTCTTTTAGATCGCAATTTCCTGCTCCGTCTGTGCCAATAGTGATATCCGAATTCGGCTACCTCCCCCACTCCTCAAGGCAGAACATAATAAACGAAACTATTGCCAAGGGGGCCCGGGGTACGCTCTGCCCCTTCACCTACAAAAGGATCCGTTATTGGAGTGCGGCGCTTCTCAGGGCACTCTGAGTCAGAGCAACCCCGCCGATCCAGTTACCCGGAGAGACAAAAAGAAAGAAGAGAAGTTGCACTAGTTGCATTGAGCGCGCCAATCCTTCGTGAGGAATAGGGGATTCCGGTCACAATCTTGACTCCAGATTCGGCTTCCAGCTGGGCTAGCTTGGCGATGGAACCCGTGAGAAGTGGTACCATGATTCTCAAAGGAAGAGGTAGATTCAAGACAGACAGAAATGAGTTAATCGATCTAGACTTTCAAAGGTGGCAGCAAGCACATCTATTTACATTACACAATTGTTTGATGATGGGATCAGCGATAAAGAGTACCATCCTGAGGAAGACACACACCAACAAGAAGAGAGAGACAGAAGGTCATCCCAGAAGAGAAATATGGTCATAAGAGAAGAGAAAGGACAGATGGGAATCCCCAGACAGACAGACAGACAGGAGAACAAGGATAACTGGAAGCCTGGGAAAGTGCTACCTGAAAGGATGGAAGTAAGCCAGCCAGGGAAAGTAAGTGCTTAAGGGATGGAAGGATGCCAGGAAGGCAAGGACAGACAGACAGGCGAACCATTTCACAGATGGCTTGCTTGCTGGATGGATGGAGGGAAGGAGGAGGGAGCATGGTACGGCTCTTGCTGGAATGGCTAGCTGGATAGTACCATACTGAACTCAATCTTTTGATTGCTTGTGCTGGCGTTGAAAGGAAAGGTCCCGGAGGGGCTTGCGCTTCCTAGTGCAAGGAAAGACAGATCGGCGAACCATTCAACAGATGTATGGCAGGCAGGGCAGGCTACTTACCCATTAAGAATAAGGAAGAATGACGACAGCTGGCAGCCTGGTTGGTATCGGTGTCCTGCTACGCCCGGAATAAGACCAGACAGAGGAGTGGGTGGGTTAACAGGCCGAAGAGAAACGATTGATGAATTCAGACAGCAAGCCAGCATTGCCAGGAGATTCATGGATACCAGTCAGCATTGCTAGAATATCCCAGCCAGACATCTCCCCATTCAACCCATCTTTGTCAATCAAAACGCTAAGCATACTTATTACCTAAAATAGCCCCATCTCAGGTCACAAAGTGGCCATATAGGGATAGAAAATGGTCATTGAAGAGGTTTATACCTAACCCAATAAGCTCTCTTACCTGCCGAAGCAGAAGTCCTGCCTCTCAAGGCAAATCACTTCTTTTTCGTTTTTTTAGCCAAATTTCATGCCATTACAAAAAGGTCTAACCTCACCTGTGACCTTAAGAAGGTAGGTGAGGACCTGAAACCAATACGTAAAGGATGAAATCTCGACCCACAAGGATGCGTAAGCATGCTCGACTGTTAAGGAGAGGAAGCCCCCGGCAGGGTGAGGACCGACAGGGGCTCGACTGCTAAGGCCGCCATCGTGAGCCTGTCGAACTCTCGACCTATGCCTTTTAGTTACTTATTTGAGACCCAATAAGTAAATTGAAACGTGAAGTGGCTCGACTGATAAGGACCCTTTAGGGGGCTCGACTGATAAGGACCCTTTAGGGGGCTCGACTGATAAGGATGCGCAAGCAGGCTCGACTGATAAGGCCGCCATCACCTTTAGGTGCTCGACCATTTTTTGACTTATTTGAGGGGCAAATAAGTCAATTGAAGAGGAGAGGAGAGGTACGTTAAGTGACTTTTTTAGTTACTTATTTGAGAGGGGCCACCCAATAAGTAAAATGAACGAACGCTCGACTAATAAGGCCGCCATCGCTCTCAATTGAGGGAGAGGATTCTTGACCAGCTTTCTTAGACTATTTGTACTACTATTATTCTTAACACTAGTACACCCATTATTTTCACTATTCACTTCTAACATACGAGGATGCTATCTACATCCTAGCTGCTGCTTTCTCTGCTTCTGAGCCTCTTACTCGATCTGCGGGTGGAAGCTATGGGTAACTGGAAACGGAACTACTACCCATGCCTCTGGTGGTGGAACTGCTCGCTAGGTGCTGCTTCCTCGGCCCTTGTTTATGGTGACTCGAATGCAACCTATGCCTCTGTGGGTGACCCCTTATCAATAGACCGCAATGCGTTCAAAGTAAATCAAAGAAGGACGAGGCGACCCCTTGACTCCAGGTATTTGTAGGGGTAGACCTGTAGAGGAAAAAGGTATACGTAGGTGGTAGAAGTGGACTATACATAGGGGAAAAAGTGTACGTCGAGGTCAAAGTAAGTGGATTGGGAAGGGAACTAAAGCCAGAAACTACGAGCAGCAATTCTGCAGGACCCATTACCTTGTTGTTGCAATTACCGATTCACCTATTCCCAATTCGATGCCATCCACCGATAATTAATCACACATCGATACCGATAGCGATTGTCGATTCACTATACGCCCTATAGCCACCTCGTCAACGCAGCGCATTTTGATCCGAATTGCCGGTCTACTACCCGCGCGTCCCTTAGCCTTAGCCGCCTAGCCATACCCCATATCCCGATGTTTATGTCGTTGATGTCGATCGATCCGACACCAGTCGCATAGCTACCGACCCTAAGCGAGATACCATTGCCAATTGACCTGCAAATCTTGAAACCAATGCCAAACCAATCAATTGATCCCATCCAGTCGCATGCCCCGATGCTGTTATCTACCAATGCTAAGAGCCACTAATCCTTCCCGGCTGCTGTTGGTGGTGCTGCTGGATCCACTGCTTCAACCGTATCTGGATCTGGCTCTCGATCTTGAACATCAGAATCTGGATCACGAACTGGCTCTTCCCGCTGCTCTACCTCTACCACTGCTACCCTTGTTTCTTCCTCTGCTTATGGTGGTGGATCGACTGCTCCTGGCACAAGGTAAACCGCTAATGGGTCTCGATCTGGATATGGGTAAACTACTGTCTCTCCTGCACCTGCCTATGCTTCTGCTACCTATGCTTCTGGCCCGCAGCTACCATTGAACCAATATATCTATCAGTTCAAGCAGTTGATCTACCGGCTATTGACTTCGTTAATCCTGAAGCGAAGGGAACAGATCCCATTTCATACAGAAGAGGGAGCCGGAGCACAGTGAACTAGGGTATACAGGGCAATAGTTCCATGAAGTGATATGGATTCGCCTGCGTTAAGTGCTGTTACAGCATAGCTTATTTCTTTTAGCCCCGCCTTTTCAGGAGCGGGATAAAGCAGGCACTGAATGAATAAAGCGGTTCGCCCGGACCCAGAGCTAGCTTATTCTGTCGATGAACCAGAACCCGTTCACTTTAGTAGTTAGAGTATATCCCGTTCAATAGTGAAGTGGGAGTAAAGAAGAAAGCGGTGAAGATAGAGAATAAAGCAGTGACAGATAATAAAGAATCAGCATCTGGAATCTGGAAATAAGCATTATGGATATTCAATCAATCATTAAGTAGATAAGAAATCCATTAAGCTATCTTCAGTAGTGACTTTCCCTCCCTGGATCCCATAGTTCCGTGCATCTCTCTGTCTTTTGGTTGATTCTGAAGAAGCGGTGTGCGATTTTAGCCCGCACTGGTATTCCCCCCTGTCCGGTAGGGCCAGCTATGGGTGTTGCTTGTTTGCGGCACCATCAGCAACGTCTTTGGACCCGGTGAGATAGTGGGATGAAGGTCGTCCACGTCCTATCCTTACCCCATACCCGAATTTTCACGCTCATCCTGCACCCGCATAACTTTATTCACGCTTCACACGCTCAACCTTATTCTCATTCACACACCAACCAATCTGTAGCCTCGATAAAGTCACATTCATCCAGATCGTCCATGAAATAGTAGCAATCTTACTCGTAAGCATAAAACAAAAGCTGTAGTAAATACCTATGCAGTATCCCCGGTCATGCGCTCCCATACCACCGCCTCTTTATAAGCAGCGATAAGTCATCTATCAGTCAATACCAATGCCCTACCGAGAGCAGTAAGACCCGTAGCTCATGCCATAGAATAGACTCCCATAGTTACAGCAATAAGGACCACCATCTCTCAAGTAATGTAAGCCCCCGCCACTATCAATATGACTGTCCCCCTGAAATCAAGCCCCTATGAGATGAGAAACAGCAAGTACCGTCATTGTTGCAGCGAAAGTGAGTAAAGTAGAGTACTAGTCCTTAGGTATCAGCAGCAGGACCAGAGATGGGAGTCAGTTTGGTAGGATTAATAGCAAACCTGTCAAGTATATATTCAATATGGTGTGTGATGGATGATGTTTCCCATACTTCGATATTTCACGCTCAGTTGCTATCTTTTGGACGTCAATATGAGTGTTCAGTAGGAGTTGGGTCAGGTTTGATTGTTGTTCCAATAACTGGAAGTGAAGTTACGTTTGATCATTGAGAGTGCGATCCGACCTTTATGCGTTTCCGGAACTTCCATACTCCCGTGCTAGTTACCCATTGCTTATTACTATTTGTAGGTGCTTATACGGAGCTGTACCAGTGAGCTATTACGCTTGGATCGTAGAGACTACGCGAGCTACTTATGGTGTGCTTTTCAAGGTTATCCCTTTCTCGAGCCTATCAATCTCGTAAACTAGTATTATAATTGCTTTGATGAATTACTTTAGCCCCTTAGCCCCGATACATTCTAGGTACTATACAAACAAAGCTGGACCAGAAAGTGAAGCTATTGACGGGAAAAGACTATAACCACAAGACTACACCCTAAAATGATATGTACTAAAGCACTTTGTTTTTTCCATACCATCATATATGCGGCCATTGCCAATTACTGAGCCAAAATCTAGCACAATTCTAATGGCTTTATACAATAGCCAGCATGGTCTAAGCATTATGTGATAGTGTCCCTATCACTTCAGTGCATTAATACGTGTTCTTAGTCAAGTAATAGACAGCTTCAGTAGCACCAATTTCAGTAGCATTTGACCCAGAACCAGCAAAAGATCCGGTTTAAGGTGCAGAAGCCAAGGCGGAGTTATAGATATTTGAATCACCAGTGAATGTACCAGTGCGAGTTCTTGCTTCCCCGCGAGTCAAGTATGGGATCTGCACATGTTTCTATGCTCAGACTTGCCCCAGACGTATCCATTAATTGATACCGATACATCTATATCCGTATCTGCAGCACATCCAAAAGAAAAAGTACCTACCGTGTCCAAAACACAATGTCTATCATCAGGCATAAACTGGTTATTCAATTGGAGAAACTGGATCTCGACCTGGAGGGAAGGGTGCTCTACCCCGGTGGTACCTATACCTCTATCCTTGCCTTTGTTGACGGAGAAACTGCTTTTCCACCTTCTACTCCAACTGGATCAGAATCTGGCCAGAACAGGATATGAAACTACGTGTGCATATGGGTCTGTTACTGGCTATGCTGCTTGCTTTAGTGCTGCTCTCTCAGGGTCAAAAGGTGGACAAAGTACTACGTATTATGCTAGTTTTCGAAATGTCATTAGTACTGGAGCCGAAACGACTGATGCTCGGTCAACTACTCCTCGATCCATAAATGCATATGAAACCCTAACTAGTGGGGCTTGAACTATGGACTCTACTATTGGATGATCTGGATCCTGGCGAGGTGCTGTCTATTCTACTGTTAGCTTCGAACCCGCGACTGGTGGTTATGGATCCACTGAATCAATGGTTGCTTCTGACTAAACTCGGTCAACTGCTGGCTATGCTCTCTGTGCTACCTTTGCTTCTGTCTCCGTCTCTGTAACCTTCTGTAACCTCTGCTGGGCCCTGCTCCTGCTTATGTAACTTAGTAAGCTGCATCTCGAACTATTGCTGGTGGAACTACTCGCTTTGGTTCTGCACCTGACAAAATGGTTCCCCCCCGGAGCTACTGCTGCTGGAGATACTTTTAGTCTACTGCCGGTACTGGATCTGCTGGATATAGGTCTGGATCTGCTGGATATAGGTCTGGATCTGCTGGATATAGGTCTGGATCACGCTTACTAGCAGCAGGCTCTGAATCTCGCTTACAAAAAGCATAAACTGGCGGATCTCGTTCTTTACAATCATAATATCGATCTCGATCACAAGCATCATAAGTAACTGGGTCCCACTCATCATAAGGACCTTCCTCTCGAGAATCTAAGTCTGGATCTTGATCTTGTAATGCCTCTGGCTTTGGTGCTGGTGCTTTCACTGGATCAGCTACTTTACCGACTGCTTCTTCATCTACTGGACCAACCGCCATTTCAAGGGGCTACTTCTGCACCACGACTGCTGCTACTGAGGCTATTGGTGGATAAGTGGGATCTACTGCCGCTAGCTATGGGTATGGCCCTGGAACTACTGACTCTCGTACTGGTGCTGCTTATATAGATAGCTATGATGCTCCTATCTCTGCTACAACTGCTGGCTTTGGATCTTACTCTTGATCTCGCTCACGAACTGGATCTCGTGTTAACGAACCTGGCTTTGCTGCTGCCTTTCCCTCCTTTGCTCCTGCTTCTACCTATACCTCTGCCTTAGACGCTGGTGGATCAACAAATTGATAGGGAATCTTCCGCCTCGATACAAAAGGGGGGGGGGGGACTGGCTATAGATGAAGTTGAGGTGCGTAGAAGAAGGAAGGAAAGGCAAAGGGCACTTTATAGAGTAGAAACGAAAGTGTTTGTATGCGAATGGCGAGTTCTTGTTCTTCGTATCGACGAGTGAATCTCGAGAGCAGACCACCGGGCTTAGCTTTCGTGCCTGCTCTGGATCCGATCATCTTGTCGCGTAAAGATGGCAGGCAGAAAGGACAAGCTTGTTCTCGTAGGGGGAAAATAAGGAGCCTGTTGCGATCAATGTAGGCGAGGATCTTAAGGGAGATCATCAACGACGATATGATATTGTTGCGAATCGATTGAGTGGGCGCTCCGCTCGTACTCATCAAATCAAGAATGCTCGGATCGTTGTTTCTAGCTTCCAAGCTTGTCCTCTCGCGAGTAATACCCGCCCTTTGCGAAGGTTGAGCTTCAGGCGAAGGAAAGTTGCCCCTTGTCCATGAGGCGTGCATGGCGCTGGTATATGTTCGTTTGCGCCATACATAAGCTTCTGAGGCCCCTAGTCTCCAATCCATTAGAGAGAACGAGGAGGTCGTCCATTAGCTAGCTTAAGGTAGGTGTTCGCCGACGGAGCATCTTTACCGCGTGCCGAGCAGCTACTGCGTGGTATCGGGCGCGAGCACACTATTTTTCTCGATCGACGGGGGCCATTCTTAGGTTGGGTCCGTCCGTATAGAACCAACCCTTTAGGGAGCTTTTATAGGGCTTTATCCGACACGTACCGGGATCCGGTGACCGCTCTTTTTCTTGTTGATTCCCGCCCGGATTGAAGATTTCCGGATTGGTTGAACCACCTAATCTTTGCTCTTGTTTATTCGCGGCTATGGGTATTCACGCATAGGTAGCTCCGGTGGTGGGTCTAAAGTGAAATATGTTTGGTTAGGTGCGTGTCTCTTTCGGTCCGTGGTTGGGTCTCGCTCGGGGTGGTTCGATCGGTCATTCCATCCCTGCAAGTGGCTAGTTCGTCCCGCTTCGCACCTCGTCCCCGTTAGGGCATGAAATCTGTTGGCAGTGAATAACTCTCAAAGGCATATCTGTCACAATTCGTTGCCCCGTCCGCTGGGCACGACACCCCGCCAGGTCTCTATCTGTTGGCTTTCAATCGTCAAAGCATCTCCGTCAAAGGTAGGTAGGACCACTCTTTCTCTTCTTGGTTAGTCCTGGCTATTGGCGGTAAGCATAGGTAGGGTTGGTAGGCACGCATAAGTAGGCAGGTAAAGGTGGGTCTAAAGGCTAATAAGGGTTTATAGGAACGAGAGGTAGGAAGGTAGGTGTGCGTGATCGGGTCATAGGCGAGCTGCCCGTACTTAGCTCATAAGTACTTAGCCAGCCACAATATCTCCTAGCCAGCCGAAGGATCTCCCAGCCAGCCGAACCCCGATCTGGTAGGCGTGGTAAAGAATCTTTTCTTCCCCGATCTATACAACTCCGTCCTCATTTCCTACCTTACTAGCGGTGGATAATATGATTCGGGAATAGCTATGCCGATGTACCTTACAGGTAGAGGCAAAGACTAAACTCGACCAAAGACAGATCTCTAAAGGACTCGACAAAGTATGTAAGCGGGAAAAGTCAATCTCTAGCAAATCAAGGACTAATAACCATAGAGAGCTTCATGGAAAGAGGGACTGCTTGGCTACGGGTGGCAAGAGATTCGTTCTTTACTAAACACTTCGGCAGGTATAGGGAGACAGCCAGCCTACCAACGCTGGGATTTGGATGCTGCCCACCCAATAAGCATCAAGGAAGAAAAACCTCCGCCAAGCTAAATTGGCCAAATTAATAGGATGCGTAAGCATGCTCGACTGTTAAGGCCGCCATCGAAATCTGTTCAAACCTCCGCCGGGGATTGG
>Ga0181469_100096_pt1 | contig 25622 bp, 23 predicted proteins | sample InSIn2SAF170_2_FD_119081 | JGI IMG/M metagenome (GOLD analysis project Ga0181469, IMG submission 119081) | Clean room microbial communities from NASA Spacecraft Assembly Facility at Jet Propulsion Laboratory, Pasadena, California, USA -... ... | reverse complement strand
ACAGACTTTACCAGACTGCCATGACGGGCCCGCTGAGTCTTGCTCTGCCGGTAAACTCCAGACGTACCTGGCCGAACGCGCTGCTATGTTCGAAGGATACAGCCAGAAGTGCAACCAGACTTACAGCAACAGCACAGATTATGTGACCTTCTACAACAACCAGGACAATGGGACGGTGGTTGGCAAATAGAGCAAAGCATAGACTTACAGAAAGATTAATGATTAATTTTATTCTTGACACCAGTTTTCTGTTCCAGACCACACCGCTCGCTCACACAAAGGACAAAAAAGGTCATCTACGATCAGGCATATCCCACGGCCCGACCACAATCTGCGACTCCCTTTCCCCTTCGACAATAACATTTGAAATCCAAATCGTAGAGGATTGCAAAGTAGGATATCTGCCCAGCTTGCGCATCATGAACGCTCTGGCAGATCTATCCCAAATGTCCTGGTGGTTCACGAACGCCTCTCGTGCCTTGCTGCTTCTTCTAGGATCTAAAAACGCATCTCTGCTTTCGTTGTAGCCCTCTAGGCAATGGATGCTACGTATGCAGTCGCTCTGAGTTGAACTATTGAGGTAAGATCTGCGAGACTGGCCAATTTCGCGACAGATGCGTCGAAGGTGTACATCTTGCTGAGCTAGGCCGGCGTCCGGAGCGAGTAGTTGTGTAAATGGAGCCAGGCCCTTGTAGACGAGAATCTGCCTTACTGAGGTGAAAGGATGTGTGTGCGATCTGAAAGTGAAGGGAACGCAGCGGGCTTTGCATACTGACTTGAAGATAACTAGCGCTGCTGTGATATCGATAAAGTCTTGCTCTGTCAATGAGGACATGTGGTCTGCGAGGAATTTCTGCTGGTCCAGGTCAAAAATGTGGTGGAGGGTGGTATATTCATCATCATCTAGATGACTAAGATCCTCTTCATTTTTAGTAATGGTGTCAAGGAGAAAATTGAGATAAATGTGCAGTTGAATGAATGCCCGAGCCAACCTTTTCTGTAGACGAACAGATTTCCGAGCTCTCCAAGCATCGACAGCACTCTTGTCGTCGGGTTGCCCTATGCATTTGAGATACTTGGTTATTCTCTCTGCAGTGATGGTCGCGACCTCGCAAGCAAAGTCAACCTGTCTCGAGAGGCGGAAGAGAATCGACAAGTCGGACGCGCTCAAGGCAGCACCACAGATACTATGTCTCTGGGCGATTCGTTCCGTAAAGCTCAGGCAGATGGCACGCTCCGATTCATGGACAAAATCATGCAAAGTATGGCAGGTGGCTCGCAAATGCAGCAAGTCGATGGGTTCGAGCCAAGCTATGACCTGGTATCTGATCTCTGGCGGCTGTTGGAGCAAAAGATGAAGCACGCGCTCAGTCTGGACAACCTTTTCCATTTCCGCTGGAGGCTGTGTGCTTGTTAGTGGGGCTCGGAGAGCAGGCGCGATCCTGCTAAGTAGCTGCAAATAGTTCGAGGATGGATTCCGAGCAGCTGTTCGTCTGTAGGAAGAGGGAACAAGTCCTTGTGTATGGGAAGCTGGGATGTTGGGGTTGCTTGCCGCAGGCTCAGTACTGGCGATGTCCGTGATGTTCATATTTATACACTTGCTACAACAGCACTCAGCAAGCAAACAATGCAGAGTAATGTAGGCAGACTAATGGAACAGCTTCTGCGATGAACAAACACCACCTTTTGATTCAAATTTATGAGAGAACTGATGAAGGAGAAATTCACACCGGTCAGTTACTAGTATGAAGTGAAATGTTCAGGCACCATTGTACTCTACTCATGCGCAGCACTTTCTGTATTGACGTCGGTTCTCGCAAGGTGGGACAGCCGTGCATGAGCTAGCGAAAATTCCCCATTGTGAGAGCACCGTTGACGATCGTCACCGAGGGGCTTCTTGACCCCAGTCACGCTAAAGTTAAAGCCTAACCCGCCTGGTTTGTGCTTTGTCAAAAAAAGTTTGGTTACTGAAGGGCATTGCCGTCTGCAACAGAGGCAAGAGCATTTTCGTCCACAACTTCGCTACCATATACTCGTCTCCGTGATGGCTTCGTACGACAGCGACTCGTCCTCTGACGACGGCAACGACGTTCAAACAAATGTCACTCTGGGTTATGCGACCGAAGAAGCCACTGGTGACGAGATCAGCCATATCGGTGGGCATCCTACCTGGCTCGATCAGAACACGGCACCACCGGCAGCATTAGCAAGATGCAAAATCTGCAACAGCTACATGTCTCTACTTTTACAACTCCACGCCGATCTGCAACAAAACTTCCCCGACGATGCGCGCAGGCTGTTCATCTGGTGTTGCAGGAATAAACAATGTTCAAAGAAACCTGGCAGTGTGAGAGCATTCCGAGAAGTAAAGAAGACAAGAACCACAAGGAAGCCTCAAGCGCAATCCCCTCCAACAGATTCCATCGCCAGCCAACCGAAGGTAGACCTAGGCAGTCAACTCTTCGGTGGACCAGCCGCGACAACCACAAACAACAATAACCCCAATCCATTCTCCGCCGATTCCTCGACGTCACAACCCACCAGCAACCCCTTCTCACCTTCCAACCTCTCCTCCCTAGCCGCAAAACCACCACAACCACCAAACCAATCCCACCTCCCAGAACAACCACTAACAACAACATTCGCCGACAAACTCAAAATCTACTCCCCCCAACCCCCATCCTCAACCCAACCACCCCCCAACACAACTCCCGAACCTTGGCCCACCCAATCCTCCTTCCCCACCCCATTCCCAACGTCCTGCCTCGACGCCGAAGCCGAATACCTCGACTCCACCCCCGACTCTGCACCCGGCCCATCCCATCTCCCGCCAACCCTCCTCGACACAGACGACACCCCAACCTCCGCCCGCACAGAAAAAGACCTCTACGAATCCCCCCACGACAAAACATTCACCCACTTCACAAATATCCTCTCCCAAAACCCCGAACAAATCCTACGCTACGAATTCGGCGGCCAGCCCCTTCTCTACTCCTCCACTGACATCGTAGCAACACACTTCGTTCTCCCGGGCCACTCGCACGTGCGCAGCACATCCGGACCGGTGAGGGGTATACCGCGGTGCGAAAGCTGTGGGTCCGCGAGGGTGTTTGAATGCCAGTTGGTGCCGCATCTAATTTATGAGGTGGAGAAGGATGATGAGGAGGCGATGAAGATTGATGGGGTGGGAATGGTGTGGGGTACTATTATTGTGGGAACGTGTTCTAGAAACTGTGGGGATGAGGAGGGTGGGAAGGTGGTGTTTCGGGAGGAGTGGGTTGGGGTTCAGTGGGAGGAGGAAGTGAAGCGGAAGGGATAGATTGAGACATTCTAGTAGGTGGGTCGATATCTGTGCATGAGTGCAAGCGGTTTTGAACGAAGTTATGCTCCTGATGGACAAAACTCGTGCTTCTTCCCTTCGTGGAATTACTGAATATCTCTGATTAATGTCTGCACACCGTTAAGTTCAACCTGTCAGAACTCATATGCGACAGCAGTCGATTATATAAATGTGGTAATGTGTAGACCCTGCTTCAAACATGTACTTCGTACGACGTGCATACCTAATAGTCTTGTCATCCCGATGCCTCCGAATTCCTATGCTTGCCCGATCGAAAAGCCATATGGCTTGTAGTCTATGTTGTCGAAAAAAATCCATTGCCCACGCTTTTCCGATTTGAGAACCGATGTATGCTGAATTGCCTTTCTAAAGTAGGCCCTGTGCCCCTGTATATGTTTTCGTTGGACATATGTCGTAAGTGAAAAATTAACTAAAAGTGATTACTCCTGATGCCTGTGGTGGTTCAAAAAAAAGGCCAGATAGTGTTATCGTGTGATGATAAGCTGCAAACCATCGATCCATGGTCCGCAAGAGCCAGAAAGCCCAGCTAATTGGTAGCCACGGGGAGCCATCAAAGTGTGCCTGTCATCTTATTAGTCATTAGCAATAAGAAAATGTGTAGCGACTTACAGAGAACCGCCGTTGGCGTTTCCATACCATCCGGATCGTCTTCCAGTACTGGTAAGGATCTCAATGCCATCGATCCATGCTCCTGCTCTGACCGCAAACCCAAGCACCGTTTCTCCGCGTCGGGTATCTGGTCATAATTAACACACTATCCAACGAAACATGCCGTACACTTACCAAGAGGAAAGTCAGATGAACCACCGCCGTGTTTACCAAAAAGCTGAGAAGATCCGTCCTCGTAACAAAACTCGATACCATCAAGTGCACCTCCTGACCAGATTCTAAGGAATGTAAGAAGTTTGTTTTGATAGATGCAGCCCTGCAGGATGATCTCCTGCGGTACAGTTCCTTCCATCTGAGATGTGCCAAGCTTCTTACTCTTGAAGCCCAGTCGTTTGTCTCCAAAACTCTTGCCAACCATAGTCATCATCAGGCCTTCCTCTGGTCTCAATTTGACCGCTGGTAGAACGACGATGTTCTTCTGCGACAAAAGATCGCCCAAATCTTGAATATCCACGTTGCAGGCACTTCCTGACCAAATTTGCAATGATATCTTGCTCTTCTTTTTGTCTTCGGGCAACTTCGCTCGTACATCTGCTTCACTGAGCGTTATCTGACGGGGCAAAATGCCGTTTCGGGGATCAGGGTTGATGTATTCAAACCACTGGTGACACAAATCTGCTCCATCAATTCGAATCTCAACGAACGCGATACCGGAATTGGCAAGGATAACAAGCCGACCATTGTCAATTGCATAGTACTGTATGCTATCGTCTGAGCTCCCGATTGGATCATCGCCCGGCAGTCTGAAGCATGGATGATACCTGTAGCGAAGGATGTCGAGTCGGTGCCAACCACATTCGTCTTCAAGCTTGCATACCCGCATTCCTGGTGATTTGGTTCTGGTCGAATATGGCTCCCTGATGCAAAATGTTCGATTCAGACGCACGTAGTCTCGCAGCATGACACCATGCTCTTGATGTGGAGATCCCAGCAGATGCCCAACTTCGTGAAGATGCGCACCTATGCCAATGTTTGCAGCTTCCCAGCTACTTCCAGACTCATTGCAATCGTTTGCCACATAATCTGTATCAGTCTTGGTACAGTCCATGAAAGCTGGCACAACTTCCTCCACGCAGGAAGGATAGCTTTGAAGAGCATGAGAACCAAAGATAGCTAGTTTTAGATCATCGCTACCACCACCGAGTGCGGCATGAGCGGTAATGGTGCCCACCTTCTTATCCCAATGTGCGTCAAGTAACAAACACGCAACGTAATGTTTTTGGCCGGAACGAATATTGAAGTGCTTACGTATGGCGTCGCTGGCAATGCTAAACAAATCTCCTTTCTTCGTAGCACTCTCATGCTGTTGAGCGAGATCCAGATCCCGCAGTTCGGCAACCGTCTGCTCGGTGCGTACGAGGTGAACTCTTGTTTCGTTCTTCTGGATGCCAGCCTCCCAGTCCCTGATAGAGAGCGTTCCTGTCTGCCATTCTTCTTCAAACCTGAAAGATCTTCTCCCAAATTTATGCCTATACATCTGCTCAGCAGTGAATGCTTGCCACAGGTGTGCAGCCATTCGAAACTTGCGAGTGGCTGCATTCAAGTCATTGCCTTCGTTCTGAGCTCTCGAAGGCGTGGCGTCGAACGTGCATGGCGAATCTTTGCCAGCAAGTATCACCAGTTGGAGAGGAGGAGCGGTGTTCAAAGGGAGATAGTTAAGCATGATGTACGAAGTGTGTATTGAAGGTGATCCATAATTGGATGAGCTCAACTTCGGAGAGGTAAAGTCGAAGCGCAACTTATTCCAACCAGGTGAGAGATATACCAGGGCCTTGAAGTACGAATCTGACACAGGCCAGTCCGTGGGAGGAAAGTATTGGCCGTCTTTGTCATGATGTACTGTCAGATTGCCATCCATCGGTCTCGATTGTGGTTCACTGATTTCTCCACTAATTATTATTATTTTTGAATGAACGATTGATCCATCAACGATCGAACATATTTTCGGCGCATACGGAGAGCTGGGCTGGGGCGCACGCATTGTACTCGACGATCCGGACGGCGCCATTATCTGAAAGGAAATATTAGCTCTGGCCTTGACCCATGTTTTTGTGTTCCTACCATGCTATTGCGATTGGGTGATGGGACTACTCCCGGCCTTGTAGGTACAGGTGGCGTACTAGAAGGATCGTTCATCTTGAGACCAGGCAGATTGGAGTTGGAAATGGACGCAGGATTGCTTGAGGGAGGTGTTGTACTGCCATAAGCTGAGCTGAGTGTCGAAGAGGACTTCTGTGATGGCACGCTGTTGCTGGACTCTTTCGAGGAATCTGATATTCGGAAACTGGCCCGTGAACGGCGTCGTAGATCTTTTAGGAAAGCCATTATTACTATTACGTTGTTCAGATGTTATAACGATTCCGCCCGCGTGTTCTGTCGCTGCCGTACAAAAGCAGTCGGGCGACAATGAGATGCCCTCAAAGGAGCACAAAACTTCAACTGTGAACGAACGACTTTCGGTTCTGGCGAGCTGCGTGCTAGGTTAATTTGATATGCTGCTAATTCAACAATTATTGTATTAAGACCGAAGCGCAGGAACGAATGTGGTCGTGAGGAAATGTGTGCTGGATCGTACTTGCTACAAAGCGTCGGATGTGCAACCAACAGTGGAATATCGAATAGATATGAGCAACGGTGAGGGTCGAATGGGATGCTGAAGCGAAGCAAATGCGAACAGTATCTACGAGGGCATGGAAACAGTTCCAAGCATATGCTGGTATCCGCACGTGCAGGTGCTGTAGGATCACCCAGCTGCAATTCCGACTTGAGCTTGACATGGCACAGTGATAACACCGCCAACTTGAACGCATTACGACGCCCACATGTCGCTGGATCGCTTGGTACGAGAGGCCGAAAAAGCACGAAACAAGCTTTTCTTTCCAACAGGTTGAGGTCGTTAGTGGTGAGCTACGATATCCGTTACGGAGTATGCGGCTAACTATGTCAAGATCTGGTTAAATGCCGTGCTCGGAGGACGCCATTGACGTTACTATTTCGGTCAACCATGCCCGTGAGGCTCCGGAGTTTTGGCGTTGGTGCATGTCTTGCGATGGCTCATCAAGAGAATCATTATCGTGATCAAATTCAACACTGGTTGTTTTCACGCTACTGTACATAGCATGCAGCTTGCAGCAACAAAACCTTGTAATTGGAATGATATGTCAGCATGATGTCTCACTACTCCAGTACTTTGCTACAAATTTAAATCGTCTGGCTGGCGTTGATGAACAACCCTTTATCTCAGGACCACCAGCACCCGGCGGCTGCAATCTCCATGTTAAATCCAGGCCCAATCCGATCACTGATGCTACGAATACATCGAAATTGCCAACCTTGATCACATACCCCGTGTACTGTACGACACCCTCGTTCTACAAGTAAGAGCAGGTACCAATGAAGCATCCTATATGTTTCATTATCCCTCGCTTCAAGTGTAGCCGTAGGGCGAAAGGGATTTGGGCATGTTGATATGCTTGTCCGAGGATATGATCTGTTTTCTAACACGCACCAAGTTTCGAAAACTCCTGCCCTTCTAAGGGGCAATTTATGTTGGAAGATGCTCTATTGAATCCTCCTTTAGCGATGATGTCTGACAGGTTGGTGTCGCGAACTCGCACAGAGTACACTAGGAGTATTAATGATATATGGGAAAAGTAGGAAATATAGTCGTGACAAGACGATTATAATCGAAAATGCAGTCAAAACCGGCCCCTCTCAGTGCCTGATATCTACATTAAGTGAATGCCATTCATTACAGCCAGCGTTGTCAAGGCACCAGATACCGATTTTATCATCATGACGCTGGTGCCTCAGCGGAGGCCGCAATGGCTTCCATGCCGGCGTTGACACAGTGATTAGGGCAGTAGCCGTGGACACTTCGTCATGATGTGGTGTTAGCTGCCCTTGTAGCTGACTTTTACAGTACCAAGTAGGTGTAGTCTCACAAGGATCAGCCAAAGAACGCGACCATGTCTCCTGCGTATTGCATGGTTTGAGTAAGTGTCGCGCGCCATTCGAGTCAATGCAGGTACAACATTAATGTTTCATACCAGTTGATTGCTTCACATACAGGTGGTCACGCATTTATCTTGATGTTAGAGTGATACACTGTTCATTGCTAAGCGAGGCATACTCTGTACAATGTGAGCTTCATCTGGTGTCCATGCCGATCGTGATATACCGCATGGCGACCTGGTAACGGAAAAGTAATCTGTACCTATGTAAGATGGATCTTTAAGGTTGAAATGGCAACAGACGACTGGCGCTTCCGAAGCACAGACACCTGCTTGGCCAAGGCTAAGCACGATCCAAAGTCGTGGCGCGACTTCACCACCCAATCACGGTCGGCGCGTCATGCTTCCAGCACACGATCGTGCTGGGTAATGCTGGGCTTGTCTGGATTGAAGGCTCGCTGAGGGGTGGAGGCGTTGTTCAGCCGATACTCCTCGTGCCAGCTTTCAGTGCACGCACCGTGTGCCCCATATTACTTCACCTACACGATGCCTACTATTAATTCATATCCGAGAGTGGAATCGAACTATGCTTGATTAGTCGTTTGCTGCTCGTACCTGAAGGCACATCCTTCTCAGTATCCCACTGTCCTTTAGACATCAGCTTGCATTGTTACGGATAGCTGCTGGCTTGCTTGACAAGAGCGGTTAATTGCTTGTTGACCTGCAACGACTCGATTGCATCTCCTTGAAGCTCAATGTTGGCTGCCAGTTTCCCCTCCATCGATACAATGAATATGGCATCTAATCAGCACCAACACAACAATACTACTGCTCAGGTAGCCGAGAAAGTCATGAGGAGGATCGAGATTGCAAAAGTATAGCTAGTTTCTCCTGCTCGAGAGCCTCCATTAATTGTTTTAGGTTGCTCGAAATCTTCAAGATTGTCTTGCGTTTGCAAGCTTTAAAGCTCAAAATGGCTGGCAGGACCGCACTTTGAGCAGCATCGAACCAGAAATTACAGAAAAACTGGCGAGAAGGAAACGACCATGTCCCGAAGACTTACATTCGTCAGAGGTTTCATCCACTTTCTCTGAAGACCCTACAGTGTCCTCTCTTACTATTATCACTTCCAATCCTGCACGCTCATATGCCGAGTCAAGAAAACGAGTTCGTCCTTCTGTCTCAGACAAAGAAATAGGCGGGCAAACCAACGGCTGGAGGCAGAACAATGGGGTGGCACACTCGTCACCGCTGCTTGATCATTCCAGCGTTGTGGAAGCTTCTTACCCCGGATTACAAGATTCACCTATGTTTGATGCACCATCAACACCTGACAATGGTGAGCAAGAGCGTGGCATGCAGTCTGCGATGGAACCATCAAGCAGCATAATCTCCTCATCACCTCCTCGAACACCACCACCTACTCGACGAAATCTGGCAAATACAAAACAAGCTGGAGCAGATCTCTTGCTATACCTCGCTAACTCACCTCGGTCACCAGTAGTGCACGTTCAGCACATATCTAGCACCACTAAAGAACCTCCATCCACACCACCTCAGCAACACGCTGGTCTTCCTTCTTCATTCATGCACACTCCTGGCAACCTTGGCCTATTTAACGGTGCTCTTCAGACGCCAGGGAACTTCAATCTGGCCGATTTTTGCAATGTCACACCATCACCTGCTCAAGCACAGTTTAATCGATACGACACGCCCGTGCTTGGTCGAACTCCTTGTCGGTCTACCAGAAGGAGCCTCAATTTCGATGCCCTGGTGCCTCCATCACCGTCAGCACAACCGAGGTCTTCTCAAGGTCTTGCTCTTCAGCTGGGAGGCGAAATTAAAAGGCAGTAGTCGTTAGACTATTGTATTACAACACTATTAACCATACAGCCATCGTGCAGGACCCAGCAATGGGGATCAGCTTCATCACCGCTGCTTCAGCGTTTTCTGCGAAACATGGGAGGATTGCCACTAAGCAAAGTCAGTCAAAAGGAAGGAAATGTTATCAATAGCATATTGGGTTATGAGAAGTGTCAGTACAAGAAGGCACTGTGTAACGCGAATGATTTTACTAAGCGTCAGTGACAATTACTCATTGTAAGGTACTATTGAGGAGACGAATATTGCTATAGTGCAGATGGAGTTCGTAGTTTATGAGTACATAGTCAATCAATCAAATTAAGTGTCAATGACTCGCTCGTGCTGGCGTATCCTTACAACTTCAACGAAACCAGGAGATGGTTGGCAGGGGGACGCCCATCCATTTTCTATCACGAACCCGTTGATCCCAATTGACCACACTCCCTACCACCTTGTTCAGCCTACTAGCTAGAACATCACCGCATCACACCGCACACCGCACACCGCACACCGCACACCGCCTGCCAGCTGGTGATGGTAACCATGCCGCAACGCGCAAAACGCGAAAAATCACGACAACGATGCATCCACCCGGACACGCGACATCACCATCTAATGATCTCGTGAAATGTGACGTGAATCTCTGGTTTCGAGCTCTTGAGCTTTACCGGAGTGGGGAAAGGTAGCTTGACAAGGTTCACTAATGGTATTTCTAATGTGTCGCGTGTTTACTGTAGCCAACACATCATTGCCGATGAAATAGCTTGAAGCTAATGAGGTTCTGTGAACCGATATCTGCCTAAGTACCCACCGCATCGATGGAATTGCAACCTGAGCTGCTACCCAATTCAAGGAATCTTCGGCAGTCTGGATTTCAAGGTCACGGAGAGTACTGTACGTACTAGAAGCATCTCCTGAAATACACAGGCCAGTTTGCTCATTCAACGTTTTCTTGGTGTTCGGATGGGCAACAAGACATTTCACGTATTGTCAACTGCGAATATCACAACAGCCACTTCTGGGGTTTACTTCTGGTAGCTTCTCCTCCCCTCTTTTCCGCAGCTCCCATAATGATCTAATGATAAATCCGCACGCAGAGCTTGCCTGATTGATTTTCTTAACCAAACTGAGCAGCATATTTGCGGATCATCTGTCAGCTGACCAAGGTAAAAAAGGATACCTCTTGTTATCTTCGCGACATTTTTCCTATGTTTTTTGGCCTTCATTGGCTGAAGATCCCTCCAGCTCCTGCACCATCACAATATTGCTATTGGATCAAAAACCACCTCTGTACGTGTAGGCTTTCACTGCATCGATCGTCCTTCGTTCAAACAGCATGTATGGTGGATTCCCGGGCTATAGGCCTTCGTCAGTACGTTGAGGAAAGTGGTTGTTGCCAGGCACAACTCACTACTTCAGAGTGAGCTGTTCAGGCCAAAAAGCACAAGTTTATGAACGTATCTGCTAGCCACATGAAAAGAAACCCCTCGTTCCTAACATCACGACAACGCTTGGTGGGTCATCGATGAAGTTTCAGACTGCCGTTGTCGACCCACCAATTCGTGTCAAGAAGAAGCACAAAAAGACTCGAACAGGTTGCGTGACGTGCAAAGCCAGGAGAGTCAAATGTGATGAAAAGAAGCCCATCTGCGACAGATGTCGTGCGCTCAACAAACATTGCTTTTACCAGCCAACCACGACAACGCTCGTGCCAGAAGCATTACAAGATGCGAGCCTTGAATCCTGTCAAAGTCCCATGCCTGAGCTTGCAGTTTTCCCAATTGAGCGTACCTCTGAGACAGTACAGTTGCAGCAATTTTGTATGACAACTTGCCTGTCGGTTTTCAAAAATGTTGGCCGTCCGTTCGAAACGTTCTGGACCTCAGCAGTACCCAAGCTCAGTATCTGTGAGCCAAGCGTTGCCCATATAATGGTCGCGCTCGCCGCCAGGCAAAGGGCATCATTCTATGTCACCGATGCTGCTCAGCGTCCTCATTTGATCAAGGTCTATAACAAGCATTACACGGACGCACTTGGTCTATTAACCAGCTCTGAGGCTGGGAAGAAGCCAGAGATGGTTTTACTTTGCTGTCTGATGTTTATCAGTATGGAGAACGTGCACGATACTGTGTCCAATTCCTTTCTACATCTCCGCTCCGGATTGCAAGTATTGAGAGAGTGGAAAAGCAAGCGTAGATCATCGACTCCTGGAAATACTTCAGCAGGTAACGACCTGATTGAGCAGACCTTGGAGCCAATGTTCGCTCGGTTTGAGGCAGCTATCAGTCCATCTATATATCCTCATCCTAAGGACAGACCACCCGACATACTACATTGGATCATGCCTGAGCTACCAGCATCCTTTGAGAGTCTGGCGACCGCACGTGGGGCGCTGTATGAGATAATCCAATGGGTATTTAGCCGAGGAAACCACCAGATTGTTTTCCACAGACCGCATTCTCAAGAATTTGTTGATACCTTGGATTTATGCTTGAGGTGGCGAACAGTGCTGGATGCATATACCGTGAGTCATCCCAACGATGCAGAGGTATACAAATCAGCCATCCTTGCGCTAGAAACGAACCATCAGCTACTTGTGCTTCTCATTAAGTGTACTACGCTGCCTAACGAATTACTATGGGGAGCTTATACAAACATGTTGGACACAATGCTCCAGAATATAGAAACCCTTGACAGAAAGGGTCTTTCTCGCCTGCCCTTACGCCAAACGCTAATGTCTTTACTACCTAGAATGATGCCGGCTCTCTTTACCATATCCATCATATCTCGAAGAAAGGCAGCGAAAAAAAGAGCCCTGGAAATGATGCAACAAATCCACGCGACCAACCACAAAGACCAATGCTTCATCGCTGTAATCGCAGACGGTGTCATCCGACTGGAGGAGACACTCGAACAGGCAAGTGTCATGAAGTTAAGCACGATGGATACTCGAATAAGACCAATAATGGCGGAAATCGTCCCCGGATGGCCAGGCAAGGTGGTACTGACTTACACAAGACCCTTCCTGCGACCGGTCATCGAGCAAGATCCCACACTCGGTCCGGGTGTTGTAGCGGCACCCACCGACAAGATTGAGTTACCATGGAAGTCGAGGGATGCACCACCTTCAAGAGTGATCTGGCTATGGCCGGCGATCGAATTTCTACGGCTCGCAGGATCTAGCGGACTCATTGGGCCGAATATAGGACATTGTCTTTGCAAAACCTATGGAGCGTTGTTTTCGTTGATGAGGTAGGATCTGGCTGGACCTCCAACAGTTCAGTCCTGTTCTGTCAGACACATCAGAACAGCAAACAAAATTCATTCGGAGGTACTGGTATCAAATCTCATCACGACACGATATCATGGTTGGTGGCATACCACGCAGCGTCACTAGCCCCATAGGCCGGTACTGCTTTGGCGGTTGCCAACAACTCTGCCACAGATGCCTGACATCACAGCCAGAAGGATGATCTCAATTTCATGTTCTTCTGTCTATATTCCCTTACTACGCTAAGCTCTGTCACCGTATCAGCTATAGGTGACCACCCGATACTTAGTTCTCAAAATCGAGGAAGCCACATCGGCAAAGATGACCTACGCTCAATGAACGTCCTTACCAGGAGCCAGAACGAGGATATCTGCAAAAGGCTAACTAGGACTCGTGTCTCTGTCAGTAGGTTTACTCTGCCACGACGCTGGGTTTCGCGATTACCGGTTAAGGTAACCATGCATTGACTACAGTTCACAAGAGGGTTAAATTCTTGTACTTGTGAATAATGTTCGGAGCGGAAAGGGAGTCCGACGAATGGATCGAAATTCCCAAATTTATTCAGCAGCTTTTCGCTATTTATTACAGCAAAGGAGGTGCTGGTTTCACATGGCAGAGAGAAGGAGAGACGATCTGCAGTACAGTGCATTCGTTGAAGATACGACAGCACAGAGAATGTTCATAAGTTTAATATTGGTTGAAGGACCACAGAACTACCATAACCCTCAAACTATGGAATACACCAGAGTCCCATGTTTGATCCAAAGGGATCATACGCAGAGGACTTGGCCACAGAAAATGCTCATAGACGCTAATTAAACGACAGTTGCATGGCAAGACGCAAACTTCCAATCTTCAAAGGTCTTCGAACCTCATCGTAACATCCACTCTCTAGTCCACTCCTCCTTAACCTGATTACATCCTAGCAGTACCCTCCCTATTCATCGCCCGTTCACACCAACTCCTAACCTCCCTCGCCCCAATCCCCTCCCCCTGCAGCGTAACACACCTCACACTCCCCATCTCATAAACCCTACACCACTCCCCCACCATTTCCCTCCCCATAATCAGCAATCCCTCCCTGATCTCCTCGCTCGCAACTTCACTCCTCAACGAGTCGCGAATTTCTTGGACCAGCGCTTCGAAACTGAAGCTTACTTTCATCTGCAGTCGCCCGGACTGGGAATCTAGATTCGAGCTCGAGTTCGGGTTCTGGTGGAACGACTGAGTGGTGGTGGTCAGCAGTTTCCGAGCTTGTTTTAGACGGAGAACGTCCACGAGGTCTGGGATGCGGTGGATTGCGCGGCGGCGGAGGAGGCTGGCGGCGGTGGGTTGGAGGAGGGTGGAGTTTTGGTGTTGTTTGGCGCGGATGCGGTCGAAGAGGTTTGTGGTGCGGGATTTGGAGGTTTGTGGTTGTTGAGGTTTGCTAGTGCGAGGAGGAGAGGTTGAGGGACCGTGGATTGAGAGGGTTGATAGGTCTGGTTGTTGTGTTTGTTGTTGTTGGTCTTGGTCTTGGTTTTGCTGGAGCGGCTGATAAGCTGGAGTTTTTGTTTTTGTGAGGATCGAGTCTCGGATGCTGGCGACTTTCTCCTTGCGCTGTCGTGTGACTTTGCCGATTTCGCATCTCAGTCTTGGGGAATCGGTTGGCTGCTTCCAGATGAATGAGTCCTTGTCGTGTCTTTGCGTATCAAAGATATTATCAAGTGCGTCTTCGTATTTCTGTTGCAATTCACTCTCCACGAATGCTCCTGTCGCACTCGCCCAGACGTATTCCACTGTAATCCTTTTGTTCAGTCCGATTCCATTCTGCTCGAGCTTGAATGGGCCATCTCTATGCTCAATCTCACCACCCGTGAATCCGCGTTTCAATTCCCACGCCGCAAGCACGCGTTCCACATCTTCTACCTTCACAACCCGTCTCTTCCACAACCTTGTCATGGTCGGCAAAACAGCAGCCAAATCCACAGCATCCCTGATACCACCTTTGTTGTGTGCAATATACACGCTCAGAGCTTGTGTGAATGCCTTGTGCAAATCCTTCAATTCTTGTAGCACTTCCGACAGATCCTGTTCAGTCTGCACTATCTCTGGCTCAGGGGATGATGCCGGTGGTGTAAGCAGTACTTTTGCTTTCTTGATCGGTTTTTGTGTCCGTCGAATTGTACTTGCTCCATTGTCGGTATCCTCGGTGTCTGAATCGCGCCTTCTTTTTCTGGAGCTCTTGGTTGTTATGGTCGAGGAAGGTGCGACTTGTGGTTGTTGTGGTCGTGCCTGCTTTATGACTGCTTTTTCGATGGCGCTGGTCTTTTGACTTGATAACGTTTCAGGCTGTGCGTTGAGCTTGCTTGATTTGGTGATGCGAAATGCTGAAAGCTGTGATTGTGCTGTTTGGCGCGTTGAGCGGTTCCGTGAGGAAGGAGCCATTATGTTGATCTGTTTACACGGAAGGTGCGACCAGTTGTTTTCTGCTAGCAGGAAAGTGCTATCAACTAACTCAATGACAGACAGCAATCGATCAACGTGTATGCAGCAATACAGCAAGATGGAAACGCAAGAACACTGGAATTCCAAAGTACGAGTAAACATTGGAGACAACGATGATGAGCTATCACGCGTTTGACGCGTTTTTACGCGACTTTGATCGCGAAGACCTCGCGCCAATTCATGCGGGTAATTGATTGCTTCCCAAGTCGTCTTGAACGTTCGCAACCCTGACCCAAACGCCGCGCTAAAACAAATTCCATGCAACCATGCCAACCCGTGAGTGGCTTCATTACGCTCCTCTAAGCCATGTCACCAGCATTAACCCTTAGCATCTTCGACAAAGATAGAATCTTGAGGTAGACCTGATTTTTCGTTTTGCCGACCTTCACCGTCCTTTCTTGCAAATGTATCCTGTGGCTGCCGTTCAGGTTTCTTCCCTTTGTCAGCTAGTCGCCGGTCAACGCGGAGCTCAGTTGATATCTCTGCCTTATCGGAGATGCCTTTGATTTCGCCGACGACATTTTGATCTGCCGGACGAGGATCACCAGCGTCGTCATTCTGGTCATCTAATGCTTCTTCGTCTGTTGTTCTAAGGACGTGCTTGCGGTCACTCCAGTATTCAAGGCCTTGAATTTCGTTCTGTGCTGCTCTCGCAGCTCGGAGCAGTATGTCGATGCGTCGTTTCTCGTCCGGACCTTCAGGACGATCTTCAGCGTCATGCTCGTCTCGATGCTTCTGGGCCTTGTCCGCTGCTTGTGTGAGATGCTGCAGCACCTGACGCTTGGAGTTTTGAAACACAAGTGCTGACATGATTTCGGGCATCTTTTCTTCCAAGTAAGACAATTCGTCTCCTCCGTTGTTTATGAAGATCTTGACCGCGTCGACCTTCTGTCGGTCAACAGTAGCTCTCTTGATGGCTTTCCAAAGGGAAGGAATATCCGCTATCGCATTTACTTCCGTGGTGTCCTCTTCTTCAGCTGATGTGGAACTTTTTATACTGACTGGTCGGGCGAGTACTGCATCAGGATTCGAAGGGTTAGCCGGACTTCGATCACGGGGCTTGCTGTGAATCGTGAAGTAGTCTGTGTTCAGATGGTGCGCTGCCTCGAGGGTACCACTTTTGTCGCCTCGGTTATTGTCTGTCCGTTTCACTCGCTTGCGTAGCCATCTCCTTCTCCTTACGAAAGAATGAAACCATGGATGTGTGCCGTGCCATGAGAAGTTCCGGCCAAAGCTGAACGAGTATTGCCAACCCTCCTCATCTACATCATAGCTCATGTCTACATACCACGTCTTCCAGGCCCACATCCAGCTTGGATCTGGGACTTGTGCGTTTGTAATGTTCACAGGCGAGTTCTTCTGATTTTTGGTAACCCATGCGGCTGGATCAAAGTTCAGCAGAGACGAATGTGAATAGAGTGGTATGCCGCAAAAGAACGAGCCTCTCTGATTCTCATAGATTATGTCGATTTCGGAGTGCGATTTGTCCTGCTTTTGCTTTTGCTTGTCTGTCTTCTGGTTGCTAGCAGCTTCTGGCTGCGGTGCAAAATCCACAGCCTCGCTCTCAGAATTCTGTGCACGTGGCTCCATCACTGAGCCACTTGGTTGAGCGCCATTTGTTCCTGCAGACTCTCCGGCTGCGTTCAAGTCCTCGTTCGTATCATATTTGTCCTGTCCCCACTTCGCATATTTCCGTCTTGAAAGTGCGTCTTGAACAGTTGTGCGAGTCGGGAGCTGAGCAAGATCCCGCCAGTTCGAGCTCGTCTTTGACTTTGATTGAACTTCGAACTCTGAGGCAGTAGTATCGACTAAGTTGATTGCATGATCATACCTGTCCGCTGCTAGATCAATGGTTCTAGAGCCCTCCAGCTCGCTCGCCATGGCCTGTCCTTAGACTGCTTGAATATCCGAGATGCTCTCATGCAGTGCTGCTGTTCTTCTGTACATCGACTCAGGTATCAAAGACTTTGAGGACTGGACAATCTCCAGATCAGCTTCGAAACGCGTAATTGTGATTTGGTGTAGTTAACGCCGTCCCCCTACACTCGAAATTTTGGATAGGGGACCCTGATTTTAGAGCAGAGTAGATACTGATTTAAAATAAGGATGTGAGTCTCAAAGGTTAACCACGAGGTTGATGTTTACTATCAACGGAACTGTTCACACCTGGTAATCAGGCAGATGTGAATGGATTTAAAGCCATGCTCGAGATTCACGAAATCTAGCTTCCAACTGACCCCATCGACTTGCAACTGCGGGGCGCGGGAAGTACGCCACAGAGGCTAAACAAAGCCTAGAGCATTCAAGCTCGGGGAGCGGAAATGAATTGAAATGGAAGCCTGAAGTTTGGCTCGACTCTTGGAAGTTGAAACCGCAGCAGCCAATGATGTCACAATCACCTGTTGCTGCAGAGCTGGCAGCGTCATTGTCTTGAAAGGTTGGCGCTGGGGAGCTTCAAGTTGACAAGGACTGCGAATCCATTTACATATCAACTTCTTCCTGTAAATCTCGCACGAACCATCAAATCCTTCTCTCGAATAAAAGTTTTCATCATTGAGCAATTTACCTCCAAGCGCAACCCCTTCGAGAAGCACTTTCAGAAGACCAAACTTTTCACAATGTCGGGCAGACCAGTTATCACCACATTGGGTGTTGTAGCCGCTGGGTAGGTCACGAGCCTGCATCATACTACTCCTCGAGAAAAGTTTGCTGACCTGATTCCAAGTGGTATCGGTTACTACCTCTACCAGGCTGGCGGTAACCCCAAGAGCGCCGAAAAGCGAGCTGAAGGTATTTTTCTCTAATCCTACGAACGACCTATCGAGTCTAACAACATTGAAGCGGATGCCCACCGACTGTCCGCCAGAATAAGATCAAACACGCCAGGAGACAATGGAGAAATAGCACACTCGGGCCAGGCCATTGCGGCAGATGTTGGAGCTAAACTAGACCAGTTCGACCAAGCAGTGAGTAGCATGAAGCTACAGAAGGGATTATAAACTGACCATTCACAGGCATACGATGCCGCGAAGAAGTTGAGAGAAGCGAAGGAGGAAGCCAGCGAGATCACCCATAAGGCTGCCGTCGAAGCCAACCACGCTGTTGATAAATTCGACAAGACAGTTGAACAGGCCGCGGCCAAGGCGAAGAGTGGTCTTTCTTCGTGGTTCAAGTAAGCGAGTCAATGACACAACGAATAGCAGGTCTTGGTGTTTGGAGTTGTGCTAGGGATTCCTGAGATGCACTGCACTGCGAGTCAAGTCTTGATATTAGTAGCGACTGTCCCAGCTCAAAATGAAACCAATTGTTCCATTATTGTCGACCGAGTCCCCATCCTGAAACTCACTCGGAAGAATGTCTGCATTGTCACTGGGCTTGATACCACAACTTTGATTTGTGATACTTGGAAACGCGAGTATTCAGCGAGGACACGAGACGATAATAGGATCATGTTTGAGGAAATTCCTTGTCATGTGTGTCCGCACGGTAATATCTCCACCTTCTTGCGCTGCCATGATATGGTCAATGTTGATCTTCTACTACAACACGTTCTACATGTATTGCAAAGCCACAATACCTCCTTGCCCACAGCTCTATACTACACTAGTTCGGCCTCAGGTCTATACAAGTACGCCTTCGTACAACACCGACCAAATTATGCCTAGCGTGATGCATAACGATTGTATAGGCGGTGATTATTAGTACCGATTCGAGGAGGCCTTCCATTATAACGCACATCGCGTCTCACCCATCCAAAGACATCAAGCTGAGCCTATTCTCATCGAATGAGCGTATGAACATTAGAAGGTCTACTAGCCACAAAACAGTCACTCTTCCGCCGTTGCTTGACTTTGTCGAGTAAGATATATAGCTCTCAATAATTGTCTCAGCGCCTTTAGTATCAAAGCCTTACATATACCTGTGGTTTACAACCCCTCCGTGGGCTAAAAGAAAACTCCTGTTGCTAGGCAGTGTGCTCTTCTACCGCCCATAATCTTTCCGCCTCAACTTGCAACTATTCGGAGTTCATTTTATGAAACACCAACTCTATCGCAATCATGATGAAAAGATTTCTATCCAGAAGAAGCAGTCGAGCGCCTGACAACGGTGATAAGGAAGTCAATACGCTCAACATGTTCTCGCAGGAGAAGATAACCACCACCCCAGACATCGTGAGGCCCAACAGCATAAGTTCGACGTGGGACTTATCAAGCAAGGGCAGTGTTAGCGAGTCAGGAACGACATTAAGTAGTGAGTCCAAGTATGCTAGTGCTCTGACCGAGCAGCCGGGTCTAATGCTCGCCAACGAAGAGATAATCCCGACCGCGAGCATGGACAAGGAAGTAGTCAACGAGAGTGAGAAGACGATCGGCAACGCCGATGCTAAAGCTGGCACGCAGTCGAAACTCGGTGAGTATCTCAAAGACTCCCGGGGCGACGACAAGAGGGGTTCCCTGCCTACGTATGTTGTCAAACCAGATCTACTGTCTCAGGAACTGACAGCTCCTGATGCAATGGAGAAAGAAATTGTTGTGCCAACCAGGCAAGAAAGTAGTTCGTTCTCGTACCAGCCAGATCCGCGACCATCAGCGACCTACCGCGAGTACAACTTCTACTATACCAACACCATGGCCCATCTCATCATCTGCGATCCGGACCAGCAAGCGCTCTTCTTTGCCGAATCATCGGCATTCACAAAGGGCAAATCCGATATTCACTTTCACGACATAGCCCGTTCCCCTGACAAACTGGCCTACCGTGGCTCGAGTCTAACTGCCAAAGAGGGACAAACCACACCAGTCGTGGCTACTGCAGATTTTGTCCAGGCAAACAACATCAGAATTGGTCTAGGGGATCCGCTACAGCCAGAGTCAGCGAAATGGATGATGATGCGGAATGTATATGGTGACGCGAAACAAAACAACGAGAAGTATGAAGTGCGTACAGTGAAGCCCGACGCTGCGTCGAAAGAGGTGGTGTATCAGTGGGTCAAAGGAGTTGCTGAAGAGGACGGTACGAGGGGACAGTGTGAACGAGGGGGTTCGAAAGAGACATTCAAGATGCTGTCCGAGGATGGTGTAATTGCGAGCTTCCGCAATGCGAGCGCGACGAGTCTGAGGAAAAGAGGGTACTTGCGTATCTTTGAGACATCGATCGAGGATGATGCTCTGCTTTTAATCTTTGTGAGCTTTGTTGCATTGTGCGAGAAACAGAAGAGGCGGATGGTGAAGAAGAGATTATTGCTCGGTTAAGCCGACAATATCACAACAACAATACCGCCTCGTGGTTGCTTGCTCACTTGTAGAGGTATCGAAAAGAGGGCCGGTTTCGGTATTGTCTGCGCATGATATATTGTTTTGGGACCAGGGCTTCGAGCCAAAAATACAATTTCAAAGTTCGCATAAGGCAAGAACCAACCATGAAGGGCGGCCTCACGATGAAGAGCAGTAACACGGTCCTATGCACACCAGGGCCAATCGAAGTATGCAAGTCCACCCTTACATTGCGGCTTACGAAAGGTTTCTACCGAACTTGTGCAGTGAGCCAGGTTATTTCAAGGCCGGAGCTCGTCTCAAAGGCACAAGTGGGCTCCGAGACACCATTCGAAAACTTTCAACTACTGTGGGCATATGTTTAAGGTCAAAGCCTCACGAACGTATCGATACCGGCTTCCAGTTCGAAAGTCTCTGCTTCATTGAGATTCTCCCTTTCAAGTACGGCGGTGACATCTGGTGTGTAGAAGCGGAAAGATCCCGAAGCATACCTCTTGGACCAACAAATCAAAGAGATGGATCTAGGATCTGGGGTCGAGCGTATAGAGGACGGACGGAAGGTAGCTGGGGAGCGGAATCAATGATCGTGTCGAACTGGCTTTAACATACGGTCCGCTACAGAACTCTCAGAAGGAAACTACTGGAATTTAGATTGCACCACCTGAGCACTCTTCAATATGGCTAGTGACTAGCTGGTCATGCTCAAATCGTCGATTGGACTTGCGCTAAAAGGCTATAACGGGCGAAATAGAGCTGGGAAGACCTTTCGTTGGTCAGCACACGCATAACCTGAGCTGGCCTAAACAGGATTGTGACGAAGACTATAGCTTGGGATGAATTGCTGTCTTTGGTACTGATTGGAGCACTATTGCCCTTGAGAAACATGCAGGGGCTTGATTGATTCCAATGGTAGCTGGGTCGAGCTGGGGATGGCTGTTGTAAGGTCGCCAGTTTTCTTCGCTCGAAGCCAGGGGTCACTGTTCTGATACAGTTCGTCATCGGACTAGCTACACAAACCACTATCTCGAAAAGGACATTTACCTCATCATCACACCAATATACCGAGTGCTTACAGACCTAGTGACCGATGACTCAATCATTCGAGCTTTCGTACAAGTCCTTTAGTTCCGAGTGCAGATGGTAAGTCTTTGTCAGGCACGTGTGCTTAAATAATGTAAGCGAACCTTGCTTCTGTAGGTACCTTCGCACCCTTTGCACTTCAATGCTGGAGCACGTATAAACTTGAAAACAGTAGATCGGACATGCCTTCGTCAACTAGCAAGCTACATATACCAGTTTGGCAAATCCAACTCAGTATCTCAATCCTCAGAGACCGTTGCCAGGTGCTTCTCAAGAATCTGTTCATATTGGTCGACGTGCAAGGAGCCGGCATCCCATATCAGCACTGCTTGAACATGAGATAGTGACGTTCTCGTCGCAGACTTCGTCCCTTCAGCATTCAGACGGCGTCTTTTGCTCCCCAGCTCTTGCACATATCCGATAACGTTGAGCCAGGTGCCTTCGTTCAGTAGATTGCCCTTCGCTGTCTCTAGAACCAGGTTCACGTCGACAAGAGCTCGAGTCAATGTGAGCGTATTGCGCGGATACCTATGTTCGACGATCAAGCAGCCTTCATGGTCATCATATTCAATGATACAGCATAGAAAGCGTACTTTCGTATTGACTCGCTGTTCGCTCAATTGATGAAGAAATATATGCTTGGATGCGATTGGTGTATTAGAGCCTGTGTCAGCCATGGAAATCAGGTCGAACGTAGATTCTCATCAACAAACATAATGACATGTAGAGTCTGAGTGTTTGGCAGATCGATGTAGAGGGCGATATCCTTGCCTTCCAAGTCCTGAATAAAAAGGAGGTCACCACTGAACTCGGGGCTTTCAGCCGCATTTTGTGGCGCATCCACGTGATAACCACAAGCCACAGTTGGCTCAATATGTCATAACCAACATCAGCACGTTCTACCAGTATCTACAATCACTCAGACATTTCTTCACCACTTTGGCAATACAATTGTTCCGTTCTCTCCAGCGTCCCCAGTCACCTTCGAACCTCCGGAATAACCTCGAAGACCAACCCCAAGCGTTTTTCTTAGCCTTGTCTGCCTGCTGCGCCGCATACCACCCCTCCGTCATTAGACCGTCAGGCACACGATATAGCCGTCTGTGTTTGATCACGCGATTTCAACGCCCACGGAAGAGTGCCTTCTTGTATTGAAGATTGGAACAAACCTACGCCATCCCGTCGAACACTTATTGCACCATATCGAGTTTTGCACCATCCTGTTTCTGCACCCACCCGCAGCTGCGGGCAGTGCTATCACTCTTTCAACATCTTATTTGATTGTTAAATCGTCGCAATGTGGGGCTGGTTTGGTGGATCGTCCGCTCAGCGGCGACGAGATGCTCCCAAGAACGCAATCCTCGGCCTACGGGAACAATTAGACATGCTACAGAAACGAGAAAGGCACTTGGAATCACAAATGGCTGAAGCGGACGCCACGGCACGCAAGAACATAAGCACGAATAAAACAGGTGAGTACTCATGGTCATGACAAATAATGTGAAGGAAGGAGATCACTTCCACAATTCACCATGCTTTGTCACACCACGTAAACTAACAATCCATGTTCCATTTCACAGCCGCCAAAAACGCCCTCCGTCGCAAAAAACTCCACGAAAAAACCCTCGAACAGACCTCCGCCCAAATCTCCCAAATTGAGCAACAAATCTACAGCATCGAAGCCGCAAACATAAATCAAGAAACCCTAAACGCCATGAAAAATGCCGGCAAAGCCATGAAAGAAATCCACGGCGGCATGACCATCGACCAGGTCGACAAGACGATGGACGAACTGCGCGAGCAGCAGCAACTAGGCGAGGAGATTGCGAACGCGATCACAAGCGCACCGCTAGGCGAACAGATCGATGAAGGGGAATTGGAGGATGAACTTGAGGGTCTGGAGCAGGAGGCTATGGATGAGAGGATGTTGAAGACTGGGACTGTGCCGGTTAGCAGTGAGTTGGTGGGGGCGCCGAGGGTGCCGACGTCGGCTGGTAAGTTATCCGCTTTGTTTGTGGTTTGTGATGAATTTGGTGTGCTAATGGTTTTTTGTTTAGTGACGAGCAAGAAGGTGCAGGAAGATGATGAAGAGGAGGAGTTGAGGAAATTACAGGCTGAGATGGCGATGTAGAGTCGCAGTAATTTGTGGTCAAGGATTTACAATTATAGTGCACGCGATGGCACTCAATTCACGTCTGGAGGATAGAGAGGCGACTGATTAAACGACACACTGCTCCGCACGGGAACGTTTCGCCAGTATCACAAGGTCGCCCTACAAGTCACAAACAATTCAGGTCAAAGGGGTTGGAGAAACCACCTTTGCAGTTTAACCGAGTCGCGGTGTGACGAGATAGGAGGATATTCAAGTGGTTCAAGGACGCATGAGCAAAGGAGTTAGGAAGAGGTCACAATTTCGCAGAAGTCAATGAATAGAATGAATTCATTTTTCACATCTCCTGAGCTAGAAAATAGCCTCGAAGAATATAGGTAGGTGGGTAATTATGCTTCTTGTGTTACTACCAATAAGCTACCTTACTGTAAGGATATCCTGTCTAGAACGTAAGTACTTATCCAGATAGCACCCAAAGAATTTTTACCTGTCCATTGTGAGTAGCACGAATTCGTTGCATGCACCACGCAAACAGATCTTTTTGCACTAGCACATACGTCTTTTGGCATAAGATGCAATAGAGGATGATGCTTTAAAGGCGAATAACAACAATGCAAGGAGGGGAAGTAGCGTACTAGGACTGCAATGCCGTTTCCACTGCTAATATCTCATGCCTCTCGAGTCCATACTATCCTGTGTGCCCTGAGTGAGGCCTCGCTTACAAGGACTTGAAAGTATGACTCTTTCCAGCCAACTCCTTACCCATTCTATTGCGTCTGGCACCGGTGCTAGTGTCAAGTGCTTTAGCGTATGGATTGAGAGGCTTCTCCTTCGGTGTGGGTGTACCTGTACCGTTAGCTTCGGGCTGAGCGTGGAGGACACTCTGCGCGTTAGTATAGTCAAATGGCTTGTAGTCTTGTTCTGCAGCGGCTGCGGCAGCTGCCTTGTCGGCTTCCTTGCGGGCTTTCTTGGCGGCGCGCATTCCTCTCCTGGTGGGTTGTGAGCCGCGGAATCTCTCGCCGTCGTCGTCGGCGATCTTGTGAGCGGCTACGTCGTCGGCGGATGAATGGGCGAGGGAGACGTTGTCGGAGTCATGGTCCATGACATCAGAGGCTTTACGCTTCTTCTTGAGCTCACTGAGGATGAAAACGTCGTGGTCGGGTTCGGAGACTATGCGAATGTCGTTGTCGGTTGTTGTGGGTTGTGCTGCAGGCATGGTTTGGACATCCATGGTCGAAGTGGCATTGAAAGGGGCTTCTTGTGAGGAGTCAACGTAGGTTTGCAATGGCATGATGGACTCCAAAGCTTTACGAGCTGTGCCAGGATCCAGGAATTGAAGAGGTGTTGTTGGTTTGATGAAACCCCACAGTGTTGACAGCATGCTGCGAACTGCCACAGGTTCTGACTGGTCAACCTCGACCTCTTCCTTTGCAGCAACGGTCTTGTAAGGCAAGGATATCGCCCTCTACATCGATCTGCCAAACACTCAGACTCTACATGTCATTATGTTTGTTGATGAGAATCTACGTTCGACCTGATTTCCATGGCTGACACAGGC
>Ga0181469_100090_pt1 | contig 26001 bp, 25 predicted proteins | sample InSIn2SAF170_2_FD_119081 | JGI IMG/M metagenome (GOLD analysis project Ga0181469, IMG submission 119081) | Clean room microbial communities from NASA Spacecraft Assembly Facility at Jet Propulsion Laboratory, Pasadena, California, USA -... ... | reverse complement strand
ACATGTGCTTCAACCGGATCTATAACTAGGATATCCGAAACCGGATCATCTGCTAGGGGTTACCTTGCTATTGACGGTGGTGGATTCGTACTTGGCTTTGTCCCTGCCTTTATCGCATAAAATGGTAAAAAACTCGAAAAAGTAAAAGTAAGCAACGAAATATGCTCGAACTTCAATTGGCTCTGCTACTGACGAAAATTGGTATTGATGAAACTGCCTTTTAAGCTGATGACTCAGATGCGCGCTTAGATGCTACTTCAATCGCTACTAGTAGGTCTCAATATCGAGCAGATGGAAGGAATTCTAGGCGAGGTGCTAGTGGATCTACTGTTCGATTTCGATCTATAACTGGAGGTGAAGCCTCTGTCCCTGCCTTTGCCCCCGCTACCTTAACCCCAGAGGTGTGCTCTCCTTCCTATGGTTCAGACTCTGCAACAAGCTATCGATCTGGCTTGGATGATGGAACAATAAGTTTTCGAATTGGAACTAAGGCGATTAGAGAGAATGGCTTGGGAATCAAGGCCAAGGAGGCGGTAGAAAGTCGAGTGTGGATCATGAGGATATACATGGGTTGGGTTTTCACTGCCAGGAAACGGCAGGGTTATCTCCATTGTTGGAGAGATTGATACCGAAAAAGGAAATAGAATGCCACTGATTGGAAAAAAATAGAATGCCTGATCTGCACTTCATACCGGAAGCTTCTAGGAACGAGTCAGAACATAACGAGTAGTAAGGTCTTATACACCTATTAGGCTTATTTAGAGTCTCCGCCTAAGCTAAGTTCTTCGGAGCGAGAGCCTCTTAGTAGCGGACGGAAAGGAGGGAGTTTGACTGGCGGGGGCTGTCACTGAGCTTAGCCTTTACGCTCTATCGGTCAGTCACAGGTAAGCCTATACGGTTGCTGGCTCTACCGGAGCTGGACCTTATGAGAGTACGGTCACAGGCTGCCTATTGTAGCAGGTCACAGGCTGTAGCCTACCAACCAGTAGTGAAGCTAAAGTCCGGAAGAGGAGAGAGTGAAGTGGTCCTTCGCTTTGCCTCTAATATCGCCAGATTGCTATCCACTTGTTTAAGTCCCATTGATTAAGAACCACTACCATCAGCAGTTGCATTTTACCCAGTCGAAGAGCTAGTTTATGTTGTTTACTAAGATACTGAAGCAGTAGATCCAGCAGCACCACCAATAGCAGCTTATACAGTAGAAGATCTAGTAGCAGTTGGTTAAGCATACCTATACCTATAAGCATACCTAGAAGCATATCCAGATCGATACCCATAACCAGTTGTTTCAGGTGGTGAAGAACGAGACCCAGATCCAGATAGTAGTTTCAGTAACATATACAGATCCAAATTCATACGCATAAGCAGTAGCATATCCAGATCGAGAGCTTAAAGCATAAGCATATTCAGTAGCAGCACCAGTATCAGTAGAGTAAGAAGCAGAGACGGGAGAGGCAGTAGCATATCCACTAGCAGCTTATCCAGTGGACTCAGCAGCATACCTATACCTAGTAGCGGTGAATGATCCGACAGTAGACTATCAGTAGTTGGTTCATCAGTTTCTTCTGTTGATCCAGTTGTTTAAGCATACCCAGATGCACCAGTACCAGCAACAGCATAAGCAACGGGAGAAGCAAAGGCGGATACTCGTGATCCATACCTTCGTGAGCATGATCCAGATCTTCCATATCGAGAGCAAGATCCAGCTAGTAATAGATATTAAGAGCCAGATGTTCTATATCGAGATTCTGACCCATATCCTTCAGACCCAAAGCCAGAAGCTAGAGAGGTATGAGTAGTTAACCCAGGTCAAGATCCAGACCCAAAGCCAGAAGCTAGAGAGGTATGAGTAGTTAACCCAGGTCAAGATCCAGATCCAAAGCCAGATAGAGAGCTTGAAGCAGATCCAGTCGGTTAAGCAGTCGATTGAGCTTTTGACTCAAACTATGCAGTTTACTAAGCACCAGTAGTAGCAGTTCCTGACCTAGCACCATGTAGGTAAGGTAGAGAGTAGAGATAGAGGTAATTGGATGGATTGAACTGAACGTATAGAGTCTCGAGCTAGAGGTGGATAGGTTAGAGTAGAGATAGGTAGAGGATAGAGGTATGAGGTTAGGGTTTGAGGACCAAGTATGATATTCCCAAGGAAAAGGTAGGAGGGAGATGAAAAAGCATATATTATATATGTCATTATTGACCGATAAGAGAGATAATGACATATATAATAGAGGTAGGAGGAAAAGGTAGGAGGGAGAGGACCTTTCTAGCTAGCTTCCCTTGCTACCCATGCACAATTGTTGGATTACAATGGCGGAGCGGCTGGATGGATGGTGGGTGATTAGCCGAGGACTCTTAGTAGCATGCTACTGCGGGGTGCGGGGATGGATGGTGGGTGGTCCTTATAGGGTTGGTTTACCTTTATCAGATATCGTTGAACTCCCGGATGGCTTGGATTATGTGGTGGTCAGAAAACCTCGTTGCGTTGGATGCATAGGCTTCAGACTGCTAGGATATGCTTTATCACACTTGCCTTTAGGAAGAATCTTAAGGAGGTACCACTATCAACCCGGGATGGGATAGCATGGCATGATACAAACTTACCCTTACCTTGACTTTATACCTTCATCCTAGGAGCATGGAGTGAGTAAATCGAACCGTTCGTTCTCTAAAGGGTTGTGAATACGCCAAGGTGGTAGGTGGTAAGTATGTTGTGGAATAGTAGTAGGTTGATCCGGTTATGTCGTTGAGTAGTAGTAGGTTGAATCCATCCGGTGGTGATAAGAGAAGGTCTAAGCAGTGGCTGGCTCCTAAGCGATGAATAATTCAGTAAGTGGTATAGGTAGAACGCGGGTACAATGTTCCTTCCTGTGGGGGATGGTTGGGTAAGTGTAGTTAGTTTGATTGGTTTGGTTAGCTAGGTCTCATAGCTCTTGTTAGTAGGTCTATAAGGCTGGTAGTATTTCTCTTAAGAAGTATAGCTAGCTTGATGTTTGGTATGTGTGGATTGAAGGGTCATAGTCTGGGTGATAGTAAGTGTGTCTTCGTCTGCTTGTCTAAGCTCTAGCTGTCTTACTTGTAGGAGTACCTCTGGCTGTACCTCTACCAATCAGATTGAATGGAATATGGGTAGGGTTATAAGCTAATGCTTGCCTGACCTCTAGAGTATGCGAGTTCTTGCATGTTCTTGACCTTCCAGAGAGTATGCCTTTTGTTAGTTTCTTAGTGGTGAAGGAATGCCCGCTTGCCCGGCTTCCTCTTCATGCTAGGCACTACTGCTATGCATGCCTACCCTAGTCCTAGCATATGACTTACGAACATCTTGCGGGGCGGGTCCTGAAAGGTCGTCTTACCAAGCAGAGCTCTGCCTGCGATTGGTCCTGATCCTGAGCTAGAAGGTCAGGTCCATTGAGAAAATCAGATATGTGGTTCTAGTAGATGTAGTGAGTTCTGTCATTAGTGAAAAGTGATCGGAGCTACCGAGGGAAAGTACTTGGTCGGAGATGTGCTTGAAATAGATGCTTATATGGGTGAGGTCCTATAGTGTACCATCTGTGAACTGTAGCCTACGAACACTTTCATTTGAGCGCTCAGTTCTTTCTATCTTGAATGATAGGTCTTTTCGACAAAAGGAATATGATCTCGGTAGTTGACCTACAAAAATGCTAATAAAGTACCGAAGGAACTTGAGTTGCTCGACCATCTCGCAACTACTCGCTTTCGCTCGTCCTTCCAATCAATAAATCTATCCAAAGGTTGTTCTTTGTCTTCCTTGCACTAGGAAGCGCAAGCCCCTCCGGGACCTTGTTCTTCATGGTCAAGGTGTGTCCCTTCGGTCTTTGCCTTGGAGTTTCTTGTCTTTTTCTCATGCGGGGATAACTCCTGTAGGGGCAAGTCTTTGAGATTGGAATCAGAGAGAAGTACTCATTGGAAAGAGACTGGCTATAGGGAGACTGGCTAGAGAGACTGACCTTCCTAGAGAGGAGACCCTTATTCCTGCAATAACATCTTTGTACTCAATATTCTCAATTTTAGCAGTACCACAACTAGACACTAGGAGAGATGAGTCATCACCAATAGTGAACTGCTCACCTTTCTTTATGCTGATCACTGTAATCTGAGAGGAGGTGTCGGTGCTTTGTCATATGTCTAGTAGCCCCAGAATCTACAATCTATCATCAAAGAAACAAAAAGATACGAAGCCGGGAGTCTCGGAGAAGAGAGGATCCCTCTAAGGAACCCTAGAGAAATGTTTCGACTGGAGGCGCCTGGAGAATGTGCTCAAGCCCTGGAGGAGCCATCGCCTACTGATGAGGAGGAGGGGGAGCTGCTAACTTCTGAATTTGTACTGATAGTAGGTGGATCTCTCCTACCATCCGAGGCCGAAGTGAAGAAACCCCTGATGGAGGACTGTCCCGATGAACTGTACGATCTAGAAGTACTATAAGATCTGGATACAACGTGCTACCTGGAAGAGGCCGCTCTCTGCTAAGATCTAGATATATACTCATGCATATAATGGTATGGAGCATGATGGATTTTGTATCGTAACAAGCATAGCTTATGGAGTGATTCCTTCCATATGGAGTAATTGATGGTGTTGTCCTACCTTAAGGGTATTCTCTCATTTTGGGGGTTTCTTATTGTGTTTATTTCTTTTTTATTATTAAGTATATCTCTAATCCACGAAGGATCATAACAGCAGTTAGGGTTATGAGCACCAACAGGGCAGTAGACGAGGAAGGCTTCCAAGCCGAGTTCCTCAAACATGGTATCCGGTCTCTCTGGTCCCGAAACATATTCTCAAATTGGGGGCCAGCTAGATCCGAACAACTATTGGACTATCACGATTGGGCACACGTTCTCAAAGCTATATGCTACATTTCTACGTCTATGGCTATCAGATGAGTTGGAGAGTAGACACCTCATGGCTAGAGATCAGGTGAATTCCACCTGAAGCACAATCGATCACGTCTTCATACTAAGGGCCATTGGAGGCTCATCATCGCTCTTTGAAAGTCTTTTGCTACTTTGTGGACTTTTTCAAAGCATTTGACACAATACTAAGAGAGCCTTTGTTTCAACAGCTTCGAGACATTTGCGTCTAGCAGACGATGAGGCTATACGAGTCGGTCCTTGGCTGCCTTCGTACGGCACACGACCTCTATCACTTCAGATAGAGTACCATAGGAGTTAAGCAGGGGTGTCCCCTCTCGCCGTCACTTTTTGGGACTACATCGACAAGTTGGAATCTTTCCTCCGCGAGCATATCCTGAACGGGGACGATTGTCTCCTTCGTTGATGACTTGATCCTACTAGGCTCCTCCCCTGAGGGCCTACAGAGACAGATTGATGCCTTGACCAGGTTTTATGACCTTCGACGCTTTCACCGACTTACATTTCTACTTCCGAGGGAAGACATCGAGATCACCACAGCTTACACCTATTTGGGGGTCTAGTATGGGGGGCCTCGTTTCAGTGCGCATTAGGCCCTACAACGACGGCTTACACCTGTTTGGGGGTCTAGTTTGGGGGGCCTCGTTTCAACATGCATTAGGCCCTGTTGCGCCTACTCAACAAGGGATACGGCTCCCTTGCCCTCCTCGAGCAACAATGTTTCCAGAACCAATTCCAGGACAATTCGTCCAAGCTGTATCTCCTGCATATGATCATCAAAACCACTGTCCTCTATTGCTCAGAGATCTAGGGACCAAGTCTGTTGCAGGCCGATTGAGCCAAGACCGAGAGCGTCCATTTGGTGCCGGTTGCATCAGAGCGACCTGTACTCTTGGCATTGATTAGTTACACTTACGCTCGCTCGGTTCAACCAACAAAGAAAGCGACTATCGGCGGTTGGTGCCGGCTCAGAATCACCTACTAAGAAAGTGGGCTTATTCTCTTTTAACCGGGACCTCGTGCTGCTCATGGCCGGGTTGTCTTCCTCCTATTTGCGGTTGGGATGAGAAGCTGCGGACCTCGTTCTAGTTGTTGGGCTTATAATCATCCTTACCTGCTATACCGATTCTCCCCGAAGCTCTGTCCAAAAGAAAGAAATAAGCAATCGTAATGGCCTGCCTAACGACTGTGAGACTTACCGGTCGAACAGAGACGAGCTAGAGGTAGACCTGCTTTGATGCGCCTACTATTAATACCCGGATCAATTGCTTCTGGGTCTAAAACTGGCGGGGATGCTACCTTTGCTTCCCCTGCCTTTCTTGGAACCAAGCGAATGGGTGCTTACTCTTGAACTGCTTATTCAACGAGGTATACTACGACTTTCACCTTTAGAGCCGTTTCCTCTCCTGCCATAGGTGCTTATAGGTCTCGATCTACTCTTGGTTTTCAAACAGGTCATGGATCACTTCTTTTTAGCTGAATCTGCTCGATCTGCATTTGAATCTGCTTGAATGGGTGATCAAAAAGTTGGAAAGGTGGTATGCTACAAGCTCTCGATCTCGATATGGGGGGGAGGGTGCTTAGGGGAAAGCTCCTGAATCAATTGGTTCCAGGTCAACTTGGGTTTTGAAACAGTCCATGGTACTTATAATGGTTCGGGAACAACTAATGGCGGGTCAACTGTTGGTGGTGCTTATAGCTCAATCTAATCAATCTGTTGAAACCGCTGCTCCTTCCTATGCTGTTAGTGATGATGGTAGTGAAGAAACTGAATCAACTGATGCCGGGTGGTGCTACTGAAGTTTCTACTCCCTACTCACTCTCTCCGCGTGTGGTTGGTTCGACCTGCTCCAATGAGCATTCTGATCCCTCGGCTGTGATTATATGATCTAATTCCTAGCCATTTTCCCCAGTACAGCTCAGGGCTGGCTGGGTCCCTCACGTTCATTCACGGAGTGTGCTGTAATCACCCGTTCCAGGATAGAGGTATAAATTAGGTAAGGTCCCCGGCCCCATAGTTCTCATTGATCCGTATTAGTGCTAGTTATCCCCGGTAGTCACTGTAGTAGGTGGATATAGTAGTTGAGTTTAAGGGGGCCACAGGTGATCCGTCCACTGTGTCTTGAGTAGCTTCATAAGGTCCCATGCATGATTCATTAGTCTCCCTAGTGTTTCCGCTCACTCTCTACGGCCGTTCTACCGGTATTCTTTCTATATTATCCCTATATTATGATAAAGGAGCCTTGCCTTTGACTATGATGGTGGTTCTGGGTCAACTACTCAGTCAACTGCCTGTCTCTCTGCTGACTTAGACGCCTTTACTCTTGCTACCTATGCCGCTGCTTCCGGTGCTTATGCTTTTGCTGGTGAATATGCTTATACGACTGGATCTATTGATTCAAGGTCAATTGGTGCTGCTTTCATCTTTCCTTCGTTCACTTTTATATCGCGACTACTGAATAATCGTTCAAGACTGCGAATCCGCCCTATTATATTCTATCCATGGAGGGATCTTCATAAAACCGTACGGGACATGAGCTGCTTATAGTAGCCACCATTGATCGTCCTTCTCGGCACTCGCCCGTCAAGTACTGACGGAACCAGTCCCTTGCTTGCTGATAATTCATTCCGTTCACCCCGGATAATTCATTGTATCGAGGAAACGAGCTATTTGGAACGATGAGGGAAACGAAGCAGCCTTTAGCAATATATATAAGTAATTGTTGACCTCACACCCCGCAGATCGAGATACAGCATCATAATAATATCACTATTCCCGCCCTCCCCATCTCACGCATCTGAGCCATTTCAGGAGAGCTCGTTTAGGGATAACCTCTTAAGACCACAAGACCACTAATAAGAAAACAATACAACCAATACAAAGCTAAGAAAGGGAAGAACCCGACGTTTAAGTTCAAGTCGTCAAATCAAAGGTAAAAGTTTTAGACAAGGGAAAAAGGGTCTCAAGAAGCAATATCATCAATCCCGCGCTCATAGAGTAAGTTTCTTTCATCCAATATTTTTCAATAATCACGAAATTTGCTCGATCCAAGTGGCCCTAAAAAACGAGATTTCAATAGATGAAAATATGAAATACTATACCTGGTAGCCCTATACCACTTGATTCATTCATGCACTTAGGGAGTGAGTCGGGACTGCTATTTACCTTCTATTATCTGGACCGAATCAACCAACCTTACCTTCCCCTTCATAATATGTAGATTTGAGTTGTGCCGTAGATGAAATACAACTTAACACTCCGCGTACCTTCTTGCATGGATGGAGAACCTGGGTGGGATCCTCCGTGGGAACTGCCCTGTTGGATTATTCTCTATAGCCAGCCAGAAACTTTAGCAGAGATCCCGGATTGAGGAACTAAAGACAGAACTTCAGAAACATTGATGGATGGATAATTGTCAATTAGGAGAGCCTTGTTGGACGGGCTTCGATAACCAGACATCTTCGTACTTGGTACGGCACTTAGAACTGGACGATAAATCGATGGCGTTGGTCGAGCCATGCTTACGCACGATGGCGGCCTTAACAGTCCCTGCCTTCCTTGATGCTTATTGGGTGGTGGGCTTATGGTCGAGCCTGCTTGCGCATCCTGACAAAGAAATATCACTCGCATGCAATATGAATGCCAAATTGGCGATAGAGGCTAGCTGTAGTGTGTTTCCCAATGAATCGTTATTACATACATAATATGACTGCCCATTGGTGTTTCCCATTGCTTCGCGCCCATCAATGAATCATATTGCTCCTCTTGGTTCACGGACGTAGGGGAGATTCCGTCAAGTGGACCGAACCCACATTGGATAGAGGAGTAGGCCCCTTGTCAATAGCAGCCGATCGATAAGCAAGCGCCGGGTGGGAAGACGCCGATCGGGCTTTGCTTTATAGGCTGATCACGTACGACCGACATTCATTTCCTCATGGCCTTTCGTCGAAGCATACATTCCGATATGCATGCACCACAGTAGGCATTGAAGTGGCATCAATGCTATCTATCTCTATCTCCCAATCAATAGGTCGAGGAGGTCGAGGAATACGAGAGTGGAGGGACTCGGTTCTGCAACTGTCGACAGGTGAAATGCTGTGTATGTATCGTGCCTACTGTCTCGATCGGTGAATGAATGAAGGAAGCCAGCTTTGGTGGGCTTTCCCCAAGGCGACACCGAAGGCCTACCTCCTTTAGTGCGTCCCTCACCATATGAATAGTGAGTGACCCCTATGAAGAAGTAAGGGCCCTCACCCATATGATGAGTGAGCGTGAAAACGATGGCGGGAGTTTGGCTCATTACCTTGGCGGAGGTTAGGAAATCGAACCTTGGCGGAGATATGATGATTCTGCTATTCATCATCATTCAATTCATCTTCGCTAGCGGAGGTTCATTCGTAATTCCCCTCTCCCTCTATATTGAGAGCGATGGCGGCCTTTTAGTCGAGAGTTCGCTTTCATTTTACTTATTGGGTGCCCCTCTCAAATAAGTAACTAGCTGCCGGCCCTCACCATCGGAATAGTGAGTGACTCCGTCCCTTGATGCTTATTGGGTGGTGGGCTTATGGTCGAGCATGCTTACGCATCCTCTAATTCAATGAATATTCGCTAGCGGAGGTATGATGATTCTGCTATGCGGAGATATGATGATTCTGCTATTCATCATCATTCAATGAAGTCAACTTAGTGTCTGGGCCCAGGTATTCTATCATTTATTGATCAATCTCGTTTTTCTGGTGGATAACATGGCTCGATCAATATGTGCTCGTAAGCAAACAACAAGGGTCAGCGAGCAAGCAGAAAATCAAATTGATTAAGGTATTCGATTGTAATGCTTACTTCGGCTTGGTTGTTGTCCCTTCCGCTCTCTCTCGCCTACGGGTGTCCTTTACCGGTCAGTGAAAGGTTAAGGAGTGTCCTTGATCACTAAATGGGTTAAAGGCTGGCTGGGGTCTGCCGGGGGAGGGCGGGTACTGAATGCTTTATGTGTCCCCTCCCACCAAGAGTTCTATGTGCGGGTTCTATTAGTAATCACAGATGCATGAACTGATCCCTCGTCTGAAGGGTCTATAAGCGTAGGGTAGCTGATGCATTCAATAGGTGTCTGTCCCTTCCGGTGTGTGTACCTTCCCAGTGGTGTATATAATTCCCCTCTCTGTTCATGGGTAGATGATGAAATAGGGTATCGTATGAGGGTAGCTAAGGGGAAGGTGTAGTTAATAGGTCTCTCTGGTCTGAGGGTAGCTGTAAGGTACTGTTAACAGGTCCTTCTATTAGGTGTGTGTTCCTCCCTCCCTGGATATAGTCTCAATGATGGAGTGGATAGGGGTCTGTCTGTGGTGTCTGATCCCCCTAAGGATGCATTGCTAGGGGTATATTCCACTGATGGAGTGGATAGGGGCAGTGGATCACAGGCACCTCGCATTGCTCGGTCTAGTAGATCTTTCACTGGTCCCTCCTTCCTGAGGCTCTTGGAGTTCGGGGCGATAGCTATCCGAGGGCTCTGCCGCCTGCCCTGCCCTTGTTCCGGTAAGTATAAGTGTATGTGCCCTTCCCTTATTCCTGGTATGTGCCTGCCCTTTGTTCTCGGTATCAATATAAGTATAAGTATAATGGTAGCAGCTGTCCGGTCTGCAAGTATTGGTAGCTTTTGCTAGGTGTCTCTATGTCTCTCTCTGGTCCTACCCAAACCTACCGGGTCTTTCAAAGAGGACCAGAACCACCACCAGCAACAGAGCAAGCAGCAGCAAAGCCAGTCCCAGATACAAAGCCATCCAGCCAGCTACTACATACCACAGCCAGCCAAAGCTAGTTACCCACCAGGGCTAGTATGCATATATATATATATGATAGATAGAGCAAAGCATACAGCACGGGCATAACGGAATGTAGTTGACTGAGTAGTTTCTTTTATTGATCCAGTTGATTCTTCAGCAACAGAAGTGTATTCGGGTGGTTAAGCAGCCGATTAGGCTGTTTATTAAGCAGTTAATTCCGTTGACCCAGCAGCCGCTGAAGAAGCAGTCGATTCATCAGTTCCAAAGCCAGTCGTAGTGCTAGTTCCACCAGAGCGAGATCCAGGTTTTCGATATCGAGAGCGAGGTCCAGATTCTGAGCTTCGTAAGCGAGCTTAAGATTCTGATGCTCGTGATCCAGTTTATGCTTTTCGAGATCGAGATGAAGCTTCGGAGTTTCGAAAGCGAGGTTCAGAGCCTGTTGCTTCAGCAGATGGGTCATCAGCAGCAGTCGTGGTACGGGCATTAGCAGCAGCAGCCGCAGCAGTAGATTTAGCCATTAATGCAGCAGCAGTTGTTTCTGCAGTAGATCCAGAAGTTGATGGAGCAGCAGTCGTGTTTACCTGGTTCCAGATCCACTATAAGTATAAGAAGCAGCCGTTGGCTCAGTAGATTAAGTCGTTGGTTATGCAGATGTTGACCGACCTGCCCTGTTCCGAACATTTGCACATTCTGGGCGTAGTTTTCTTCCCAGATCCAGACCTTCCAGATCGAGAGCCCGTAGCACCACTTCCATTTGTAAAGGTAAGCCACTGGTGTGACTATGCGATCAGTCACCGGTACCTATTCAATCCTTCTCTTTGGAGCATCATACCTAAGAGCATCATACCTAGGTGGATAGCTTTCTATAGGAGGTGGAGATCCTGGTTCTGATGAGTGAGATTATGACCTTCGTGGTCGAGATGTAGAGTTAGCAGCAGCTGATTCAGAAGATGAAGTAGTTGAACCAGCACCACCACCAAGGGCAAGGGAAGCAACACGAGTAGTTCAAGATGCAGTGAAAGATGAAGAGCATAAACAGTTGCATAGACAGTTGAAGAACCAGCAGTTTCACTAGTTCCAGAAGCAGAGCCTAAAGCAGCTAGGGCACAAGTAAAGGCATCATAAATAGGAACAGAGCCAGTAGCTTCGGTAGATCTAGCACCAGCACCATAAGCAGCAGGGTCAGTTTACCTTATTGATCCAGTAGCGAAGGCGGGAACATATCCATAAGATCCAGACGCATAGCTAGTAGCAGTAGTTTCATATGTCAAGGAGTTGTGGGAGTAGCCGAGGTGAGGACATAGGTGTGGCCCTCATGCTTAAGATGGTACTGATGAGTGCGAATATGATATAAAGTGTGTCGTTGTTGCTAATAGGGAATGCCCAAAAGAATGTAAGCACAGTTTAGAGGAGACACATCGCACACCAAAGTATCGTGAAAAGACCCAATGGCGAAGGTTACTACACAACGTTTAGAAACCAAGAGGTGAGGGCCATCCTTGTGGACCCAACCCAATGGATATAGAGAGGGGTTAGAATTTGTGGGAAGAGAAAAGCATTGGACCAGATCCTGAGCTACCAGATTTTGATGACTCCCATTACCGAGAATCAGAGTAGCCAACACATGCTTGATATGACAGTTATGGGTAAAGAGAGTGGCCTGTGAAGTAGTTGTGTCCCCAGTGGTCATGAGAATCAATGAAGGATCAGGAGCAGTAGGATTGTCCAAGGGAATGAGGTCAGGGGGTGTGGAGTTGTTATTAGAGGGCGTGGGAGTCTCTACAAAAGGGTTTTCACAGGATGCTGACCCCGGAGAGCACGACACTCCTCCGACGAGTGAAAGCGAGTGTGGTGGAAGGTACACCAAGTGCCCGTTTTGGGAGAGGTAGGGGAAGATGGAGCGGATGAGGCAGGGAATGCTAGGCGAGGTTGAGGGGAACGAAGTTGGGAAGCCACTTTCTGTTTGACAACAAGAGCTCGCAGAAAGGCATGATCCAATGTAGTACTGTCAAATAATTCCACCTATCTATGAAACATGAGCAACAAACAAGTACTAAACTGACTAATGAGTACCTCTTCTACTTCCTGGATGTTTAGTTGAATGTGCAGTTTTTAGAAAAGCAAAATGTATTGCTGGGCATTCTGCTGCTGAAGTTGGAGCCAACGACCCAGCAAATTCTGTCTATAACCGAGTGGGTCAAAATGATTCTTCAAAGCCTAGAAGAGTCCATCCTAGGTCTGGATATGATGTGCTATTGAAATAGCAGATGAAGAGGACTGTAGATCCACCACAAGAGTGAATGATTCCAACTGAGAATCCCACCAATGTTGAGCCACACCTTCCATCTGGAGACTCACAATTTCAATTGCTTGCTATCAGGAAGTTGGGGCATTGCTCACTGGGGCGTTGGAGCATTGCTCACCGAAGTTGGTGTTGCTCCACCTTGCTCGATTTCCCACTCGTTCCCACTCTCGTTCCCATCAGTAACGGAAGGAAGGAGATTGATTATTGACAGAACCATTGCCCGTCTACCAGTCTTATGCCCGTCATCTAATGTCCGTTAGTGCCCGTCATCTAGTGCCCGTCAAGGTGATAGATAGGAGACCGAGCGTACGTGCGTGTATCTGGATACGCTTCCTGTGTGAAAGGGTGGATAAGGGTATTCTTGTCCCCGCTATGCTCCGTCTTGTTCCACTATGCTCCGTGCTTTTCCCCGTTCGCTTTAGGGGGTGGGCTGCCTTATTAGGGCTCGCTATGGTGGGCTTCGCTATGACTCAATTGCCCGCCACGGGCCCTCCATTGAATATCTATAACTAAATATCTCTGGCGAGCGAGGCGAGTCTTAAAGCAAAGCCACTCCAGTACGCACCAACAGTCAGTGGGCCTCCTCTTGTAACCCACTGTAGGGGCGATCTTGGTTTTGTTGCATCTCTCTCGAAAGGCAGGCAGGCCGAATATAATGGATAAGGCAGGCAGGCCACTCATGAATGTCACTTTACTGCCAACAGATAAGATAGGAAGACAGGCAACACCCCTGCTCCCTTATCTTCGGTCACCAACGCAGGCCCGAAAAGAATCTCTTTCCTGTTTATGGCCCACTGATAATCACTCTCTTTCCAGCCAGTGATGGCTTGTCAACTCTCTTTCCAGTCACATCTCCTTTAGCCCTTCGGTCAAGTGAGGACAGTAGTATACAAAATCCTTCCTGCTAGTAATTACAGATCATATTCCAACCAGACCGGCCCCACCAGACCTTCACCCACGACCTTCGGTGGCTGGCTTTACCCACCCATATTTCTCCACCCATCTTTCCTCTCCTCTCCTCTCGATGGCGGCCTTAACAGTCGAGCACCTAAAGGTGATGGCGGCCTTAACAGTCGAGCATGCTAACGCATTCAATTTACTTCTTTTTTTTTTGACTTATTTGAGGGGCAAATAAGTAACTAAAAGGCGGTGGTCGAGCACCTAAAGGTTAGGGTTTACTTATTGGGTGGGGGGCTTATGGTCGAGCCTGCTTGCGCATCCTCTGATGGCGGCCCTTTTGGTCGAGCACCTAAAGGTCCTTATCAGTCGAGCACCTAAAGGTGATGGCGGCCTTAACAGTCGAGCATGCTAACGCATCCTCTTCAATTTACTTATTTGGTGGGGGGCTTATGGTCGAGCACCTAAAGGTCCTTAACAGTCGAGCACCTAAAGGTCCTTATGGTCGAGCACCTAAAGGTGATGGCGGCCTTATCAGTCGAGCCTGCTTGCGCATCCTTATCAGTCGAGCCCCCTAAAGGGTCCTTATCAGTCGAGCCCCCTGTCGGGTCCTTGCAGGCCTAAGATAGAAAGGCCGAAGATATTAGTAGGAAGGCAGGCCGAATATAAGGAAGTGCAATACCAAGGAAGAGCCAAGGAAGTAGCTCCACCAATGACCTTTCGCAATGAAGGTATCTATACGGGATGGCCCACTTCCCGATGTAGCCCGAGAACAATTCCTAAGCCCGAGAACCCAGCAAGCGAAGCGATAACCCAACCCACCAATTCTCGCTAGCCCGAGAACCCAGCAAGCAAGCATTCAAACTCAGGCAAGTATGAAAACTCTATCCTTTCGGCAAGCACCCTATTTTCTTCCCTCAATCTTTCGAACTCTATCTGATCCCGTTCGGTCGCATCGATCTCTTTCTTCCGATTTATCCAATTCATGCCGGTCACTTGCTTGGGCAGAGACTGACCGTATCTGCAGCGTGGCAACATCTACGCTTCCTTATCTTCAGCAGAGAAGACTGAGAATGGTGAAAGGAAGGCGGGGTATCTTAGAGAGATTGAAGCAATCTACTACATAGTGTTTTATATACGTAATTATGCCAACTAACTACAAATAGCCTTTAGGGGGCAGTAGAGTAAGAAGAAGGGTGGAAATGAAAGCTTCCTCCATAAACTACCTTCTCTAGGCACCTCCATAAACTACTTGCCCACCCGGACCGAAAGAGTGAACTACCCGTCCCGAACGAGGAAGGAGCCTACCTGAGCATGCTTTCTACCTTCCCACACCTCAGCATCCTCCTTGGTTTCGACCCCACTTATTATTCTATAATACACAAACATTATTCAATAAAATGAAATGAAATAAGGGAAATCTTTCATCAGGGGAAGGAAATACAACTCCAGGACATAAGGAAAGAGCCCTCCATTTACTGCTATAGATCGGGAATAAAGCATTGATTTACCGCATCGTAGGAAAGAAAATGAAAAATGAAATAAGTACCTGATTAGCTTTTGGTATATAAATGCCCACTGAACCATAGAGAGGTCCCCTAGAAGTAATAGCTTCTGCCCATAGAAGGAAGAAAAGAGACTGAAGCGCTTCGAAAGAAAAAGAAAAAAGCGTAATTACATATATAATGAATGACTGGAAGAAAGAGATAGCGTGTGTCATTCCCTGAGACTTTAGCTTGGCCATTGGTCTTCCGAAAGTCTCTTTTGCGAAGGGACTAGTCTTCAGAAACCTTATTATTAATATGAAAGGAATAACCTTACATGCATTCAATCCGCCTTGGGCCTGGAATCCGAAAGAACATTATCAATGAGAAGGTTCGTAAAGAAGATCCCTGAACCAACTAAATAGGTAAGGGTTCTGTAAGCATTAAAGCTTGTTGGACCTGTCAGGATACAGAGGGGATGCCTTAGGCCTCAACCTTGTGGGCACTTTCATTCGCGGCTAGACCTGGCAACCATAAAAGGAACCCATCACACGATACCCGTGGCAACAGACCCCGTGCAACCTCACTCCCATACCCGAGATAGAAGTTCCCACATACCCCTACGAAACTTACCGCTAAGGAAGAACAATAGTTTCTACCTCACTGGAAGGAATGACGAAGCGTTACATACGTTGATTCACAATCTGAAGATCATACGCTACAGACAGTGGATGAATCCCAAAGAGGCGTTGGACAAATGACAGCTTGAGCGTTGGCAGCCTTACCAATCAATACGGAACAGGAAGGAATTATTACAGCTACTCACAGGGAGAAACTTCATCCAGGCCTACTCACAGGGGCACAGGATACTAAGCCACACATTGAGCTCACATAGAGTGACACATAGATATTCATTTGCATAATCGCATAATACAAGACTAAAGAGTGCACGCAGAACGACTTCAATCTTCATGCTCACCTGCTGCTCTTTCTTCACCGTTTATCGCTCTGCATATACTTTTGAACCCTTAGGACTAGTAAAACCGGCCGGGGTTGACAATGAATGGCTCTAATAAGATAAGGTTCCAACAATTTACTGATTAGGTTCGACATCGCCAATAGCGGTCGTCTTCTCTCATAGCACTATTGATTCCTAGTAGAGCCCAATTCACATGCACGTAGAGGATTAAGTCACTGATGGATGACGAGTTCTTTATTCTATTTTAGAACATCGTTGGGGTGGGACCAGGCTACGGCAAACGGATATGGCACACGGCAGCTACACCGACAGATTCTACGGCTGCGGATACGAATACGGCAACAGCTACGGCGAATACAGCAACTACGGACGGACAACTCCAACGTAGTAGTGTCAGGTGCACCAAGAGAGCGAGGGTTACAACAGCTTGGTTATTTACGATTCAACTAGTGGGTGACGTGAATTCATTCCCCCAGGACATGTTGACGAAAGAGGAAGAAGAATATATCATCGGCACAGGAAAATGGATTTGATTCGCTATAAAACATACCCTTTCTGACTTAGCGTTTCTCTCAGATAACCGCTGGTATCTCACCAAGCATTGAGACCCTTCAGCAGCGTGCTTAGTCCTTGCCTTCCGGATTCAATCCCCCTTCACACATACATGAAAAAGATGTACCATACCCCCGGAATAGGGAATATGTGCTGTGAACAACGGCTATGTTGGTGGTGATACCTTCTAACAAGAGCGAGTTACTACTGCGCATTATATACGATTCACCTGTTTAGGTCCATAGACATAACACATAGAGCCTTTCAGATCAGGGAGGTTGAGCCATTCCCCAAACAAACTCCAACTGGTGCTCCCTCGCTTACTCGCTTGCTTACTTGCTTACTTGCGAGCTCGCTTACTCGCTTGCCTTACTTCGAACAACCAACGACAAAGGGCTGGTGCTTGCTAGACGTGTGGATAGACAAGACAACACCAAGTGAACCCATAACCACACTTCACCCAGCTAAACACCGAACAAGACACAACGTTTACCTCAAGAACACAGCTAGCAACAACGCTCTGTGAACCTGGAGTCCGCAGTTCAACAAACTCCCGGGAATCGAATCCATGCTCGATCTCTTTATGCCTTACTGAGGAGATCTCGATTGAGACCTTACATAATGAACTTGACAGCGGGCTTGCTCCTTGCTTGCGAAGAGGTAGGACCATCAACTAAGACCTTCCCAATCTAATAACAGCCCAATCCACTAATACCAATATGAACAATATAATATTTCCACCAATCAACTATTTCCATCCCCATCTACTACCAGACCAATGGTTCAATGGGAAGGGAACCTTGATAGAGCGAAAGCTAATGGTTCAAATGTTGTTAATCGCTGGAGCTCATGGCTGCTAATGAACACTCAACGGGACGGAAGGTTACTCTTCCACCTAACCGGAACGGGAATGGTGGTGGAAAGAAAGAGCGAAAGCTAATGGTGCTGAAGTGTGAAAGAAAGAGCAAAGAAGAGCCCAATGAGGTCTCACTAGCTCCCAATGAAACTTCGACCAAATGAAAGGCTGAATAACTGCGACTATGAACCAAGGAAGGGAAGGAGATGCTGTTATGAGCTTTAGCTAATGGGGTTTGACCCTACCGCTTCCCTACTGGTTGGGTAATATTCAACACCGCTCCTTTTTGGGCTATAATGGAACTGCCTACTTTTTGGGTAATAAAAGCTACCGCTATAACTACATCTCGAACGGATGGAAACATTGGAAATTACCACGAGCCGGGCGTTGATCTTCTTTTTATAGAACCAGAGGCAATGGGAGCAGAGGCAGGTGCAATGGTAAAGGTAGGAGCATGCACAGAATGAAACGAATCTCTATACAGGTATAATCACAATATTCCAGGGGGCAGGTTCAGATCCTATAGTTCCAGATTGAGATGCCGATACGGATCCAATTATAGGAGATGACTCGGCTCGAAGAAAGAAATCGAGTTCAGATGCCCCCGGTCCAACCTTCGAAGCGTTGAAAGTGGCACCTAAGCGCATTTTCGTGCCCCAATAAAGTGCAGTTAAGCCTCTGACTGCCCTGCCTACTGCGGACTAAAGAAAGAATAAGGGCGAATTACCGCTCTGGGACAGCACAAATATGATACCCATCTCGTTCACATTTATGGCATTAAGAGCAGGAAAGTAAGACAATATCGATCCCCCCTTTCTTGTTCCGCTCATGTGAAATGTAGGCTCTTGGGGTGTTCATGTGAAATGCCCGTACGTGTTAATGACGGCTCTTGTAAGAACGTAACTTAGCTGCTGACTCTAAGCTACGGACTCTTCCTCGTGCATTTCCATAGGCGGGAGACCAGATCTAGGCTAGGGAACGACCAGATTTTATAGTCTTTCATGTTCCCCTTGGAATTAAGGCCAGCAAAGAGAAAAGACTATTCTCTTATATGATCCCCCTTCATAGAGAGCCCTTGTTATCGCCTAGTTGTTATCTGTTCATAGATATTTCTATATCTAAGATCCCCCTTGTTCCTTGGCCAAAGAGCTCAGGCGGTAAGGGAATTACTAGAGAGCCCTTTCGCCTAGTTGTTCTCCGTCAGGCGGTAAGGAAATGACTAGTCATAAGGAAAGCTAATATACAGGATCCTCGGCCAAAGAGCTCAGGCAGAAAGAGTCTTACTAGAGAGCCTTACCTTTCGCCCTGGTAGTTTACCCTATCTAAGGTAGTCGACCCAATCTAAAGTATACATGCCCGCGACCAGAACTAATATTGAAAGGCGACCCGAACTCGTAAGGCGGGCGATCAGACCACAACTCTTCTCGGGCAGGGTTGGTTATACCAGCCTTAGGGGAGACAGGTTAATAAAGAAATCGTTCTTTTATGGGTCTTCCTAAAGATTGCTCCTTTCACCCTGGCCTTGGAGTAGGTCATAAGGTGGTACCTCGCCTTTAACCCTTACGACAGTATAAGGAATCTATTCTGTAAGAGAAGACGGGGACATAACCTACGGGCTATATGCGGGTAGTTTCTGACTGGTATGATTGGGGAATACCGATACATGACCTACGGACTAGGTTGGCTTCATCCTTTCACCCACTACGGGAAGACGGAGCTAAGCAACGTGACCTTACCTTGCTTCTATCTTCGGTCGAATAAGAATATGCATAATTGGCACGTCTATCTACGCGTTCCTCGGGCCCGGATACATCAGTAAGAAAGAGAGGTAAGACCGCAGTACTTATTTAGTTAAGGGGCCACCAAATAAGTAAGTGCTTGTAGGCGTGGTAAAGAATCTTTCCTTAGGCGGTGCAGTATAAATACCCTTATTTGTACCCCCCCCTTGCTTTATGGCCGGTACCAGATCTAGGGAACGACCATGTTCCACCCTTTTTCTGTAGCCCTTAATCTTTCCTTTTGCCCGGATTGCCCCTGATACTCTCGTATGCGAGAACTAGGTTAGCGGGGTGACAAACAGATTGGATTAGATCCCTATATCTCCCGTCTGCGCCTCTAGTCTCGAACAAATAATATTGAATAGCGAGATGAGCGCCCTAATGACCCTCATCTTCCTCCGGCCCGCCACCTCCGAGGTTTGAGCTCGGTCTTTATAACTGACAATGATTTGTGTTTGGCTCTGAACCCTTATGATCTAATTGATCGAAATTTGATCGTTCCCAGTCCTTCAGGGCTTCGGTATGTTGGGAAGTAAGTAAGATTTCGGTTTGCCCGGGAGCCGTCCCGATCGATAGTGGATCGAAGGTTCGTCTCTTATTTAGGTGATTTCGGCCGATATATAATAAAGCCAACCCGGACTAGGTCAGACCTGCCCCATAGGGTTTAGCTTAGGGGCGAGCTACTCCTTTCCGCTGGCAGAGACCAACAATGATAGGGAAATCTAGGAAATGAGCAAGACAATCTCTAAGCTGCTGGACGAATAAGTATCTAGGATGAACGACAGGAAGGACAACACGAGAACGATGAGCAACGCGGAAATGGACGAACTGGACAGAGAGATGGATCAGCCGCACCAATTGGAAAATGGGACAGGAATACCCTCATACATAGAACGAAGCAGCCGGTCCGCTCTGCGAAGTGCTCTTGATTGATAAGGCGATGGCGGCCTTTTAGTTCTTCAAGTTGATGGCGGTGGTCGAGTCATGCTGTAGCATGATGGCGGCTTTTGGGGCCCCTCCCCCAAAAGAGAGTTGCTCCTAACCATATGAATGGTTAGCGTTAACACCCTATCCTCGCACGTCCCTCACCCTCGGCGGAATTGAATGCTATTATTTACGCAATTACTGCCTTCTCCTCCCTCCCTCTCCCTCCTGATATGATCTATCATCCCTCCCGATCTCTGATCTATTCCTCCTTGACCTTTCGACCATCCACTTCTCAAGTTACAATATCCAACTTGCCTAACTGAACAGGTTCCTCCGCCAAGGTGAAAAAAAGATCGTAGGGAACATTGAGTCATTACGCTTTTTTTCTTTATGGGTGAGCAATAAATTACCTTCGCCCCTACACCAAGTAAGTAATTCAGGAGTGTAGCCGCTTGTCCGCATCGGGCAAGGTATAAAAAGTAGCTCTGCTACGATTGTAAGTATGCGCTAGTAAGGGTAGTTCAAGTCACAGTGGAAGTACCATTGATGTTGGGTGATACCAATTGATGTTTGACATGGCATGCGGAAGTACGTATGTGGGACGGTGCGATAGAAAGTAGTGGACGGTTCGATAGCTAGCGATGATTGGCGGTAGGTGCGATACGAGGTAGTGAACGTTGGAAGCAGTAGACGGGGTGAGCGAGTCATGGTTCCCACAGCTTGGTTCCTTCGAATGCTTGTGGGTATGCTTCACTCCGACCGGTAGGGAGGGAGGGACTCATCATGGTTCAGTTAATCAGTAAATGAATTAGTTCATGCCATTAGCCCGATACAATAAGCTAGAATAAGCTAGAATAAGGTGGTCTAATTCGCTTGCTTTCTTTCCGATTAGCATTGCACCCACCCAGCCAGAATTCAACTCATCGATCTCCCACGGTAGGCGACTGATAAGACTGAGAGAGTGGTACCCAGTTCATCGCTGGAGCTCATGGCTTACTAACATGGATCGATTGCTTTGATGGCATGGATGAATCGGCATGGATGGGAAGGCATGGCTTTGGCTGTCGACTGGTAGATTCCTTGCACTAGGAAGCGCAAGCCCCTCCGGGACCTTCTGTCGACTGATAGATTCCTTCCTTGGCTGTCGAAATACCTACGCGGACCTTCGGCGCTTGGCTGTATGATCGAAGAAGCGCTGGAGAACGTAAACAAGTGGGAGCCATCAGTAGCAGGGACGGTTGACCAAGTTGATCCTTTACCACTATGAATTGGGCATCTGAGCGCGCATCCCTTCCATTTCGATAGTTAGCATCATAGTCAGAGGCAAATGCAGTCCAGTTCGAAAGCCAGCATCACCTCCCCTAGCGGAAGACTGGCTCTGGTATAGTGACTCATCCTCCTCCCTCCACCTCCTATATCGATTGGACTCACTTACCTAATCACTCACTTCCCTAGTGGGTATTGCTCCCCATACTGCCTACCTAACGTAATGACATCCCCAGATTCTAGGTACCCAATACACCTACTTTAAGTAACTCACCTACCCCTTTCCCCTCACTCACCTGCCTTAACTTATATTTCTTCCCAGATTGATTAAGGAGTTGAAATAAGTATACCTCGTTTTCAACCTATTGAACTAATCCCTATCGAACTAATCCACCGATAGATGCGTAAGGGTGCGGCTGCCAAACTACTAATTTGAACCCTACCTCCCCCGATCGATCCTTAAGTATCACTTTCAAAGTTCCACTAAGTCAACTAAGTAAATCACTTACATACAGGAAGGCATTGCTAGTTGGTCTCCGGTTCACCACTGCTGTTAAGTCTTCTCTTATCTTCTATTATTCCCCGGTAAAGGACAGAATCGCTCGTATAGGGTTACCTAAGGCCTTAACTACGCGGCGAAGCCGTACTTCCATTCTATTAGTGAAAGGGTTAAATGGGCCATCCCGGTAAGTCTCTTTATCCAGAAATAGGCTTGCTTATGAGTTTGCTGGCGGTTAGGGTCTCCCTAATAAGTGCCCAGCTGAGTACAAAACCTGGCCTTATGACTTGCTACCATGAGATCCCTTCTTGAAGTGCCCAGCGGAGTACCAATCTTAACTACACTATATGCCTGAACTAGCTTCACTAGTTGTTCTACTTCTTTCTGCCTAGAGATTCATTCACATTAAAGAAGCACTGACCACCCCCAATAGCTCCCCACTCCCCAATAGCTCATTGCCTCACCCCCCAATAGCTAATACCCCAATAGCTCAGTTTCCGATAGCTAACGTTTACTTATCGCTTTGCTTGCTAGCGAGGTTGGTTCTCGGGCAATGCTGGCTGGCAAGGTCCATATGAGCTCTACTCTTATCTTATCTGTACAAACCCGCCACGCTCCGTACGTACGAATTGTTATCCTTCCCTAGCATACGTACGTTCAGTCTTCGGGGTTTCGTTCCTTTCCACCATGAGATCCCCTTCGGGCCTTTGGGCTACTTATGGGGTAGTTATTGACTATTTCTTTCCTCACCATATGAATAGTGAGTCCCTACCGGGCCTTAGCCTGCCCTCCTACTAAAGTGTGCCCTCCTACTAATATATATATATATATATCCACCTGCCAAGAGAGTTCTTATATAGAGAGTTGACAAGCCATCACTTGATGGGAAAGAGAGTTCTTATCTGTGGGCCGAAATAGAGTGAATAGAGTTGACAAGCACTGGAAAGAGAGTTGACAAGCCATCACTAACTAGGAGATCTAGATCGCCAATCAACCTAAGGGCGAGGGGCGAGGATAGGAGCCGCTCGACCAACGGGCCGCCATCGTTTGCCTAAGTCAAACCCGTATTTGAGAAGTATTAGGAATTCGCGGACCAACAAGGGTGCCTTTTGAGCTATATCTCTGGGTGCCTGCCTTTATTGGTTGGAATCTTCTTGATACACCACCTGGCCTGCTGGAGATCGCCCGCTACCCAAACAGTCAGGGAGGTGATTTAGGCTTGGATAGATCTTGATTGATTTTTCACATCTTTCGATATGGCAACGGACTACATTCTTTGAGATGGGCGGGCCAACAGACTAGGTTTTCGAGATGGGTTCAACTGACCAGGTATTCGAGTGGGGTTCCAACGGACAGACTACAGCCCACATATACTGAAGAGAGAGAGAAGGCCTATCCACACTTAGCGCTACGGAACATTGCAATGGTTCCTACCTGGGCTGGACTGAACGGTTCGGAACAATCCATGTTACTCACTGCACGGTACGGTTCAATGTAAGGAATGAAGATGCGTTACATACGTGAATTCACAAGAGGTTAATACGACATTCAGACATAGAAGACTCACATAGCTGACAGAAGCACCTCACATAGCGGACAGACATAGCCACCTCACATAGCAGCCATCACATAGAGCATCTCACTTAGCCAATCATTTACAGCCGGTCATAGCCCAGTAGTAGTGTCCGATAAATCGTAGTAGGAGATAGCCCATCATTGCCAATAATTGCCAGAAAGGCATTGCCATAGGGTTCGATAGCCTTTCATATCAGTCACGCCATACATATCCACGGAACATAGCAGCACGTATACATCCAGACAAGAGAGAGGTAAGCATCACTGGCCGATAGGATAAGGACCACACATCACAGGAGGTACCCAAGAGAAGGAGTTAGTTCACCCATCGAGTCAATGAACAGATTGATTATGTTCCCACGTTCCCAACAGACAAGAGAGAGGGAGGGAAGGTAGTTTCATTCATGCTGGTCCGGTAGTGGCATTCACGCTAGTCGGGCGGGTAGTTACATTAAGGGAGGTGATTTAGTGCCCAGCGTTAGGAGGCGGTAGCACCTATTCCCCTAACTCCTTCCTACACCCATTTGAAGTTCCCCACCACAAGGCACGGACCCCTATGCAAGCAGCGATAATAGCACAAGCAGACACCGAAAAAAGACCCAGGGACGGAAAAAAGTATGACAGGAACAAGGGAATGCAGACAGGAGAAGGCAGGACCGGGCCCAGAAAGCGAGTGGACAGAACCCAAGAAGCAATTGGACGGAAGGGAAAGGAATAAGGTGGGCACGATATTCAGGAAGAAGGAGGGAAGCAAACAAGAGACCAGGGAGAGAGGAGGCAGATATAGAGCGGACAAGGGATGGACGCCAGACTATAGGAAGCAGCAGAGAGAGGTAGATAGGATAGATAGAGAGGGGAATAGAGCGGGGATGTAGATAGAGTGAACGGGGATGGGAATAGAGATGATGGATAAGAGATAGAGGGAGCGAGAAGAAAGAGGAAGGAAATGGAATAAATAACGGAAAGGGAGAGTAACCCATTAGCAAAGGGGGGGACGAGGAACAGAAACCATAAGGAGATTGACGTAGGATAGGGGATAAGGGAAAGGGATCGAAGGAACACAGCTCAACCCATAATGAAATAATGAATGAGGAAGGATACAAGGCAAGTCACGTATATAGAATGTCGGATTGAAGACAGCGCTCTAGCATTGTTTACTTACGAGCATATCGATTGAAACATTTTACCGTCAGACGAAAGAGATTAAGTTAACCGTCGGCACGAATAGAGAAAAGCATCTGATGGCTTATGCTGCTGGCCGGATGGAGCCCAGAGGGAGGTGATACTTAGCACCCATTCCCCAAACTACATCGGTTATTTATTGCTGGTTGGCTGCTAGCTTACATCCCAAAATACGCATACCCAGTTTAGCCATCACACAATAGATGAGAGATTGAGTTCACCTTCACATGAGCCACATTGACGAGCCAACACGGTAATGATTGACACTTTGAGTACCTACCCGCTGATCGATCGAACTGCTTGCCGAAGTTCTTCTTACTTTCGCGATCTTGCTCTACCTGGAGATGCAAAACTTGCCCACAGTTGCTTGCTTTATCATCGGCCCCATAGTTCCCACCAGACCAGAGGGAAGTCCCCTTACCGCAGATAAGTTATTACCGCAAAGAAGTCCTTACCAACAGATGGCAGAAGAGAAAGAACCCTTCACCCCATACCCGAGAGAAAGAAGAAAAGTCCGCACCGACAGAACAGAGAGAGGAGAAATCCCCTTTCAATACACCTTACCCGAGTGAGGAGAAGTACCCCTTCACAACATGTCCGAGAGAGGTTATTTATCCCATACCCCGGGAAGCAACTATGTGCAGTTAGTAATGGCTATGTGCAGTTAACGACGGATATGTTCAAACCCGGTACGGTACAGGGCCGACACTCTGAGGCACACTGCCTGCTAATCGATACAACTTTATGCTTGCCGAAGGTCCGTGAGGTCTTGCGCTTCCGAGGGCAAGGCCCGGCAGGGTGAGGGTGAGGGTGAGGGACGAACTCTCGACAACAGGCCGCCATCGCTCGACTGTTAAGGCCGCCATCGAAATATGTGAAAACCTCCGGGGATTGGGGTGGGTGGGTAAATAGTGGCTATAATAGGACCTTTAGGTGCTCGACCAAAAGCCCCCCCCCACCCAATAAGTAAATTGAAGGGAAAGATGTGAAAACCTCCGCCAAAGCATATATTCTCTATGTCATTCTGCAT
>Ga0181469_100066_pt1 | contig 26002 bp, 26 predicted proteins | sample InSIn2SAF170_2_FD_119081 | JGI IMG/M metagenome (GOLD analysis project Ga0181469, IMG submission 119081) | Clean room microbial communities from NASA Spacecraft Assembly Facility at Jet Propulsion Laboratory, Pasadena, California, USA -... ... | reverse complement strand
CGACTGTACGAAGCACTGAGCGTTGCCGGAAATGCCTTCGATAAAGCGACGTAAGGACTCGTTACCTCTGATTCTGAATCGCGTTCCACTAGTCTGTCCTAAGATACTTTGCACAGCACGTTCAGATCACCACGACTAGCTAATCCATGAGATTCATGCCCATATCATTTGCCGCCAACGCCACGCTAAAAGGGACAAGAGCATAGTAAAGTTCAGTCATGAGAATCATAAACCAACACAACATCACACGCTCTCACTCAGACAATCGATCTCATCGAAGTCTTCATGGAGGACCTCATCCTCGGCAGAAGAGCCATCAGGAAGAAGCCCTCCCACCAATTTCTCACCGCAAGGACAGCGTCCCTGCCGTCATCACGTCTCTCTGTGCCATCTGGGTTGCCCATAATGACAGCGAATACCCAAAAAGCAGCAGATACCCACGCAGCGACCGCTACACCAATGCTAACGAGTGGTGATGCAACATGAATAGCAATTAGCATTGTATGGCTGAACTCCCACTCGTGTGCATAACTGACAGAGGGGGCATGTAGCATCCGCAGGTGGTTTTTGAAGAGCGGTGCTATTGCTCGTATTGCCTGATCACCAAATGAACCTTGCTTAGATATGAGCCGAATCGGGGACACCAGCAACAACCCGAAGGTGATGACAAGCGTGAAGAGGCAACTGAAAAGGGAATGTATGGGGTCAAAGGACGATAGCCAGAACTGTCAACTATATTAGCAATATTGACATCAGCGGTGGTAGGCATTACCCACCAGGATCCAAACAGCATGATCGTTGTCTTCCTCCTCGTCAATTCGCTGTTCCTCTTGAACATGTACACGGGCTGAAGATGTCCTCTCCGTGATTTCTGATCTTCGTTGGCCATGTCCTGCTTCTTGAGACCTAGCCGAGCCGTGCTGGGCTAAGAGGCGTCCTTCGCCATCGGCTAGGGTGCGTTCATGGGTTCGAGAAGACCAGTGCGCCTCTGCTGAGCGAGTACTATGTTTCTGGTACGAGATGTCGGAGGATGCGGATGCTGCGCTCGACAACAGGATCTCTATTCGCGAAACATCTATGCTCTGTCCTTCTGCGGTATGCTTGCCATGGTTTATGTGAGCAGCAGGTGGCTGCCGCAGGTTTGGAATGGTCGGGTAGTGATATTGTTTTGAACCATCTGCCTCGAAAATGCCACAGAGAGGCGTAGTGCTCGCAGAGGAGAACTGCCGTTGTGCCATCTTAACGCATTCGACCCGCCTCTTTCCAAAGTGTCATAGGGTATTCGCTACAAGCGGACGACGGTCGTAGCGGTGTTCGACAAATCGACACGATAGATAATGGATGAGTAGAACATGGCCGTAGTAGCAGAGAGGGACGCAGCATTATATCTCAAGGAAAAGCAACACAACGTGCCTGTTCTTGTTATTCTTGTCCCGTCCCATTCCTACCTGTCGAGCCAAGCTTCCAAGCCCAAGCGATCTCTGGTGCCAATGCTTGGCTTTCGAGCAAACTTCTTGGACCCGGCGGACTTTGAAGCGTTCCGAGCTCATTTTAGATTACACAACCTCCTCTGCAGGGAAATCATCATCGCCTGGAGCCTGTTGTGGTGCCATAATCAACTTTGAACATTATTTGACCGTAGTCAAACGCAGCGAGGATCCGTTGACCATGGTACAGAATTTCCTTGGCAGTGTTGCTTCATACTTGGCAAGACCCACCATCTGCTTGGACAAGAGTTTGTTGATTGGCAGCCTCCCTTGGAGGTTGTTACTGTGCCTTTGCCTCAGAGTAAATACTACCTGGTATGTGTCTACGCTGGTATTGTTTGGTAGCAATTCTCCCAACTATTGCAGAAGAATAGCTTCTCGCATCCTCCTTGCTGCTCTTGTCGTCACATGTTTCTATGCAATGTAGGTAAGGTTGGGCAGGGTAGCATATGATTAGTGGCATTAACGTGCACCCAAGCAGCACGGACACGAACCAGCTGATCAGCAATCATCGGTCCGGCGTCGTTACTACACCTGCGCGTTCCCACAATGCACTCAAAGAAGTCCTTGCTCCTTGGTACAGCTACTTTAGTCCTTGTGTAACATTCTATTGAGCTTCAAGCATCCACAGAACGAAATGCGTTATATCGGAGGGTAATTCAACGTCCTACCACAGTCAAGCCTGTTGGCATGCTCCCCTCCTGATGCTTGCTATGAGCATGACATCGTACCCGGATGACGAAGCCCTCGAATGACAAGAACCGCCAAGAATCCGGCGGAGTGGAGTAAGCATATCACAGTTGGCGAGTCAAGAATCTACTACTGTATGTCTCTATCCATACCCACCATCTAGCTCACGGTTGAATTGATACATCTGCCGGTGCGCATGTTCGCCAAGTCGTTGAACACATGAGGATGTGTACGGCGCCCCTTTCCTTTACCACCACCGGATCCTTCTTTGTAGTGGTCAGCTTCTTTGCATTGATTCAGATACTGGTCCAACCGGACATTCTGCAGTCTCTGTTCATCCAATTTTTAGGTAAACTGAGACCGACACAGTCCAGGAAATCGCTCTGGGAACTACGAGCGCGAGAAACCAGCAGCTGATGATACGGGAACTACTGATTAAAGCTCCGAGAAGAACGACCAACACAAGCCTTGTGCTTTCCTCCTCCCAATGTTCCTCAAGTAATGTTCGCTACAAGTCTAGAAATTAGCGTAGCGGTCAATTCGAATACGTCAATGTTCAGAGTTGAAGCGCGGGTATCGAAGCACCAATGCAAGGTCACCAGCTGACTACTAGCTAGCAACTCTGGTATCCAGCGAATTGTTCGAGAGAAGACGTGCCTGGTACACATCAGCTAGCCAGCACGGCCATCTGTTATCGTGCTGCGAGAGAGTTTTGGCCTACTCGACGATGGTCATTTGCGACTCTCAGCTGGAGCGTCTGCTATTCTCAGAATGTAGGTAAGAAAGCGAAGCCGAAATCTCTGAACCTCTGATAGGCATCTTATTCGCTCTGTGATCAACGTTCTAGGCCAGGCCAAGCCCCTCCCAAATACAGATTTGAAACTCAACTGCCAACCTCCGATGTTCCATCTGTCGCCCGGCACATGTGGGTCAAAGTCGTTGCATCCGAATTTGAGATTCAGCATCCGAAGGCTATCTCCGGATCTGCTTCCAACACCACTCGTACACATTTCGCAGTTGCGTTTGTTCTTTTTGCATAAGTCGTGTCACCTAGGTCGAATTTTCCCCAACCATGTCTACCACGACAGTTCTTCGACGTTGTCAGATCTCGTCCTAACGATAGCTCAAGGCTCAAAACCCGATCCCCGAACAAGCGGTCAGCAACCACCCTGCATTGCTACCAACACAGCGTGACACAGAGAACACGCGAGCCAGCACATCTTGTCACCGTCAGACCATCACGTTACACAGCATATGCCAAGTCAGGATGTCCAGCTGTCCTCTCTCTTTCACACACGAACACCAACTCCACCAACTCACCTGGAATTCAAGCCACACGAAATCGGGTCACACCAGGAGAGTAATCGCAACACACTAACGACCATTGTACCTTCTTGGATGTTTAAACGATGGAGCACAAGAATGCAAACGTGCAGTAATGCCCGTACTCCTTACCTCGCTCGCAATGGCGCATAAACGTTGTGGGTTGTGCTACTTCAGTCAAGAGTTGTATCGGGATGGCGAGTGCAGACATGAACCAGGATTTGTGTTCAACAAGCACCGATCTATCGCTTGTAACGTCGCTGTGCTACCAGGGTGAGTCGGCTGCTAGAACGAAACAGTGATGGGAGGTATACGATGGTAAGTCAAAGTCGTTAGTTACCTACTTTGCCTGCAAGTGTCTCCAATACCATCATTCGAAACGGCTCAAGCAAAGAAGCAAGCCATCACCAACGTCTGTTAAAGTGGAGCACGATCCCTAGCTATTAGACATGTAGATTGTAGAAACGACCACCAGTATCCCCAATATAAAAATCCTTTTATTCAGCATCAGTAATTTATACTCTCGAAACCGCTATCCTTGATGAAGTTCACAGCTGCCCGGCACATACTCGCAGAAGTAGATAAACATGCACCTTCTCCTTAGTTTCAATCTCCAAGACGTACGTACGTACTTGTACGAACCATAATCGTGAATGCTAGCAAGTGCCACAAGACGGTGGCTCAATGTGGCGAAATTTGTCACCTCTGGGCGATGACTTCCGCCATGACTTGCCGCATTCATGCACATACACTGCCGTAATAGGAAGGTTGTGGATACTGCAGCTCTGCTCTTTTGGAAATGGGGCTTGAGTATTGTGGATTATTGTATGTCGCACGCTGTTTGATCGAGCTTCGTTTCTTTTCTTTTCTTTTTCTACACACCATGCAGCAGGGCTCGTGCGTGAGCTGTAGGTTTTGTAATTTTGTTGAGGAGTATGGAATGTTGGTAGTATTGTGGTCCGTTTTCTATCAATGTATAAATTATGGTCGAGGTCGGGCTTGGGTCGTGAATAAACTTATCGTGAAATGTGTGGACATCGCATTTTATTATGGAAAATTCGATTGATGATGGATGTTCATTCTTCTTCACATATATACGTGCCATGTGTCTAACGAATTTGGTCTGCTCTGATAGATCGTCGGTATGAGTATATTCTCGTAATGAAAACTGGTTCGAACAGTCTAGGAGTGGTTTCTGAACCAGAGTTTTTCCTTGATCACTATGACTTACGTTTCACCCTCATCCTTGCTGCCCGAGATTTACTTAGTACCTTGAAAACCTTTCACTCATCTACGTAGTTCCTTCTGCTTCGTCAGATTCTCCATGCCTTCTTCCACTTCCCGAACTGACTTCTGTAGTATCGCTAATTTTCGCGCAGCAATCGTCTTTGGTCAATTCAAGGAGTTCTCGCATCTTCCAAGCTGGGCATGTGCTTCGGGCATAGAAAGAGACAGAGTTAATAATGTGGCTATTGGTGGGCGTGTCAGGACTAACAAGGTCTTCTCAATAGCTTTTTGTGCAGTATTAGGTAGCCGACAGCTCCTGGTGTTGAGAAAACGACCATCATAAATTCGGCAATGTTGTACGCCATGCCAGTATCCTTGTAACGTCAATTTGTTCTCCTGGAAACATTACCTAGGTATTAGGTGACGCAACAATTTGTGCATTGAATCATGCTTGGTTATGGGTGGTGGGAGGTGCAGAATGTGCAGTCAGTCTGGTGCTAGAGAACGGGCTTCGCTGAAACCATAGCTAGTATTCGTCAGTATGCTTTGGGTCAGCAAGCATTAAGACTTGTGAGGCATTGCAAAGGGCGACTAAATAAGACACTAGTCCTTGGAGATGAATAAAAAATGCGGTCGAGGCGATCACAAGTATTATCATCAGATATTGTAGGGATAGCGTGAGTCGCGACAAACAAAACACCGATGTTTTGTCGTCTATCCGCATGGTGACCAGTATGTTCACTTATTGGAGCTCTTGACCGCTCCAGCATAACGGAGGGCGCGCGACGATGTGACAACTGAGACCGTTCGTTGTCGAGGTGATATAGAGTGAAGGCCAGAGCACAACTTCGTTGATAAATCCAGGAAAAGGAAATTCAATTGTTCTTGGACATGATCAGCGTGGTCAGGGTACCCCTGGAAACGTCCGAAGTTTGAACAAGTACAATACCACTCGATCTTGCATTCCACCACGTCAGCTCTTTGGTGTAGTTGCCTGCGTCCACATATGGCATTCTGACACCCGTTTGTAGAAGCATGAAGAGTGGTTCTCTAGTATCCCAACAAATATTTCGGGTCGAGAGAGTGACTATGTGTCGAGCGCGGTGCATTCGTTCCATGATTCAAGCGATTTGACTTGAGGCATTCACGTTGAACATGAATAATGACCACCTCTAAGCATTTTGCCTCGAAAGCCACCAGACGCCTGTCCAAAGAATCGACATTCAAGTACCGAAATCGTTCAGGAGCGACTTTGAGTTCAAGTACTGCAAGAGTCAGAGGAACCAAGTATAGTAAAACCAAGATAGCAGGGAGTGCGTTAGACTGCTCTTCATGCACCGAACTGCTGCTCATGCATCACAAATACTGCCGAACTATTTTTTCGACTTCATGTTGTGCAACCTCTCACCATGCCGGGTATTCCCTGGGAGTCAAGTATATTTTCACTTATTCCTCGGAGTCAAAGAATAAGCTGATCGGCGTACAATCGCCCCGTGATCCACAATACCACGCGTTGTTTGGGTTCTGATGACTGTGACGTGACTTTGGCATTCATGGTTCTGACTATTCGGCCGTCCGCAAAACCAGGGTGTGTGCACAATGCTGCTTCATAGTGTCCCTGGATATACCCCGGAGACCTTTCGCTGGTGCATGGAGCACTCCGGCAGTGGATTATAAGTTACCTTTCTAATTTTTCAATGGTTAACTTATTCAGCACCGCATGATTTACACTTCCTCCTTGCATGCTACAAGAGCTAATCAGGATGAACAAGATCGTAACGGCGTTGGCGATCTAGATTTGTCACGAAATACATGAAAGTAATGGCAGTGGCTCTGAGGCTAGCGCAGTCATCTCCAGCTTGGCAGGTAAAATGGCACCGCCAGAAAGAAGGTTAGCGATAGCGGCCGTGCCACTAGCTTGCCACCCACTTGTACAATTTTAGCCCTGACATGCGAACAAGGACATCTGGCCACAAACCCGCACAGTGCTGCAGACCTAGCCAGAGATCAAGCTGCGATTGGGGACATTGCCCCGAAGTGGGGTAGAAGCGAGGATTGTTGCTTGTGGTTGCCGTAAATGTTGCATGATGTACCACGGCTCGAATCAAGCTGTAGGCATACTTACTGTTGTGGTCAAAGATCGTCTCGTGCGACTTTGGCTTGCAAACAGCAAATGATCAACGTAACAAGCAACCCACAAGGCCAACATGCAGGGGAGACGCCATCGCATACCTGTGCTGTATGTAATTCAGCCATTGCTCGTTCGACCGTGCACGGAGACATATGGCGTTTTGGTCAACAGACACAATAAGCAGTTATCCAATCTTAGGGCGAAAAGCGATCAGGAAAAATGGCCGCGTACTTGTACAGTAGGTAAGGTTTAGGAGAAAGAGGAGGCTGATCAGCATTTCGAGGAAATGACGAAGGAGGGAACATTGCGGCTGGATTGGCTGGTGACCAGGAAACACTGGTGAAAGCGAGACTGGTGGATTGGTGGCTTGGAGACTCCCTGTCAAATGACAAACCAACAGACAGCTAAGGGATGAAGGAAAAAAGAGAGCCTATTGTGGATAGTAAGGTTTGATAGGCGGAGCTTCCAACAGGGTGACGACCGTACAAAAAGAGAAAGCTGGGGAGATTTTTATGAGGAAAGAGTCAGGTCAAGCTTTTAGGCTAGCTTCATTGGTGTCAGTGGTGGCAGTTGTGAAGTGATCTGGGCTTGCCGGGCTTGATCTGATTATTGTGCTCTAGTGTTTAGGTTCAGCCGAAGGACTAAAAATGCTAGGGGCTGAGGAAATCTGCAAGCTTGAACGGCTGGGGCCCGAGAAGTGCAACGTGACAGGCTAAGGCACAATTGGAAGACGCCTGGCACAAGTGGATCGACCACTGTATCGAGATACGTGGTGGAGTTGGGTTGCGACTGGTGTGGAAAGGCTGGTTTGGAAAATGCTTAAAGTTCATGGCATCATCAACAGTTTAGCGGACGCCATAAGCTCCGACCACAAGCCGTGGGTTGAGTGGTTCCAAGCATTTTCGGGGCTTGATTGACATGGCACGGGCTCCATTATGTGCTCGTGTTTGAGCTTCCACCACCCGTCCACAACCGGGGCTTGTGCTCCTGTTTTGACGTGGGCCATGCAAGTGCCCAGAATACGCCTCTTGCAGGCCTGTGATCGCCTAAATCCTCCTTGGTACTCCACTAGCGTCAACCGCTCTCCACAAAATTTCACTCCGGCAGCATGCTGAGATCGCACTTGTACCGCAAAAGCCCTTAACACTAGCGCGCAATGCCAGTCTTTCACAGCCATTCCCAAGCATCCTCTCTTTCGTGCCCGTTCTCGACCTCTCCGTTCTTCCATCGTTCTGCTGTAGCTACGTGACTGGCCTTCCACATCGTTACCCAAGTGAATACGAAGTTACGCAGCGAAGTATACCGCATGTTTGCATACCCTTCTTAACATAGCATCATTATCCCTCCCGAGGCTCACTATTTCCAAAAGTCGTGCATCGGACCACGATCTCACCGTCATCCTGTGGATTGAGTCCAAAAAGTCGCCCTAGGACAATACAGTTTCGGTAGAGCGATTGGCAGTACGTCTTGGCTGTTGAACCAGTATTGAACTGTAGCCGCTCCATTGAACATTCATTAGACGTCGCCGTTCTGCGAGAGCGGTGGCATGTCCTTGATTCAACCATTCGCGTCCCCTGTTATGGCGATGCCACATACAGGGCATTTCGCCCAAGTCAATGGAGGAGCACCGGTGGATGCACACGTTCAGCGTCAACGGCTGCTAGCTCAATTGAACGAGTCGACATGGCAGCGAATAGGTGAGCATTTTTCTGAAGCTGCAATAGCATCCTCACTAACCGTTGCGTAGGTAGTCTGAACGAGCTGACCGGCGACCTTGATGGCGCACACTTTGCGTACCTGCAGGCACTGCGCCACAACCAGTGGTCGACACAATCGCTGACAGCCATATCGCACATTCTACGAACGCAAGAGAAGTTCCCCGAGGCAATGGAGTATCTCAAGCAAGTCATCAAGGTAGAGCCTGGGAATGGCGAGGCTTGGGGCAATCTCGGCCACTGTTACCTCATGATGGACAATCTGCAGGAAGCATACTCGGCATACCAGCAAGCCCTTTACTATTTACCTGATCCTAAAGAACCTAAACTCTGGTACGGCATAGGTATTCTCTATGACCGTTATGGATCCCTTGAGCATGCTGAGGAAGCTTTCTCTCAAGTCATGCGAATGCAGCCCGACTTCGAGAAGGCAAACGAAATATACTTTCGCCTTGGTATAATCTATAAGCAGCAACAGAAGTTTGCTAACAGCTTGGAATGCTTCAAATATATCGTGAACGACCCTCCTAAGCCATTGAACGAGGAAGACATTTGGTTCCAGATTGGGCATGTTCATGAACAACAAAAGGATTACGAGAGCGCCAAGAATGCTTATCGTCGTGTGCTTGATCGAGATCCCAAGCACGCGAAAGTCCTTCAGCAATTGGGTTGGCTGCACCATCAACAAAGTAACAGCTATCAAAGTCAAGACCAAGCCATAGAATATCTCGAGCAATCTGTCAGCTCTGACAACCAGGACGCCCAGAGCTGGTACTTGCTTGGCAGATGTTACATGGCACAACAAAAGTTCCCCAAAGCTTACGAAGCATATCAACAAGCTGTCTATCGCGACGGCCGAAACCCAACCTTCTGGTGCAGTATTGGTGTCCTGTATTACCAGATCAACCAGTATCGAGATGCTCTCGATGCTTACTCTCGCGCCATTCGTCTTAATCCTTATATTTCAGAAGTCTGGTACGACCTGGGCACGCTTTACGAATCGTGCAACAACCAAACATCAGATGCACTGGATGCGTACCAACGCGCTGCAGAGCTTGACCCCGCAAATACCCACATTAAAGCTCGTTTGAATCTATTGAGAAATGGTGGTACTCCGGGTAGCACAGCCCAACACAGTGCCCCTGTACCTCAGGATGTACATCCTCAAGCATACCAGAACGGTGTGGGGATGCCACCTGGGGGCCCCTGGGGATCGAATGCGCCTTCACAGCAGCCGTCGCAACATCAAGTAGATCAGGCCAGAGTCAACGAATGGCAGAGAGGCATTGCCGGTCTCAACAATCTACCACCACAGCCACCCATGTCACAGAACGGCGCGTTCGAGAGTCGAGACCTTTCGAGAATACCGCCTCGGGGACAGTCTCCACGTCAAGAGCCTGCTCGTCTTTACCACGACAATCTGCGACAAAATGCAGTACGCAAAGCACAGTCACCCTCTCCCAAGATGCAACCAGGTCTTTCTGGAATGTATCCTCCAGGACCGCAGACATTGCCGCAGATCAACAACCCTCAGGAGCGGACGCCTCATCTTGGACCTGCTCCAAGGCCATCGCCCTCTCTCAACGGTGCTCCGCCCCAGCCGTATCAAGCAGCTCCGTCTGGTGTGGCGCCACCAGCTGGGTTACCGCCGTATGGTCGACCATTTAGTCCTCAGCAAGAGCTGCGTCCACTTCGTGATGAACGTCCACATTCCTCCCAGTCGAATTATCATCATACACCACTGCCGCCAGCACCACACTTTCAGAATGTTAATAACGTTCCTCCACCGTCTCAGCCAGCACCAGCAATAGAGCCGGCACGTGGAGATAGAGACGAACGTCCTCAGTCTGCGATGAAGCGGACTCGTGAATGGGAACAGGATCAACCGTCCAAGAAACCTGCTAACGACGAGACAAGAGCTCGTCTAGAGGATCATTCTGGACGACTGTACAGTCCGACGAGAAGAATGGATACGCCTCATGATAGGTATAGGAGAAGTTCATCGGAGAACAGGAGGGAAAACGAGCGTCGTGCCAACGACAACTATCATCCTTCAGAAGCTGCCCACCACCCATACAGCTTGCAGCCCCATCCACAGCCGCCACCGCAGCAGATTCCTTCAATGCAAAGCATCATGGACATGACCCCGAAGGAGGAAGCACGAAAGGAGATTGTCGAGCCTCCCGCTAGGAAGATGGATGTTGACGAGGATTACGATAACAACAGTGATGACGATAAGCGTGCTGCAATGACGAACCAAAGCCCCAACGGTTCAATGCATTCTACAAAACAAGAACCTGTTCACTAGAAGGGGAGTAGGCATTCAACATCCCCACCTGAGGATGGATGGTGGACAGACTTCGTGAGCATAGGATCTTAGGCAACATATGTGCCAGAGGCTTCAGACAGTGTGCAATTTAGCATCCGATGCGCGGCGTTGACCAACGTGGATGATTGCTGCACTATTGAGCATCTGCTCAACAGCTGCCAGCTGAGAAGGTTTTAAACACCTTTCAGTCCGTCCGCGGATCACTCATATGATGCTGTTGATCCTGAGCCTTCTGCTATCTGCTTGTTGTTCTTCTTGGTCGCTTGGGCATGAGTTCCCATGTTCCAGATTCAGAACTCGTTGGTTGCACCACCAACCCATTTATATAGCAGCAAATGAATATATCGAATTCAACGAAAGCAAATGAACATTGTCTACTTCTGTCCTTTTGGCTGTCTAAGCTGCTTTGGTCCTGAGTATGGTTGGTCGATTACTACTTAGGCAGTACAGGCAGCTACTGTAGAGTATTTCAAAACAGATTGCTGTCCATCTACTTTCACCGCCTCCGAGGCGACTCGGTCGCGACCTATGTTTGTGCACTCCTTCTTAATTCGAAAAGTTGTAGTAAACCTTGACACGTAATATTACCTGTATGGCAGGTTTGTGGTGCAAACCACCTGCATAAATAAGATCGTTGGGCATGTGAACTAGTACCAATTAAATTTTATCAGGTCGAGACGGACTGTTGGTGTCTCAAGGCACACCTCTCAGAGTTGGCTTCACATACTGTAATTTTGACTCGATATAGGAGCGTGGTTGTATTCTCATTAAAAACGGTATATGACCAGGACGTTCAGTGTGGTTCAGCAGCAGAAATTGCACTTTAGCATGCGGAAAAATGCTCAAGGTTGGGGTCAGAGGCTTAGGAAGAAGGTCATGTAGTACATGTAATAATTCAATGCTTCAATGAGGAATAACCAAGTGTAAATCATGAAGACATAAGAGGCTTGTTAGGATAAATTCGGAATCTGCTTCTACCAGTGACTGTAGAGCGAAGTATATCTATACTGCTGATAGCTAGTGTATGTTCAAGGCCATTTCTTGCCTACAACAAGAATGCCGGTGGACATCGTTTACAACGTCGAACCAAGATCGTACAGAGGCATTTCTTTTCTTAGATAAAGAGTACTAAGTAGAATAAACGGAAATATCGTTTAAGGAAGCATAAGTCATTTCAAGAAACGGAAGACCTTGTTTGCCTGTAGGCTGTAGAACTCAGCGCTTAGACCATGAAAAAAGCAGTGAAATATCAATATCTCTACTCTGCGTGCAATTTGAATTGATCTCTATGCGCAGATCAAGTCCGATGGTGTTGTGTAGTAACAAAAAGCTGTTGATCGATTGCCAAGATTACGCTCACGTGACCGTCCCACTGCGCACAAGCGGCGCAAGTGCTTCATTTTCGACAATCTTCATCCTCTAAAAGTTCTCTCTTTGCGCATTCCGACAACTCTTGTACTCACCATTGTACATTCTTCGATATGTAGGTCAATGCCCTCGTTGCTTTGAGGCATAACACTAACAGAGAACAGGTCTCACCGAAAGTTCGAAGCACCGCGACACGGTATATATCAATTCTTAAACTATTCACTCAAATAGACCATTCTAACATCTTTGCAGGTTCGCTTGCTTTCTTGCCAAGAAAGCGAGCAGCTAGACACCGTGGAAAGGTTAAGAGGTTGGTTCTCTATAAGTCAGAGCTCGAATGAGCTGAAGCTGAACGTTACGTAGCTTCCCTAAGGATGACCCCAAGAAACCAGTCCACCTTACCGCTGCCCTGGGCTACAAGGCCGGCATGACCACCATCGTCCGAGATCTCGACCGACCGGGTGCTAAGATGCACAAGAAGGAGGTTGTTGAGGCTGTCACTGTCATTGAAACACCACCAGTAAGAGCATTGCCAGAAAAATTGTTGTGTATGTATGGTCTGATTATGTTTGCAGATGATCGTTGTCGGTCTCGTCGGTTACATTGAAACTCCACGAGGTCTCCGATCCCTCACCACCGTCTGGGCAGAGCACTTGAGCGACGAGCTTAAGCGACGATTCTACAAGAACTGGTACAAGTCCAAGAAGAAGGCTTTCACCAAGTACGCCAAGAAGCACTCTGAGGGTAAGGGCTCATCCGTTACCCGAGAACTCGAGCGCATCAAGAAATACTGCACAGTCGTCCGAATACTCGCCCACACACAGATCTCCGCAACACCTCTCAAGCAGAAGAAAGCTCACTTGATGGAGATTCAAATCAACGGTGGCAGCACCTCTGACAAGGTTGAGTTCGGTAACGGACTCTTCGAGAAGCCAGTCTCCATCGACACTATCTTCGAGCAAGACGAGATGGTCGATGCTATCGCCGTCACAAAGGGTCATGGTTACACTGGTGTTACAAGCAGATGGGGCACCAAGAAGCTCCCAAGAAAGACACACAAGGGTCTCCGAAAGGTCGCCTGTATCGGTGCATGGCATCCATCTCACGTCCAATGGACTGTTGCCCGTGCTGGTCAAGACGGTTACCACCACCGAACATCCGTCAACCACAAGGTATACAGAATTGGTAAGGGTAGTGACGAGAAGAATGCCGCTACTGACTATGACGTGGTCAACAAGACCATCACACCGTATGTCACACAATCCTATGGACGAAAAGTAATGCTAACATGCTACAGAATGGGTGGTTTCGTCCGATACGGCGAGGTCAAGAACGACTTCGTCCTCCTCAAGGGCTCCGTTCCAGGTGTCAAGAAGCGAGTCATCACCCTCCGAAAGACCATGTTCCCCCACACATCACGAAAGGCCCTCGAGAAGGTCGAACTCAAGTGGATCGACACCTCTTCGAAGTTCGGTCACGGTGCTTACCAGACTGCACAGGAAAAGAAGCAGTTTGTGGGTACTCTCAAGAAGGATCTTGTTGTTGCTTCATAAGTTCTGCACGCGCATTAGCACGTGGTTTGCGGCAGTGTGATATCTGTGATATGATGAGCATCATGAATTCTTCGTTGATACCAATGATTATAGCATGCTCCGGTGTCTTGACCTTCTGTGGAGCATGGAGTATAGTCAAAAGGGACATGAAAGTCCTGTAAATCAAATAACAAAATGAAACGATCCTCAATCATTATCTGATCTCCCCATTAACTACTTGTTCTACGCTGCATTCAAGGGTCTTGATTCGTCTCTAATACACGTGTGCTTCTCCTTGCTAAAAGCCTACTGTGCTTGACGGAGGTGGGTTCTTAAGGCTCCTTCGAGGCACCGGATAAATATAGTAAGCCCTTTGCTGACCGAAGCATGCGGAAATGATCGACGTCACCTCGCTTCACAAACGCTCAAGTTTACGAAAGTCCGACTTGGGTCGAAGTACACAATAATTCTGGTGCCTGCGAAGCCTTGCTTCTACTAAAGCTCTTCTTGAGGCGTCGAAACCATGAGATACGTTGATTTAATAGTTCACAATACAATGATGTTATCATACATTCTTGTCTTAGTGGCGCCGGTCATTTCTATTGCTCTGTCTCCCAGCGATGTTAAATTTCAGGACCTGACCGTCTCACCAAAACATGGAGCACAGCAATACCATTTACAGTCTTCAGCATCTTCACACACTACGGACATTGACGATCCTCCGCTTCCTGTGGTGATCTGGCATGGTCTCGGCGATTCCTCCAATGGCGAAGGCCTAAAAGATACCGCAGACATAATCAACGAAGTCTACCCGGGCACATATGTTCATTTCGTAACCGCCAGTGGTGAAGCTGACGATCGATCAGCGTCCTTTTTCGGCAACCTGACCCAACAAATCGATCTCGTATGCGAGACTCTTGCCAATGACCCTATTCTCTCCACCGCACCAGCAATTGATGCAATCGGCTTCAGCCAAGGCGGACAGTTTCTGCGCGGCTACATTGAAAGATGTGGTTCTTGGGCACCCAAAGTGAGGTCGCTGATCACTTTTGGAAGCCAACATAACGGTATCGCGGAGTTCCAGAAGTGTAAGGGTGCAACAGATTTCGTCTGCCATGCTGCGAACGCTATATTGAAGAGCAGTACTGTTTGGAGTGACTATGTGCAAAGTCATCTCATACCAGCGCAGTACTACAGAGACTTGGACGACTTCGAAAACTACCTGGAGCACAGCAACTTCCTGGCAGATGTTAACAATGAGAGGAAGCAGAAGAATGAGACGTATAAGCAGAATTTGGCGCGGCTGGAGAAGTTCGTGATGATTCTATTTGAGGATGACCACACTGTAATACCAAAAGAGAGTGGGTGGTTTGCTGAGGTGAATGCAACGAGCGGGAATGTTACACTGCTGAAGGACAGACCGATATACAAGGAGGATTGGATTGGACTGAAGAAACTAGACGAGAAGGGTGGTTTAGTATTCGAGACTGTAGAAGGCGAACATATGCGTTTGAAGGAGAAGGACTTGAAGAGGTTATTCAAGAAATATCTCGGACCCTTACGGCAGGAGGCACAGCACGGTTTCAATATCGAGCTGTAGAACCCGGACAGTATTTGCAGGTATGCAGTTCATCACCAATTAGTTTCGATTACTGTTTTCTTCCAACATTGTGGTGATTCTGACCCTTTCTGATCGTGATCACGCTTAGAGACTCAGATGCCTCGTACAACCAATTCCGACTTATGACATCCTTATAATACCCATGTCTTCGAAAGAGCATGTAGAGTGGATGTCATGGTGATCCACAACCACTTCGCTACGGCGACTTGATGACTGTCTTCGTGGACAGCCTCATATACAGCAATATATCCACTCCCTCTCAACTGACAGTCTGACGACGATTTACACCCACACTCGATACGCGCTCACATACATACACCAGCCCTTCTACAGTCTCACCACAACCTCGCACAATGTCTCTTCCAACGACCCGCATTCACGAATGGGCCCGCGACGGCTTCATAATCAGCACAGATCCAAAGCTAATAGACCTCCAAGCCCTCAACGCAGCCTTCGCATCCAGCGAATTATCATGGGCACAAGCCCTTCCCGAAGAAGAACTGAAAGTCATGCTCGACCGCTCCGTCTGTTTTGGTCTCTACTCCCCTACAGCCTCTGCCCTTCCAGCTCCAAACCAAACAGATGAGCTCACGGATCCCACTAGCACAACATCAATAACAGCACAACAAGATCCCGCAACCACACTGCACGAAATTGCAGAACGCATCCAGGCCCCATCCGTCCAATCCACCCAAGAGCAGAATACCGACACTGATAAACCCGCAATGATAGGTCTAGCCCGCCTAATAACAGACTCCGTCACAGTAATCTGGCTCACGGACGTCTACATCCTCCCCGAATGGCAAAACCAAGGTCTAGGCACCTGGCTCAACGCCTGTGTCAAGGAATGGGTCGACATGATGCCTTATTTGCGGCGGTTGTCGCTTATTGCGGCTGAGGGACGGTTGGAACGGACTTATGCTAAGGTTTTTGGGACGGGGAGGATGGAGGATGAGGGGAGTGGGTATAGGGTTTTGAGTGTTAAGGGGAGGGGTGGGCAGGTTTGATCTGTGCAGGAAGGGAGGCAGAGGAGTGGGATTTTTGTGCTGTTGTTGTTGGGCGGAAGAAATAGGATGACTTTACTTTTAAGGGGATAGATTGGGGGGATGGGGGTGGTTGTTCGAGTGCTTGAGTGTGTGATTTTGTCTATATTATTTGAAGGTTCGGTGGACTTTGGGTTGACGATCTGGCGGCGACTGGTGGGACGAACATATCGACTGTGGTTCGTTTTGATCGTTCCTGACGCAACACTTCCGTTTGAAGCAAGATGAGGTTGAAACATAGAAGAGATTTCTAGCGCAATAAGACGAAGGCTCGAGCACGCATACGGTCTGTGCTTCGGAATACTGGTGAAGAGGTGGAGCGTAGGTAGGTATTGTAAACGAGATGGAATTCTACGAGCAGCTACCAGGGGCCAGGTGGAGCCACGCGGGCTGTACACGGTATCTGACATAAGTGAAAGTGAAGGGTTAACCATATATCAAAGTTACCCAAAATTTATAGTCAACAAACAATATCAGAGCTGCATGCGAATTAGTTGCTGATCCATCAGTCTGGCCTAGTGGTTAGGACGGGTCACCCCCGAGTGGTGATAACCTGACTTAACGAAAAGTCGTTCGAACCAGTCGCTGATCAACCTTACCGGCCGGGTGTTCGATATAGGTAGTTGTTCATGACCTGTCGACCTTTCCCTAAAGGTAGTAGAGCTTGAAGAGAGCTTGCTTGACCTACCTTTTTGCAGCTCTTTTTAAAGGTTTGAAGATATGAGAAGGAGAGGGAAACTGGGTCGAAAGTAAGATTGTAGGCTAGGGTCAATGGTAAGGTTGTGCGTACATAGAATAGACGAAACGACCATGAACGTGCCGGACGTGACAGTGCTATGATTTTTTGAGTATTCATGCAACCTCTTGCTCTATATGGCTCGGACACGCTGTACCTCTCTCTAGCTCTCAACAGCTTTCGCCACGACACCTACCAACTTCCTCTCGCCAACAGTCACAACATAATACTCCACTCTCGTTCCAGCTCCATCAACCTCGACCCTGAAAACCTTCACCTGCCCCTCTCCCTGACCTTTACCCACACTCCTCACAGCATCAATAACACTCTTATACTCCCCCTTCGGATCAAAGTCCTTCACCGCCAACTCCTCAATGTTGCCAGCATTCTTCCCTTTCACACCAAGTGCCAGTTTAAAGTCATCTACCGTCGGTAACTGGGTTGCTGCATAAGACAGGAATACTGGTTCGAAATCCGAGTCTGTGTCTGAAACGTATGTGGCGTTGAGGTCCTTGAGCGGTGCTGGAATGGCTTCGTTGGACTCTGTTGAAGGGTCAAATCTGCCGCGGGCTTGAGATGTTGATTCTAGTTCGTCGGGGTGGCCAGATTTGGGATCGAGGTTGGCACGGTGGAGGAAGGTGTTGTAGCCTGTGTCGTCGGCCATATTGGAGGTGTGAGTTGGAAGAGCTGTTGAGAAGGGCCGGGCAGTAGTGATTGAGAGGGAAGGAAGTAATGTGGCAAGGTGTGGTTTGCTGCTGATAGCTTCGAAACAGGAGAAGATCTGTCCGATTTGTGGTATGCTTGGACAAGTAGGTATAAGGTTCCCTGGTTGCTTGTGGTACTGTTGAACAGTTTGTGGTTTGAAAAGCTGACTAGATTTTGTGCCAAGCGTTCGTGAGAAGGGGGGTTGTTTTAGGATGCACTATTTCAGTGATTTTGCAACCGAGATAGATCGTAAGGAAGAAAACAAGTTCGACATTGATCAGAATGGTTGCTACAGTGGACTTTAGAAAACATGATTCGATTGTGTCATTTGGGTAACGTCATTTCTGATGCCTTACTGCCTGATGTTGACACTCCCTGAACAAGAGCGACGGCCAACTACTGCCATGATAGGCTTGACGGTTACGAAGCATAGTAATCATTCTAATCGAATCGAGCAAAATATGTCAATACAACTGGGACACTGCATGGGATGTTCACGAACCCACCGAAGCTGCAGGTGGTCCAAATTCGGATACTGGAGGGGATAGTTGGGAGTAAATGAGTACTCGTTGCACCCGATTGCTTCTTAGCCCACTGTAGAACATAACAAGCTGGTGGCCTTGTGCTTGCGAAACTCAGAGCAACGGAGCAGTTCGCAAATCAAAGATAGGTGGACAGATATAGTCGACTGTTGAGGTCGTCAGAGCTGTATGTTCGTCGTTGCTGTGGCCGTTACGTATACTGTTGAAGGAGAGACAGCAATGCTTGACGCTCGAGAAGGTCTGAACAGTTGAGTGAGATTAGGAAGTGTTACAGTGGGCCCATCCTGTTCGTTCAATGATGGGATAAGAGCAAGCTTTCGTGTTCAGCTGCAATTGCGTATAACAAAACACGATGTTGTAAGCTTAACGACGATTTAATCCTCGTCATGAATCGTGATGCCGTTCTCTGGCACGGGGTTAGCAGATACAACTCGATTCTCCTCGTCCTCGTCGTTGGTTTTGTCCTGCTTGGGTATGTTTAATGGCTTCTTGACGATGCCACTCTTCTTGGCGGTACCTGGCGGATCGTCGTCTGCTGGCGTGCCTTCCCTCGCACCTTTGCCTTTGCCTCTGCGCTTGTTACGCTTCTCCCGGTTCTTGCGTGTTCTCTCTTCATCCTTTCTTTTCTTTTCCTCTACTTCTTTCGCCCATTTCTCATCATCTTCCTCACCCTGAGCCTCTTCATCCATCGCTCTTAGTCGTTCATATTCGCGACGTCTGCTGGCTTTGTAGACATGAAACTCGCCCGAGCCCGCACCAGCTGAAGAACCTTGGACATTCGTGACTATTTCTGGTGGAGCTGCAAGTTTCGGTTTCGTTTCTGATGAGAGTGCTGGTATTTCTAGTGGCCTATCAGGATCCCACATAAGGTTTTCGATCTCATTTGCTTGTGTTGCCAATGCCGTGTTTGCGCCTCGCAATCGTTTCACAGGCCTGCGCGAGCGTGGATCGGCGGAAGTAGGAATTGCTTCTGGAATTGGTTCGGACATCTTAGCAAATCTCCTGTAACAACAGTACTTTCAGAAATTCTGTCGTGAGTCCGTAGAAGCTGTGGCAGGAAACTAGTTGGCCGTGATATTTCTGCGCTTCACGAGGCTGAAGTTTCACGAGATCAGCCTTGTTTCAAGCTCTCACCTCCGAGGATGACCACAACTGGGTACAAAGCAATAGTGACCCCGATACTCAACGGTCCTAGAGAAAGCTCTTGGCAACGCTCTTGTCTCTCTCAGTAAGGAAGAATTTCAGCCGGAGTGCCAATGGGTTTGAAAGCTATCCACTAGATGCTGAGCAAGCAAAAACCAGTATCATTTAATAGGATGTAGGTAGATCTTTCATTGAAAGTTCACAGTTGATGATGTTGCGTGTACTGCAAGGACACGAGCTGTTTACTCCGCTCGAACCGTGGTTGACGACAATAGTACACGGATGGAGCGCTCTCGTTGTTTGATGAAACAACCTCGTGAGAGCTTCGATATGATTAGCGAACTAGCTCGAAGCAATCCTAACCCTATCCGTGCTCGCGTGATCGGAGCAGTTGAAGTGGGTAGGTATAGTAGATGACATCACATAGTGACGAAGATGCGTGCTGAGGCACTTGAAGAAAGCATTTAAGTATGCCACCAAATCTGCACATTCAACACTGACTCTCACCACAAAACACAGTGATTCAATCAAGCCAAGCTAAACTCACACACACAAGCACGAAACAAAACTAAAGCAGAGCAATCATGTCTGTTAACCCCCTTGGCATAACCGGCGAGGACCTCCGCAAAGCAGAGTCCAAGGAAGCTCAATTCAATGACGGGAAAACACCAAAGGACTCTGATGTCTCTGTAATGAAGGTAAAATCTCACACTGTCTCCCTATCACAGACTGTGCTAATAAGGTCCAGCAAATGCTCAGTGAACAAGAATCTAAGCAAGATAAAATCGATCGAGTAAAAGCCAACCTACCCCTCCCAGATGACCCACCTGGCTCAGCAGACCTCCAGAGCGCAGATGCCAGAAAAACGGACGGTGGTTCCGGTGGTGTCAATGTCAAACTTGGAACACAGGGTGGTGCACTAAGAGAGCCAGCTACTGTCGAGAGCAGTGCACGAGTTGATGGGCAAGAGCTCAACACGGAAACCGCACCATAGATCTGATCAGTGTTCGAGGGGCACAGAAACAGATGAAGCATAGAGGAAGGCCTCCTACAGTCGTAAAGAGTTTCGTAGATGATCTATATCATCTTTGAAGGTTGAGATCTCGAAATCCCAATACCTGAACAGCTTCAGGATTTTAAACATGATCGTGGTTTCCATTACTTCCCTGGCCATACCATCCTTTCATCTGGTCACAGTATCATCGAGGATCATCGTACAGCTGAACATCGCGAACGACGGCTGAATACGCTGCTAGGACTTCCTCGCCCTTGCAAAGGATTCATCAAGGCGTGTTAGTCTCGCTGTACCCTAGTAGGGGACACTCTGGTTCACCATCTGAGCCAGGAGTACACAGTCGCTGTGCGTCCACCTATACCACCTCTTGTAGACTGTTCGTTGTAATGAACGTACAAGCCAGCCGAACTCTTGCGAATTCTTGTAGGACACTAATATCTCCTCCATTTCTCAACACGTTCTTCATCCTTCATCCGCTGGTGTGCTCGTCCTTTGGCACCAATCCTCGCAGGCTCAAATCGTACACCACATCTTCCACCTTCTTAACACTGTATTTAATCCCATCACTTCTCCGTCTCAAAGCATCATTTTTGAGATTCAACAACTGAAACCCAGCATGCACATCCTTGATAAACCTGCTGACCTGCAATGGCCGCGTATAATCACCCATCGTAACCGCATTCGGTGCCAGTCGTGCTAGCTCCTCAATCGTACTGCAAAGCGCAAGTAGATAGTCCTCAATCGTAACATGAAATGTATCTTGATCCTTAACATTAACCGGCACTACAATTACTATTAGCACTTTGCCTCCAAACAAGGAGCAAGGAGGAAGGAGAAAAAAGGAGGCAAGGTGAACAGCAAACTTACCACCCAACTCGGCACCAATCTCCTCCACAGAAACCAACTTCCCCTGCCCCAGCCAACCCACCAACTGCATCGAACTGATCAAATTCTGCACATCTCGCTGCCAAATCCCATTCCATTTGTAGAACGGATACTGGCTCGCCGCCTCCGCCAGACCTCGTACTGTCTGCGTCTGCGCCGCCACAGCTTCAGCCGCGGGTTTCAGCACGGTGTCTGCGAGCTGTGAGGTGGGCACATTGTGGATTCTTGATAATATGGATTGGGTGATACGGCCTAGTTTGGAGAGGGTGTCGACGATGGTCTTAAGTTTGTCGCGGATGTCGGTGTCGTCGTCGATTTTCTTTTGGAGGTCGATGAAGATGGCGGTGTCGATTTGGGAGGTTTGAGGGACGGAGGGGTCTGCAGACATGGTTGTGTCTGTTGTCATATTTAAGGTAGAATGGGAGATGAGCTGTTGTGGAGGTATCGCGTAAGTCAGGATGCTATATGGAACGAGGGCGAGGTGGAAAGCCAAGGTTGTGGTCAAGATTGAAGTTGTACTTCTAGGAGTAAGATATTACACAAAAAGTTCACTCATTAGTCGAACTGAAGGTTCGAGATACATTGCAGCGCACTTCACTCTGCACGATCCACTCAATCCGCCATCATGTGCACTATATGCCTTGTGTTACAATCTTCCTACTTCTACGCGTGCTTACCTTCGAATATACCATAGAACACATTCACCACTGTTCATCAAACCTTCTTCAAAGCAAATAAGATGACCAAAACTATGTTTGCTACACGGACCGGTAAGGGGAAAGCCAGTACAGCAGTGACATGCACCATATATCACAAGCACAGCGGAAGCTCGTCAATGTGCAAGGGTAAGTTGGCTTTTCGTTATAGACAGGAATATAAATTGAGGTATGTATAATAGATGCTATACTGTGGAGTTCTTTAGCAACTTCATCGACCATGAAATGTACATACGTCAGACCGCGGATCACGTGAAGATTAAATATTGTGCAGAAACGAAGTTCAGGCGATCAGGCAACAACCTGTGTAGATTGTTTAGATCAGTATTCGAATGCCGTCACAATCCGACAGCCTTTCGAGTTAGCACTAGGAGTCTCGGTTTGAAGGGGTTGTAGCGTTGACGACTCTTCGTTACGTTCTCGTAAATGTTGGAAAGACTCAGAGCATGAAAGACCAAGATGCGCCCTGTTCTTGCTGTGTGGAATGCCAACTGAGGTTTGAGAACCTGGAGAATCTTGAAACCCTGGTCAGGCTACTGCAAATTCTCAATCTGATGCTTGTATCTGTATCCGGCCACTCACATCTCGCCTAAGGTCTGTTTTCTAGCCATGTCCTTCTCGAACTGATCAGGGTCTTCGAGCTCTTTCTCCTTCACTCTCTGCGGTCTCAAACCAAGTTCAGCCTGCTGATCCCATATTCGGTCGTGCCTCTTTGCCCACCGATCTCGTCGCTCAGCTAACTTCTCCGCAGGCGCACTCCTGGACCATTTACTCTTTAGTATTCGTCTGATTGCTTCAGCGGAAACTTTGAACTGTTCAGCAAGCACCGGAGTATTGTACTTGAAAGGATCTTGCTCGTGTAGATTTCGAATGCCTTCCATCGCATCTGGCGACAGCTTCTTGCGAGGTTGCCAACCTTGATCCCCAAACTTCTCCCTCAGAGCGTTCTTTTGAACTGCCCATGATTCAAGTTTCTTTGGTGTCCAGGAATTCCGTGCTTCGGAGAAGTCAGATCTAGGCGTCAAGTCTTCCCCTCCTGCGATCTTTCGGATAATAGGAGACTGTTCCTCCGATAAAGCGGGTGTACGTTGACTACTTCTTGCTGCTGGCACTCTCTTGAGAATAAGGCCATTCACTTTTCGAAGGGGAAGACGTTTCGAAGCGCGGGTCGTGCTGCTTGGTCCATCAGAAGGAGATCTGGAATTCTCTACCGTCTCATCTTGTGTGTCCACATTGCGAGACTTGTCCGCTGATCGATCCACGTATTCGCTAATCTCAAAGCTGTCCGTATTGGCAGTTCGTAATCTCCCTGGCTCTTTCGCTATCGGATTCGCGGCCTCTGCTGCAACTGCCTTCTTCTCCTTGTCCTTCAACCTTTCTAAATACGGAGCGAGGAGCGCATCGTTTTCGGCACCAAAAGAGACTCCCGGTGCGCCGCTTAATGATCGCGAAGATGAACTTGTGATATTGCGCGCCCACCCAAGAGCAATGCGATGGTGGAATGGAATCTTTGAGGCGGTTGATGGTGCTCGGAGAATGGCTAACAGGAGCCGTCGATTGATGCAATCGGGCATCGCCAATGGATGTTCGTACAAGGAATGACCTCGATAAATTCAGTTGCCGTTGACCAGGACAGGTGGGTGTCAATGTGATGGAAGAACTTGAGATGATAAACAGACTATCATCGCGAAAGAACCATTCTCATTTCCTGGTCCCCTTGCTGGTTGTCTCTACTCCGATTGGCTGAAAACAAAAGCGCAGCACATGCTCAAAATTGTCGATCCACCTATTGACTCGTGACGAAGTTGATGGCTGCTTGCCACTGTCTACTCATTCATCCATAGCAGCACTGACATCCCGCAATCATGCCGCTCCCGACCTTCAACAGCAATTTGACCATGCAATATGGCTTGGCCGAATCCGTTTCGAAGACGAACAGCTAACACGAGAACTATATGGGGCTACACCTTCGACCTAGGTCCAGACCACCTAACACCAGAACAAGCACATCCATTGAAGTATTCATACGATGTGCTCGGCGAGGAATGCTTGAACGTGCTAAACGAGCTTTTCCCACCGCAACCTACGAAGCGGGACACCGGGAAGGATGAAGCCAACGAAGATCAAACCAAATCTACAGAAGTGAAGCATTCCCCGAACGATGCTCCTGAAGCTACCGTCCCAGATGGCAAATCCAAGCCCAAACGTGACCTCTACGAACTCCTCAAAGACAACCACGAGAAGCACCCCAAACTCCAAGAACTCTGGGACCAAGTCAACACCATCCCAGACTGGGTGGACTGGGACCAAATAGCCCGCGGCCAAGACGTCTTCTACCGCTACGGCGGCGCAACCCTAACAGGCCTAGCCTTCCAATCCCTCCTAGGCGGCATGGGCGCGAACCGCGTCGTCGAAGTCCTCGCTCGCACAGGCGGCTTCGGCGTCAAAGTCGCGCGTCACCGCCTCTTCGAAACAACCCAACACATCCTTGAATGCACCCGCTCCCTCCCCGACATCCAACCCGGCGGCAGCGGCTTCGCATCGACCCTCCGGGTCCGCCTCCTGCACGCCTCCGTCCGCCAACGAATCCTAAAACTCACACAAACCCGTCCAACATACTACTCCGTCACCGACTACGGCATCCCAATAAACGACCTAGACAGCATAGCAACAATAGGCACCTTCTCCGCCACAATAATCTGGCTCTCCCTCCCCCGCCAAGGAATCTATCTCCGCCCCCAAGAAATAACAGACTACCTCGCCCTCTGGCGCCTAATAGCATTCTACATCGGCACTCCCCACGAACCCTTCTCCAACCCCACAAGCGCAAAATCAATAATGGAATCCCTCCTAATGAACGAAATCAACCCCTCCCAACTCAGCCAAACCCTAGCAAACAACGTAATCCGCTGTCTCGAAAACCAACCTCCGACATACGCGTCGCGGTCTTTCCTCGAAGCATCAGCGCGCTGGCTCAACGGGAACGAACTCTCCGACGCGCTGGGGCTCGGCCGTCCAAGTTACTACTACACGTGCCTCGTGGCGGGTCAGTGTCTGTTCTTCATGGCGTTGTGCTACTCATACCGCTCTATACCCTACTTCGACCGTGCTCAAGTAGCGCGTGTGAAACGGATCTTTTGGCAATTGATTGTGGAAGGGAAGTTTGGGTTGAAGGGCGAGAAAGCGGTGTTTGAGTTCAAGTATGTGCCTGAATTTAGTACGGTTACTTATAAGGGGGTGGAGGAGGAGTTGGAGCATGGGGAGACGGGAATTGAGAGTAGGAATTTGAGGGCGCTGGTTGTTGGGGTTGTGGGGATGGGGACTGTGGCGTTTCTTGGGGTGAGAACGGCGGTGGTGGTGGGTGGGTTGTTGTGGAGGGGTGGGATGAGTGTTTGGAGGGCGGTTGGTGGGGTGTCTTGATTTGGATTTGGAATTGGATTCAGATTTAGACACGAACGTCGATATGTATTGCATGTTTGTATGTGTGGTTGTGTGTTTATGTGTAAAACTGTATCTGGAGCTCAAGCGGACTATATATCTAGCTACTCTGTGGCTTACACCATGTTCAAGTATTTCTCTCCATTTCTCTTTCGTCTTCACATCGAACGTGAACGAAGTGTCTACCTCCCTTGCAATAGACAGATAGATAGATAGACTGATGGTGCATAGCCATCTCTTCAATTCTCTGTCCTTCCTTCCATTCGTTCGTTCACTCGTTCGTTCATTCGCTCATGCCTACTCCGTACTAATACTGTACTGCACTCAGCTGTACCGAGCCAAGCACACCCCCCCTG
>Ga0181469_100089_pt1 | contig 26031 bp, 21 predicted proteins | sample InSIn2SAF170_2_FD_119081 | JGI IMG/M metagenome (GOLD analysis project Ga0181469, IMG submission 119081) | Clean room microbial communities from NASA Spacecraft Assembly Facility at Jet Propulsion Laboratory, Pasadena, California, USA -... ... | reverse complement strand
AGTGGGCATGACCATGAAAACCTGGGATTACGCTTCGGCTGGGGGTAGTAAAAAAGAAACCGGATGCTGTAGCCTCGATTCCATTAACGATGCCCGTAACATCGCCGTTTCTTTAGGCTTTCCGCATTATATCATCGACATCCGCGAAGAGTTCGGAGATTACGTCATCAATCATTTTACCGATGAGTACATTGCCGGGCGTACGCCAAACCCCTGCGTTTTGTGCAATACTCACATTAAGTGGGACTCGCTTTTACGGCGGGCAGATAAGTTAGGGTGTGATTTTATCGCTACGGGCCATTATGCTAAAATACGGAACGAGAACGATCGGTTTGTGATCTCCAAAGGATTGGATGAAAACAAAGACCAATCATATGCATTGTGGGGTATATCGCAAGCGAGCTTAAGCCGTACTATATTTCCGTTGGGCGATTTACGCAAAACGGAAATCCGGGAAATGGCCGTAGAAAGAGGATTTTTGGAATTAGTGCAAAAACCAGAATCCTATGAAATCTGCTTTATTCCGGATAACGATTACCGGGGTTTTCTGAAAAGACGTGTACCCGCTCTACAAGCCGAAGTAGCCGGTGGGGAATTTGTACTGGAAGATGGTACCGTGGTGGGCAAACACGAAGGATATCCATTTTATACCATTGGTCAACGGAAAGGTTTAGGTATTGCTTTAGGTTTTCCGGCATATGTGACTAAGATCGAAAAAGATAACAATCGGGTTATTTTGGGTAATTACGACGATTTAGCTAAAAATGCCATGCGTGTAGGAAAGTTAACTTTAAGTAAATATGCCGATTTAATTAATAAACCAACCGAATCTATCACCAAAGTTCGTTACAATGATCCCGGTACCGAAGCTATTGTCACGCAAGTGGGTGATAAAATGGAAGTGCAATTTAATCGTGGCGTACACGCGATTGCTCCAGGTCAAGCCGCTGTTTTTTACGAAGGCAACGATGTGATTGGTGGGGGGTGGATTGAAGCCAGCTATAATCTTTAATAAGTTAGAGCAAAAATGCGCCGTTCGGGATTAATAATTGGACTTTTTTTGCTGGTACTTAGTTGTACCGATGAGGTTTCATTTGAGCCTGACTCATTAGGTCTTAAATATTACCCATTAAAATCGGGCGATTTTTGGATTTACAAGGTTACAGAAACCCGGTATCGTAATCAGTTTGCCGAGCAGGCCAGTGATTCGGTAAGTTATTTTATTCGGGAGCAGATCGACACGGTATTTCAGGATTTAGCGGGCGAAACAACTTACCAATTCACCCGTTCGCGCCGCAACACTCCCGCCGAGTCTTGGGGCCTAGATTCAGTATTTGTGGTTAATAAATCCGGTACTGATGTACGCTTAACGCAAAATAACCGGAGAGTAGTTTCGTTTATCTTTCCAGTATTAGAAGGCAAGAAATGGAACGCCCACATTTTTAATACGCAATCTTCTGTTAATAATCCGGCAGAAGTTACCTGGTATACTTTTGCCAACGTGGGACAGGCAGCAGTAATTAACGGAACAAATTTTGCCAATACCGTGAAAGTAGTGCAACTAGCTAACGAAAACGCCATTGAACAGCAAGATTTGCATGAAGTTTACGCTTATGGTATAGGTCGCATTTATAAACAAAAGCTAGCCAATCAATACTGCTCCGATCCAGACCGACAAAATGGTTGTGAAATAGGTAGCAAATTTATAATCACCGGAATTAAACAAACCGAGAAATTAGTAGAACGTGGTGCTTCCCAATAGTTATTCATGAGAGTTGGCCTGATAACAATTATCCTTTTTTTAAATTCTTTATTAATTTGGGGTCAAACTAACTCGGGCACCGACGCTTTGTATAAACATTTTGTTTATTTTAAAGACAAGGCTAATAATGCTTTTACAATCCAGCAACCTCAACAATTTTTGTCTGCTAAAGCTATTCAACGGCGCGAACGTTACCAAATACCGGTAAATACCCGCGACCTGCCCGTTTCATCGGGCTACGTTACGCAACTAAAACAAGCAGGAGCGAAGGTTTGGTATTCCTCCAGGTGGTTTAATGGTGCATTAATTCAATGTGATACCAGTACTTTCCGGAAAATTAAAAAACTACCTTTTATTAAAACAGCTGAAACTGTTGCGTTAAGAAGTAAAAAGAGTAACCAATCAGGTGGCCAGCAATATACCGCCCGTATGGATTCTGAAAGCACTCCCCAGCCTAGAGGTCAGAAGCAGGTTGTATTTGGCGAAGCTTACCCCCAGGCTAAATTAATTGGAGTGCCCGAAATGCATGCTGCCGGGTTCCGGGGCCAAGGTATGAGTATCGCGGTTTTTGATGGTGGCTTTGCGGGCGTGAATCGAATCTCCGCCTTTAATCATCTGTTTAGCAATAATAAAATTAAAGCCACTTTCGATTTTGTAGATAAAAATACTGGTGTTTACGAAAAAGACAGCCATGGTACCGAAGTGCTATCTACTATAGCGGCCAATGTGCCCAATGTATTTGTAGGCACGGCACCTCAAGCGGAATATTCCTTGTTTATCACGGAAGATGTTAGCCGGGAACAACGCCTGGAAGAGGTGAATTGGTTGTTAGCTGCGGAGTTTGCCGATAGCATGGGCGTAGATATTATTCAAACTTCTTTGGGCTATAACTTTTTCGATGGCGCTAATAACAGTTACACCTATCCCGATATGAACGGTGATAAAGCTATTAGTACCCGAGCTGCCGATTTTGCGGCGGCCACCGGCATATTAGTGGTTGTAAGTGCCGGCAACGAGGGCAACGATCCCTGGCAATATATTACGGCTCCCGCCGACGCTGATTCTGTTTTAAGCATTGGAGCTACTGATTCTTTAGGCCGTCGGGCTGTGTTTAGCTCTATTGGTCCAACCTATGATAAACGAATAAAACCCGAAATAGCTGGTCAGGGATTATTGGCAGCGGTCATTAACCCAGCCGGAAATGTAATTAAAGCGAATGGGACTTCGTTTTCGGCGCCCATCATCTGCGGTTTGGCAGCCGGATTCTGGCAAGCTAATCGCGAGTTGACCAACTTGCAAGTCATGGATTATTTGAAATTGTCCGGCTCTCAAGCTGCTCACCCCGATAACAGTTTAGGTTTTGGTATTCCAAATTTTACCAGGGCGCAAATTTTGGCGGATCAATTAGAAGGAGATTTAAATGGTAGCTCAAAACTGTTTCCAAATCCGGTTACTGACAATCATTTTACTGTTTTAATGCCCGTCTCTGCTGATCAGAACACCGAAATTCATTTGTTTAATGCGGTCGGCCAGGAGGTAAGCACCTTTTCGTACCACTATAATCAAATTAAATCGGACCGCACTTTTATAACTTTTGAATTAAATGGATTAGCTCCTGGCATTTATCATTGCGTCATTACGGGTATCAACCGTTCGGAGACCATCCGTTTTTTAAAATTATAGCGGTATTTTATTTTCAGACTACTGCAAGTAGATAAAAGAAGGGCCTATATTTACCGCATGAAACCAATAATTGCTCCTTCTATACTGGCAGCAGATTTTGCCAATTTACAAGCCCAAATTGAAATGCTGAATCAGAGTGCAGCCGGCTGGATTCATTGCGATATTATGGATGGCCAGTTTGTACCCAATTTTTCTTTTGGTTTACCCGTGTTAGAAGCGGTACATAAACACGCCCGTAAACCACTAGATGTGCATTTAATGATAGCCGAGCCCCAACATTATATTGAATCGTTTAAAAAAGCCGGAGCGCACAACATTACGGTTCACTACGAGGCTTGTACGCATTTGCATCGGGTAGTTGAGCAAATTAAAGCAGTGGATTGTAAAGCTGGTGTGGCCTTAAATCCGCATACACCAATTGCTTTATTAGAAGATATCATCCAGCACATTGACGTGGTTTGCCTGATGTCGGTTAATCCGGGCTTTGGCGGACAAAAATTTATTACGCACACTTATACGAAAGTGGCCGCTTTGCGCGAATTAATTCTGGCGAAAAACGCCCATGCCCTCATTGAAATAGATGGTGGCGTAAACGAAGAAACGGCACCTTTACTTTTACAGCATGGTGCAAATGTGCTGGTAGCGGGATCTTTTGTATTTCAAGCATCAAACCCAATGCAAACTATTTTGGAGTTAAGTAATTTAATTACCTGATTTAATCTGCTTATGATTTTTAAGCCGGTTCTCTGGCTGCTTTGGCTCCTGTTTCCTATTCTTGTTTTTGGTCAAACGACAATTCTTTCCGGAAAGGTGGTGGATGAAGCTGGCGCTCCGCTTGCATATGCCAGTGTAACCATTAAGGGCAGTACCTATGGAACCCAAACCAATGCGCAAGGTAAATTCAAATTGACTGTTCCGGCCGAAAATGACTTTTTTATTATAGTAAAGTTCATTGGTTTTCAGGAGCAAGTAATTCCGGTAAGTAAATCTTATCTGGCTAAAAATGAAATCAAGGTTATCCTTGTGCCTAATTCTCAAAGTCTCTCAACAGTTACTATTTCGGGTAAAAATTCTAATACAAACCCCATCGCAGCCAGTATCATGCGGCTAAATCCTAGGATAAGTAAGGAGATTCCCTCAGTTTTTAATGATTTTAGCAAAGTACTGGCTACGTTGCCGGGTGTAGTTAGTAATAATGAGCTATCGTCTACTTACTCCGTAAGGGGGGGCAACTACGACGAAAATTTAGTTTACGTGAACGGCATTGAAATTTATCGACCATTTTTGGTGAGCAATGCCCAGCAGGAAGGATTAAGTTTTATAAATCCGGATTTGGTGCAAAATATTCAATTTTCGACGGGTGGCTGGCAACCGCTTTACGGCGACAAGCTTTCTTCGGTATTAAACATCGATTATAAAAAGCCTCGTAAATTAGCCGGTTCTGTTACTGGTGGATTGATGGGTGGTGCTCTACATCTTGAAACGGCTTCTAAAGACCAGAGAGCTACTTACTTGCTGGGAGTTCGGTACAAAAATCCGCAATTAGTATTTAATTCTTTAGAAACAAACGGTAACTACCAACCTAATTTTTTAGATGCGCAAGCATACCTGACTTACAATTTATCGAAGAAGCTTCTTCCGCAAAATACCCGGCCCAAAACCACTTTGGGGTTGCTGGCCAGCTTAGCCCGCAACAAGTACGAAGTTATACCCAGCTACCGCGAAACTTCTTTTGGTACCACCGACCGGGTTGTTCGCTTGGGTATCCAGTTTTACGGGCACGAAAAAATGGAATACGAAACGTACCTAGGAGGATTTAACCTGAACCATTTCTTTACCAATCAATTTTCGACCGAAATCATCGGGAGTGCGCTTTTAACCCGGGAAAGAGAATTGCGGGATATTGCGGCCACGTATGCCTTCTACGATGTCGCATCGAAGAGTAATAAGATTAATGTAAAAAATGATGTGGTGCGTAACGTTGAAGCCGGGACCAACTTCGAACATACCCGGAACAAGCTGGCGGCCAAAATATTTTCTTTAGAAAATCGGTATCAATGGCAGCCCCATAAGCGCCATAATGCTCAGGCGGGCTTTAAAATTAGTCGAGAACTGATTCAGGATGGTTTAAAAGAGTATAGTTTGACGGATTCAGCAGATTTTATAACCTTAAACCGACAAGTTACTTCCCAATCAGATCTACATTCATTTCGGTACCAGGGCTTTGGGCAACATACCTGGCAAATAGATTCGCTCCGGACTTTTACGTATGGTGTTCGGGCTAATTATTGGTCGGTAAACCAGGATTTCCTAATTAGCCCCCGGGTGCAGTATCTGGCTGCTTTACCCAATAAGCCAGACTGGACTTTTAAAATAGCGGCAGGTTATTATTACCAACCACCTTTTTACCGAGAACTTCGAAATGCAGCCGGAGAACTAAACCTTGATCTGAAAGCGCAGAAATCAGTGCACCTGGTAATGGGAGCAGATTATAATTTCGTAAAATGGTCGCGACCTTTTAAGTGGACTTCGGAAATTTATTTTAAAAATCTGAGCAACGTGGTGCCTTATGAAGTAGATAATGTGCGGCTCCGGTACTTTGCTCAAAATAACGCCAAAGCTTACGCAGCCGGTTTGGATTTTCGCGTGAACGGAGAATTTATTAACGGAGCTGAATCGTGGTTTAGTTTAGGAATAATGACCACCAAAGAAAATATATCCGGCGATTCTACCATTTACGACCTAAATACTTTTGAAAAAATAAATAAACAATCCATTGGTTATATTCGCCGGCCAACTGACCAGCGAGTCACCTTTGGCTTTTTTTTTCAGGACCATATTCCCAATAATCCTAGTTTAAGGTTGTATTTAAATGGGGTGGTTGGTACCGGATTGCCTTTCAGCCCTCCAGGTGATGAGTCGATACGCAACCAGTTTAATATGCCTTTTTACCGGCGCGTGGATGTAGGTTTTTCTAAATTGCTGACCTTCCGGGACAATGAAACAGATTCTGGTAAAAGCTTGGAAAGTTTGTGGCTAAGTGTTGAGGTTTTAAACTTAATTGCGGCAAACAACGTCGTTTCCTACTCCTATTTAAAGGACATCTATAATGTAACTTACGCTGTACCAAATTACTTATCTTCCCGATTAGTAAACCTTCGGTTTATTGCCCGATTTTAAAGGCTTAATAAGTTTTGGACTTAAGTCTACAAAATAGAATAATTTAAAAATTTAAGAATGTTTGGGCATAATCTGCCTGAAAATAGCCTTTAAATAAAGTGACTAAACACTTTCTCGATATACGTTATGATTAAAGGTTATTATTACAAATTAAGGAAGAAAGTATTTAATCTAGTAAGTATATAATACTTACTAAGTTCATCTTAGGTTTAGATCAGCAATTTAATTAATACCCGGTATCTAAAAAAGGCGACCAGTTCTGGTCGCCTTTTTTAGATAAGTTCTACAAGGAAAGAGGCAAGTTTAAATCTAGTTAGGCTTTTTGATTTAAGTTTTTACAAATGCCACAACAGAGCAAACAACAAAAGTATTTAATTTTAATTAAAATCACCTTCGTGCCGTTTAAACTTCCAAAGACTAATATTTTGCTCAATGTCTGGTTCGTATTTTTTAAATTCTCCCTGGCTTTTCTTACCTAATTTAATCGCTTTTTTGCACAAATCTACAGCGCCATCGTATTCTTCTTTCTGCGCTAATAGTTGCGCTTTCACCCAATTGTTGTAGAAATTATCGTTCATAGCCAACGACTTATCTATCCATTGTAGCGCTAGTTCATGCTCCGTATTTTTTTGAATTAAGTAACTGGTGGCTTGCGCGTAAATTTGCCAATCGCCCGCTTTCGCATTTTTAAGGTCTTCCTGCAGTAAGGCTAAAGCTTTTTTATCGGTGTTTACTTCTATATTCACTAGAACTTGCTTCTTTTCCCAGACAAAACTTAATATTCCGGAATTAGGTGTGATTCCGTTAAATGCAAATTGAAATGTTTCCTGAAAAGGAACTTCCTTGCTTTGGGCTTTCACCCGGACCACATCCTCCGTGGAATCATACCCTTCAGTACCCCATAATTTTAAATTTTTATTTAAAATCAACCACCACGAATCGGTACTTTCAGGTAAAGTATATAAACTGTAAGTACCGGCCTCAACCTCTTCTCCGTTAATAACTACTGGATCTGAGAAAGTAATTAGCGTTGCCTCGTTGGCACCGGTGCGCCATACTTGGTTATAAGGTACTAAATTCCCCCATATTGGCCGGTTTTTAACTCCTGGGGTGTGGTATTTAATAGTGATATCAGTTAAGCCTATGGTTTGTACAATCGTGGCCGCCGGGCTAGGTTGAGGTAATCGCAATTGAGCCCAAACCGATTGCGTTAGTAAAATAAAGCTAAAATAAAAAGATAACAGAACAATCCGCATCATACATTGGTATTATAAGAATGAAACAGTTAATTATCTAACGAAAAATTTGCTTGAAATTGGATGCAATAAGAATAAGTAAATATTATTCTATGATTTATTGGCTACAATTGACTCTCAAAATTTGTGTAGATAGGGTTTAAATACTATAAATTAAAGGCAAATTACCAAAATTAACGCTAGTACTCTAATTTTATCTGGTAAAAATTTCTGTTTAAATTTTTATAATTCAAATTCTAGCTTACATTTGCAGCACCTAATGAAGAACAGCAGCAAAAAAAATCTTATCCTTCATCTTCCAATGCGTTTTCCCGCGTTTGCTTTTGCTGTGCATTACCACCATTACCATCATTCCAACCGGAATTAATAATTTTGATTTTACCGGTTAGGAGGAAACTCCTGTTTTCGCTGCTATTCTGGTAAACAGCTTTGTAAAACTATAATCAACAGGAAGCTTTTATATTATATATGATTCGATTAGCCATTCAAAAGTCGGGTAGATTAAGTGAAGACTCACTTAACCTTATTCGGGAATGCGGTATTTCTTTTATTAATTCCTCTCTAAAACTTAAAACCGAAGCTACTAATTTTCCATTAGAAATTTTATTTCTCCGGGACGATGATATTCCGGGCTATGTTGCCGATGGGGTGGCAGATATTGGTATTGTGGGCGAAAACGTGTTGGTGGAAGAAGGACGGGAAGAGCTGGAGGTGCAAAAATTAGGCTTTTCACGCTGCCGTTTATCCATTGCGGTGCCTAAAAACGAAGCATTTAACGACATTACTGCGCTAGAAGGTAAAAACATTGCGACTTCCTATCCCAACTTGTTGCAAACGTATTTATCCGGCGAAGGAGTGAAAGCCCATATTCATACTATTAGTGGTTCCGTAGAAATTGCACCGAGTATTGGCTTAGCCGATGCTATTTGCGACATTGTTTCTTCGGGTAGTACATTAATAAGTAATGGCTTACGGGAAGTACAAACGGTATTCCGATCTGAGGCGGTGTTGATTGCACATCAAAATTTAACTACCGAGAAGCAACAACTTTTAAATCAATTAGTATTTCGGATTGATGCCGTCCGGAAAGCACAAAAAGCCAAATACATTTTATTAAACGCACCTAATCAGGCTATTCCACATATTAAATCTTTATTACCCGGTATGAAAGCACCTTCTATATTACCATTAGCCGAAGAAGGTTGGAGCTCGGTGCATTCGGTAGTGAACGAAGATGATTTCTGGGAAATAATTGAAAAATTACGGGAAGCCGGTGCCCAAGGTATTCTGGTGGTGCCCATCGAGAAAATGATACTGTAATGTTAAAAAAAATAAAATTTCCTGATCGCCAAAGCTGGTCGGACTTAATCAAACGGCCGGTGCAGGACTACGAAACGCTAGAAACGCAAATTAAAACCGTATTTGAGCAGGTTCGCTTATATGGTGACGAGGCATTGTTGCAGTTTACCGCTCAGTTTGATAAAGTGGAGCTTTCGGATTTACTTATTTCGCCGCAAGAAATAAGTGCCGCAAGTAGCTTTATTCCCGAAAATTTAAAAAATGCTATTAAACAGGCCTGCCAAAACATAAAAACTTTTCACGAAGCGCAACAGGAAACTTTTAGCCCCGTGGAAACTATGCCCGGCGTAACCTGCTGGCGAAAAAGTGTTCCTATAGAAAAAGTGGGATTATACATTCCCGGCGGAACTGCCCCGTTATTTTCTACCTTGTTAATGTTAGGTGTTCCGGCTAAATTGGCAGGTTGCCAGCAAATCGTATTGTGCACGCCACCAGCTAAAGATGGCTCCATTCATCCCGCTATATTGTATACAGCTTCTTTACTCGGAATAAACACCATCGTAAAAGTAGGAGGGAGCCAAGCCATTGCGGCTTTAACTTTTGGCACCAAAACGGTTCCGGCAGTCTCTAAAATATTCGGACCGGGCAATCAATACGTAACGGTGGCCAAACAAATGGCTGGCAAATATGGTGTAGCCATCGATATGCCAGCTGGCCCTTCCGAAGTTTTGGTAATGGCGGATGAAACGGCTGATCCTGGCTTTGTAGCCGCCGATTTATTGTCCCAGGCTGAACATGGTACTGATTCGCAGGTAGTTTTACTGACCACATCCGAACAGATTTTAGAAGCAGTAGAGCAAGCCTTAGAAAATCAAACCATTAATTTATCGCGGCAGGCAATTGTTTCTAAAACCTTAAGCAACAGTTTAGGAATTATTTTGAGCAGCACGGCCGAAATGCTCGAATTTTCAAATTTATACGCCCCAGAGCACTTAATTTTATCCGTAAAAGATTACGAGCAGGTCGCGCAAGGGGTAACCAATGCCGGTTCGGTTTTTTTAGGGCCGTATAGTCCAGAATCAGTGGGTGATTATGCTTCGGGTACCAACCATACCTTACCCACTAACGGGTATGCGCGTGCTTACAGTGGCGTATCCTTAGATTCTTTCGTGAAAAAAATTACGTTCCAGCATCTCACTCCCCAAGGTATACAGCACATTGGTCCGCACGTGGAAGTGCTGGCTGCCGCCGAAGGTTTAGATGCGCACCAACAAGCCGTTAGTATCCGTTTAAAAAGTTTAGCCCATGTTTAAACTTACCAATTTAGTTCGTCCCAATATACGGGGCATGAAGCCTTACTCCTCCGCCCGTGATGAGTTTAAAGGCGAAGCCAGTATTTTTATTGATGCTAATGAAAACAATTTGGGCAGCATGGCCACGAACCAGCATTATAACCGCTACCCGGATCCGCATCAAAAAGCTTTGAAGGCGAAAATCGCGGAAATTAAAGAAGTACTGCCCGGGCAAATATTTTTAGGTAATGGTTCCGACGAAGCTATTGATTTGCTCATTCGTCTGGTTTGTCAACCGGGCCACGATCAGATTTTGGCTTTCGGCCCAACCTATGGAATGTACGAAGTTTCGGCTAACCTCAACGATATTGAATTACGTCAAGTAAAGCTCGACGCAGAATTTCAACTTACCCGGAATATGCTGCAAGGGCAAATTCATTCCGAAACCAAAATCGTTTTTATCTGCTCACCTAATAATCCAAGCGGAAATTTGATTAACCGCAGCAGTATTGAGTATATCTTACAGTCATTTACAGGCTTGGTAGTGATTGATGAAGCGTACATCGATTTTTCATCGGAAGAAAGCTGGACCAAGCGTTTAGCCGAATTTCCAAACTTGGTGGTGCTGCAAACATTCTCCAAAGCTTGGGGAATGGCTGCTTTAAGATTAGGAATGGCCTTTGCATCCGAAGAAATTATTTCTTTCCTGGATAAAATTAAACCGCCTTATAATATCAACGAAGCTACTCAGGAAATTGCTTTGCAAGCATTACAAAGTACCGAACGCTTGCAGCAAATGATCCAAGAAATTAAAGAAAACCGGTCTATACTGATCAAAGATTTAAAAAAATTAGCCGTCGTAAAAAAGGTTTACCCTTCTGATGCCAATTTTATTCTGGTAGAAGTAACAGATGCTAATGCTATTTACAATTACTTACTAGAAGCTGGTATTGTGGTTCGAAATCGGACTACTCAGCCAGGTTGTTATAACTGCCTGCGTATTTCGGTAGGTACCAAAGAGGAGAATGAAAAACTCGTTAAAACTTTAAAATATTTTAATTTGTAAGGTATACTTCTGGTTTAATAAGATTGGTATATAACACACATATTAAGCTAGTTACTTTATTCTAAAACCAGGCATTAGAAAATTTTTAATGAAAAAAGTTTTATTTATAGATCGGGATGGAACCATCCTAGTGGAGCCATCTACGGATTACCAAGTTGATTCTTTTGATAAGTTCTCTTTTATTCCGGGGGTCATTTACAATTTGCGCCAGATTAGTACGGAGTTAGATTATGAATTGGTAATGGTTACAAATCAGGATGGCTTAGGAACTGCTTCCTATCCTGAAGAAACTTTCTGGCCGTATCAGAACAAAATGTTGGAAATTTTGGCTGGCGAAGGAATATCTTTCCAGGATATTCTGATTGATAAAAGCTTTGAACACGAAAATTTACCTACCCGGAAACCTGGTTTAGGATTGCTGCAAAAATATTTGGGTGAAGGGTACGATTTAGCTAATTCATACGTAATTGGTGATCGGCTAACTGATGTACAATTAGCTAAAAATCTGGGTAGTAAAGCTATCTACCTGCATCAAGACATTAACCCGGATGCAGCCCTATCTACCAGTAATTGGGACGAAATTTTTAAATTTTTACGTTTGCCTGCCCGTCAGGCATCTATAATCCGGAATACCAACGAAACCAAAATACTGGTAAATCTTAATTTAGACGGTACAGGTAAAATGCAAATCCATACGGGTTTAGGTTTTTTCGACCACATGCTGGACCAATTAAGCAAGCACTCCGGGGTAGACATGCGCATTCAGGTAGATGGTGATTTGCACATCGACGAACACCATACCATTGAAGATACGGCTATTGCCATTGGCGAAGCTTTCGGGCAAGCGCTCGGCGATAAAAGAGGTATCAGCCGCTACGGTTACTTATTACCAATGGATGATGTGCTGGCACAAGTAGCCATTGATTTTTCGGGAAGACCTTGGATAGTGTGGGATGCAGAATTTAAACGCGAGCGGGTAGGTGATATGCCCACCGAAATGTTTTACCATTTTTTTAAATCTTTCTCCGACGCCGCTAAGTGTAACCTAAACGTAAAAGCGGAAGGCACGAACGAGCACCATAAAATTGAAGCAATTTTTAAAGCGGTCGCCAAATCCATTAAAATGGCCGTGGCACGCGATGTAAATAAAATGGAAATTCCGAGTACCAAAGGTATTTTATAATGAGTGTCGTAATTATTGATTACAAAGGTGGCAATGTACAATCGGTGAAGTTTGCGCTGGAGCGATTAGGTGTGGAAGCAACTTTAACGGCCGACGCCGAAGTTATTCGGGCAGCTGATAAAATTATATTCCCAGGTGAGGGGGAAGCCAGTTCGGCCATGCAAGAGCTGCGGGAGCGAGGCTTAGACCAAGTTATTCCGGAACTAACGCAACCGTTTTTGGGAATTTGTTTAGGTATTCAACTACTATGCCGGCACTCCGAAGAAAATGACACGCAAATGCTTAATATTCTGCCAATTGAAGTTAAAAGGTTTCAGCATCACTTAAAGGTGCCACACATGGGTTGGAACAACTTATATAACTTAAAAGGCGAGTTATTTAACGGAGTTAAAGAACAGGATTACGTATATTTTGTGCACAGTTATTACTTGCCTGTTTGTGAATACACTATTGCCACCGGCAATTATCCGGAGCCTTTTAGCGCCGCGGTGCAATACAAAAACTTTTTTGCGATGCAATTTCATACGGAGAAAAGCGGCCCCACCGGTACGCGTATTATCGAGAACTTTCTTGCTTTATGATCCAGATTATTCCCGCTATCGATATTATTAGTGGCCAATGCGTCCGCCTGACAGAAGGAGATTTTTCCCAGCAGAAAACGTATGCCACCAATCCAGTAGAAGTAGCCAAACAATTTGAAGCCGTTGGATTAACGCGTTTGCATTTGGTAGATTTAGATGGCGCCCGGGCGAAGAAACCGAAAAACTTGGCGGTACTGGAAGCAATCGCCTCCCAAACCAATTTAGCAATCGATTTTGGTGGTGGTATTCAATCCGATTCAGCCATTCAGCAGGCATTTAACGCGGGAGCTCAGCAAATAACTGCTGGTAGTATTGCGGTGCGGGAACCTGCTAAGGTGCAGGAATGGCTAACATACTTTGGCTCGCAGAAAATAATTATCGGTGCTGATTTCCGGGACTCTTACATTGCTATTAATGCTTGGGCCGATCAATCCACCGTTTTACTTTCGGATTTTGTTGATCAGTATGTAGCGGATGGTGCTAAAACTTTTATCTGCACCGATGTAAGTAAAGATGGTAAATTGCAAGGCCCGGCAACCCTTACTTATGCCGAATTAGTTAAATCAAAACCAAAAGTAGCTTTTATTGCCAGCGGCGGAGTGACTACCTTAAAAGACTTGGAAGAATTAGAGTCGGCGGGCGTGGCCGGAGCGATTATTGGTAAAGCCATTTACGAGGGCACCATCGCTTTAACCGATTTAAAAAGATTTGTATGTTAACCAAACGGATTATACCCTGTCTGGATATTAAAAATGGCCGTACCGTAAAAGGTATTCGGTTCGAAAACATTCGGGATGCCGGCGATCCGGTAGCCTTGGCGGCGGAATACGCCCGGCAAGGCGCTGACGAGCTGGTTTTTTTGGATATTACCGCCACGAACGAAGAACGAAAAACCTTTGCGCAACTAGTACGTGACATTGCCCGCCACATTGATATACCGTTTACCGTAGGTGGCGGCATTGGCGCTATCCGTGACGTGGAAGTTTTATTACATGAAGGAGCAGATAAGGTATCGATTAACTCAGCGGCGATTAAGGAACCTCAATTGGTGTATGATTTAGCGAAACGTTTTGGGAGCCAGTGCATCACAGTAGCCATAGATACAAAACTAACGGCTTCCGGCTGGAAAGTTTTTAGCCGGGCCGGCACCTTAAAAACTGAACATTTTACCCTGGATTGGGCTAAACAAATTACAGATTTGGGTGCTGGTGAAATCTTACTTACTTCCATGAGCCACGATGGTACCAAAAACGGCTTTGCTTTAGACATCACCGGCGACGTGTCGCGGGGAGTTTCCATACCGGTGATAGCCTCCGGCGGAGCGGGTAACATGGCGCATTTTGCCGATGTTTTTAACCAAGCCGAGGCTGATGCGGCATTAGCCGCCAGCATCTTCCACTTTGGCGAAATACCCATTCCTACTTTAAAACAATATTTAGCAGACCAGCAATTACCCATTCGTTTATGTTATTAGATTTTGCCAAATCCGGCGGCTTAGTACCGGTCATTATTCAGGATAATACCACGCAGGAAGTCTTAATGCTGGGTTTTATGAACCAGAAAGCTTACGAAAAAACACAGCAGGACCAGGTGGTTACTTTTTTTTCCCGCACCAAAAACCGGCTTTGGACCAAAGGTGAAACTAGCGGTAATTTTTTGAATGTGGTAAGTATGCAGGTAGATTGCGACCAGGATACCTTACTCATTAAAGTAAATCCGGTAGGGCCGGTTTGCCATACCGGCGCGCGTACCTGTTTTGAATCTGCTGAATCAGTAGGAGGTACTATTCTGGCGAATATCAAGCCTACCGCTGCTTTTCTGGACTATTTAGAAAATATCATTAATGATAGACGATTAAATCCCCAGGAAAAATCTTATACCAATTTACTCTTTGAAAAAGGCATTCAGAAGATCGCCCAAAAAGTAGGAGAAGAAGCGGTAGAAACCGTGATAGATGCGGTTGCAGGCAATAAAGAACGTTTAAAGGAAGAAGCGGCTGACTTAATGTACCATTTGTTAGTACTATTGGCCGCTTCCGATTTGAAGCTTCAAGACGTGGTGCATGTATTACAACAACGACATCAACGTTAAAACTACCAACACCTGCCGGATTTTTAATTTAATACGGTGTTAAGGATATAAATTTAAAAATTCTTTTAATTCCAGCATTACCTCGTTTGGTTTTTCCTCCAGCACAAAATGACCAGCGTCCAACGGTACTACTTTGGCCTGCAAAAAATGCATGTGCCACTTGTACAAATTAGAATGGTGTAAAAACTTATCGTGCTTGCCCCAAAGCAACAACATGGGTATGTTTCCTAATACCGCGTGATTTTGCCACAGAAAGTCAAACCATTTTTTTGAATTTATTAGCTCCTTAGCTAAATGCCAGGTGCCTAACCGGTGTGCTGGTTTACTCAAAGGTTTTAAATAGTGCTGCTTTAGGTCCGGTGTTAAACTACTCGAATCATAAAAGCCGCGCGGAAACAGCACCTGTGCCGAAAGATTAAAATATTGGTAGAGAATTTTGCCAAACCCACTGCCAAAAAACTGACTGGCTTGCTTTATAGTTTTATCTTTATTCAAAGGCCACAACCAGGAATTTAAAACCACTATCCGCTTTACATTTTCGGGATACTGAATTCCATAGTTTAAACCAATTGGACCGCCAAAATCGTGCACCACCAGCGTAATATCTTTTAATTTTAAATGTTGAATCAATTTTACCAGATTGTCGGCGTGGGCGGCCGGCGTATAAAACCATTTCTGAGGCTTGTCAGACAAGCCAAAACCCAAATGATCTGGCGCAATGCAACGGTAATTAGCTTGTAAACCTTTAATTAAATGCCGGAACATAAAAGACCATACCGGCGATCCATGTACCAGCACGATGTTTTCCCCGGAGCCTTCATCTACATAATGTAACCGACCCGGACCCACATCAAAGTAATTGGGCCGAAAGGGATATTCTTGTAGATTAAGCCAGGTTAGGTCTTTCATTTAATTTATTATGTTAAATAAAGTGGTATAGAATTTCTTCAATCATTAAAATCTATAAAGAATAAAATACTGATGAAACTGAATCACAATCTAAAAAGCCAGTCTTGTCTTAATTCTCTATTTTGCAGACAAATTAATTACTCGCGCTATGAACGAACTCTTAATTAAATTGATACAGCCACCATGCTGCTAAAATATAGCAATAAAAGTAGTGCAAGCAAATTACTTGGGGTTAGAAGCATATTTCATTAGTAATAATTGCATTATGTCATTAATGGGAAATTTTTCCTGCAATAAATATTGTTGCGCCAGTCCATCCAGAGCAGCCATAAGGAGTATAGCTTCCATATTCGGAAAAGGAATTTCCGCTTCCAATAAACAATCCTCCAGTATTTCCTGCATCAACTTTCTTAATCCATTAACCTCGTATGACACTAGTAATGCCGTAGTACCGGATAAACTAATGTGATAAAACAACAGCCAGAAACTTTTAAAACTTTTCAGATTTTTTAAAAAAAGCCGGGTAAATACACTTAAGGAGGGTTTTGAATCTAATACTATACTTTCCTTCCATTCTTGCTGAATTTCTTTAGTTAATTTTAAAAAAATTGCTTGCAATACTTCTTCTTTGCTTTTAAAATAATTATAAAGTAATCCCAAAGATATGCCCGCTTTCTCAGCAATCATCCGGACGGTAGTTGCTTGAAATCCATTACCAGCAAACAACTCTAATCCAACTTGTAAAATTAACTGGATACTGGCATCTCGTTGCTGAACAAACCTGTTTGAAAGCATAATTAATTGAATGAACGTTTGTTCATAAAATTAATGATTATTTTTACAGTTTAAAAGTATTCTGTATATATCTATCTGGTTAATTTAATAGCTGTTAATTAACACTACCTTCTATAGAAATTAGCAACGTGACAAATTATATATGCACCACCTGCGGAGTACAATATGCCGCTACGGAAATACAACCGGAAGAATGCAAAATCTGCCAGGATGATCGGCAGTACGTAAATTGGCAAGGGCAAACCTGGACTACATTATCCGAAATGCAGTTGAAATACCGCAACGAAATCCAGGAAGTGGAGCCAAGCGTTTATAAAATACAAACCACCCCACGCTTTGGTATCGGGCAAAAAGCTCACCTGATTCAAACCCCAATGGGCAATGTACTTTGGGATTGTGTTACGTTGCTGGATGATGAAACTATTTCCATCATAAATCAACTAGGCGGAATTAAAGCTATTGCTATATCGCACCCGCATTACTTTGCCACCATGGTAAATTGGAGCAAAGCTTTTAATGAAGTCTCTATATACGTGCATGTTATGGATCAAGAATGGGTATTGCAACCGGATGCTTGTGTCTATTTTTGGGAAGGAACTTCGGAAAATATTCTGGATAGTTTACATTTAATTCAGTGTGGCGGACATTTTCCGGGAGCTAATGTGCTGCATTGGCCCACTGGAGCCGAGAATATGGGCGTATTATTTACGGGCGATACGATTCAGGTGGCAATGGATCGTGGGTCGGTTTCGTTCATGTATTCGTATCCGAACATGATTCCTTTAAATAAGAAAAATATTCTAGGTATTCAAAATGCTATGCGAAATGTAGGCTTTGAGCGGATGTACGGAGCTTTTGAAGCTCACATATCCGAAAATGCCCGGCAAGCTTTCGACAAATCCATTGCCCGGTATTTACAAATTTTTGAATAAAAAAATCCTTACTTCTAATTGATAGCAGTAAGGATTGGTTGATTTAAAGTACTTTTTTTAAATTTTAAAGAGGTTTAAACCTTAAAACGGGATAATGATTTTGGCGCTAAAGTTTCGTCCCATGTTATAAATGCCGGTTCGGTTGGTGGGGGAGGCTTGGTAGTACTCGAAATATTTTAGCCGGTTTAAATGGGATTGGTAGGCTTTATCAAACAAGTTATTAACCTGAAAGAAAAGCTGGCAGAAAACGCGTCCGGATTTTTGTTTCACCGAAGTACCCATGCCAGTATTAATTAAAGTGTAGCCAGGCGTAGGTGTTTCGGTATTATCTACGGCGTAAATCTTATTTTGTCGAGCGTAAGTGTCTAGTTCTAGCCGGGCGTAAATACCCGTGTAAGGGCCAACGGATTTACGCAAAGTGCCCCGTATTTCGGAACGGAAATGCAGGGGAAGAATAAATGGCAAGTACTTGGCATCTTTCCCGAACTGCTCGATAAGTTTATCGTTTTTGTTCAAGCCTTTTACGTAAGCCAGGCTATTATTGAAGTTCAGCCATTTTACTGATTCAGGGTGCAAGTTTAACGAAAGTTCGCCGCCGTATAGCTGTGCTTTGGATTGCTGATATTTATACGTAAGATTGCCTTGTTCATCTACTACCGGTTGCCCTTGCGCATCGCTTAAACGGGCCTGGAAGATGTAATTACTGATACGGTTATCGAACAACTCTACACTCACATCCAGATTTTTCAAATAGGCTAAAAAACTGATATCTTTTTGAAAATTAAACTCCGGCACAAAATCCCGGTTGCCCTTATACCGAATATGCGCCCCGGGATCGAGGCCATTTGAACCTACTTCGTTGATGTTGGGCGAGCGATACCCGCGGGCTAAATTAGCTTTAAATAAAAGACGTTCCGATAAGTTATAGGTAGCACCAATGCTGCCGGAAACGCCGTGATATTGGTGTGTAAATTCCGGAAATTGCAAGTAAGCATCCGGGAAGGTAGCCGCTACCCTTTGCCCCAAACCAGCAGCATCTTTACCGGTGTAAAAGTCGTCCCAGGTTAAATGGCGAGTATCGTAGCGAATGCCCCCAGAAACATCAAACTTGCCCATGCTTTTTTTGGTAAACACAAAGGCACCAATATCAAATAAAGTATAATCTGGAATAGGAAAATCGGTGGCATCTTTACTTTTATTGATTTGATACATCCCGTTTACACCGACGGAGGTCTCCAGAGCATGCCACGTAGGGAGGTTATAACGAAGGTCGTAATTAACGGTATTGAGTACTAAAAACAAGGCCGCTTTATCGGGCAACGTTGGAAACAAAAACTCGCGCCGCCGGCTTTGCTGAAATCCCAGGGAGGCATTGACGTTGCCTTGCCCGATAATTAACTGGTTGTGTGTATACACCCGGTAATGCTGAATGGCTTGGTGCAAAGTGCCGATTTCGTAGGTTTTTAATTCGCTTTCCGGTACTAACGGTCGATTGTTAACATCATCCTGTACACCTTCTACCACGGGTTTAGTAAATTTGCGGCTCAGCGAATCGCGGCTGCCATCGGGTATTTCCTGTAAGTTATCGTAGAGGGTGGCCGAGATTTGCGAAAATCCCCAGCCTTTATCTACCCGGGCGGTACCACTTACATTGTATTCGCGGTAGCCGCTGCCGTACACCAAGCCATCTACGCTATTGCGGTAATTATGCGCTCTTTTCTGGGTGCCCCGTAAATAGTACGTCCAGCCATTTTTGTTAAACGATACGCCTAAAGAACTACCGATTAAACCATTATTGCTGTGAAAGTCCGTTAAAAGATCCCCTTTAATTTTGCCATCTACCCCCTTGGGTACCGCCGGAATCATGTTAATAACGCCCGCCAGCGCATCGGAGCCGTACGTGAGACTGGCCGGACCTTTTACTACTTCTGCTCTTTCAATGCCGTATTGGTCTACTTCCGTGCCGTGTTCGTCGCCCCATTGCTGTCCTTCTTGCCGTATGCCGTCGTACATATTTAATACCCGGTTGTAGCCTAGGCCGCGGATAAATGGCTTCGAAATATTGGGGCCGGTAGTGGTGGCACTAACGCCGGGTACACCTTTTACAATCGCATCAATAATGTTGGAATTAACATTGATGTTTATTTCTTTTTTGGAAATAGTAGCTATCGGAATCGGGCTTTTTTTTACCTCAGTGGCCCGGGTAACACCGGTAACGACTACTTCTTCCAGGCGCGAGGTTATTTCCTTCAGGGTGAAATCTACTATTACCGCTGCTCCGGCGCTTACCGTAGCAGTAACTTTTTCGGATTGGTAACCTACGCTAGAAGCTCCCACCTCTACCGCGCCCGGCGGTACATTTTTAATTTCATAAAAACCTTTATCGTTAGAAGTAGCTCCTAATCGGGTACCAACAATGCCAACGGATACATAAATCAGAGGCTCCCCGTTTGCCATAATGCGCCCTTTTACAAGGCCATTTTGCGCGAAAATGCAACTGGTAGAAACTAAAAAAAAGAGCAAGGTAAAAAGTAACTTCATAGATAAAGCTGTTTTTATGCAAGAAAAAAATTCCTAGACTTAGCCAAGTTTAAACTTCTGAATATTAATGGAGTATTTTATGGTACAATCAAGATAATATATTGTAAATATTTAAAAAAACAATATACCGCAAGCATTTTAAAACTTTGAAGGAAATTATAAGCTTGAAATAATAATAATGGTTGAGAAGGGAAAAGCTAATTGTGCCGTTAACTTATTTACCCTGCTGGGTACTATCTAATAATAGTTCTCAGTTTTTAGAATCTGGTAAAACGGGTACCTATATTCTTTTTTTTTTTCTGGTGAATTGCTAGTCACTAATTTACTCATTTAACCATTAACCACTTTAGCACGGTTGCACCTATCTGATTTTTAAGTTTTGAATCCTTTAACTAAATAAAATTTTTAAAAATCAGATTAACATTTCCCTTCTAATCAGTCTTGTTTGGCTTGGGTTGCCTACTCGGCATTTTTACACCTACCCGGTAAGTAGTAATACTTAATTACATAAATCCTGGTTTTTGCGCAGGTTTGGGAGGGGGTGCGTCCATACATTTGTATCATTCCAACCAACAATTACCGCTTTTATAATCAATCTAACCCTAATCAATCCACCCTTTAACTATTTACATTTTTATGAAAAAGCCAAAACTTACCTTTGTATTTCTGGGCCTTACCTTTATGAGTTTGTTCTCCTCGTGCGAGGATTCGAAAAAGAACGATCCGCAGCCTAATCCCAATAATACCGGGAATCAGGGTAGTTCTTGCCAAATCGCCAATATCTCCGAAACCACCGGAACGGATAATGAGCAATCGGAATTTGTTTACAACGCGCAAGGTAAACTTACCCGGGTTAACACCAAAGAAAACAATGCATTAACGGAGTACATCACCTTTGATTACAATAATGGCGGCAAGGTAACCAAAATGTCGTCGTTTAATGCCAGCAATGTGTTGCAAGATTATTTTACTGTGGAATTAAACGGTGCCGGTAACCCGGTGAAAATGAATTTCTTCACGAAAGATGATGACTCAAACCAAATGGAAAATATTTCGCGGTATGAGTACGAATACAACGGCCAAAACAAAACCAGTAAAATTAATATGTATCTGGACGTAGAAGAAAACGGAAATTTAAGTTTAGCGGGTTACATGACTTTTACTTACGACACGAAAGGTAATCCGAACCATAAAGAATATGCAATTGTGATGAGTGAAGGCCAAGCTCCCACACCGGCTTATGCTTATGATTACACCTACGATGCCAAAGCCAACCCCGTGAGTAGCTCACCAATTATAAATATTGAGCCGTTGGCAGTAAACAATGTGACTAAAATTATTGCCACAAATAAAATGACCAATGCGGTTGATAAAATTCAATCCTTGGATATGACTTACGAATACAACAGCAACAACCTCCCAACAAAAGTAACTACCAAAACGCAAGCAGGCGTAACTACGTCGCAAGTGTACAGCTACAACTGTAAATAATACTTGGTTTGTTTGGTCCAAGTGGTCGCTTGTTTCTGACGAGTGCCCACTTTTTTATTTATAAAGATTGGTGATCAAATATTCAATTTTAGTTAGATAACAAGTTTATTACCTCCTAAAGTTTTTTTGATCAATGAAAGTTATCATTGCAGTATCCTTTATAGCGCAACCAGCAACCAGTTACAGGCAATTACTTTGTTTTCTGAGTGAAGGAATCTGGATTACTTACTTCCGGAATAACCAAGCTGGGATCTAAGGCATCTTCTTCGTGGTAGTCCAATTCTTTGTGAAAAGTTTCTTCGAGCCGGGATAAGGCCCATAAAGCAATGGCTACAATTAAGCCGCCTACCAGGACCGCACCCATAGTAAGTCCGAAATGAGATTTGGCAAACACAAACAAAGCCGAAATAGGAATGACCGAAGCCCGCACAAAGTTCGGTACGGTTGTAGCCACCGTGGCGCGCAGGTTGGTACCAAATAACTCGGCCGCAATGGTGATAAATAAAGTCCAGTAGCCATTAAAAAAACCTAAAGCGGCGCAGAAAAAGTAAAAGGTAGTTAGACTGGCAGTATTTACCAGTAAATACACCAGCATAAAAGTGTAAGAGCCCAGTAAAAAAATTAGCATGCCTTTTTTCCGGCTTTTAAATCGCTGGCTCAAATACCCCGATACCAGATCGCCGGCCACTTGTCCGGCAAAGGCCAACATCACGGCTTTTCCGGCTACAACTGGTTCGGTTACGCCCAAAGCGGCGCCAAATTCCGGGGAGAAAAAGATGAGCACTCCCGATACAAACCAAATGGGTGTACCAATTAAAATAGAGTAGAGGTATTTACTAAAGCGGGCACCGCTCGAGAAAAGCATCAAGAAATTGCCGCGCTGTATGTTTTTGTGTTTTAAATGTAAGAATACTCCCGATTCAAAAACCCGCACCCGCATCAGCAGCAAGATTAAACCCAAACCGCCCCCCACAAAATAGGAAATGCGCCACTCAAAAGTAGCTGCCACAAAGTAAGCCAGAATAGCTCCGAAAACTCCCGTGGTAGCCACCAGGGTAGTACCCCAACCTCGGATTTCTTTGGGTAAGATTTCGGCAACTAAGGTAATGCCCGCGCCTAATTCGCCAGCCAAGCCAATACCGGCAATAAAACGCAACGGCAAATACTGGTCGTAAGAAGTAACGAAACCATTGGCAATATTGGCCAGCGAATACAACAAGATCGAACCAAAAAGCACCGATAAGCGGCCTTTCTTATCGCCCAGAATACCCCACAAAATACCGCCGATCAGCATACCGGCCATTTGCATATCCAGGATGAGCAGACCTTTCGAAAATAATTCATCGGGGGACAAACCTAAATCTTTTAAGCTGGGTACCCGCGCAATGTTAAATAGGAACAAATCGTACATATCTACCATATAACCCAAAGCGGCTACAATAACAGGTATTTTTAAAAGTTGCTTAAAGGGAGGGCTGGAAGTCATACCGGAGAATTTAGTACTTGATTTTGGTTGAATTACATCTGAAAATTTAAAAATTTAGCTTTTTTACAGGCGGGATAGGGTTAATCCACCATCTACCATTACCACCTGGCCGGTGGAGTAAGGAAAAGAGCCTGAGGCTAAAGCCGCCACAGCTTTGCCTACATCGATTGCCTCGCCCCAGCGTTTTTGCACGGTTAAACCTTCCGAAATTAATTTATCGTATTTTTCAGTAACTCCAGCTGTCATGTCGGTTTTAATAATGCCGGGCCGCACTTCGTACACGGGAATGTTGTACTCGCCGAGTCGGGCGGCAAACAATTGGGTTGCCATGCTGATGCCCGCTTTAGCTACACAGTATTCACCGCGATTTACCGAAGCCACCGTGGCCGAAATAGAAGAAACGTTTACGATACAACCGGAAAAATTTGGCTTTTGGCTAGTTTGTTCAATCATCCAGTTGGCTACAGCCTGGGTAAGAAAGTAAGGTCCCTGTAAATTAGTGGTTACTACATGAGTAAAGCTTTCTTCAGTAGCTTCCAAAATATCGCGCCGTTCTTTGGGCGCAATGCCGGCATTGTTCACGAGCACGTGTAAAGCGCCAAAGTACGATTTAACTTCCTGCACCATCCGGGCTCGATCGGCCCCGGACGCCACATCGCCTTGCACGTAAATTACTGGTCTGGAACACGGCACACCCTAAACCAGCTTACGCTTTAACCGGAGATGCAGCCATAATTAAAATGCTCGCGGCCAATATCCCAAAGCCCTTAAAGTGAAAAAAATTTAAAAAATTTGTAGAACGATAATTTAAAGCTTGAAACGCATTATTCTAAACTCCTAACTTTTAACTCAATAAAGCATGACTCCCACTATTCACCAGGTAGGTATTATTATGAACGGTGTTACCGGCCGCATGGGCACCAACCAACATTTAATGCGCTCCATTGTCGAAATAATAAAGCAGGGTGGCGTAAAGGTAAGTCCTTCGGAATTTATAATGCCGGATCCCATTTTAGTGGGTCGCGATGCGATCAAACTGCAAAAACTGGCGGAGCAATCGGGCGTACCTAAATTTACCACCGACCTGGATATTGTGATGCAAGACCCGCGATACCAGATTTACTTTGATGCCCAAACGACCGGCCGTAGAGCCGAAGGGGTACGGCAAGCGGTTAAAGCCGGTAAACACGTGTATTGCGAAAAACCTACCGCTGTAAGTACCGAAGTTGCACTGGAGTTATACGAGCTGTGTAAAAAAAACAACATCAAAAATGGAGTGGTGCAGGATAAATTATGGCTACCCGGTTTGCTTAAGTTAAAACGCCTGATTCAAAATGACTTCTTCGGGGAGATTTTATCGGTGCGCGGCGAATTTGGTTATTGGGTGTTTGAAGGCCATACCGTACCGGCTCAGCGACCTTCCTGGAATTACCGCAAAGAAGACGACGGGGGCATTATCGTGGACATGCTGTGCCATTGGCGCTACGTGCTGGATCATATCTTTGGAAAAGTAAAAGCTGTTTCGTGTTTAGGCGCCACCCACATTAAAGAACGAATTGATGAAAACGGGAAATCTTACCAATGTACCGCCGATGATGCCGCTTATGCTACTTTTGAATTAGAAAATGGCGTTATCGCGCACTTTAACTCGTCGTGGACCGTACGGGTACGACGCGATGATTTATTAACCTTGCAAGTTGATGGCACTAAAGGCTCAGCGGTAGCCGGTTTGCGCGAATGTTATACCCAACACTACGGCAACACACCCAAACCCGTCTGGAACCCGGATATTCCGCAGCCTATAAACTTTATGGAAGGTTGGTCTAAAGTGCCGGAGCAGGAAATTTTTGAAAATGCCTTCAAGGCACAATGGGAATTATTTTTAAAACACGTGGTGAAAGACACGCCTTTTCCCTGGGATTTACGCGAAGGTGCCAAAGGCGTGCAGCTAGCTGAAAAAGGCTTGGAAAGCTGGGCCAAACGCTGCTGGGTAGAAGTACCGGAATTATAATTTAGTCTATATTCAATGGTTGGTAGTCTTTCGTTGATGGAGATGAATCCATACCATGATAAAACCGGGTTAAAAATTTAAAAAATGCTTCGGTTGGAGTAAAATAGTTGAGCGATACTATCGAAAACTAAGCTTTCCTAAATCTTGAGCTAACGCAAATTATTATTCAAATTTTAAAATTTTCATGAGAAAAGTAGCCTTAATTACCGGCGGTAGTCGGGGCATTGGTTTAGGCATTGCCACGCAATTGGCCCAAACCGGATTTGATCTGGCGATTAATGGAGTTCGTCCGGTAGAAGCTGTTACGGATGTGATAACCGGATTAATGCGACATGGTGGCGACGTTATTTACGTGCAAGGCGATGTGGCGTCCGGGGCCGATCGAGCCCGGATGGTGCAGGAAGTTAAATCGTACTTTGGCGCTTTACACGTGCTCGTGAACAATGCCGGCATTGCGCCCAAAGAACGGCGCG
>Ga0181469_100085_pt1 | contig 26294 bp, 19 predicted proteins | sample InSIn2SAF170_2_FD_119081 | JGI IMG/M metagenome (GOLD analysis project Ga0181469, IMG submission 119081) | Clean room microbial communities from NASA Spacecraft Assembly Facility at Jet Propulsion Laboratory, Pasadena, California, USA -... ... | reverse complement strand
TTCTTACCTGAATGGCCCTGTGGCACTCATGGCAGTTGTCATTAGATACCATCAACACCTGTGCTATTACCCTGGTGCCCTGCTAAACATCTGGTAGCTCACAAACCCACATGTGCAGTCTTGCCGGTTTGTACTTCGTAGATAACCTGACGATGGGAGCCGGCAATTTACCAATCCTCCACTTCACAGCTAGAGCCGATTTGTTCACCTGATTCTCTTAGGCCTCGGCGCGCACCCGGCCAAACATCACACCTCAAATGCTACAAGGCCAGGTTTTGTTACTGACCGGCAACATCCCACCGGATCGTCGTGTACTTATCCATATGTGATGTTGATCGATTCCGTGTTTCGAGTATTCACGCACAAGCCGGACAAGAAAAGAGCCATATTGCCCTGACATATTGCCTGTGGACAAACGCCGTCTGTTCGGTCCTGTTTCGGTTGAAGAAGTCAGGAAGATAATTACGACTGCAATCGTTCCCCAGCCATACATTGCGCGCTTTATGTATGCCTACCATACTCTAGTCAGGGAAGTTAGAATGTTCGAGAACCGCAGGGTCGAATGTATTCAGGCACCACAAGATATCACAATGGCACCAACACGAAACCTCAAGATAGGTGTGGGACAACCATTGATTGCACATACGTTTAAGACGAGCAAATGTTACCATTGAACAAAGCTATCTTACTTACATTCATGGGCGCGAACAACTGTTGATAGTATGCGATTCAATGTCGATGCTAACCGGATGGTGACCCTGGCCAGGCACGACTCACTGCAATCACTGCGATATTCCCTCATTTTCCGGCACCCAACCAGTTCATTAGGTAATTCATGATGGGACTAATGTTCACCATGGCAGCGAAAACGACTTTCCTGTTCGGCTCTTCGGCATGTATGTACTTGGTACAGGGAGTTGACTGCGGCGCACACTTGGGACAATTCGATTACAATCAATGAACACTCATTCAATCGGCTTCGTACGTGGTCACAAGAGACACAAGATGGAATGATGGATCACTATGTCTTGGCAGCCAACCTTGATTTGCTCGGCAGCTCCAGGGTGTTCAACTCACCTCGGTTTCTACCCCACCTGGTATTTTCGGCATACCCCAGACTTTCAATTCCACACTCCGCTACCCCAGATTTTGCCGCGGTTCCATTCATCAACCTAGCCAGAGTCGGTTCATCATGGGGACAGGACAGCGGGGTTCTGAGTATGCCCTGCTCAGTACCCAGTATTTATGCTTCGAAGGACAGCCTCCAAAGTATTCTTCCTTCACTAGGTTGCGCTATTGGTACACTGACAGCGAAGTTGAAAAACTTGACGTGAATATCTGCAAATATGAGCGTCGTACCACCAGAAAACACCAACCACCTCGAACATGCGAAACTGCAGGATGCAGAGGTGCTCCGTCACAGTGCAGAGCATCATCGCCATGGGCACGGTGCCGATGAGAAACATGAGATGGTCGCCATAGGCGCTACTCATATAGAATCTGTCACGAGCAGCGAACATGAAGAGTACCAGACTGCAACAGTGTGGACATGGAGGACTATCGTCGCTACAGCTGCCCTCTCTGCCCTCTATGTCGGCTCTCAAATCCCTCTGTACTTTACTGGGGGCTCTCTTTCCTTCATTGCTAAAGACATTGGTGGTGCGGAAGCTTCTGCATGGTTGGCTGTGGCATATGCGCTTACCCTCTCCGCCGTTGCACCTTTCTGTGGGTACTTGCAAGATTTATTTGGTCGCCGCAATATCACTCTCATCGGCGGGCTCATGCTTATGATCGGTTGCATTCTTTTGGCCACTGCAAAAAAGTTTGGTCAAGGTATTGTGGGACTCGCATTCTCTGGAGCTGGAGCTGCTATTGGGGAATTGACCGCTCTTGCTGGGTAAGGTCACATCTATGCAATTGTTTTGAACATGACTAACCTTGGGATCAGGACTTCCGAGCTGGTGCCGGTGAAGTCACGAGGCGTCTACCTTGCAATGGTTACAGCCTGCATATTGCCATTCACACCATATTTGATGTATGCACAGCTTCTATCCACCTATCATACATGGCGGTATGGGATTTGGATTTGTTTGTATGTTCCTTCTGATCACTTGTCCTGAGCGTGGTACTAATCTAAACAAGCATCTGGAACGCTCTCTCTTGGCTCGCAATTTTGGTTTTCTACTTCCCTGAATCACAAACTAGAGCAAAAGGAAAGGAGGTCAGAGAAATTCTGAAGAAGATTGATTATCTTGGTGGTGTATTGTCAATCTCAGGCTTGACACTTATGTATGGTTAATGCTCCAATTATGAATACAGCTAATATACTACAGCTTGGTCGCTTTACAATCTGGAGGATATTCACATCCATGGAGCAGTGGATTTGTCATTGCTCAGCTGATTATAGGTGTTGCTTTGCTCACGGCATTTGTCATTTGGGAATTGAAATTCTGCAAAGAGCCGATGGTGCCACACGAAATGTTCCGAGGTCAGCGTATTGTTGGTATGGCTTACGGTATAGCCTTTATTGCCGGTAAGCTTGTCATGTTTTGTTGCCTTTCGAGATACTAATCTAAGTTGTAGGCATGAACTTCTATGCCATGCTGAACTTTTTCCCATTGGAGTTCAGCACTGTATTCAGCCCCGATCCAGTTAAAGTCGGACTCCGAGGTCTGGGACCAGGTCTCAGTACTACAGCCGGAGCTGTTTTCGCCAACGCAGCTCTATCATGGTTCAAAGGACACAACAGGGAGATATTGTTGTTTGGATGTGTTACAATGAGTAAGACGAACACCACGCTTATGTGAAAATTAAACTAACATTCGAAAAGCTGTATTCGGTGGTTCTCTTGCTTGTGTCAACCCAGACCGCGAAGGTTTGGGTTGTTTTCTGGGTATCGCCACAGGCTTCGGAGTTGGAAGTGTGCTTGTCCCTGCTGCTACTGTTGCCGTTACAGTCACGCCCGATACGGCAATTGCAACGTGTGTAGCACTCTCGTTGACCATCAGAGCTGTTGGAGGTTCCATCGGTTATGCGATCTACTACAACGTCTTCATCAACAAACTCACACCGAAGCTACCTGCGTACGTTGCAGAATGGGCTATCAAGGCAGGCCTACCAATAGCGGATGCGCCATTGTTTGTGGAGACCTTCTTCGGTGCACCGACTAAAATCGCTTCAGTCCCAGGAGTAACGGCAGAGATCATCGAGGCTGCGACTATTGGTACTCGATGGGCATATGCTGACAGTCTGAAATATGTCTGGCTAACCAGTATCGCCTTTGGCGTGTGCGCGATAGTTGCCTGCCTCTTCATTGGTAATATCACCAAATACATGACCAACCGTGTTGCTGCAAGGATTCGACAGTGAGAGACGGCATCAAAGTGAAGTATTGAATCTTCAAAGAAAGGGACAACAGCAGCTTCCCGCTTGGAACATGTCATTGGACGAATGGAAAAGGACCAATTTGATAGCTTGAAACGAGGCTGCAGCAAAATATTTCCCCAGCTTTTCTTGCTGTGTTCTTGAGCTATCTGTGCAACGAGTATCTAGTTCTCATTGTGAGGCATGCTCACTGCAGTGATGAAGACAGTAGATACTTACTACATCACCCACAGCTAGTCCATGGAAATGAGGTGGACAGCATATCACGCCACCTACGCTATTGCCAAGGCGATAAAGCTCAGCTTGAGAAAGGCAGTTCCCAGATTGACCAATCAGGTGCAAGAAGCGCTGCTTGTGTTCAATCGAATTCAGTGGGCATCGAAGCAGAACGTCGAAGGCTCAAACCTATCGACAAGTCACAGTCTGTCCTGCTATAGCTCCACCCTCCCAGCACTCGATAAGATCTTCTCTTGCATTATCAAGATCTCTACGATATGCAAACTCAACATCTAACGGACGAGCCCCAGAACTGTGCTGAATCGCAGCTTCCTAAAGTCTGTAGACTGATATAGACTTTGTGCAGGTGGAAGCGGTCAGCATGGTAGTTTAGATGCCACAAAAAGGGTTCCCATGGAATTCCAATAATGTAGAATTTGGGCTTGGCGCCAAGACATGGATATCGGCTTCCCCCGAGGTCATTTGTGGAGTAAAGGACACAACTTGAAAAGATCTGACATCTTCAATCAAGATGCGCCCACGATCTAAGTCTAGCTTACAGTATAGTCGGATCATCTCAATACCTACACACAACCCTTGTTGACAACGAGATCCTCCATTAACCTCCGTCGTCTTCACGATAAGAAGTAGCTGTTGCTTGGTCCATCATGCCTTCTTTCGTCGGACCATTTCTACAGAAGCTTGCGGGCAGTCACACTGCCGACCAATCCAAGCTCGTCCATCGCATTCAGGAGATGCTTCGTTACAACTGGTTCCTCGGATTCACAAGCTTCGGAGGTCCTGCGGTGCACTTTCAGATTGTAAGTATCAATTTGTCGGCAGGTTTGGTGGCTCGAGACGTAATGTAACCGGGACTCTCAGTTTCGCAGAAGATTTGTCGAGAAGTACCCATGGCTCGATGATGCAATGGTAAGGTATCCGCACATAGCGCATATTCTCGTCCATCTATGCTGATAGCTGTGAAGTATAGAGAGATGTTTGCGTTGTGTCAAGCTCTGCCAGGGCCGGGCAGCACTAAGATGATCTACGCCATCAATGTCATCCATGGAGGAATGGTGGCAGGCATATTGTCATTCTTCGTATGGAGGTTATTATGCCTTATCAGCTGAGTTTGGCAACTTCTTACATGCTGACCACGTTCCAGTCTTCCCGGAGCATTGGCGGCGTATGGCTTGGCAGTAGGCGTGTCCAATATCAGTGACACTCTACCAGCACCAGTATATGCCCTTCTATCGGGCTTGAACGCGGCCACGGTCGGTATTATCGCGCTCGCGGCAGTACAACTATCGGAAAAAGCAATTACTGACAAGGTAACACGAATACTGGTATTCCTCGGTGGGAGTGCAGGCATGTTGTACAATGCCCTTTGGTATTTTCCAGTTCTCATGGTCTGTGGTGGAGCCACTACAGTAGTCTGGGATCACAAATGGGGTCATAACCTAGTCCGTGCCATCAGGGCGAGTATCACTGGATCTTCTGAGCACTCCAATGATCAAACCGAGGAAGGGTTGAACAGCACTGAACTACAAGGTGTCCCTCAGACACAAAGTGGCATACCTACTATCGCTTCGTCGTCAATTCGGCGTGTACCAAAACGAACAGAGCCGCAGAATATGTCTACCCAACCCACCACAGAAACCGTCACCGAAGAAGACTCCGCACGTGTTCTCCCAGCAAACCTAGAACTCCGCGTCTTCTCCTGGAAGGTAGGCGCCACAATAATCGCCGTTTTCTTCACCACTTTCATCGCCATCATGGTGTTACGTGGCACGCTACCAACACCACCCCTCGGCTTCAGTATCTTCGCCAACCTCTACCTCGCCGGGACGATCATTTTCGGTGGCGGACCCGTAGTCATCCCCCTCCTGCGGGAGTACGTCGTGGCCGAAGGATGGGTCTCACCCCGCGATTTCCTTCTCGGCCTAGCGATCTGCCAAGCCTTTCCGGGACCGAACTTCAATTTCGCTGTCTACCTTGCCGCGCTCGCTGTCGGTAGTGGTAGTGACAACAGTCATCATCTGAACGCAGCTGTCGGAGCGCTGATAGGCTACGTAGCCATCTTTGCCCCCGGACTGATCCTGCACACAGGCGCCATGGGCCTGTGGAAAGTCCTACGCAATCAACGCTGGTTCACGTCGTGTCTGCGTGGCGTCAACGCTACAGCCGTAGGTCTCATCTTCACGGCGGTCTATCGGTTGTGGGAACAAGGGTTTTTGAGTCAAGCTTTTAGTGATGGCTCGTCTTTGGGCCGGGAACCTTGGTGGCTTGTTGTGGCTGCTACGTCTTTTGTTGGGGGACGGTGGTTTGGTGTTTCGCCGCCTGTTGTTATTCTGCTTGGGGGTGTTATGGGGTTGGTTTGGTACGGTGTTGTGAGAGATTAGGATTGTTTTCGCAGTGTTTTGTTCCCTTACGTATAGAGCCATTACATATCTCTCTCCCTCTGAATTGGAGATCTAGAAATGTAGTTGTTTGCTGGCATGGTGTAAATTTCTCGTTGGTCGTGATGTCTTAGGAAAGTTTAGAGAATGACCCTGCCTGTATCGACCAGGACCCGGAACCTAGGTCTTTATCACATTTGAGGAATTCGTGCGTACTTATTTCGAACTATTCCGTCAAACAACCCCGTCATCACTGCTTTAAACATTAATCCCATATAAACTACACCCTCCCCACAACAAGCCCAATATAACGAGCACACTCTCACAGCTCAAATACGAATCGAGAACGAATGATTCGTCCACTAAAATCCCTAGACTTATGTCTCCTACCATCTCAAGCTTCAAAATTCAAATAGGATATCCCATACCAATCCGAGCTCAACCCAAAGCTCAAGCTTCAGTATGTACCTATACAAAACACATGGCCTCGCGCACATCGCCGTCCATGGGCTTGGAGCCTGGTAGTTAGTACTTACGTAGTATTTCGTACTTTGCCACCAACAGATAATGCAAAGATGATGAATGTTGAGGTCGATACGGCTAAATTAGACAAGGAAGGACATGCTGCCACGCGTACGAGAGATCGAGGAAAGCATCTCTCCCAGAATAGTGCAGGTAGGGAGAGTGTCACGCCGTGGCTACGTATACAAAGAGATACGTTGCGACCCGACGATGCATGGAGGGATCAGACTGGGGGATTGGGCTCATAGTGGACATTATTGCGATACATATATCAAGATAGTGAGCAGCGATACGGCAAGAGCGGAATTGTGATGGGGGGTTGAACGGCATATAGCCAAGCACCGTGAGTGAGTTTCAGAGCGACGTGGAGTGTACACGTTGAAGTGAATTCATTTGCGTTGAGTTTGTCTTCGTTCAAGTTGGTGTTGGAACTGAATTTTCCATAACCTTGCTCTCTATGTCGTGTCAGCATGGGCCATCTTAGACTCTCCATTTATTTTTTCGTGATGTCTTGAGTGTTCTGTATGGTTCACACTCGTTGTATCATAGCCTTGTTGTGTCTTTGACCATGTTGTTTTTAGGACAGCGTGCCTGTCTGTCCTTTGATCGACCCGTGTCTAGGTGTGCTCTCTAGCGACAGAGGGTCTTCTGATCTAGCCCAGGTGGTGGGTACCCATCCACTCGAATTCACTCGACTCAAATCCACTCCATCGAGGCTGTTGCTCGAGGAACTCATTGGCAGATGCCTGGTAAATTCGAAGTGTTGAATCGCCGTTGTCGATTTCGAGGTACCAATCAGAGATTTGGAAAGTCGCCTTCTATGATCAAACATTAGCACCAAACTTAAATAAAGCGGCTACTGCATTTTTTCGTCAACTTACCAGACAGACTGTTTCACGCATTATCAAGTTGCCAAAAATAAGTCCCACATGGAGCTCGACTTCCATTTCGTTTAATGTTGCACCTTTCAACAATTGGCCTAGTCCGGTAGGTGCTGGTCCAGTCGCAGTATAATGATTGGTATCGTTACAAAGTTTCTTAACCACATCCTCCATGGTTTTTTTACATGAAGCTCTATCATGGCCACTGTACCTCAATCCGGATATTTCCAGTTCGGCAGCACCATTAAAACAGCTTTCCAGTGCTTGGAAGTACTGTTTACTAGTCGAACCTTCCCGGCCCAACAATTTGAAGATATATGTCTCAACCGCAATTATGAGCTTCACCTTTCCCAAGATCCTTGTGATCCTTGCTTTGATCCAATCACTGCTGACAGAGGTGATTCCCCGACCGTCCCCGATTTTCAACACCTTCGTGATACTTTTCTCCACGGCGGTAAGGTTGAGATAATTCTTCATACTTTCTAGAGTACGAATATCTTGCACATGGATGATTGCATATTTCAGGATGATATGCCGCATCTCACTTGTCGTTATGAAGTTTTTGGACACGAAGAGGATATCAGGGTGCTTAATTTCGTCGCTGTTGCGTTTTCTGTATTCGATCGTCTTGCCTGTGAAATAGTGCTCGAGGATTAATAGGCGCACCTCCGCTGGTATGTCTGTGAACTTGGCCATACTGTAGGAGTAAACTTCTGATCGTAGGATATTCTATGTCAAGCCGAATAGAGATGGTAACAAGTCGTAATCCAGAGGATGTATCGAGATGGTAACTGATCAAGTCGACTTGCGACGACTACGCCATCAACAACGCGCCGAGACCACGAGGTAAGGCTGAGGACATGTACGTCAGTACAACAAACGCACGCGTCAAGTCTCCTCGTTCGCGTCGACAGCTCAATGAGGTGTGTTGTCCATGCTTTCACTCGTTCTCACAGACATAGCATCGACACAAGCTCGCCATTTCGCCATCGTCATCCAGTTATGTGCTTTTGATTGCCTGTCATCTTCCAAGTCATGACAAACAACGTTGCTGTTGGAGTTCCCACAATATTCGACATCCTCATTGGCAGTGACTGTGAAGCGTAAAGGAAGAATCTTGAGGTTTAGCTTGACATCCAAGGTCAGAACGACATTGTGCCTCTAGCACAGCAACCACTAATCTATCTCCTGAAAAGCCGTGCCCCAGGTTTGACAGATTTCCTCGTCACATCTCATCGTGAACATGGTAGCATTGGGGACCATACAAATGATTTATACTGGATTGAAGGTAGGAAAGCTCTGGATTCTTTCACCTCAAAACTGTTAGCACGAGGAGTTGGTGTACTCATGTCCATGACCATCGCACTAGCGTGTCGAAGAACTGCGCTTTGGACAAAATCTGCCTGTGATCGATAGCCAGGCTGGATTTCAATATCCTGAAAAATGACGAACTCGATCGTGTTAGGTATCAGAGAGAAACAACAATCAACATCAAACAGATCCCCAGTGTTTAGACACCTTACATGTTTGCCTTCTCCTTCGCTTGGTGCCAGGCAAAGCTGATGCTCTTTCCAAGACCAGGCTCGATAATGACGTTGACGACTGTAACTCGGCCTTCATTGTAACCTTCTCTTGTAGCTTTCTCAAGCTCATCTTCAGTCCTGACAAAGATACCACGGCCCCCAACCATTTCAGCAAGCTGCTCATAGCGAGCCTCATGTACGAGACTGGAGCTCTGGAGGCGCTTGCCTGGTTCTGCTGGATTGCTTTGCCCAAGCAAGCCCTTTTGCAGCTGCTTCCACTCCACTCCATCTGCGGTATCACCATGATAGATACCAGAATTGTTCATGCAGAAGATCAAGACATCCATATCATGGCGACGCATCGTCTCTATTTCCATTGCTGCAAAGCCGAGAGCGCTGTCACCTTCAAGCGCTACAATCTTCTTTTGCTTCGTCGGTAGATTGTACGCCGACCAAGCAGCAGCACAATATGCGAGACCAACACCCATTGTGGCGTATGTGCCTGCATCGAGCTTCTGTCGTGGATGTTCAAGTGGAAATATCGACCGAGAAATATCCATAGTTTGAGATCCTTCACCGATGTAAACGACATCGCCATTCGAGGAAGCTGAGATAGAGTGCAACGTCTCTTTGATGATGTGGAAAGCTCTTTCGAAGGTTAGAGGAATGCCGGACATCGTCTTTGCTGTGGCTGCTTGATGTGCTTTCTTTTCATTCTTCGATGCGCTATCTCGCAGTTTGGACAAGTAAAGGGGTGGTGCATTGTTGGACGGGTTTGACGAGAAGGCTCTCCAGCCCTTGAGCGCTTCGTTGAGCTGTCCGACCACAGTTCCAATGTCACCGAATATGCTCAGTGCAGGATCACCATTGCTGTTCAATCGTCCAAGCTCCTCAGGTGCAATATCAACTTGAATGATCTTCACGTCTTTGCGATACTTTGGCGATGCTGCATAATGCAAGATCCAATTCAGACGTGCTCCAAGCAGAAGTACAACATCAGCTTCTCGTAGCGCGACAGATCTGGCTGAGGAGGTATTCAAGGTATGCGAGTCTGGCACAACACCTTTACCCATCGGAGTTGGCAAGAATGGCAAGTTGCAGTCGTCTACCAATCTTCGAATCTGTGCTTCGGCGCGAGCATATGCGGCGCCTTTACCGATGACGAGGAGAGGAGCAGATGCGGACCTCAATAGCCGGACAGCCGCGTGAATGGTCTCCACGGTCGCTGCTGCTTTGGGAGGTGGCATCACTACAGGACGATGAGCAGTTCTTGACCTGACAGGATTCATGATGAAGTCTGTGGGCAGATCGACAAAGGTCGGACCAGGTCTGCCATAGCAGCAAATCCTGAAAGAATCTCGAATTGCTGATACAATGGCATCTGCCGTGTTTGTATGTGGCCTGATGGCTCTTTTGGTATGTGGTGTCAACAAACTGATTGCATCCATCTCCTGAAAACCACCTCTGGTCCAGATATCTGTTTCGCTGGATCCAGCTAGGAAGAGAGTCGGCCAGGCATTAGCAGAGGCGTTGACAATCTGGCATGGATATCAGCACAATATATACCATGTCTTTCCGCTGCAAAGGCTTACCCCTGCCATACCATGAATTACTCCAGGTCCACCAACCAACAAACAAATGCCTGGTTTGCCTGTGAGATATCCATAAGCAGTTGCAGCATAACTAGCTGCTTGTTCATTCCGGAAGCCGATGAAACGAATGCCCAGATTGATTGCCTGCTCCGCGATATCTGTGACTGGCAGTCCAACAAGTCCAAAGATTACTGTCACATCCAGATCATGTAGTGCTTGAGCAATGACTTTAGCACCGATTGGGTTCGTCATGTTGAAAGGAAGACGTCGTACAATGTCATGAACCAGGCAGAATGGTCATAACAAGTAGCTGCCTCAGCTTTTGAGGCTGCAGAGCTGATCATACTTGCCGTGGGAGGCATTGCAAAGGCATTGCGGCATGTTCGTCGGTTCACTGCGGAGAAGACAATCGAGGAAAAGAAATGAACGACAGGACCGAGGCTCTGTGCAGGCACTAGTCCTAAAGGAGACGCAACGACTAGTTTGGTACTTCATCCATAGCTGAAGAGTCCTAACAACCTCTCACTCAATACTGGTCAAGAGACGAAACAGACAGACGAGGACGCATTATTTTGGACGACTACAAAATCAAATCCTATCCCACGCCAGTACTAGACCATGGCAAGCGCAGCCTCCTCACTCCGCAATGCTGGCGGCAACGAACGTTTCAACCAAGAAGCAGCAGCATGGGACTCCAATCCGTTCGTGCATCAAATGAGTGCTGAAGCTGCTAAAGCGTTGGAGCAGTACATACCGGGTTTCGGTGCTGGCAATGGTGGAAAATTGGATGTTCTCGAAATCGGTTGCGGCACAGGACTTTTGAGCTTTATGGTTGCCCCGAAAGTTCACGAAGTGGTTGCTGTTGATGCTGCTCAGGGTATGGTAGATGTACTGAAGACGAAGATAGAAAAGTCCGATGTCAAGAATATCGTTCCTGTCTGTGTGCTATTAGAGGACCCTGAAGACAAGAGCTTGCCTCCAGCTGATCCACATAACTCAAGTGGACCGCGCAAGAAGTACGACCTTATCACTTCACATCTTGTTCTTCATCACATTCCGGACTTGAAGCCAGTATTGGAGACTATGCTCGGGTGTCTGAAGCCTGGGGGAATGGTGGGATTAACCGACTTTGAAGACTTTGGCCCTGAAGCAAAGCGTTTCCACCCGGAATTCAAGATGGAAGGTGTTGAAAGACATGGAATCAATGCTAAATGGATTGCCAAACTTATGCAGGAAATTGGCTTTCAAGACGTAGAAGCCAAGGTAGCTTGGAATCATGATAAAAGGGTGGAGAGGTGGGCGGGTGAATTCCAACGTGGAAAACCGATTGGTGAAGGTCAAGGGGAAAAAATGAACTTCACCTATCTGCTCTGCATGGGACGACGGCCTTGATGATATATCACAGGTTCAATCACAATGCCAGGTGGTGGCCGACAGCGGCGCACCCCTGGATTAAGGAGGTCTCGAAGCACACGTGATTCCGACAGGAGAACATCGGAGGTAGAAATGATGTCTTGGCGGTCATCTTCAACCATGCACCCATTGACTATTTCAATCTCTTTGATCAAAAACACTTTTTGCGGCATCAAATGAATGTACACTTTTGCTGCAGTATGTCGCACGTCATGCAAACCATCATCCATTCTGAAGGACATTACCAGTCGTCGGCGTGACCTTACCTTGACGATTCGAAACGCTTTACTTCTTCTTCGCATGAACGAACAAGTGGATTTCCTCCCTCACATCCTCTTCTCGACATATGCCTGCCTCCCCTCCTTTCGGCTTAAAGGTACTGACCTCATGATGCACAATCTCGAACCCCAGTTTTTGCATAGTGGCAACCGTGGAATCAGCACTCAATCCTGACACAGTAAACGGCTTGCCCATCCACATTGAGGAGACGTTGTTGCCATCAACTGGTTCGGTCGAGTACACGAAAACTCCGCCAGGTTTCAGAACCCTTGCCACTTCTTTCAGGAGATCTCTGATGCCGTCTTGGGTGATGCATGAAATGAAGGAGAAGTAGGACGTGATGGCGTCATAACTAGCCGTTTCAGCCGTGTGGAGGAATTCTTTCCTGTCCATCAATTCAAATGTTGCATTCGGTACATTGGTCCTGGCCGGTGCAAGCATTGCTTCCGAGATGTCGATACCCAACACGGTGTGTCCGGCATTGGCGAAAGCTTCGCATACGGGGCGACCCGTTCCGCATCCAATATCAACAATCTTGCTTCGACCTTTTGCTTTCAACTCTTCGACAACCCAGCGGATCGATGCCTCTTGAGCTGGTAGTCCCCTGAAAGCTATCTCATATGCGACACCGATGTCTTTGTATCCATCCTCAACTGCCGGAACTTCGACGGACCTCATACTTCTGAAGTATTCAATTTCAAACTACTGATCAAGGTAGTGCTCACAGTCTTCTAGCAAACAACAGCAAGAATACGAACTCAAGGTAAGTTCTTGTACCGAGTCACTCAACTTTACTGCGGTGTCATGTGGACTTGATGCGTACCAGGGTACGTAAGCCTCTAGCCAGCACACGGAGAGCAGCCGCAGCGATCCATTCTTAGTTAACGAATCAAATCCCGAGCATCTTGAACTAGAAGCTGAGCTTACCCAGGGATGGGCAAGTGTGAATGTTGCTTTTTGTTACTTTAACTTGACCCCGCTATGTCCTTCTGTCTTATCTTTGATATGCTACGCCTCATTTCTTAGCTGGTCTTTCTGCAGGATCGAACATCATTTTGTCGATTACTTACATCCTTCAGTACTGTGGCAGATCAACGCTTCCCGCTTCTTCCGCTCTTCTGACAGACACTCGTCATTTATGTGCAAACCACATTCGAGTGCGACATGCCAATTCAGAGCATGGTCTAAGGTCAGGAGCTAAACAAAGCATCATTCGGGAACTACTTGTCTACAACTTCGCCATGCACCGCATGTCCCATTTACATCAGCCAAACCAATACATACATCTTTACAGTCGTCAATGCCCGTGACACTCACTATCTCTACGAGTTAGCCTACTCAACCAAGAATGAGAGCTTCAATCACGGTCTGATTGTCCTGTTGTGTTCAAATTTCATCCTCGCATCCCTCGTGTCACTCACACCCTGCCTCAGCAGTAAGCTGCTCTGTTGAGGTCCTCTGAGTCCTCACAGCTAGTGTCACCTCACATTACATGTTCCGAACTTGCCAAAGTAACTCATCAGCTTCAACTGTCCAACACTCCCATCAATGGGTCCGGACTTGTCCTTCGTACTAGACGAAGCACCTGAGCTACACAGACCGACCGACGAATGAGCACGTTCAACTGGAACACCGGCACTACGTTCTCCATCGTTCAGGCTTTACTTCGCTGTTGCATCATCCCGAGAAACATGTCGCTGGCATCTCCCTCGCTGACTGATTGACCGGTCGACTTACTGACTGACCGACTGGTTGGTTGATTGGTTGACTGACTGTAACAGCATTGCTGACGGAATGGTTGAAGATATGTATCAAGCGGCTAGAAAGTCTATGACAACGCGACGAAGTGCTGAGTGTCTGGAGGAGGATTACAACAGCACACACCTTGAATCAAGTGCCTCGAAAAACCAAATTCCTGTCAGCCTACCGTGTCGCATTACTCCCATCGGCGCATATACTATACCTGTTATCTTATTCCATGCCTCGCTCATAGCTCTTTTTCTTGGTGCAAGCAGCGCGAGCACGAGCATGCATGTAGAAAGTGCTCGACGAGTGCTTGGCAAAGACACCATGTAATGACAGTAGCGACAGATGGTTGTTTACATAAATACGTAGCTTTCTCGCCGGAGTAATTCAGGGAATGATAGGACGGCGAATGCAAACTATTATCGAGCGAGTTGCTTGTTTCACGATGTAGCTATTTACGTATGCAAGACAAGGATCATTGATTAAGCAGCAAGACATACTAAGTACTATTCGAGGAGCTTTGCCCAGGCTTCTAGCGTTTGCATCAAGTCATTTCGATTACATTACCAAGCACGCCTTCTATGCATTCTAAGACGATAGTTTTGCCCTTGATCAGCGGGACACGCATAAACGTGATTGGAGTTGAATTTACCGAAACCAACATGGTGGCAAGATATAACAATCCTGATGTGTGAACTGTCCCCGTTGTCCGTAAACAGTATCATCATTCCCCGTACGTGTAAGAGTCTCAACTTTCCCGTCCCACATCGATCCAGTTTCCAAGCTGTATGCACCAGCTGAATCTACCGTCGTCCTCGGTATACCACACGAGCAACAGGAGGAAGTCTTGTGTCAGAGGGATTTGGTGGTTGAGCATATCCGTTTCTAAAACTTATGGTTATTCGTGTCCGCACCGCCATCATAATGCACTATCCACTGGAGGCCCCTCATCATCGAAAGACGAAGTATCTATTGACGCAGAATCATCTTCGACATGCGGAAAGGATGCCGACGATTCTTCAAGTCTCGCATCTTCAATCCTTTGCAACCGGTTTTGACAACAGTTGCGAAGAGGCAGCAAGTTCTCCAGGTCGTCTGACCAATGCTCAAGAGCAGTTGCCATGATGTCAACTGCTGCATCATAATTTGCAAGCTCATTCTCAGCCTGAGCCAATGTTATCAAAGCTTGCATCCGCAGAAAAAGACCACCTAGACTTGTGTTTGTATAGGTTGTGAGAAATTTGCTGCAAAGAAGTTTTTTTTGGTGCTGGTGCCTGGGCTCGGAGGAGACGATATTCTCTATTCTCACCCACAGCATCACAGGAGAATCTTCGTCATGGGTGAGGCAGTGATCCAGAGACAAGCTTCTAGATTCGCGTTTGAGTTCGTTTAGCAATCCGGACGCAAACCAAATAAGAGTTGGCGAGTTATGGCTTAAGTGGACAACCAGATGATTTACTATACATTCGTACACTTTATCAATAGTTTCTTTGAGTTGTTCTTCTTCTGCACTGTCCAGGAGCCTGCTCATCCAACAAAGGAAAGATACCGGAAGATCGGGTGCTACTTCACACAGACGTGATGCCATCGTCTTCGTGGCTCCTGCGTAGTAAGGATTGGTAGCCATTTTGAGCATAAGTTGAATTACGGTGATGCTATTTAAGCACCTGAACTGCTCATTCTGTTCCAGAGTGCCTATATCAGCCCCGAATATCTCCAAGTGTTTTTGACCTTGCTTGCAGTTTTGCTCAGTGTCAGAAATGTTGAGAATGATGTCGATTAAATGGCCGCCGATACCAATATCAGTCAACATCTCATCATCCATGGTTTCACCCTTCGAACTCGCAAGATCTCTAATGCACATCAAACACCCTTCCAGTATAGTGAGTTCGAAGGACGGAAGAATAGTCATGACTGAAAATGCATCCGACGTATGACTTGGAGTTTTCTGGCTCACCAATTCCTGGACTTCTTCATAGTTAACACCTAGCCATGTTATGACTTTCCTGTTGGTCGGCGTAGGTGCGACTGGTCTTGGCCTAGCACAGACTGGTTTCGGATATTGAACAGAAGACTTTTGGCTTTCGGTATCTGCGTAGTTGGGACACCAGAGAATCAGAGCACAAGAGAGTCCTGAACTCAAAGAGGGTGGTGTAACATTTCGTCTTACAGCTATACACTGTCTATTATATGTCTTGAACTGCAAAGGTTGGGTAGTCGCCCAGTGAGAATTGTGATTGTTTATGTCGCCAATCGTGATGAGAGATTGAAGTGGCTCGGTCGATTGCATGTTGCTGTCCGTATTGATTTGCTGATCCGGTCGATAATTGTCCAGTGTTGCCTGTTCGTGTGTTCGACGTTTACAGATCTGTGGGCCATCGTTCACGATCGATCTCTTTCGCTTCAGGCTGCTCTCCGGCATAGTGAGTATTCAGCCTGGTTTCCAAAATCTAGGTTTGACAGCCAGAAGCCCTGAATGAGCGTTCAGAGATAGGTACAGAGTAGCAGTGTCAACACAGATGCTGAATAAGATGATACTGTTGAGTTGACAAGAAGTTAGGAAGATGTCGAGCGAATGTCCGAAAGCCGCTTCTTCGAATCAGCCTTGCCAAATCCACGACCGTTCATTCGCTGGCTAAGAAGGCAGGGCTGACACCAACTCAAGCCGTCATAATTGGTCAGAGACAGTCCTGAACACATCCTCGACGACTATTGTATTTTGCGTTCCAATTCCAAGGACGTTGCCTTGCTGATTGCGAGTACTCCCAAGATTCAATACTAAACGTTGGCTGAAACAATACAGGAGTACTACATGTAGTTGGCAGGAACATCCTCCACACTTTCGTGTCTTGGAAGGTACAAGTAACAATCTACCACAGCAGCACACTTTGCTGGATCACTCCTTACATGTACCATAAGAATTTGAAAGCTTGTGAATTGCAGGATCGATGTCAGCTCGAAGGCTCGAGACTTCACACTTAATTTCCACATCGTGGCTATCGTTGTACCTGCGGGAACAGGTCTTGCAGGCTCAGGGCAGAAAAGTGGACTCCGTGGGAGTTCTGATAAAACATCTTGCCTTGACAAATACTTGATAAATAGTATAATCATCTTGCGAGCCAAGTTCACTCAAATTCCCATATGCTCAGTGACCGCGTATCTGCCAAATGGCAGGACTATTATGAGACGCAACAGCCTAGAGCATATGGATTGCTCGTGCTTCACTTGTGGAATAATGCCATTCGAGTTTGAGTTTAGAAGCGGAGACGATACTGGAAACTTGACCTTCTCTGGTACTTCAGATATCTCTTTCTGCCTGTGATATACTTGCATCGCCGTAGGGTTGCTGAGGATTTGTTTTTGTGGGACCAATACATAGACACGTGCTACGACCTTGCCATGAATGCAGCTTGTCCCAGGTCGATCTTGTGCAGCAGTCTTTGAATATCATTGTTGAAAAGAGCCTGAAACACTGGAGGAGCACCCTCTAGCATTGACGAGGCCATGTGTACCTGATGACGCGCTTGATCGTAAAGCTGTAGATGATAGTTATACTCAGCTGAATCGAAGAAATACGGTGCCACAATGTGATGCAAGGACGGGATAATTGTGTCGAGACTGGTTAGAGCTTTATCATACCATGCTTTGGCAGTGTTGTAATCTCTGTTTACAAAGTATACTAATGCGACTTCAAAAAGTACAATCCGTTGTGATGTAGACCATTGATCTGATCACGTGGTAGCTTGCTCCCATAGCTGCGATCTAAGCTGCCTAGCCTGATCGACTTTCGCATAGTTTTCGAGGAGATGGAAGAAACGTTCCTGCTAGTGAGCAGGGAATGTATCGTGTAGTGTTGCAGAGTGTCATCATCCAATGTTCGTTTCTGCATCAACTTCAGCCGCATAGAAGTATAAGGAAGTGATGCGTCTAGAACTCGAATAAGAACTAGTTAAGATCAATAGGATTTAATGATCGGTGCGATGTAGAGGCTAATAAGTCAAAAGGTATCGCAAGGAGGGCAGTTTAGGTGAGGACCTTAGCGGGCTGCAGGCTTGGCATCCTCACCAGTTGACGATAGTTGCTAGTCTCACACCACCAGACTTCACGTGGCGCCCCGCTAGTCCAAATTTGGACTAGCTCAGTTCTCAAAATGGACTAGCGCATTTTGAACTGGCTCGCTAGTTCAGTCTAATCTTATTGTACAAGTAATGCGATTTCGCGCGTCCATTTGAACATTTTTCCACTTTTTAAAAAAGTGGTTTTTGGGCGGTATTCAACCAAAATTTGAAAAAATCGACATGTTGTTACAAGCAGGTAACATATGCGGCCACAAGGTGACCGCATACAGAAGATATAGGAAAGTCAGGCGATGACGCCTAGCACGTGAAGATAAGATAAGAGGTCACGTGACAGGGATGGATTAGTATGGCTCAGTGAGCTGGTACTGAGTATACTGAGCCATATGGATCAGTGGATCAGTTAGATCAGTACTAAGCCAACTAAGCCAGCTAAGCCAGGTATAAACTAACGAGTATATAGATACGAGTCTCCTATGTCTATCCTATAGCTTCTATAGTCAATCTAAGTTATTAAGAGACCCCTACCTGTGCTAACTCGACTTGCATTAAATACTCATACTGTCAACTGCCTACTCAGCCATACGAGTGAAACCCTACTGTGGACTTACTTGTACCTTTACGGGTCTAGTGAGCGCTTCAACAAGCACTACGTAACACATGTCAACCGGAACCCGTCCATTCAATTTCCTTCGCTACATCGATATCGAGAAACAAAAAGCCAACCGCGCTTCGATCTACTAAGAAATTTCCGCCTTCCGTTTCACTTAAAAAATCGCGTTTTTAATGTCTAACGGACGGCTACTACGTACTCGCGATAGCAAGGACGTTCTCTAAAATAGGTATTTATCCTTCGGAAAGGTCCCTCCATCCTTAGAAAATAAAAAAAAAACAACATTTTTCTACTTTCTACCAAGTTATAGTACTAAACGGAAGGTCGTTATTAAAAAGTCGTATTTTTAACTTTTTCGTAACGACCTCCGACTTATATTCACTCCTTCTTTACTTTAATTCCTCCTTCCTTCTAAAAGTGTAATTTAGGTAGGGAAATAGTATTTTATCTTCAGGAAAGTAGGAGGGAAACGTACCTAGAGTTACTTACATGTGAATACGCTGCGTATTGGGGGTGAAAAGGAAGGTAAAAAGGGCGAAAAGTAACGCGCGAAAATAGGAAACGTGCGTAATAAGATCAGACTCGCTGTCGCGACCACAGCCCCTACGCTAATAAAATTAGCCTTTGGGGCACTGCGTCATAGCGGCGCGAGTCTAGTGGTATGAGACTAGATAGTTACTAGTGTGACCATGTTTTCGAAGTTCGCGTTGTCGCCGGCCGATGATTCTTGGATCATATGCTATCAACATCAACTTTGAAGCACAATCGAAATATCTTTGTCTCTGTACCTCGGGCAAGGTCTTATCTGGCGTTAAATAAGACGACAGTCCATGTCTCACGTGATGCCTTCTGCAACAATTTGACCTCCCGTAAACCCGACAGTCTCACAGCCTCACAACGTCACAACCTCACAGATTAATAGCCTCACAACCTCGCAATACCACAAGGACACGATTCCGCTTTTTACAACCGCCATGCCGCCATGTCCGACACTTTTGGCAATATCATCAATGGCGCAGCGGGCACTGCGCAAGGTAGAGAAGGAACAACAGTCCAGACGTTCGTCATCTCACTCGCTGCTGGTTTCGTCCTGTTCGCCGTACAATTCGGAGCATTTTTAATTGTACGAAACTACCTTTGGGCAAAGCGAATATATCAGCCAAGATCGTTTTTGATCCCGTCCAAGGCCAGAGTCAAGCCACCACCTAACAATCCGCTCAAATGGCTCTGGATGTTGTTGAAGACTCCGAACGACCTGGTGTTGCGGAAAGCAGGCATGGACGCTTATTTCTTTCTCCGCTATCTAGCGCTGTGTTTGATGATGTTTTGTCCTATGGCACTCATCATCATACCTATTCTGATCCCAATCAATTACATTGATGGCAAAGGCACCAATACCATAGGCGCAACCCGCTACAACGTCACCGGCTTAGATACACTTGCATGGTCTAATGTGGCACCTCAGCATACCAACCGCTATTGGGCGCATCTGGTCTTAGCAGTTGGAGTGATAGTCTGGGTTTGTTGTTTGTTTTATCATGAATTACTGCATTATGTCGTGAAGCGGCAAGAGTATCTAAATAGTCCTCGTCATAGACTGAAGGCTTCGAGCACGACAGTCCTTATCATGGACATACCCAGGGATCTATGCACAACCGAAGCATTGGTGGATCTCTATGACGATTTTCCTGGTGGGATACGAAGAATCTGGTTGAATCGGAATATGGAGTCACTCGCGGACAAGGACAAATTGCGGAGAGAGTACGAGAATCGCCTTGAGAATGCCGAGACCAATCTGATTCGTAGAGTGGTCAAGCAACATCGGAATACAGGCAAAGCAGTCGGTGACCTAAACTTAAATGAGATGTTGACACTCAAAGAGGATACGACAGCCACAAGGTATACTGATGACGAGCCTCAGGCTGACGAGGCCACAACTGGGAGTACGATGAAGGCAGCTTGCGAACTCGACCTTCAACATGACCTAAAGACAAAAGCTCTATGGACCAAGTTTGTCACGCCTAAGCAACGAGCATATATGCGTATATCACGGCCTGGTTATGCACATGCATGTAAACTTCCCTTGGTCGGTCGCTTCTTCTCATTGAAAGTCGACACTATTTATTACTGTCGGCGGGAGCTTGCGCGCCTGAATCGCGAGGTTGAGGCGGATGTCGATGAAGCAGTTCACTGCCAACAAAATGGGTCGGCCTTCATCCAGTTCAATACTTTGAAGGCGGCACATATGGCATGTCAGACGATTGCTCATACGATGCCGGGACGGATGGCTCAACGAACAGTCGAGATGTCACCAGCAGACATTAACTGGCCAGCCCTAAGCTACAATGGGCGTAACAGAGCTATACGACTTGTCATCTTCCTCATGCTGTTCGTTGTGCTGGTGTTCGTTTTTGGTCTGATATCCTTCTTTACTGGGCTCCTTTCGAGGGTGTCGACACTGGCCGGCTCAACTTCCTGGCTGCATTGGATAGGCACGTTGCCTCGCTGGCTCTTATCTTTCGTACAGGGTACTCTCCCTCCAGTAATCCTCGTTGTTCTGCTGAGTGGTCCAACGCCGGTTGTCCTTCGAGCGATGACAAATTCTATCCGTGGGACCACAACTCACTCTCGAGGCGAGCGCTCTCTTCAGCTCTGGTACTTCATCCTTCTCGTCTTCGAAGTCTTCATCATACCGACCATCTCATCTGGTCTTACTAGCATCGTGCAGGAACTCATAAACAACACAGCGTCTATACCACAGATCCTGGCCACAGACCTGCCGACTGCAGCGAATTACTACTTCTCATTCTTGATTGTTCAGGCACTATCGATAAGCTCGAGCTCAATCTTGCAAACAATCCGACTACTAAACTTCTACGTTTTTGCGAGGGACAATAGTCCTGATGATGTATTCAGGAAACTGAGCTTCACATGGAGAACTCGTATCGGATCGAACATTCCTTGGTACACAACATTTGCCGTTATTGGACTCGTCTACTCAGTCATCGCACCACTCATATTACTTTTCATGTTACTCACGTTCAGCCTCTTCTATGTCGTTATCAAGAACAACATCCTCTACGTCATCCGTACCGGAGATGTTGATAGCGGTGGTTTATGGTTTCCAAGTGCAATCAACCAGACTTTCACAGGTTTATACTTCATGGAAGTCTGTCTGATCAGCTTGTTCTTCCTGGTCCGCGATACCAACGATGAAGTTTCGTGCGAGGCTCAGGGCATCATAATGTCCTTCGTCTTCGTGCTCACTATAATGTATCAGATCTGGCTGGCCGTGCACTTTAATGCACTTTTCAAGTACGCACCTCTGCAGCTGGCGGGCGAGACGTGTTTACATCAGAGGAAGTCTCAAATGCCTGCTCCAACTCCGAACTTGCAAAACACTGGACTAGCGAGCAGCGCGACGGCGGCAAGCGAGGAGGAGGCAGTTGAGATCGTAGGAAGAGGCCAGGCCTCTCCAGAACAAACCGAGCAAACCGAACAAGCTTCACAATCTCTTTTCCCCGCTATCACGCGACGTCCTTCTTCACAATCACTGGGCGCGGTGCACATGTCTCGCCGTGAAACAGACATGGAAGCGCAAAAAAAACACGACAAGCATCAGGCCAAGCGCATCCTAGCACGCTTGCATAGACCTCTCGGCGAAGCCAAGCTTTCCGAACTCGAGTCAGATTTTTCCCAAGCCGAGGCATATATCAGCAGCAACCTCATCCCACGCAAGCGCGCAATCGCGGCACTAATGATGAACGATCCCATCAGCAAGATCATTATGCAGTACAATGACGATTTGGAGGCCCTCACCAGTGATGAACGGGATATGTTGGTTAGTGTTGCATTCACACATCCTGTGCTGCGACACCCGAAACCGAGCGTGTGGATCCCGAGAGATGATGTCGGGGTTAGTGATGATGAAGTCAGGAGGACAAAAGCGTTAAGTCAGCATATTGAGATTGGTAATAGGGGAGCGTTCTTTAACAGGATGCTGAATGTGGAGATTGACAAGCCGCCACCAGATATGAGTGAGTTTGCCCTAGTAATGGCGGAGTTATAAACTAGTGAAAGTAATTAATTAACCACTTATTAACCGACGTTTTAGTTTTCGTGTGTTACATTCCTCGAGATAAGTTATTCCTGCTGCTGTGGTTTCGTGTTCACGGATTTTGCTTTCCTGTTAGTGTAATCTTTCAATCTATAGTTAGTAGAAGTCCCCCCTGTACGGCGAATCTTCAGCGACATGGAAATTAACTCGCCATAGTTACACTACAGTCGGCTTTCTATGCAAAACACTTGGCGGGGGTGGTAGCCGTTTAGTGAAGCATTACTGCTGTAACGAACCGTATCCGAAGCGGAAGATTGAACCTTTAATTAGAATCTACCAGTAGCGACTTATTGGTGAAAGTCTATATTTAGTGTAAAGCTTAGATAGAAGGCCGAGCACTAGACCTTAGTTGGGCTTAGAACCCGCGTGCAACCTTTCTCTTATGTTGAATCTGTCGCCAATAGATTTCGTATTGGAAGCTGGAGGGACCAACCGTATTAATTTTTCAATCTTCTTTCTACTATCTTGTCCCTTGCATTTCTTTCTACGGACTACGAAAAACCAACTGGACTTCTGTAAAAATGTTGACGAAACATCTTTTTTCTATCCTTCCTCTCCTAGCAACCGAGACATCCAGTTGTAAGTCGGCCTTTTGATCGCTCGCCGCTGATAGCAGCTTTAGTCAAGAGTTTTGTTCATCGACGAATATCGTCAAATTGATTCAAGACCCATCACAGTACTGTTCCGAATGATTCCAGACACGGAGTACTTGCAAGAAATGTATCAGGTTGTCTGGACAAGAGAGGAACGAGCAAGTTTAAGCCGTTAAATCAGATAGTAGAGAGATCGAGCTCATGAATCAACTGAGGCTGAGCCAAGCCAAGCTCCTTGACCGCTTTCCAACTCATACTGATCCTCCTCACAAATCAATTACAACTGACCAGCTTCCATGTACACTCCTCAAACCATACTGCGAGGGGTGCGGCGCAGCACATGCAGGCAAGAACTTCCCTGGCCCGGTGTGGTGGCAATGTCAGGATCCAGATCTGGTGATTTTGGCTCCAAGGAACCGGAAAATTACTTCTTCCGCCCAGACCTCTTTCCTAATTAGTACTATGCCACACCGTAAAATCCAGTACGGCGGGCTAAGAAAGATTTAGTGCAGTTTTCACATAGTAAAAATGGTAACGATAAATGGATAGTTCTACTTATGAAGCTTTCACAAGTCTGTTATCAATGCTCACTGGCTACGTGACAAATCTTAGTGACTTGTTCAGACGAACCACCACTGTTAATTCATGATCGGCACTCGAATAATGATATGCTACAAGAACGCTCAGGAAAAGATAAGGCATCTGGAGGACAACACCAGCCTCAAATACAGTATTCCAACACCATGTAAGTCGTAACACATTACACATCCGCTCCAAAACTCACACGTAATGCAATTGAAATTTCAATTCAAGAGACGAGCCTTTTCCTAATAGTGCTCGTCACTGTATGGTTCAAAACCTACCCTTGCAGCACCATATCCATGTCCGCCATTCTGATTTCCATCCGCCTGATGTGTGTATCCATGACCCTTGGCAAGTGGCAGACTGTACGTACTGGTCGGACGACCTGCACCGTACATCCCCATCGCACTTCCCTGGCCCCTCCTCTCCCTTTCGAAATCTCCCCACCGTTTCATGGTGATTTTACTGCTGTCGAACTCTCCCTCAAGCTCTGTTCCATGTCCATCCTTCTGATCACCCGCCGTCTTTCGTGTATCACCCCAGCTGAAATCATCGAACTTCCAGTACGCGTACATGGGAAGGACGAAGTTCCAGATAGGAAGTGAGACGAGGTAAATCAACATCCAAAGAACATATGACCAGCGATGAGCGGTGAGGACGATCAGAATGGCAGGAAGACCGAGAATGAGACCTAGGAGGACGAGGGGAATGACAGGAACAGGTCGTCTGACGATGGAGATAATGATAAGATAGATCGTGAAGGAGATGGCGGCAGGCAGGACAAGCGTTCCGATCAATTCGATGAAGACGACAAACTGCATGCTGAAGCAGAAAGTGCCGCAGAGGTCGCGAACGAGGACAAGTTCCATCAAGTTGTGGACCGTTGAGTTGATCCACCGTCGTCTTTGGGAGAGAAGGACCGAGAATTCCTCCGGCACAGTCGTCTTGCAGACCGCTTGGGGGACAAAGATCTGTTTCCGTTTCGGGAAGGTCCGTAGCATCAGTGTTGATAAAAATCGATCTTCACCAAGTAGCAGTAAATTCTTTTTGTGTAATGTGTCGACGACGTTCTCGGAGTAGTGCTCCACAATGTCAGGATTGGCGAGAATAGGTACCCAATAATTCTGGCCTCCTTTCGGTGATTTGATGCGGTACATGCAGAAACAACCCGGCAGACATGTTACACCACCGAAGACTGACTCGAAAGATTTGGAAAGGTGGTGTGAGATGAAGTACTCGAAGACTTGAATCATGGAAACCCAGCTAGCTCGTTTATTGGCAATTTTAGTCTCACCACAGAGGCCCATGACTTCAGGATCTTGGACCATTGCACTGATCATGTGGGTCAAGCTGTCAGGGAAAACCTTGGTGTCGGCGTCGACCATGAGCACTGTTTCGTAGAAGTCGGGCGATATGCCTGTAACCTTCCAAATGCCGTTGAACATTTCGAACTCAAGCTCCGTCATACGTTCGTCGAACATGACTTTCTGGAGGAAGGACATAAGAATAATTTGAGAGTCGCGTTTGCCACGATTTCCAGGTTTACTCTTGCCTTGCTCAGCTGGAGTTCCAGTCTTGACCAGCAAAATCATCGGTACACGCTGCTGCTTGTCGCGGTTGATCCTTGACCTTGTACCATAATCATAGAAACCAGCGTAAACCTTGGCCATATTGTGTCGCTTGGTACCACTTGCAACTGCAACATACGAATATGCTTGCACGTCTTCAGGTACGACTGTTAGATCACCCATCATGCCCAAACAGATCTCTGGGGTAGACAGAGTTTCTCCTTTACCTTTGATCATACCATCGCAAATAACAACGATGACCTTGTGGCTGTTGGGATAATCGGTAGTCGCAATTGAGTCAAGAGTTGATCTGATACCTTCCTCGCCTTCAGAGTAAGCTGTAACAAGGCAAATGGTATGAGCAAGTGGGTACCCAAAAGGTTGATAGTCAGGCGGCGGTTGTGGTACAACGTCAGCATGTATGAAGCTGTCCATGGCCATGTGATCGTCCATCATTGTAGAGAGTCGCGGATCCCCTAACATAAGACTGGATCTGCTCGCTGCCGCACTCATACGTCCCGGTATGTCAAGTGTATTCGTGCTGACACTGTAATTGTTCTTGTAAGGGCCAACGGCCATGCTTCCTGGGCGCGATTGTGTGGACATTGTAGTCAATTGTCTCTTCGATGGCGTTCGATCATGGGCATATGGGCTTGTGAATCGCGAGGTTTGTGGAAACATCGTACTAGCACGCTTGCTCGTCCTGCCATCAGAACCAGTAACTGTGCTAGCAGGGTCCGTGATCTTAGGAGCTGGCGTGTAAATATCTTGTGTCCACTCCTCAATCTGT
>Ga0181469_100080_pt1 | contig 26810 bp, 26 predicted proteins | sample InSIn2SAF170_2_FD_119081 | JGI IMG/M metagenome (GOLD analysis project Ga0181469, IMG submission 119081) | Clean room microbial communities from NASA Spacecraft Assembly Facility at Jet Propulsion Laboratory, Pasadena, California, USA -... ... | reverse complement strand
AGGGGGGGGGGGGGGCTCTCGCTTTAGGCTTCACTTGCTTGCAGGCTGTGCGAGATGTTGACACGACGGGTCGTCCAGATATCTGTACGTACTCGGTCGTCCGTGGTGACATACACGCACTCGAGTTATTGTACGTGGTCAGCTCGTTCGGACACGAATAGGGATACCAACGGACGATGTGGTAAATGTGAACGCAAGCTGAGAAGGATAGATGAGGTGATTCTTGTTCTATTGCAGACTCTCATCACGTGGGATAGGTTCTCTGTGGAGAAGGTCTACCGGCCGATGAGCACGCAAAGGTCACGGTGCCAAGGGTTGAGGACCTTGAAGGAGTATTTGTAGTGTGGATAGGTTGAATCACATCATATATTGAGAGGCCTCCACCATGAACGGCGGTAATGATACATAGCATACTAACACATTCTCGCACCTCAATTAACGCCCTTGTTTATCAATTCTCTTTCGCTCCATCAACCATTACTCGTTGACTCATAACGTGCTTGCGCTGGACTTTTCTTCTCTCAGTACTGCTGAGATGTAGCTCTATATTTTGTTTGGGGTATCGTATTCTCCTTCATTCAGAAATCATCAAACATTTCCTCGACTTCTTCGAAACTTACAGCCTCCGGCGACTTGATGTCGACGTGCCATGCAGCATCACCCATAACCATGTCAATGTCACGGACTTGTACCGTCAGATTGTGTTTTGGTACAATCATGGGGCTGCTCATCATTTGTTTGGTGTGATTATCTCCTACGCTTAGACCACCATGTGATCTTCCGAACAGCTCGATACCAACGTCGAGGTCGCTTCGTGACTGTTTAGGCTCTTCAATGACAACCGGAGCACTGATTTCAAGCTCTGATATCTGGTTGAGACGATTGGCTCTGACGGCGGATGCAGTCTCGGTAAAACCTCGCTCGTCTGCTTCGAGGCCTGGACTAGGTGCTCGGGTTGAAGGTCTCGGACGAATATCTTGTGCTGTACTTGGATGCAAACTGGAGTGGCCACTAAATTGCGAGCCTGGTGTGGATGGTTCAGGTGTGCCAGTTTCCAACTCCGGGGAAAACAAGTCCACCTCTGGGCTGGGTGAGAGACGTGATCGGTCCATATGATCCATTTCCGCATCCTCATCTATACTAGGATCACTAATGCTAGGTGTTAATCTCTTCATGTCCACGATGACTGGAGCGATGATATCGTCCGAGTTCACCGGGAGAGGGCCCCGCGTTTGAGAGGTGAGGTAGAAAAACACTTTTCGAGGGTGTACAGGTATCAATTCTTTCGCAATAGGACAAGGTGACAATGCAGTCCATGGTCGTTTCATATATTGAGTAAGTCTTGACATGAGGAGTGCTGCTGGATTAGCAGAACTAGAACAGGTCAGCATTGGTCCAAACATCCGGAACGCCGGTACTTACTTTGCGATGGCATGGTTGGTGGAAAGCAGGATAGTAGCAAGCTCTTTGATCAGGTGTGGTCGGTTTCCAGTTCTCTCGAGCTGTTCAATAACCGAGATGACTACATCATCCTTGATTCCCTCAAGATCAATCTTTCTGTATGTTGTGACATCTCCAGGAGAGGGCGGCGGCGTATGCGCAACGGCTCGACGTTGTGGTTGCAGGGCTTTCAAGTCTGTAGAGGGCGTACGTCTGGGCGAAGGGATCTGTGGAGGACTATCGTGCTCTCGCTTTACTCGTTTCGCAGGAGGTGAGCTGTCTTGTGTCTGCTCCGAAGACAATGATTTCGAGTTTGAGCGGTGAGCACGTGTCGAGTTAGGCAGCTGTATGCCCAAAGAAGGCAGCGAGAGTGATTTTCGTCTTGTGTTGTATGGCATATTTGCGCAGGAGTAGCAGTGATAGTTTGACACAGATGTAGTGGACACAAAGTCTGAGTTGAGGCCACACGAGAGTGGAAATGTATGTATTGAAATGGTAATGTCCTATGGCGCAGGGACTTGGACGTGGCAGTAGGCAGAATGTGATATGTTTGAAGCTGACGAATGATTGGCTTTGCGCGTCACTTGGAATGCATCGAGGGATGCAAGGTGCCGAGCATGGAGCAATCAGGAGTAAAAATTGTAGAGAAGCTTTGGTGGATAACAGTCGCCCCCCTTGCGTATGGCTGCGTGTGGTTGCGTCGGTCTGCGTCTGCCAACGGAGATGTACAGGGTACTTTCTGCTGGTGGAAGTGGCGGTAAGTCGAATTTCCAAGTAAACTGCTAGGTGTATTAACGTGTGGCTTGCTTGTGATTGTCGATATTGCCGTCTAGACTGCGTCCGTGCTTGGGGATGGGTGCTGTCAATAACTCAGTGCGATGCAGGTTGACGACGAGGGCGGATGGCTCTCCCAACAGGCGTAATTGTGGTTGGCTATTTTCGGGTGGACCGAGTCTATCGTGTGCCAGGCAGCTACGCAAGGATAGAAAAACAGGCTCCTACGCAAGTGGATGCAATGACTAATAAGTGTACTGTGCTGTAGCAACAAGTAGAAATCTGGTGTTATTGTTTCAGCTGGTTGAACGAGAACACTTCTGTTGATGGATTGCTATCGATTCTGAAAGATGACGATAAGAAAACAACTTGGCTGCAGCAACTCACAAGTATCAGCGGCAAGACGGATTGCTACTTGCAGCAGGCGTCCGGATAGTGAGATCAGAAAAAAAAAGTTCATCAAGAATTTCATCAGCACGCAAAACGGCAATGGTCGACAGGAGGTGCATGTGGAGAATTGCAAAACTTCGGGCGCAGTTATGGCTACGAATCACAATTACAACAGCTTGTCAAGTCCGCCTAAAAAAAGTCGGCAATGAAGTGGAAATGCTTGGAATTCACTACTCTGCTCAGCTAAACGTCGTTGCCGAAGCTAGCAACCCATGAATCAGGTCTAATAAGAGCGCTTAGGGTTTAGCAACGGTGTCGAGTGCTGCTGATATCAGCCAACCACGACGAAGATAATGCTGAAATTTCAACCGCTAACAAGCTTTAAAACATGGGAAATGGCTCTAAGCCGAAGGAAACCCTTAAGCAGGTGCCACCGGTGTGTCATCGGCCGGGGATGTTCTCCAGCGGACCACTAGTGAAGCACGATGCCCACTTCCATGGCTCTAGTGGTTCCATCGGTCACGCTTGCGGTCACAAACCTCAAGAGCGATGCAACAATGTAAAATTTCTAAATCAGATCTTTCCCATCTGGCAATTGCTCGACTCGTCTGGGCTGACATCGCGTGCCCGTTGATCTTCCACTTGTTGCACATGTTGCCGATGTATTCAACAAGTTTGTTCATACAGCTTGTGTAGCTCTCGGGATTTATGATTACCATGCGGAACTAATTGTTGGGCATGCGAGCAATTGACATGCTTAGCTTCAGGTCAAGGTGGAGTTTCCATATGCTGTGCCGCCTGATCTTGATCTGCATGCTGCTGCATGGCTCTGAGAGCAGTCTACAAGCATCTGGCTATTATGCACAAAACAAGCATTCCCAGACGAGCACCAGCTAATGTCATCGCGACAGCAGGCTACACCACGTTTCCGAGCTTTCCTGTCGGGTGTATCAGAAGGCATTGGATTCTCGAGATACTGCCGAAAAGTGCACATATCACAGCCGCAGCAAGCAAGACGGAGGCTACCATCATCGCAAGCTACAACGGTTTCTGCTGCTCTTTGTGACCAATGTCCCCCAGACAGTTGATAGGTCATGGTCAGCAACAGGCACAGCCTTGCTGGTTGCAGTGCCGTTATGACGACAATTCTGCTGCAACTTCGAGGTTGATCCCCAGCCCGGGGATGCTCTTGACACAACAGAATCCACATCCATCATTCCTGTCGCTGGTCGTCTCGAGACGCAGGACGCGGTGTCAACGTGCCTGTTGACAAGGTATACCAAGCACAGTAGTGTTTTGACAAAAGCTTTGAGCTACCTCAGTAGCCTTCCGGTCTCTGCACCTTGCATCATCGTTGCTGCATCCGTTCAAGGATGTCCATACCTCGTTTCTTATGGCAACGTGCAGCGAGGACGAATCAAGTACAGTAGAGCCTCAACGATTTAGTAAATGATCATCCTGCATGTTGTCGGCTAAGTAGCTAACCGGGACCACATGGGTAAAGGTTATGCTGGCCTAGAAAGGTAATCAGCGATCTCGTGCTTGCGACTGACAAAATATTTGTGAGCATCGAGATCTTGGCCTGAAGTTGCAGGCCTCTATGTTCCTACTACACTGCAGTACTAGAACTCGTGCTGACAAGGCACTGATAACCGAGCTTCATGTCCGGTTGAAACAAGGCCACAACTGTTCCAAGCTTACCATGCTGGACGAGCGTTTACAGTAGGACTCTGTATGCTACTGTTCTGCAATAACACTCTTCTGATCGTTGAGTCTGGTCTCTTCACCTGGTATCATCCTTCATGCCTTGTTAGATAAGTTCAACGTCGTCGTGGATCACTCTGACGTGCTAACGATGGTGTCCATCGCGATGGATTGGGAGAAGTGGGTTCGTTTTAACAGTGCGATACGCAATACAAGTGCTGTACTGAAGGATCTACAGTACATGATGTGGCCACAAGAGTAAACTGAGTGGAGAGTACAATATAGCCTCAGGGTGGATCTCACGACTCGTGCACTTTATTCTCAACCTATAGTACAGTATGAAGCCATATCGAACGTTGTGGTGACCACTTAGGGTCATGTGCTGTACCACGTAGAGAGCTCAGGGAACAACTCAAGTTTATCAATGGGAGGGCCAATCAACTGCATGGATGTCCAAGTATGATATCCAGCCTGAGCCTGTACCTACGGTACTGTAGCTGCAAGTTACCTCCACCCCTTTGACAACCATGCACTTAAGTTCCCCACCATAGATCGCTGCTGCTGTGACTCCTCACCCAATGTAGTAGATACGGCTGGTATTTCGAGCTCCTCGCCTGGCAGAGGTCCTGGAGCAGGTCGCAACACAACCTCCCAAACAGTACCAAATTGATATTGCTTCACCCTTTCAACGACAAGACCAGAATCCTCAACTATTTTGCCGATATCTTTGTTGTACCAACATCCATATCTATCAGCATGCATAGGAGCAGTATTATCCAGAAAATTATTCAACCAATCATAATTTCCTCGACCATGTTCGAGCAGGAATATGCGACCTCCTTGCCCATCCTCCGCCTCTTGCTGTCGAAACTTTTTAGGAGAGCTATTCTGAACATGTTCACCTGGTTGACGTGCGAGACGACCGAGCAGACGAAGGAACTTCACAGGCTCTGTCATACTGCATATGCCCATGCTCTGAATGATGGTATCGTACCCTCCTGCTGGTCTGGGTATCACGCCTGGTTGTCTCGCATCACCAGGTATCCAATTGACCTCTCCTGTAAAACGTTTCTCTTGCCTCTTCTCCCTCTGCTTCTTCTTCCATTTCTCTTGTGCATGCTGCATCATGACCGGACTCTGATCGTTGAAGGTAAGGCTCGTAATCATGTGCCGAGTGCTTCGGCCATAGCTACTATCTTCCGTGGGATGATATGGGCGAGTGTCGTAGAGGTCCATGTTTCTGCCAGTCCCGCAGCTGACCTCAAGTACATCACCATAAGCCTCTCGAATTAATCTCCGTCTCTTGGCTCGCATGAAAGTCATTATTTCTTGACCATTGACCTCGCGATCAAAGTCTCGTTCTTCACTCTTCCAACGATCTGACACGTCGGCGTAAAGCCCTAGCTTCTCGTCTCGCATGTCGTACATCTGGCGATCTCGTATGTACGATATGTAGGTGTAGGCACAATATGCGCCAATAAATGCGCCGAATGCTGACACAGCCCAGAAGAGTCCCTTGACCCTCTTGGGATCTTTTGCTGGATCGTACGTCTCCTCTTCTTGTTCCGCCCAAGAAGCAAAGGTTGGCAGTGGACGTCTGGCTGGCGCAGCCAATGTAGACGTTGGTATGGCATCGCTCACGGGTCGCTGTGGTGGCGGCTGGGACGTAGTGGAAGCGGTTGGATGTTTTTGGTAAGCCTTCGATGTTGTTCCAAACACTCGATAGCCATGACAAGCTGCAGTTCCTCGTTGGAAGCCGGTGCATGCATTGCGCGTGGGATTGACCACTCTCAATGCCAGCTCCTTCTTCTCAGCAATGGCACGCGCCAGGTGAGGCACACGAGATGCGGAGGTGACCATTGCTAGCTGTAAGCTTGAATCGCCATGATCTCTTTGAGGACGTAGATGCAGCCACGAATCTCGAGAGTTGCCAAAAACATGCTACTCCACTCGGAACCCCCGTCGGCTTCTGCCGGTATTAAAATCCGTTCCGGCCGCTCATGCTAAAGTTCTCACACGATCAAATCTTTAAGCTCGGCTGCCGAAGCACTTTGAAAGTGTAAAATCCAAATAGATGGCGAGGTAAGTCGTTGTTCGTTCAGCTGTTTCTACACACACAGTGAGCATTATTGTTCGTGAAGCTGATAACGACTATGGCAACTACTAATGTGGCTGAAGCTCCGCAGAATATTTTGATCATCGGTGCAGGAGTATTTGGACTATCAACAGCATTGGCACTGCTCGAACGTCCATCCTACTCAAGCTCCCGGATCACTGTTATTGACTCAGCACCTACCCTGCCTAATCCAGTCGGTTCATCGGTAGATTCTTCTAGGATTGTCCGAGCTGATTACAGCCTCAAGCCCTACGCCACACTTGCGACAGAAGCCCAAGAGCTATGGCGTGACACCACTCCAAGCGGCTGGGGTGGCGAAGGTCGCTATCATGAAACTGGTTTCGTACTTACCGGCGATGACGGCCAGGAGGACTACGTCCGGAAGGCTATGCAAAACGTACAGGAGCTAGCAGATGGCGGCGAGACACTGGATCGCGATAAGATCGAGGAATTAAGTGACAGGGAAGCAATCAGTAAAGCTTCAGGACTTATCGGTGTCAGCGGGGATAGGGGATATGCTAACTGGAATAGTGGGTGGGCCGATGCAGAAGCATCTGTGGCCTTCGCTCTGCACAAGCTTAGAACCCATCCTCAGGCTCGATCTCGAGTAACCATTAAAGCCAATTGCAAAGTCACCGAGCTCCTCTTCACAAAGACCTCTAACAGGCAATGTACTGGTGTTCACCTAGAGGATGGTTCTTCAATATCTGCAGACCTCACCATCCTCGCCGCAGGCGCCTGGACGCCTTCGCTTTTCAACCTCGAATACCGCTGTCTAGCAACTGGTCAAGTCATAGCTTATCTCCAACTCACAGCCCAAGAACAAACCTACCTCGAAAACCTACCTGTAATCATAAATTTCGCTCGCGGCACCTTCATCATTCCCCCATCCAGAGGCGAACTCAAAATCGCACGTCACGGCTACGGCTACCGCAACCCCCAACGCCTCAGCCCGCCGTCACCATCCTCAGACGCCTCACCACGATTCTCAGAATCAGCCTCAATCTCCGTCCCCCGAACCGACACCGCCATCCCAATAGAAGCCGAGCGCACTCTCCGCGACGCCCTCGCCGAACTCTTCCCACCAACCATACCACCCCACACAGAAACACCCCCAACATACCCAACCTCTCTCTCCACAATCTCAACCCGCCCCTTCACCAACACCCGCATCTGCTGGTACAACGACACCCCAACAAGCAACTTCATAATCGACTACCCACCTCTCTCTCCCGACGCTGCATCCCAAAACAAATCCCTCCTTATAGCAACAGGCGGTTCAGGCCACGGTTTCAAATTCTTCCCCATCCTAGGCAAATACATCGTCGACGCCGCTGAACGAAATCTAGCGCCCGAATACGCCGAGCTATGGCGCTGGCCACAAGACGACGAATTGCGCGCGAAGTACAGGGTGCGATTGGGGGAACATGATGGGGAACCGATACAGTTTATTGAATGTGAAGATGGCAGCCGAGGCGGTCCAAGGGGGATGGTGTTGAGTGATGAGCTAGCGAAGGGGAAGGCAAGGTCGGGATTGGCGCCGAAATTGTAGAACGAACGTCCAGGGACGGCTGGGGCAGCCGTACAGTATAGTACAGTATGTATGTATGTATGTAAGGTAGAATGAATGATAACAGAAACTTCAGAATAGCTGCACTGCAATCCAGTACTGTGGTTACTAGGATATTGACTTTCCCATTCTAATCCTCCATCCCCATCTCCATCCCCACATATCGACACAAAATAAGTCAGGCCATCCTTGACTGTATCTCGCCAAAGCCCCTGTCCAAACTCGTATTCTTCATGCACTCTACCACCCTCCACGCAAGACATTTCCGATCCTCAATCCTACTCAGTCCAAACCAACGGATATACCCCCCGACAACTACAGTATACACATACGTACACTCAGACCTTTTACCAGAACGAAACACGAAACACGAGCGCAACAAAAACATCACATCACAACGGGAGATTCGTCCCCTCCATGTAGGTTACAAATGTGCATCATCACTGTGGTGTGCTGCTGCAGTGCACCAAATCCATCTCCGAAACCGTTCACATCTGCAGCAAACACTGTACTTGGCATCGTGTACGCCTTGTAGTTTCTACGTATGTGGGTGTTTACTGGTGCAGAATAATTCGATTCGATTCGATTTGAATTGATTGGAAAAGACAAGACAAGACCTGTACAAAATCTGTATATCAATGAATCTGATTTCGATACTCACAGTGATTCGTCGAGGTGACAATGTTGGTGCTTATTACGCGAGGCCTTCACCCCAATTGGAAGGAGATAGCTTGGATGCACACGGCACATACCTAGCGAGTGACATGATCGAAAATTGTCACGCTGCCACGAACGAGATCACGAACGAGAGCGAAGAAAAACGGATAAATCGAAATGGCCGGAGAACATTGTATTAAAGCTATCATGCCATCTTGCTCATACAACCGTGATCATGCATGACCACTGGTCAGAGATGCAAGATTCTGAGTAGTCAGATTGTTTGTCTCCAGCAACCAACAAGAACAATAGCAGCAAGCATACGTCTATGCTTGAATATACTGCCTATCTATTGTCCTCTATCCCCACGTGCAAAGTGAGCAGTTGAGACACCATCAAATAGATGATGACAATCAGCACATAGCCTCCCAAGACAATAGTGTTGAAAACAAGAGTGTATAGTGGTGTGTAGAAAACACGAAGACGGTACTGGTTCTCGACCAGCGTACGCAATACCGTTGATGCGCCAATGTAAGGAAATTGCTCCTCCGTTTGTCTAGGTGTAATGCAACCTAGGAAAAGCCTGGTTTACCACGTACTTTTGGTAGTGACAAGCTTTGTAAACCCCGATAACGCCGTGCTATGCTCATGATATCGTCACATTTTGATTGCGGAAAAAGCAGGTTTGTTTTGCCAGGTGACTAATAGTCCCAAGGCAGATGCATTAGCACTGACCAAGTACTGGTAACAGGCTGTGTTTTGTTGGTACAACGTAATCTCCAACAAGTCAAGCTTATCAAGCTTTAAACCTTGCGGAAGTCTGCGACATGTTAGTATGAGTCATATCATAGCGTTTGGTTGACTGTTGCTTACCATTGAGTGTTGGATAAATTGTTTCAAAGGCTTGATAAATTTCTTCTCGAACCTTTGCACCTGTGAGTACAATTTTGCCGCTGACAAAGATCAACAGCACGATCTTTGGCTTAATCATTCGGTAGATGAGACCAGGAAACAGTTCAGGTTCGTATGAGCTGAAAGGATGATGCTTGGATGCAAGACCTTCCAGTCGGATAGGAAACTTGATGTCACAGGAGCCAACAATGTTCTGGATCTTGAAGTCGGTGAACTTGGCATTGAAGCCGAGCTTCTGAATGATTCGAGCATATTTTCGACTTGCCAACTTCGAATCGTCCTCTGATTTAGCGCCAGTCACAACCATCTTACCAGAGGCAAAGATGAGTGCAGTTGTCTTTGGATCACGGATTCGCATGATGACAGCAGCAAAACGCTTGAACATGTCAGCAAGTGGTGCAACAAGGATGTGGTGACCAACATACCTTTGGATTGTATTCTGCGTTACGAGCATGAAGAGCGATGGTCTTCAAATCAAGTCGGCAGTCAAGGTTGACAGTTGCGACAATATTTCTTCAACATGTTAACGATGATGGAGAACAGACAGAATCGAGAGATACTCACTGCAATGTCGGAACTATACCACTAGCACCACTTGAACCAGCAGCACCAGGAGTCGCAGCAGGAGTTGCGGGAGTCACCCCATTGCCTGACTGAGAGGGATTTGCTCCTTGCTGGTGACCATTGACCTGTCCATCTTTTTCAGAAGGGGGCGTCATCTCTGCGCCAGCTCCGCCAGGATAGGACAGAGACGCAGGCGATGTGAAAGCCTTGGCCTGTTGCGCGGTTGAAGGGTGTGTGGTAAGAGAATCCATATTGTGTGAATGAGGATTCTCAATATGTTGCAGATCGATCAATCTTGAGTACCGAGATGCTGAACAGTTCTGGATGAGGAAGAGAGGTTAGGCGCAGATTCTTAAATACAATCGAAGAGACAGAGTGAAATCGTGACGATATCGCAGCGAAGATGCAGCCAGACACTGTTGACGATAATGTCAACAATAGTGACTGCGATCGAGTCGCGACAGGTCTCAGAGGACGAGTGGAAGAAGTGATTGTATTCTTTCGCGTACCGAATCGTTGGGAGATAAACAAATGAATGTCTCCCCTCTACAACTAAACTGCCTGGACCAATAATCTCTTTCAGCCTTGTAGTATTTGTCTTGCAGGCAAATAGTGCGACGACGATGAAAGGATCGAAGTCGTAAATGAAAAGTGATGACAAGATGATGTCGGGGTGAGAAGAGATGCGTAGGTAAAGATGGGAGTGGTTAGGCAAGAGCCGAGAAATGCCGGTATGATTAGTCTCGTAGAGAGCGGCAGGCGGGCCACGAAGTTGTTTTGTTTAACAAAATCGAGCGCCGACGAGGTATGAGCGACGACAGTAACGTCGCAGATGATACCAGGACAATTATGAGGATGGTGGGGTGGACAGAAGGCGCGGTAAAAACGCGATCGCAGCTGTCAAATGCGGAGGAAAAGGTGCAGCGGTTGCCAAGACCAGATGCGAGAAAGATTTTAGGAAAACAGTGTGGGAGGCCGGCTCTCTTATATACATGTGCAGCCTGCACGGTGGGGGCTTGGTTACAGTCGGTTCGTTACAATGATTGGTCTGATGTCACCAACGCCACCAATGCTTGTCACAGTTAGTGCGTTACGCTAAACCCGAAACAGCATTGGCCCTTTCAAACTCCCCCCTGATTTTTTCTGGTCAATGCAGATAATGAAAAGCCGAATGCAGCAGACCACACAGAATTGTGTTTGGTGCCATGGACAATTCGAAGTAGCAAGCAGCGACGCTCAAAACCCAAGATGCAGCTCACCGTTGAATAATCAGAACAAGATCGCATGGCTGCAGTGAGTCACGTCAGCAAAGGCCAGAAATATGCACAACGTCAAAGTGTCACCACAGCCGGACGTATGTTAGTACCGCCGCCACTCCTTGTTGACAACAAAAATCTTTTGATGCCACTCTGGCCAGATCCTCATTCTGCAAAGAGCGAAGCTTCAGTATTGTCTTTGCTGATGTGGTTTCTGAGTCCTTGTGAGCCTAGAAATGTTGGCTGGAATTTGGCGATGTACATCAAAACAAAAGTTAGGTGAAAGAGGCAAGTGTGTGATAAGAGAAGGGAATAGAGAAAGAGAACTGGAAGACCGGTCAGGCAGAATTTGGGGCAGACTCAACAGGATTTGCATGTGAAAAATGCCCTTCCTTGGCATGACCATTTAGCCGCGATTAAGCCAAAGCACGCTTAGATCCACAAGTGTACCTCGGCCAATCAATGCCTCTCTATCTGAGCAGCGTCTTTTTGGTTTGACGCGTGGCATTTGCCTTGCAACGTGCCACATCTGCCACACATTTTGGAAACTGGCCCTTCCAACACGAGCTTGGTATGCTGTGCATGTCCTTCTGTACGATCTCCTTTGAAGGTTATAATCTGGAGATAATGGGCAGATTTGTGAGCGGATCATTGTCAAGACATAGGCTTCAAGTCCGCCTCCTGAACAAGATATCTTCGGATTGGCTTGAGTGGTGTTTGTCGAGAACTCCGGCTATGCAGTTCGTCGTTGTTGCTAGAGATCTACGGAGTGCTGCGTAGTGGTTTCAATAGGATAATCTGCAGTGGTGCAAGGCTTAGCACACCGCATGCGAACAGAGTTCCCGATCTCTTGGCCTCGAGGCACTGGTTCTGTTTGCGCTGTTTGCCATTTCTGCAGTCTACTGTCTCAATCTCGATTTGATCTACGCAATTGGCTTGTTGCACACCAATGCCAATGTTCATACACGATCTAATCCAGCATTCGTGAGCTCGAGTGCTAGCAAAATGGCGAAAGGGGCCAGGAAGACCCCCAAATCAGCTGGTAAACCATCGGTAGCCTCTACGACAAGCCCGCCTGCTTCTTCAGCTATCGCAGATTCACTCCCCTCTCCATTTGAGCCAGTGTCTACAGTCCTTGCAAGTTTCGTGAAAACACTTCCAAAAGACCATATTTATATTGTGCACCTAGAAAAAACCTCTTTCTCGACTAAACGATCAGCATTCCTTGTCCCTGTCCTCCTCAACCTTATAATCACTGCAGGTTTGTGTTGGCGTATATATTATGCTGTTCCCATCTACCTCGAACAGCTTATCACCATCTTTGGTCATGAAACAAGCTGGACTGTACAGCCTGGTGCAATGGACACCATAGGCCTAGTCACTGTCGTCAGTAGCCGTACTGTATTGCTCATGATTGACTATGGATTATTTGGCTTCCTTGGCAGGTGGCCTTGGGAGTTTATCTTCGGCGACAAATACGGCAGATATACTGGCGCTTTTGGCTGGAAACGGAATGTGGGTTTCCATAGACAAGAGGAGGTGATCGTGCGTCGAGGAAGGAAATGGGATGTACCTATATACCTGGATGAGCAGCACCGCAAAGGACAAGGCAAACCTGGTAAAGCCTGGACGAAAGAGGAAGAGTTGGCAGTATATACGAAGTGCTCCGATGGTCTGAGAAAAGCAACTGTTGCAAAGACTGCACTGTCTCTGCTCGACAAAGATTGGGATCTAGACTACCGAGCCATGCTCGACGCAACAGAGCTTGTTGATGATGGCAAGCTCCGAACACAAGACCTTGATCGAGTCGTTTTGGTTCCATGGGATAGGAAGTGGTATCTGTGGTACCCTGACAGAAGCGAAACCGCTAACGGTGCCGTCAACACTCAGGTTCAAGAGGATTCCGAGCTGGAAACATTCAAACAGCATCTCATTGACATCAAATGCGAAGACATCTTCTATAGGTGGGTTGAGATTGTGCAATATGAAACGTCGTTACCGAGCGGCTTCACCGCGAAAAGGAGAAAGGAAGCTGAGGAGGAACTTAGAGGAATGCTCAAAGCAAGGCACAAAGATGACCAGGCATTTTGGGAAGCTATTGGAGGAATCTCTGGTGTGCCTGGTCTGAGTGGAGGAAGATGAATGTCCTCAGCTGTTTCGAGTTCTCTATTCGATCTCGCTAACCAACACCTCATCTTACGCACAAACTTTCTGAACGATTAGTTTTGAGATTGGTATTACCTCCGCTCGCACGACTGTTGGACGGGCACAACAATCTGTAATGTCGACGACAGCAACTTGGGACAAGGACGTCAATCCAAACAGCCGTGTTAGCCTGAGATCGACCAGGGCGTTGTACAGCGACTCAAACAGGTGATCTGCATCAAACCCCCAGTTCATGTTGTACAACTATTCATCGGAAGCATGGCCTCGCTAACTCCGCAAACACGCTAGTGCAGCTCGTTATGGCTTGTCGAGTCTGGGTGGATGCACCCTGTTGTCAAGGTACAACCAAACTGTTGCACCAGCTGGTTACTCACATGTCGCAACCAATTCATCGTGTTTTCACAAAACGGTTCGGATAGTCTCGTCCCTGTTCATCGGCCTCGCAGCTCGGACTAGTCATGTGCTGCAATATTGCTGCGAGGTAGTTTCACAATGCCTGGTGTTGCGAGTCGGGCTGCGGAATTATACCTAGCATATTCTCAGGTAGTGCTACACGATTCTGGCTTTTGATTATTGACCGGCATGGTTCTGCTTATGAGGTCTTCTACCACCCGAGGTATCTGTTCCTCGTGCCGATCGATGAGTGAGCTGCAGTATTGGTGTAACGTGGACTTATGTCACCCTTGCATTGAAGCTCAGCTATTGATGAGACAGAGCTTTGCTATGCAGAAATCCACACCGCTCCGTACAGCGTTCACGTTTTACAAAATGGCCGGACACTGTGTCTCTGTACTACGCTTTTTGCTGTCATCTCACGTGTTAGAATATCTCCTGTCCACGCCACGACCTACATATAAATCTATGAACCTGCTGGAATCTGCCTCTGATGTACCGCCGCATAATTCTGATCTACAGAAGAGCACCAACGACACGAATTACCTCAGTACGTCTAAGGTGGCAAGAGAGTTCCGAGACCTTATTGACTGTCGTCAATCCTTGTGTACTAATGAGATGGAAATGTCTGCATTACTTGACCATACTCGCGCTCTGAAGTCTTTGCATGCTGTATTGGACCAGACGAAGCGTAACCTTGACATCCCCGACTCTTCTGCTCATAGCCAAGAATCAGAGTCACTATGGTCAACTTTGATCGAAACCTGGGCTGTAGTCAAACAACATATGGAAGAGCCTTCCAAGAATGTGAGAAACAAAACTCCTGAACACTATCGAGGTCGCCATAAGGAACGCATGCTCCCAAGATCACATCCGAAAGCCCCTAGAAGGACATGTCAACCAAACGGTTCAATAACCCCTGGTCTGAGCCGTGCTGTGTCACACTTGCAGACCACGAACCTAAGCACCCCACATGAACCACCTTGTTCGTCGATCAAAGAGCCGATGCGTCGAGGCCGCCGGCTATGTAGGACAGGAAGTGATCTTCCAGCCCATACAACGGTCACAGATACTTGCTTAAACCAGCGCAAACATGCTTACCGCAGAGACAAGCATAACGGACCTATCGTCACGGAATTGCATGGTTGTTTAGAACATCCAGCAGAGCTTCCGGCGTCAATGCCAGAGCCGGAGCACTCTATACGCACCCAGTCGCCTCAAGCACGTGATGACATTAACCTGCACCAGCAGCATCATCTCAGCTCAGCAAATAAACAACGCAAGTACTGTACACCACAGTCATCACACTCACAACGTAGCTGCCTGCCAAAGGGTCTTTACGAGGCTTCCACATTCGATTCAGAGTCTTCGTCGAGCAACACTGTTATACCGGAGTCCCCCCCTCCTTCGTACTCTTCACTACTACCACCCATACTGCATGCTTACCCTCCAGCGCGACAGGAAGAACCATCAATGCCTGTTGATACTCTTCATGCTTTTGATGCTGTCGAACCGCTCAATCATGACTCAGACGTCGAGGGTGTCGACAAGATCTGGACCGATCCAATCACCACGGCCTGCCGGTCTATTATGAAAGATAAATTTCCGACAACAACTGTAACGCTCTTCGACGACTACGAAAGATATCGCCAGCAGATACGCAGCAAGAGAAACTACAGGTGGTTCTTACAGTTCAGGTATTTCAGTTTTGTGCTGGAGGTAGACCTACCTTTCGAGGTCTTCTCTGTATACCTCAAAGTTCGCCCTATCCCCAGCAACTGGCGAGAAGATTCAAGTCCTAGGATTTCTGATTCACTGGCCTACCTCTTCGAAGATAGTATTGTATTCGCGAGGAGTCCCTTCACAAATGACTTGCCAGACCCACGTAAACCATCAAAGAGCTCGAGAACCCCGCTTGTGCTTGATAGTGGCTTGCAAGTACTCGACGACTTATGCATTCGCTTCAACCATATCAAGGCGGTAGTGATACTCGACAAAAAGACCATCGTGATCGAGTGCCCCCGGCTCTCAGGGAAACGAGATAATAACGCAGTCCTTCCCAAGAACAAGCAAGATACAAACACCTATACTCAGCCTCCTCATAATAACAGACAATTCCTCATGGAGTTCACCTCGAAATGCCAACGAAACATCGTGTTTGACGCTATCTCACTGTGGTTTGGTGGTAGTCTCACACGGGCGAACCGTCCACACACTACTTCCAGACCATATACTCGTTCTGTCGACCCGCCTCACCTCAGTGAACACGCACGCCAGCCACGAAGCCGAAGCAATACAAGCAGTCAATGTCACCGAAACCATCCTCAGCACCAACATGATCACATTCGCAACCACAGTCACGTCACCACTGCTACTGCTCATTGTCGCTCGAAACACAAGCGCCATGCTAGCCACAACGACCTTCCTTTCGAAAACATCATCTACGAAGCACAAAATGGCTACATGATGACACCTCGTGAGTGGCGAAATAAGCATAAACGTTTACTGCATGACGATAGACATTACTACTACCCCGAGGACTACTAAAGGCTATGCCTCATCCATCATCTACCTCTCCTATCCAGGCATAGAGAAGGATTCTACAGCAACACAAGGTCAGCACGAGAGAAAGCTGCATCGAAGGACAAAACGAGCGGAACAACTACTATCTCCAACAGCACTTTATGACTTACAAAAAAAACACCGTGCAAAGCAATTTTGACTTGAATACTTATTCTCACCTATCGTTAGACTACTCCTCACAGACGACTAACAAAAAGAACACGACAATGAAAGTAACGATTTCTTACACAAGTATCTATCCTTATGTCCAGTAATTGCATTGAATTTTATAACTTTTAACTTCGAATTCGAAGCACGCCCAGTAGAACTCATCCAGTCTACACATTCACAACCACAACCACCCCCACCTTCCGATTTCTCATTTCAACACTATATGTATCCCACATCCCGCATCCCCAACACCACCCTTTTGTAAGGAAGAGAAGAGAAAGAAACCAAGCTCTCACATACATACAACATACGTATCCACGTGCTCTCCCACCCCCTTGTCCTCCCCCTCGTCCTCGTGCGCGTACTCAACACATACCAGTCCCTCACCACCTTCCTTCCACTTCCACTTTCACTCCCACCTTCCGCCCTCCGCCTTCCGCCTGCAAGTCAAGGTCATCACCGAGACCAAAAGCAACATCTATATCCAGTACCATCCATACCATCCAAAGGTAGTCGAAACCAGACCAGCACGGGACCTACAGTATCCTCTCGCTCATCTGGGATACAGCACGTTCGATTTGTACATGGGGTACCTGTAGTTTGAGTACTCTAATGTATCGAAATGCTCCTGCGATCGTTGGCGTCGAAGACAACAAGACTGTACTTGCAATTTTAGCGTGGTTGACATCCCTACTGTAATACTTCTTGGCACTGTATAGCACAATCATCAGTCATATAATGTGGTATTGATCTCTCTTCTCTTCTCTTCTACATATGTAATCTACGTACATACCAAGCACAGGACTGGTGGAATATCGTGAAATCCGTTGTTACCCCTTCTCGTTGTCAATCTGATATATGTACTTCCTTCCGTAGAGCAGAGTGCCTCTTCACGAGGACTGGTATTGAGGCGTCCAAGGGGAGGACTATTCATCCGTGTTGAGATCACTCGCTCTAGTGAAGGGGAGTTAGTGTTGTTTGTGAAGCAGGATACAGAGGTCCCGTAGGGATGTAATGAGCAATGGAGTGGGATGATGTACTTTGATGCGCCACGTAGCTGTACACTGTTGGTACTCGAAACCACCTATCTACCCACTTCCGCTTTCACCTCCACTTTCAGCATCGCAAGCTCGATCATCATCATCACTCACCTATCACTGATACGCCTCCGCACTTCATGCTCACGGAACAAACCCCAATTCTATCATCCCTCTCATGCGGCCTTATCTTGAAGAATCGACGGACACCATACGCATACCGATCGGTCATATGTTTGGCCTCCCATTCCCCGAATTTAACATCCAAGGCTCTCTCGCCAAACCGCTGGTTGCCGTACAAGCGACGCCAAATATCGACAGCGTATCTCTTCATTAGTAATTCTGGGTGGATTGGTTTGTCGGGGTTGGCTATGCGAGCTTTCTCTAATGTTTCGAAGGCATCGTCGCCTGCATGATTTGGTAATTCAAATCCTTCGACAAGGGTAATGTAGTCCCAACGGTCCTGGTAATTGCTGAAGTGCGTAACTAGATTTCTAGAATCTACATATAGTTGAAGTCGGCTCAGTCGAGACCCGAACAATGCTAGCTCATCGAGTGTTGAGAGTGTGCTTGTGTCTTGCTGAAGGATGAACCCCGGTATTGCCCATCCGGTGCGAGGACGATCACTAACACTCTCTTGCTCGTTGTCCTCCTTCGCTGTAACAGAACAGCGGTTGATGTCGAGTGTCAAATCCCTTAGCTTCGGACAAGCACTTCTAAAATGTGACACAAAATCAAGAGGCAAGATGTCTCGCATAGCACCATACTCGGACTCTCTCTGATGAATCTGTAGAGCCTGAATGGTGGTACTATGGTGGTTGATCATCTGCCAGACATCAACATGCGGCAGAGCATTCCAGATACTGATCGATAGTAATGGTGGACAGGTAAGCAGATACTGGTTAGCAGCAGCGAGGAGAGCATTGCGATCGTTGTCCGATTCTTCATTCACGATTTCTCGGAAATTCAAAGATACATGCTTGATGCCAGGCAGCATAGTAGCAGCATTCTGAAAGAAGTCGAGTTGTGGCGAACCTCTGACGAATTTGAGCGTCTCCAAGTTTGCAATGTTGAGGAAACGATCCCAATCATCCAGAGTGTTCTTCGACAATGTGAAGTGCCTGCCATCGAGGGTCAATGTCTTCAGCGATTCACAGCGTTGGCGTACAGTCGACACAGCGGCACCGTCAGCCGTGGAAGTAATTAAACCGAATCGGCGATCATAACAATGCGATTGATTGATACTTGCATATTGAAGGTTCTGACTCCTGGCGATAATGTGCTTGAACACATCCAAGCAATAATCAATGCCATCAACATCGATGAAACCGGCCATGTGTCTAGTTTCGGCTCGGAAGTGGGTTAACCTCTTGAATTCCGCGAGAGCAGTTTCATCAGCCGTCAAGTGGTTGACATTGGGGTTCTTTCGCCGATAGTTGAATATCTTCAGCACTGCGTTTGGGTGCTTCTTAGTCAATATATCAAGAACGGCTTTGGGAAGAGGACCTATGTTCCACGTAAGGCTTTTGAGGTTGTTGACTCGTCTGACCAAGTCGCACACCGGGTTGAGGTTTTGCATCCAGGTATTGTAAGGTTGTAGGTCGCTTCTTCGCATTTTACGCCCTTCGTTAATGGTCAGATGACGGAGATTTGTGAGCACCATCGCATCATGGGTCCAAGCATATTGGGGGTGATCCAAGCCTTCGTCGTAGAAGATGGGAGTAAGTAGCAAGGTCCGCTGTCGATTCCGTATAGCCTGCACGCTCGAACGGAAGTATCTATTGACCAAAACAACAGAGCGTATGGTACGTGGTGAAGAGTCTCTGACCTTGCGAGTAATGTCAGTCATGTCTACAGGTCAGGTTTCCCAACATACATATTCGAGAATGATATGTATCAACTCCGGCTGTAATTCATCAAGTCTGATTGCCATGGTATTGTTTGACAGTCTTGCAGTGAGTATAGATTTCAGAGCAGATGAGAGTTGATGATACCAAGTCAATGTATAGTAGGTAGGAGGAAGGAACGAAGGTCAAGCCTGAGTGTCAGGCACAGCCAGGCAACAGGACCAGGACCGAGCATGACGTCACCCTGTCATCTTCAGCATCAGGCTTGGAATGTCCAGAAGGGTACCGAGTATTCTGTATTGTTCCTCATCAGGATCTTAACTGAATGTTGTTTCAAACCTTCTCTTGTCCTGCAATCGTACCTGCCTGTTCTTGCGACTTTGTAAAGTCTGAAACTCCTTTGACAGTGTCCTTTGCGTGCTTCAGCCTTATATGCCAACCACCATGCCATCCTACCCATCCTTTCTCGTGTGGTCCTCGTAAGACACATATACATAAGCCAATTGCAATGAAGCCAATGTTTACCGATTCGCTCTCAATCCAGCCTCCATGAGCATACAAGGCATTTCCGACAGCGGTCCCGGTCACTGCAGAGAGTTAGCAGTGTCTTCGCAGATGGAGGAATTAGTTACATTGGCCAGCAAACACGCCCAGCATGAAATCCGTGTTGACTCTGTTCTTCTTCTTGGGTTCAATCTGGTAGATCGCCGTGCGATTTGCGATCTGGCTCGTCTGAAGACCGATGTCCAACAGTGCAGCTTGGATGATGGGACCGGCAACACTGTGACGTCCTAGGGTGCAGCCGATAATCGTGCCGACGAGGACGAAGAGCAAGCCGACAATGACTGAGAAGAGAGATTCGTATTTGTCCATAACTAGTCTTGCGTATATCGGACCCCAGCTCATCGAGCCTATTGCAATCAACGCGAACAAACCAATGACCAGTGAGTTGTAGTGGTATGGAGGTCCTGCCAGCAGGAAAGTAAGTGTCGTCCAAAAACTGGTAAATGTAGCACTTGTACAAAAACCTATCAAGCATGACTGGGCAAGTGTTGGGTATTTGAAGACCAATCTTATGATATCCCACAAGTAAGATGGGTACACCTTGAAGACCTCAATCCAGCTCTCGGTTGGGTTGGTACTGGGGAAGTCCGGCATGGCAAAGTAGAGAAGTATCAAGATCAAATACTGTAAAGCGAATGCGATCCAGTAAATGTACCGCCAGCCAATGAAGTTGGCAACGACACCACTGAGCAGTCGCGCAATCAACATTCCAAGCAACAATCCACTAACAACAATACTCAGAGCGGTCGCCCTACGCTCCTTTGGTGCCAGATCACCCACGAGCGGTAACATCAACTGAGGTGTGACAGTAGTGACGCTTGTGATGAATGTGATGGCGCAAAATACATGATAGTTGCCCGTGATGCAAAGTCCAATCCACATAGTAGCAGTGAACCACACAAGCCAAAGTACATATGGCCGGCGTTTGAGAAGATCGCCGAGTGGATTGAGAAGGAAGAGTCCCACAGCATAACCTGCTTGGGCGAGAGTCGGGATGAAAGAGGCCTGTTGATCTGTGACCTTGAAATCGTGGGCTAGGAGATTAAGAATTGGGTGGGTGTAATAGAGATTTGCTACCGTAAAACAGGTTGCGAAAGCTGAGCAGAGGGGTCTGTTAGCATCGTCTCCGAAGTGGGAGCCCAAATACCCAGCACCAGAGAGGTTTGTAATCGTAAGACCTACCAAAAAGAAGATTTAATGCCATAGAAAACTCAGTCGGTTTGTTAGGATCATAACGACATCTTGGTGGTATGTACGAAAGTGTGTTATACACCCTGCCCAACAGCGTTGACTTCTCGTTCTGCTCTGATCTACTGATCTGTGAGGCATCGACACCCTGAGTTCTGCGACGCGTAGGTTCTTCTGCTGTTGCTTCGATCACTTTCTCATTCCCATGATCGATCGTTGGTGATTGGAAATCATAGTCGTCGCCCGGTGCAACAGACTTCTGCTCCTTCATCCTCAAACAGCTGTTTTGTGCACTGCTCGATTTGTCGCAGCAGACATAAGGATACAAGTGTTAAAGAGTCCATGATGTAGGAATAACTATTTCCCACGGTGAGCACAATCGTGGCGTCGGTCTGATCGGTGGAAGAACCGAACAGCATCCGGCAAGATCTGCTGGAGATCATGCAAGACGCTACCTCCAAATTAGCTCATCGATGGTGTAATAAAGATAGGAGAATTTAGTGCAAAGAAGGTCGAGTCGGTAAATAATAGGTAGGTCATCGACTACTGTACCTCCGAGGTCGCTAGCTGTGCAGTGATCCCCGAGTAATTCCGATTAGCCTTAGGGTAGGCCCGACGAGTCTGTACAATTGATCCAATCCAAAATCGGCAACATTGAGCCGTGGATTCACTCTCAAAGCGCCGAAAAATTGGAGACAATGCCACGATTCAATATAACCTTTAGATAGGGAGGTATGTACTGTAGACGAATCCCTCAGGCGCATCCTAAATCTTACTATCGCAGTCGAAGAATAATACGACTATTATATCGTAACTCTGCTCGGTTTTTGAACTCGAAACGGTATCATCATTGAGTGTAGAAACGTCAGTGGTATACAACAGAGTTGAATGCTCGCTCGCTCGCTCGCTTGCTTGCCAGGCCAGACCAGCAGAAGAAATCAAAATCCGAATGATCAAAAACCGCCTCTCCTCTCCCTTAGTGAATCAACAACTTCAAGGAATGCCTCAGCATCATCTTTCATCTCGAACCTCAATATGAAAGCACTACTAGGCGCTAATTGTGGCTTGTAGCGAGCCGAGAAGATATGCAGCCTTAAATCAGTAACTGCAATTGTCCTCTTGTCGACCTGCCGGCACCACTCAGGCGAAGTGATAGCATGAGTAACGAAGGCTGTCCATACCGGCGTCCGGTCCAAGTCGCCTTTCAGCACAGATGCTTGCAGACGAACAGAGCCTGTAATTTTGTCGTGATAAATGCGCAAAGCATGATTGAAACCGCTATCAACGATCAAGCCGGCGAATTCGCTGACCTCGTCCCGTAGCTCATCATCGTGGACGGGCGTCAGGGAACTTGAGTCTTGCGATCGCATGGCGATGAATGTGCCGGCAAACAGGATCATTCTTTCGAATATTGTGAATTTCATGGATACCCAAGGTATTGGCTTGCCGCTCGGTTTGCGCCTGCAGATCCGCAAGACTGAACCATCACGACGAATATGTAGATCCTCGAGTGGTAGACATCCGTAGTCGGGATTGCCCTTGTAGTCCCTGTACATTGCTACTATCTTCGCCCTGTAGTCTTCGTCACGGCAGCACAGTGTGATTCGACTGCCTTCGGGATACACCAGGGTGAGTACTGCGTCATATGCTGAGTTCGGAAAAGTGTGCTCTTTTGTCCCTCGTTGCTCGTGGTACCTCGTTTCTTCGTTACTCCATGGCAGTGGTGTTGATGAAACATTTTTGAACACGGATTTCGCCCAGTGAGTGGAGCTAGTCTCCAGGCTTGGAGCACTTGATACTTGACTGATGGAGGACAATGTTGCAGTTGGAGAGAGTGGTGGTGATGGAACCCATGGCTTGGCTCGAAATTTTGTCTGGTCAGATGTCGAACTGGCTGAGGAATAAGTTGGAGACATTGGCCTTTCCCGCTCATATAACTTCTTCAACTGTGGTAGCTGGTTGCCACGCTTGCTTGTGCTTGGCTGTATGGATAGATGTGGTTTCGCCGGGACTGGAGGAGGCCTTTGCAACTGTCTGGCACGTATGCCTTGGATGTTGTCCCTCATCTTCTCTACTGTGGGAGTAGTGATATGACTGAAGGTATTTGTCAGTAACCAGTTGGAACAACAATTCTCAAGACACACCTATCCATCGCCTTAGTCAGGGAGCTCAAGAACCGTCTGTATCCTTCCAGCGTCTTATGCAGAGCTTCGCCGTTTGCTTCTCTAATTGCCTGGTCGGAGATGTCTTTCCATGTGGTCCGGTAATCTTCAACGGTAAGTCCTTTCCCTAGCCGACCCAGCGCTTGCCACACGTCGCCCAACGTGAAGGTGATGTCCTCATGAACGTATTGCAAGTCGTCATGGACCAGATCGAGCCCGGGACCAGAATCCAGTTGAATAAGTTTGTCGATCTCTCTCAAAGCGCAACTCAAGGAAGACAGTTCGGAAATCGACTTGTTGATATTCTGAACATCCTCCACGCAAGGGCCAGCAAAGACAACAAACGCGTTTCGTATCTTTTCAGCCCTTTCAGCCTCCTCAATGAGAGTCATGTTGTACCCGATATTTGGGATAGCGCATGGTCAGACACAACTGCGTACAAAAGCAGTCACAACAGCAACAAGGCGCAATTACCAAGGACTTTAGCGATATGAACCATGGGAATCTGCAGCCAGTTCCTCACTACGACATTTGAGGCTTAAGGTTGAGATTCATGAACCATTGATCGTTGTCCGGGTTCAGTTCGCAAGTCACAGCGAGCGGGGAGGCCCATCGTACCACACTGACATGAAATTTCGAGTGCAGCATTGACGTGTCAATCAGCGGTGGAATGAATTGATGGATATACCCGCGGTTGCAGTTGTAGCTCGTCAACTAAGTGGTCGCGCACAGGATGTGTTTGCGGTGCATGCAGATTATCGCTCAAGGTCGTAACCTTGATAAGTGGACTGCTGCGGTGGTCAGTGGTGTGATGCCGTAAAACGTCCCATTACTCGAAGGATGTCCTTCTGGATAACGGCTTTCAATAACATCATCAGCTATCGAGCAGGTCATGAATTGGTTTCCGCATCTATGCTCGCGATGATCTGTAGCAACTTCCACTGGCATCCGATACGTATCTGATCTCGTCGTCGAGTCAAGATTGAGTAGACAGAAACCGTGGTGAAGATCGCTGGTGAAACCAAAACGTCAAGCACAAGTCTTGGAATTACCTGGTACAGTATTGCCTCCTATTCCCGAAGAGTTCGGGTAATCCTTGCACCTGAACGGTCGCCAGCAACAACGCTTATTGATGGAGCATGCATCGGCGCCTCAGGCCAGCAGTTTTGGTGATTCTTGTGCAGTAGCTAGCCCATAAGGTGGGGACTAGGTAGGGGTGACGATGCAGCGTCAGAGCCAAAACATCAAGACCGGTTGGCGGGATAGAAGTTGTTGCAAACCAGAAATCCAGGAAATGTATGAAAGTAATTGGGAGATGTGATGCAGTATAAATATAGGCAGCGTCGCAGACAACTAAGGAGAGTTAGACTTATCCTGCCTAACATGATGAGTCAAATGCTCAATTACAGTAGATCGTCGCAGGTAGTTTGTCTGAAACGGTGTCCAACCAGAAAAGAGAGCTGACCAGCAATTAGAGCGGAAGATAGCGACAGTCAAGTCATTGGCATTGTCATATTGTTACATCGAGCTCAAGCCATACTATGGATCGTCATTTATTCGTGACTTTGACCTTCTTGGTCACGGTTTAATATGCAGGCATATCCGTGAACACGCATTAATCAGCTCGTGCTGTGTCATGCATTGACAAAAGCATGCCTCAATATCTAACTCCGTGCTATAAAGCAGTTGCTTCATCGTTCCGAAGTGCCATAGTCATAGCTCGAAACAGCAGCGCCTGGTGAGTTGAAAGTCGCACATTTATTCTGAGCCCTCCTCGTCGTCGTCGCCAGCCTATCTCATATTAGTCTGGGAGTTAACATGGAAAGCTCATCAGCACTTACATTGTACTTGGCCTTTTCTTCCTCATATCGCTTCTTGTCTTGAGCGGCCTTGGCTTCAAATGGTTGTCGCTGCTTCTCGCTCAACGCCTTCCATCGGTCACCGAGAACCTTGCCGACTTGACCTGTTTAACAAGTTAGAGAGTTCCTGAATTTGGCTTGTGTCTAAACATACCGAAGCTGATGCCTGGGTTTTCTTCTCGGACTGAATCACGCATCTCATTGGCGAAGAACATGTAGGCTGAAAGACCTCGCTTGGGAGCATTGGGATCTACGTGGGAGTCAACTTCGAATTCTTCTGGGCAAACATGGAGTGCATACCCTTCTTCTTCTTTCCGTCACCTCGGGTCTTGGTGGTAGTCTTAGACTTGCTCGCGGTCTTAGGCATTTCGATGTCGGAGACGGTTGCGGATTTAGTCGATCTCTTAGAAGCACGAGGCTTGCTGTCAGCTTTGGCCTTGGAAGCTTTTGGTGGCATGATGTCTGATTGAAACAATTGAATGGTAAATTAGAGTGTTTGAGGACGAGCGCGCAGGCTATCTTGTGGATAAAGGATTGAGTAGGTCGCTCTATTCAAACAAAACAGATCAATGGAAGGGAGGGAGAAGAGTGCGCAACTGTGAGGGAAGGGCATCGCACGCGATCGCGACAAGGCAGTGACGTTTTGTTGCTGTTGTGATTGATCGTCCTGTGGTCGCGAGACGCGTCGCGAGCTTAGTTACACCTGTGGCCACCTTCAAGTGACGAGTGAAGACCAGCAGGGTCGTTTAATCGACGCGTTGATGTTGATGTGAGCATGTCGCATTGGGGTACGTGTTGTCAGTGCACGATGCAGACAGACCAAGGCGACAACAAGGTCGCATTGGCAGTTCAGAGCCCTCCAAAGAGAACCAGAGCATCAATTTGAACAGGAATTTCAAGCAACGATCAAAATGTCGAAGGTGCTGGGAATAATCACGATGCGAAGAGGAAGAGTAGAAGAGGTGGAGTACTCACCAAAGAAAAAGTGGTAGCAGGCGAGTGCTTGGTGTGTGCTGGCAGTACTGCGATTACTGTGGTGGTGATTTTGTATGAGAGGCAGAGTAGAGTGAGAGCTGCGCAGTACTATGCGGGCACGCCTGCCTTCCCTTTCAATTGCCCTCACGCCAAGGAAATGGCAGGAGCATCAGTGCATCAACAACAGCCGTGCCAAAGACTGACCCACTACGTGCTCAATGCCCAATCACTACATCATGTTCTCCCTGATCATTCTGCTTCCTACGCCAGTGCAATCATCCACGCTGCCTCAACCTCTTCTCTCTACTTGATTTATGCCATTTTGACTTTAGTCCACCTGGGACACTCAAAATCCGCAACAACAGGGAAAATACGCCGCAGAACTCAGGGTGTCGATGCCTCACAGATCAGTAGATCAGAGCAGAACGAGAAGTCAACGCTGTTGGGCAGGGTGTATAACACACTTTCGTACATACCACCAAGATGTCGTTATGATCCTAACA
>Ga0181469_100073_pt1 | contig 27366 bp, 31 predicted proteins | sample InSIn2SAF170_2_FD_119081 | JGI IMG/M metagenome (GOLD analysis project Ga0181469, IMG submission 119081) | Clean room microbial communities from NASA Spacecraft Assembly Facility at Jet Propulsion Laboratory, Pasadena, California, USA -... ... | reverse complement strand
CCAGCTCTGGATGAAGCTATAAAAAACTTTGCCCGCGATGCTGCGAAGGGTGGCTGCAACTCTGCACCCGTGCTCAAAGTATACCAAACCATACGCTCGCTACTGTCAGACTTACGCGAGCAACTACGCAAGCAACCGGGACGCTTTATTGACTTCGATTCCATGAAATCTCCTCGCCTGGATTCCCTCAAGGTCTCGACCACATTTACATGGCTGGAGTGTCTGCTAAATGGAACAGCGACAATTGAAGACTACATTCAAGCAGCACGACCGGGTCTACTCAAGGCTGAACAGGAAGTCCATATGGAAATTCTACAGCAACTAGAGGAACGCAAGGCGAAACCGTTCACACGCCCGTCTGGAAGACTCACAAGCGTACGTCCAGTAGCGATGGTGACTCAAAACCATACAACGCCTGGTGTTATTATGCCCAATGGGCTTTCCACGGGGAAGTAGCCAGTAGCAGTATAAGGAAAAGACTGAGTGAAACGGGGATTATGTTATATACGCCAAGGACAGGATAAGACGAGTAGCTGCAGCTGCCGTTGAGAGAATGGAGGATGCCGACCTGTACCGTATTCAGTGAGCCTCCACCTCGTATGGCGCACAGAAACGCAGCACATGTTATGACGGTCTCGCGTGTACTATATTTGCCACTACCTGTTTACGGCTGCGTCTCCTTAAACACAATTTGACTTCCGTGCAGACTGAGGACCCAACTTTAGCCGGTCGCAATGATCTTCATCGAATAATTATACCGGCAGTAAGACCATTCTGTTACCCTAAGACAGGTCAGTTGGAGAGATGAGTTAATAAGCCATTTTCCAGCCAGCGAAGACCGTATCGATCACGTAAATACAAGCAACCATGGCTCGAGCTGCACTAGAGGACAGGAAGCCTAAGATAGAAGACGATGCACCTGAATACATCGACATATCCTCCTCATCTTCTGATTCTGGATTGCCCGCCAACAGAAATGCAGCTTTGTTTCAACCTGACTCTGACTCGGATTCAGATTCAAGCTGCGACTCTGCTATTGAAGTCACTAGCAGACGTTATATTCAGGATGAAGCAGCGGACAGCGATAGCGATGCTGAAAATGTGAACGACGAGAGTGCCGATGTGAGCATTAGTGACGATGACAGTGAAGATGAGATGCAGCTCGAGCAGGCGACCCAAAGAATTGCGCCAAGGATGTCACCTTCAGTCGCGCCGCCAGGACGCGATCCAGTCCTGCTAGCGCTTCTAAACGATAGAAGACCTGAACAGCCCGACCAATCTCCTTTGAATTCCCTTCCTCGCGAGCTGAAGTACATCTTCCTGTCCTACTTGGACCGAGATCTTTACTCCGTTTATGCACTCTCTATGGTCTCAAGAAGCTGGTACAAAACATTGAATCAAGACTCTAGTACCGATGTTGACTGGCAAAGACGATGCAGCATGATGGGCGTACAAAGACGCTCACCCCACTGCAAGACTTGGAGAGAAACTTTTGTCAGACAACTGCAGAAGAGATGCTTGTCTTGCTTTAAGATCTGCAATACTGCTTTTGGTTACTTGTTACCTGGACAACCAGACTGGATTTCAGTCTGTCCACCTTGTCAGGTAGAACCCGGTCCTTGGCAAACTATACCTGAAGACGAATGCCATAGACGAAACCCGAAGCAGAATCTCGATAATCTTCCTTACAGGGTGGTCAAGAATACAACGCCCGCTACAGGTCTGAGCAAGCAATTGCTCAAAAGACGCAAGGCATATCTGAAATATTACCTAGCGTCGTCAATAGAAGGGAACCCGTATGATGCTGTTCCCAAACTGGAATTGCATGCAAAGAAAGCGCTTGACAAACTACGGAAGGATTTGGCAAGCATAGGTTTGAGTGAACATATCAAGCAAGAGGACCTCAACACGCTATATGAGTATGTTGCGCAGGCTAAACATGACAAGACCCTTCTATCAGTGCGCTTGATTAACATGATCACCGCGATCTATCGCTGGGAAATGCGAACCAAATCTATCCAGGAGCTCGTCCATGAAGCTCTAGACTACCTCCGCCGGCTGCAAGACTTCGAAAGGAATGAGCATGCTAGACTCCGAGAAGAACAACCTCATCTGTTCACGAGCCGAAATCCTGCATTTCTCCAAGGCATGGGATTAGATAAGCATCGCGTCTCGTTACTGGACAGCATCCTTACAGGGAAGGAACCCAAGTTCAGCTATCGGCAACTCTTGGAGGAATTGTATGCAAAGGAGCAGGCAAAAAAAACAGCGAGCGCAAGCCCATCGAAAAGGGCAGCTAGAGAACCAAAGGAACAGAGAAATAAACAAGCATGGCAAAGTGCTATCTAAGACCAAGAGGAAGCTGACTGGCGAAGCTAAAGCACTTCAAAAAGAGGAGAAGAGACTCGCTCGTCGAGGCGCCGCTCTGGACACGCCATCAACAGCTTCAGTACGGGCGTCACGAACTTCGCAGAAAAGGAAAGCAGAGGAGGATGAATCTACTTCAGCGCCGAACGGTAGCACAGACGCAGGGAAACGACCAAAGAACAATACACCGGCGCTTTTGCAGTGTCGAGTTGGCTGCAATAACTCTGCTTCGGGTAAATGCGCCTTCAAGCGCTGCGGGAAATGTTGTTCCGGTCCTTGTGCAAAGCATAAGCTCAAGAGCAAGATTTCTAATGCCAAGGCTGAGCCTGTAGACTAGAAGAAGCGGCTGCAGGTCTCCGCGAATGCTCGTATACAGTACCTCGCCAGGCAATAGAAGTCACGTGCATGCAGTCAGGCGCGTAGCTGCGCAGGGCTATCGAAGTAGATTCCTTAATGATGGCTTTGACATATAGCCTAAACCTTTATTGTCATCACTAGACAAAGCTCATCTTGCGACGAGTCAAGCGACTTTCAGGGCGCCAATCTGTCAAAAATGTCACTCGCACCGCTGTTGCCACGCCACAGCTACACTCATCTTCCGCTTGACTCGAAATTTCGCAACTACTGCACAGCTTATTGCCTTTCCTGAGCGCGCAGAGCAGCACTTTCTTGTGACTAAATAAGCATATCTCAGGTAATCTATGAAACATGCGACCCAGCTCCTGCTCTGTTTGACCGACAAGCTTTAGCAATTCGTGGTCGACCTCGATCATCCTTTTGAGCTGGAATAGCTTCAAGCGACATGAGATGGGCAGCATTGGGCACATAGACATTCATTAGCGTACGGCTACTGACTTGAACTATGCAGTTACCCCAGGTATGCAATTGAGAGGTTTTTACGTTACTAGCAAAGAGGATTAAAACAAGCCTGCAGATTCTAGCATCTACATACGACATTTCCTTCATGTTCATCACCTGTTTCAATTTTTGTGCCATTTTCCTTCATCATTCTGCTTATCATGGAGCATCATCCGCCTCTATCTTACAGCTTCTTGAGGATCTCTTCTGTGAATTGTTGAGTTGAAGCTTTTCCACCTAGATCACCAGTGATCATTTTTCCTTCAGCGATAGTCTGCGGCAAAGGCACGTATCAAGACAGTCAGCGATTGATACACATATGCCAAATGCAGATTATCAAATTCCGCCAGGCTCACCGACAAAGCAGCCTTCTCGATCTTCTCGGCGTGTTGGAATAAACCCATATGACGGAGCATCATAATAGAGGAGAGTAACAAAGCTGTAGGATTCGCTTTACCCTGACCTGCGATATCAGGAGCTGAACCATGTACAGCTTCGAATATACTAGCAGAAGCGCCGATATTTCCCGAGGGTGTCAAGCCCAATCCACCGATTAAACCAGCACATAGATCAGATAAGATATCACCATAGAGATTGGGCATGACCATGACTCTATCGGAATAAGGGGCCGGGTTCTGTACGATGCGTAGGCAGACTCTATCTAGTAAATCTTCATCGTATTTGATTGAAGGGAAATCTTTGGCTACTGCCCTGCATGCTGTTAGGAACATTCCATCTGACATTTTCATAATAGGAGCTTTGTGTACCGCTGTGACGTGGGGACGATTGTTCAATTCGGCATATTGGAAAGCGTATCGCGCTACTCGCTCGGATGCCTCGTATGTGATGAGTTTGATGGATTGAACTACACCAGGTTGAATCTCATGTTCGATTCCAGAGTATTCACCCTCTGTATTCTCACGAATGAGAACTGAATTGACGTTTTCGTACGCTGTCTTGTAGCCTTCAATAGATTTGCACGGTCTGACATTTGCGAATAGACCGAATGTTCGTCGTAGTGTTAGATTTAGAGAGACATGTCCTTTGCCGATGGGCGTTGCTAAGGGTCCTTTAAGAGCGATGTTGTTCTTCTTGATGCTCTTGATGGAGGCAGTGGGGATGCTCGATTTACCATCTACAAAGACGGGTTGTACTTCTATCTCTTCCCACTCGATGGGAACTTTGGCGTGTGAGAAGATACTCTTGACGGATTCACTGATCTCAGGCCCGATCCCATCTCCTGGAATGAGGGAGACGAGGTAGTTGCCCTGAAAACAGACATAGCAGTGTTGTAATAGTAGGTGTTCAAATGTTGTTCAGTGAGTATGCAGGGAGAGACGGAGTGAAGAGGAAGAGCAGCCCGATCAGCCTCTGTCTCTTCAGGTTTATCGGTGGAGCTTGACAGTATCAATTGAAGACCACACCAGACCTAACGGCCTGGGGTATGATCTCACCTTCGAGTTCTTCACACCAGTAAAAGTCTCCTTAGGAGATGAAGCTGACTTCTTAGGTTCAGCTTCAGTAGCGTATGTTCTGCTGCACCTTGCAGAAGCGAGTACGGGCTGCAGTCGAGGACGGGAGGGACAGACAGACACATCAGATAAGTGTTTATTGTAGATTGGAATAGATAAGACCCACCGATGCCCTGGTGAGAAGAGTACGCCTTGCTGATACGCTGAGCATGTTTGCTTGTTGTCTATGTATGTAGATAGATGGTGAAGAAGAGAAAGCGTGAAAGCTCGAGTACTCGAGGGTCCGGGTCAAAAGTTGAAGTCAAAGTTGAAATCCAAAGTTGAAGGCGCGGTGAAGGGTGGGTCCGCTCGAAGTGAAGCTTCGGAGATGACGTGAGGATGAAGGATATTAGAGAATAATCAGAAGCAGAAGGAAGACTGAATTGTAGTGCTATAACATTGTTGTAAATAATGTAGTAGCTTCATTACTGTACAAACAAACATAACTACCACTGAATAGTAATCTTCCATTTGAAATCATCAGACCCGCCCTGCAGTCACCATAACTTTCATTAGTGCCCGTCTGCGTCTGCGCTGTCCCGCTCCGTGGAAGAGATTCAAGGGACATTTAACTTACAGGACATTCTTCTATTCGCCTCTTTACTACAGATTAACACCTTCAGACAAATCATTAGTCACGCCAAACATGCTCGTCCAAGCTGCAGGTAAAGCTCTCCCTAGAGTTATCGCACAACCTGCCGTGAGTCGTGCTGCTGCTCTATCTTGCACGCTGATCTGATTTCTCGGGAGACGTTTGATGTCTTCGGAGAGGTTGGAGGGGTGATTGCGATTGAACGACACATGCTGATTGTATTTGATATCTATCCATACAATCAATCAATGTTATGTTACATCCTCAACTCAATTCACTCACTCACTCACTCACTCGCTACACTCGCTTCGCTCGCTCGCTTGTTCGCTTGTTCGTCTCGCAGCTCTCACGCACAGCAACAACTCTCGGACTCTCAAGTCCCCGTGCAAGTGCATCACCAAGGGTACACACTCGTTATGGAGGTGTATACAGTGTCACTTTAATCCCAGGTGATGGTGTAGGAAAAGAAATTACAAATAGTGTTAAGGATATATTTGAAAAGGCAAATGTTCCAGTGGAATTTGAAGAGTTCCCTGGTGTATCGGGTGAATCGGGTCCTGATGATACTGAATTCAGGAAGAGCATGGATAGCTTGAGGAGGAATAAGGTGGGATTGAAGGGTGAGTCAAGCGAAGCCGTAGCCCCCGTTAGGGGGCGGAGGCGAGCTGCTGCTAGTTGGGGCGAGATGCCTCCGTTAGGAGGTTGGAGCCTGGTGCAAGAAGACAAGCTCTCTCTGGAGCTGCAGTCTGGAGCCGCTATTCGCAACATGGGGGACGGACAGCTGTCCTGCACATGAAGCTATTCCCCATACCTGCACAATCGCCATGGAAGCCCGAGCAACTCTCAATCCGATAAGCCTAGCACTCCCAAGGAATGCCATGAGAGGGCTTCATACACTATCAGCAGTCTCCAGTCTCGCCTCTGCCAGCAGCCGGCCACTATCCCCCCTCTCACCATCCTCAATCTAAGCATCATTCAAACTGACACATTGCCTCCTTCTCCTTCCTTGCACTGCGCCTCAGGAATCCTCTACACGCCCATCGAACGAAGCGGGCATACATCCTGGAACGTCGCGATGCGACAAAACCTCGACATCTACGCGTCCCTAACACTCTGCAAATCCATGGACGGTTTCCCCACGCGTCATCAAAATGTAGATTTTGCAATTATAAGAGAAAATACTGAAGGAGAATATTCTGGTTTGGAACATCAAGCTGTTCCTGGTGTTGTTGAAAGTTTAAAAATTATGACTAGAACTAAATCAGAACGTATTGCTAGATTTGCTTTTGATTTCGCTGTTAAGAATGGTAGAAAGAAAGTTACTTGTGTTCATAAGGCGGTGAGTTCTTTTTTTTTTCCTCCTGTTTTGCGTCTTCTTTCTCTTTCCCCTTCCTGCTGTCTTTATTACTGCCACCTGCCATCGGCGTTTAGACAGTGATAGACGGCAGGGACGCAAGGCAAAGGCAGAGAAGGACAATCAGCATCTCCAAGTACATATGAATGCTGACAACATCAATTCGCTTCTTCCATCGCCTCCCTCCCTCATTACCCCAACGATACAGAACATCATGAAACTCGGAGATGGTCTATTCCTCAATACATGCAGAGATATCGCTGAGGAATATAAGAGCTCTGGAATCGCTTTCAACGATATGATTGTTGATAACTGGTGAGCATTTCGATACAACCCCTGTCCCTAGGCATGTACGGCCAGGGCTTGTGAACGGACTCTCCGAGAGAGACGCAAGTTTGTTACGGATAAACTCAGTGCACATGCTGATTCTGCTCTGCTCTGAACTTATCTTCTCTCTTTCCTGCCTCTCTGTCACACAGCTCTATGCAGCTCGTCGCTAAGCCACAGCAATTCGATGTCATGGTCATGCCCAACTTGTGAGTTTCGGTGCAGAACGTAATGCAGCGGTTGTCATATGGGATTGGGATTGAGTATGCTGACGCTTCATCGGTGTGTTTAGGTACGGATCTATCATCTCCAACATTGGAGCTGCGCTTGTTGGTGGACCTGGTGTTGTTCCCGGTGCTTCAATCGGACGCGTGAGTGCCGTTTCCTTCCAAACTAAGCTAGAAATGCACTTGTTCTGACTGATTCTCATGACTTGCTGTGCATGTTCTACACAACAGGACTACGCCCTCTTTGAACCAGGCTGCCGTCACGTCGCCAAAGACATCCAAGGACAAGATGTCGCCAATCCAGCTGCAATGATCTTATCAGCTACAATGATGCTGCGTCATTTAGGATTAGATCATCATGCAAACACTATTGCAGCTGGTGTCTATGAAGTAGTTAAGAATCACAAAATTAGAACTCCTGATATGGGTGGAAAGAATCATACTACTGATTTCACTAAGGCTGTTATTGATCAGCTTTAGAGAGGTATATCGTAATGGAGAGACACAATAATATAGCTTGATTTGAGAAAAGATGGAGTTGGAAAGGAAGAAGGAAGGAAGAATGAAGGAAGAATTTAGACTTTGATCTTGTTCTTTAAACCGTTATACGTTCATGAAATGATGACATTCAGATTATCCTTCTTAAACTTGCTTGTAATATGAGAGACACAAGTTTATAAACTATCAGTGCTGTCGATAGGCCAAGAGTTGCACAGTAGGCGTTTTAATCTCATTTGTCGTCTTTATTCCACAAGCTGTCTTATGGGTCCTTGTCAAGAAATGAGGTCGCAGGAAGTCACGTGACCTGCAACCTATTTCGCATCTGAGTTCAATGCAAGTAACTCACTACATGAGCGAGACCAGCAATAGTCGCGCGTCTCTGAGCATCTTGCAATGTTGCTGGGCGGGATGGATGGATGCATTCAATCTACTTCCATGATAGAGTACGCCGCTTCAGCCGCCCTTCGCAAGCACCTCAAGCTGGATTTGCCACCACAAGGAACGGCCAGCATGCGTATGCACGAGCCACTCGTAGCAATTGAAATGCGCACAAAGGGGGAGAACAGGACAAACAGAGAGGAGTGCTCGAGGTTTGCAGATCTGAGATTGTCAGCTTTGCTCTTGTTCCGAATATTAAATTCTCAAGCTGGACACGCTGTTGATGGTTGCAGTTCTAGTAAGGTAGGGCAGGGCAGTATAGTTGTTCAGGTTAACGGGTCCTACAAGCAGGCAGGCAGTACGGAAAACACAGTCAAGTCAGCAGGATAGACTGCGTATTGGGGACATCAAGATCATCTCGCTTAAACAAGGCTAGCGCACCATGTCAAGCGCACCCTCTTCGTCTCATATGGCCCTCGGCGACCTTGTCGAGCTCACACAGACATCTGGCACGGCTTCAAACGGCGGCAATGGCGCCCAGACGCACACTCTCCCTTCGTTCGATGGAATACTCTCCTCTCTAGGTACTCGATTCAAAGGTGAACTACCTTATATCAACTGTGGTCATGATGTGCTCGTCGCTATCAACCCTCAAAGACCACTGGCGTCCCTCAGTGATGCCAGTGCTCAGGCCTACATCGAACGGATAATTGGTGATGATGCCGGCGACGATGAGGACGATAACGAAGATGGACCAACTAGTCCTCGAGCTAAGAGGAAACGAGAGAAACTACAACCTCATCCTTATGAGTTTGCTTGCAGAATTCATCTCTCTATGCAAAGAACTGGAAAGTCTCAAGCTGTAGTTTTCAGGTGAGTTGACGTTGGCACTTTTTTCCGGCAATCCTTTGGCTGATCGACGAGCTTCTCCTTCAAAATGTGAACTCTCACTCACAGTGGACTCTCCGGCTCTGGCAAGTCATTCAATGCCCGTTTGACAACTTCCACTCTCCTCCGCATAGCTACTCAGCATGCCATCGGGACATCTTCACACTCCAAAGTCCTCAAGCTCCGCGATCAAATAAAAGCAGCAGAAGTCCTATTAGATGCATTCGGTTCCTGCAAGACAGCTACTTGCAACAATGCAACACGACAAGGACGTATTCTCGAACTTCATTTCTCAAGTGATGATGCAGTAACTCGTATTTTATCAGGTAGCAAGCTATTAACATTTGGATTTGATAGAACAAGACTTATTGCTCCACTTGGAAGAGAAGAACGTTCTTTTCATGTCTTATATCAATTCTTAGCTGGTGCCTCAAATGAAGAACGTCAAAATGTTAAACTGTTATCTGATCCAAGCCAGTATAATTTACTTGCTAGTTCTGGCACTTATCGAATTGATAATGTGAATGATGCTATTGCATTTGATGAGCTACGAGCGGCTTTCAATACACTAGGATTCAAGTCTAAACATCTCGAAATGATCTACAAGATCCTCTCTGCGGTACTACTCTTAGGAAATGTTAGCTTCTCACTCTCAGATAGCAAGAACGATGATGAAGATAGCATAATGCAAGTCAGCCATGAAACAAGGGATGAATTCGAAACGGTAGCTTCATTACTTGGTCTACCTAGTGATGAGCTAGAAAGAGCACTAGTCAACAAGACAAGTTACGTACGAAAAGAAGTCATCACTAGTTTACTTAAAGAAGATGGCGCTGTTAAACAAAGAGATAGTCTCATATGCTCCCTTTATGCTATCTTATTCTCTTACATCGTCGAAAGTGCAAATCATAGACCTTATCCCGGTGATGAAGCTATCAAGAAATTACAAAGAGATAAAGAAGGTTCTTCTATTGTTTTATTGGATATTCCTGGTTTTCAAACAAAATCACCAAGTGGTGCTTTATTAGGTGACAATACACCAGGAGTTCGTGGAAACATTCGAAGAAATACTTTAATTCATACTTACGGAGAAGATGGTTATGATGAATTCGCTTTAAATTATTCGAATGAATTGTTACAACATTGGTTACATCGACGTCAATTCAGTGATGATTCGAATGATTTCGTTAAGACTGCTATTGGAGATGGAGTGAGATATCCTGAAGTAGATGCTGTAGATACTTCAGAAATGACACTCGAATTATTAAGAGGTGGAGCAATAGGTAGTAAAGCCGATTCTAAACCAGGTGGTTTATTAGGAGGATTAAGCAAAGCATGCAGTAATCTACGAAAGGGAAAACATGTTAAAGAACAAGAAGCGGATGAAGCTTTCCTAGATGGTTTGGAAGAGCGTTTCGTAGCTCATTCAAGATTCATTCCAAGATTAGGTGGTAATGCACCCGCTCACACCTTTGCCATCAAACATTATACTGGAACTGTTCCTTATTCAGCTGGACATTTCGTAGAAAAAGATTTAGATCTTCTAGATGCTGAATTTGTTAGACTTTTTAGAGCGTCAAGTTCGGAATCTTTCCTAGCCAAGCTTTTCTCTGGACCTAGTTTAGCTGCTGAATCACACCCTAGAGATCCTTCAGTCCTCGTAGCTACTCAAATCTCTTCACAACCTCTGAGAAGACTTTCGCCACTCAAAGTATCAAAATCAGCTTCTACTTCTGTTCCTTCCGATGCTCCTGAACCGGATATTGAACCTGTCACGATTCAGATCAACGAAACACTTACGGATGTACTGGCTCAGCTTAACGAGATACCTGTATGGAGTGTATGCTGTATACGGCCTAATGATACTGGATCTCCTGGTATATACGACGTTCGAAGAATCAAAAGTCAAGTAGAATGCTTAAATCTTCGACATCTCTTAGCAAGGAAGCGAGTAGATTACGTCGATAGTATTGAAATTTCCAAATTTATCAAGCGATATGCAGCAGTAGGAGCAAGTGGAGGAGCAAATTCAGAAAATGTAGAAAATTTCTTACAAGAGAAGAAGAAATTTGAAAAGGGAAGACAATATTTCATGGGTGCTACTTCAGTTTGGCTTTCTTGGGACGCTTGGTTCGAACTTGAAATGGGCCTCGTATCAAAAGATAGCCGTGATCTACAAGCTAAGAGGAAAATCCTGGCTGAAACTCAAAGATCCTTAGAGGCGAAACAAGGTGGTACTCCAGCTTTCCCTGATATGGACATCTCACCTTCTAGAGATACATTCGATGGAGTCTCAGGAGGAGGAGGAGGAGGAGAGACTAAAGGTGGTTTCTACGCAGGTGAATCGTCGGACGACCTGCTTAAGAATGCAGGCAACGCAGGTGGTTTACAGATGCCTTCGCTACCTTATGATAATTCACGTGCAAGTGGCAACTACCTCAGGCAAAGTACGATGTCACTCGCTCCATCGGGAATGGGTTTAGCAGGCGCAAGCGATGTATGGGGATCAGATTTCAAAATCGCAAATACTGCTGGTGGTGGTGGTGGTAATCAAGCTCCGGGTGCTGCTGGCAATGGAAAGAAGGGAGAGAAAGATGGAGAGGGTAAGAAAGGTCAGACTGTAGAGGAAGTACCGAGTTCTGGAGCAAGAAGAATGTGGTTGTTTCTCGTTTGGTCACTCACTTGGTGGATTCCTAGCTTCTTGCTAAGTTGGGTGGGTAGAATGAAGAGACTGGATGTTAGGCTCGCTTGGAGAGAGAAAGTCGCTCTTTGTATGCTTGTCATGCTGTTCTGCGGGTCATTGGTGAGCTGCTTTCTTCAACAAATTCGAAATGGGAAGATGTACTGACTCTCCTGAATGTATCCCCACTTTATCCAGCTCTTCCTCATCCTTGGTCTTGGCCTGGTCGTGTGCCCCCAATTCAACCATGCTTGGAACGCAAAAGAACTCTCCTATCATCAAGGCAAGTCCGATGTATGGGTAGCGGTAGCAGGAAAAGTCTATGATATCAGCAAATTCTACAAGGCTCAGCATTCCGATATTGTCGGTCTCGATGTCACTTCGGACGATATGCTTCAATTAGCTGGACATGATCTCACACCGTATTTCCCTGTGCCTTTGACATTGGGATGCGGCGACTTCGTCAGCAACAACAAGGTCTTCTTGCAGAATGCAAATATGACTCTTGATGTACCTACTGCTTTCCATTGGTCTGGACAACAACAATCAGTCACGACTTCGGACTTACATCGACCGGATTGGTACACTGCTCAATTCTTGTAAGGGCCCCACTACCATGTGAAAATCTCCCTTGCCTCACTTGCAGCTAATCACCTTGTTTGTTCGCCATTGACAGGCCGACCATGAAGAAATACTACAAAGGACCACTGGTATACACCAAAAAACAGTTACAGAAAGGCACAGACGATGATGGTCGAATTTGGGCCATGTACAAGAAAAGAGTTTACGATATTTCAGACTACATCTACACGATTGATCAGATGAACGACGATGATACCTATCGCTTCCTTCCCTCTGCTCTGACAGACCTCTTCGAGCAGCAACCGGGCACAGATATCACGCAAGCCATCGATGATCTGGATGAAGCATCTCTCAATTCGACAGCCAAAGCCCAAGCATTCAATTGCCTTGACAATGTGTTTTATCGTGGCGATTTCGACTTTAGAGTCACACCTCGATGCACCGTACAAAGTTATTTCTTGCTCGCTTTCTCTATCATTCTTATCGCTACCATCTTAGCAAAGTTTGTGGCAGCCCTCCAAATCACAAAGAAGCGTAATCCCGAACTTCAGGATAAGTTCGTCATCTGCCAAGTGCCCTGCTATACCGAAGGTGAAGAATCGCTTAAGAAGACTATCGACTCTCTAGCGAACCTGAAGTACGATGATAAACGCAAGTTGCTTTTTGTGATTTGTGATGGCATGATTGTTGGAAGTGGAAACGATAGACCGACTCCGAGAATTGTGCTGGATATCCTTGGTGTCGAGAACTTGGATCCTGACCCACTGCTCTGCAAATCACTTGGTCAAGGAAATAGGCAGCTTAACTATGTAAGTATGGGGAATTCGTCGCTTACTCGACGACAAGCTGATTAACGATTGGTTTGCATAGGGCAAAGTATACTCTGGGTTGTATGAGTTTGAAGGACATGTATTACCATACATCGTGGTAGTCAAGGTCGGCAAGCCTACAGAACGATCTCGACCAGGCAATCGCGGCAAACGAGACTCTCAAATTCTAGTCATGCGCTTCCTCAATCGCGTCCACTTTGATGCCGAAATGTCACCACTCGAGCTGGAAATCTACCATCAAATCAAGAACGTCATTCGCGTCGATCCAAAGCTTTATGAATTCCTTCTCACCGTCGATGCCGACACCGAAGTCAAGTCAGACTCTCTGAATCGTCTCATCGCTGTCGCTGCGGATGATAGCTCTATCATCGGTCTCTGTGGCGAAACAAAGCTGTCGAATGAACAAGAATCTTGGTGGACTATGATCCAAGTTTACGAGTACTACATTTCGCATCATCTGGCCAAAGCTTTTGAGAGGTGAGTTAGCAGTCAATGTAGATTTCGACTCACATGCTGAAGATAGCCATTAGTCTCTTTGGATCTGTTACTTGCTTGCCGGGCTGTTTCACCCTCTTCCGACTACGCACAACAGACAAGGTAAGTCTTGCGGGCATTAATAGGTAACAAAGATACTGATCTGTCGTACAGGGACGACCATTGCTTATCTCCAATCTGGTTATCGATGACTACTCGGAGAACGAGGTCGATACACTACACAAGAAGAATCTACTTCATCTCGGAGAAGATCGATATTTGACCACTTTGATGCTGAAGCACTTTCCACATTTCAAAACCAAATTCGCTGCCGATGCGCGCGCGATGACAGCTGCACCGGAGACGTGGAATGTGCTGCTATCACAGCGTCGAAGATGGATCAACTCGACCGTACACAATCTCTTCGAGCTCGCAGCCTTGAAAGATCTCTGTGGTTTCTGTTGCTTCAGCATGCGCTTCATTGTCCTGATCGACTTGCTTGGTACGATTCTGCTGCCGGCCACAACAGTCTACTTGATCTATCTCATCGTCACAGTATCCACCGGCAAGGCTAGTGTGCCCATCATATCTCTAGTCATGATAGGTGCAGTCTATGGTCTTCAGGTCATTATCTTCCTCCTAAAGCGGCAATGGCAATTCATTGGCTGGCTCGTCATTTACATCCTTGCCTATCCGTACGTACATACCTTAACTGTGGTTGTTCCATGCTGACCTTCTTTCTTGTTTACAAAGTGTCTACTCATTCTTCCTGCCTCTGTATGCTTTCTGGCATTTTGACGATTTCAGCGTGAGCAGTTCTTGTTTTAGACGCGAGACTTGGCTAGTACTGATAAAAAACTGTACTTCAGTGGGGAAACACTCGCATTGTTGTTGGCGAAGGCAAGAACAAGAAGATCTTGGCTGGCGATGATGACGTTTTCGATGATTCGATGATTCCGATGCGCAAGTTCCACGAATATCAACAGGCAGCGTGGAACACGCACCACATGGGTCACTCACCTGGCGCATCTGATACTGGTTTCAGCCTCGCACAAGGCCGTCGGGGACACAGTCCGCAAGACTCATTCTCATCAGCACCAGGAGGGCATCCAGGCCAATACCAAGGCTACAGGGGACAGTCTCGAGCAGGTTCCGTGGCAAGCTTCCCTGCAGGCGCTGCTTCCATACACAACTTCCCTACTGGACCGCAACCTGTCTTCTCGCCTTTCAATCAACCCTATCAAGGTGGCTATGGTGGCTCTCCAGCCGCATCAGTTCGCGGGGCCGGTAGCGACTATGGAGGCGTCAATCGCAGTACAATGCCACCTCCTGCGATGTACGCACATCAGCAAGCAGCACTTCGCCAAAGCATGATGTCCTTTGCACCAAGCAACTACGGTGGCCCGGCCAGCATGCTCGGAATGCCGAATTCGTACTCTCAGCAAAATTTCGATCCGGCAACTGCGAGGAATTCGTCGTACAGTCTGGCTGCATGGGCTGGTCAACAAGCGCCTCCGCAAGATCAGAACCCTTTCGAAGACCCTAGTCAGGTCATGCCGAAGCCGGCCGATCCTACGAATCCGACAGATGATGAGCTAGTGCAGGCGCTGCGGGTATATTTGCGCACGCAGGATCTGCTTCAAGTGACGAAGGTGAGCATCATGACGATGAGCAATATCGCCATGTCTTTCAAACTGCTGACATCCTGCATTAATAATAAGCGTACGACACGTGAAGCTATGGCGGCTCATTTCGCACAAGCGGACTTGACGAAGCGCAAGAACTTCATGAACCAGTCAATAGATTCGATCTTGCAAGGTGAGTCGCAACGCCCTCCGTTGCAGCATGACAGAGCTCATAGCTGACGCAACAACGTTCTCGGTGTTCTAGGACAAGTCTGAGACATTATTTGCACCTACACTCTGCTTACTGTTCACTAGAGACTGCTATCTATTTCATTTTGCGCAATTTAGCTCGCATCGCCATATTAGCTGCCAGCTGAGCGGCCAAAAAGGCACTGCTCCTTGCTAAGGACTCTGTTCATTATGCTTGCAATGTGTCCACTGGTCAGCTATCCCCTCGAGGTAGGTTTTGCCGCCGTCTTGTCGCCGGGCTTGCCAGTGTAGCCAGTGATTTCCGGCCCCGCCAGAATGTCCTTCGTTCTGCAACCGAAATGTACTATCCTTGGCTAGTGTTTTCTTTGTTCTAGATTGCAAACGTTATTCTTGATGAGTGAGTTGCGCTCAATAGCACACGGTGCTTGAGAGGCCTAATTGAATGGGATAGAACTCTACTCAGCTGCTGTGGGGCCTTGAAAAAGGTTTGCAACTTACCTTCTACTCGTAATTTAAGTATCAGAGTGTTCGGCGGTAGCACCGTCATGTATAGACTTCTGCCAATCCTCCATCGTATTCCGGTTATGACAGCCCAGCTGCATGCAAATGCCTTTCCACCTCTTCTCGATCCATATCCCCAGTCTGACTTTCAAAAGACGCTAGAAGGCGTGTAATGTTCACCCTCTCAGTTTCATTTATATGCGTCCAATTTGACTCGCTGCGTGCTCCTTGCGGTGCATCGAAATCTTGTACTTGCACTTCATTGCTCGAATTGTACGAGCCAAAAGTGATGTTGGAGCATGTTTCAATGATAGGCGTACTATCAGTGTCAATCAACACTTTGATATTGCTACTCGTGTGCATGCGGAACTGTCCATCCGGAATGATTTATCAGCTCTACAGCTTGTATCATGAAGGAACAGCCCCAGATGATAAGCTTACCTGATGACATTTCAGGATTAAAATGCAGTTTGAAGCATTATGAATGAGCACGCTCCCGGCAACGGCGAGAGCGACAATTATCGAGTCCGATATATTCTCCACGTACAGGGCTGGTATACTATCAGCGAGACTACCAGTCTCGACACTGTGGCTACTAGCTCTTAGATCAACAATACATCTTTCCAAGTTCGATAAAGCGATAGACTGCGAGCGTGCGTTGTTTAAAGTGTCAAGCGTGATATGCTCGAGTGTACGGCGTGGTTCTCCATCCTTGACGGTGCTTGTGTGATCATTCGTAGTGAATGACCGTGCCTGCGAGTGGCCGCCGTTCTCACCCGGAGGCAGTTCCGACTTCTCCGATGATGATGAATTTGCAGAAGTGTTTGGGTCGACTAGTTTCCTAGCACGAGCAGCGCCAAACTTCTTCTTCTCTGTGGTCTTCACATTATTGTTATTGTTGCTAGCAAGTGCATCTTCCAGTTGTTTCAGTAACTAATGATAGAGAAAGGCCGGTACAAGCGGGCGGATGATTATCCAGAGTTTCAAAGCACGTGACACGATTGCCGTCGAATATTCGGTAGAATTGAGGAGAGATTTTTCCGACATGATTGTGTGATAGCGTGAGGAGTCAGGAAATGAAAGATCGTCAGCGCGATGGCGAACAAGACACGAATCAGTCAATCAAGCCGGTAAAGGTGCGTTTAAATGCCGGTCCAGGACTTACATCTGCTTGACGACGTCTTTCGTAAGGTGGGATAGAGTCATATAGTACGCCTGCTTCTCTCTTCAGGTCGAGAAGCTCATCGGCCAGTCGGTCGTACCCGTGGCGGCTGTCTTGTTCTGTGTTTGCGAGTGAAGAAGTTGTGCCGGTGGTGGTGCACGTTTCCGCAGAGAGCGTTGCTTGCAGGGCTACAAAGATAGAAGAGAGATGAGCAATTGATAGCATCAATAGCAGCATCAATCTACACACCACTCGCTCGTCTATACCAATCATCCATGTATATATCGTATCAGTTGGAGCAAAGCAAACCTCGTTGCCACCTTTGTCCAACGCTCTTTCTACCTTTTCCGAGTTTCACCACCCGGCTTTCTCTTTCTCTCTCTAATCAATCAATACAATAGATACCTCAGACTACACAACATCATACACACCACCACACTCACGCATGTCTGCTGGAGGACCAACCCTCTTGGAGTCGTCGTCGCAACACTCTCTCTTCAACTCGTTTGATACACAAGGGTTTACCGGGTTGCATAAGATGAGTGGCAGCAACGATAGCATGAACCATTCTGGAGATGGAGGGAACAGCGCATTCTCAGATGAAGATCTGATTGCTTCATTAGCTGGATTCGCAGTAGAAGGACAAACTGAGAGAGATCTAGCTACCATCAAAGCCATGTTAATGCAACAGCAATCAGCTGGCAATTCTATGGCCGGACCTTCCGGCAATCTAAACCACCATCACAATTCATTCACTCATAATTCATACAGCAGCAGTTCAGGAATGAATAACCATCATTGGCCTATGCAGTCACCCGTAGCTGCTACTACTTCATGGTCAGCTACTGCCTCGTTTCCATGGAACGGCAATCAACAGCAACAACAGCCACATCCTAATACTCCTAATCTAGCAAAATCCCTCGAGTTATATGGCAATGGAGGTGGAAACAATGATTATTACAGTATGAGTGGTGGATCATCTGGAAGGAGAAGAGATGTCTCCCTTGAACGCAATTATCACTTTACGAATGGGGGTCTGTCTGGATCACGGAATTCATCCCGCCATGGTACTGCTTTACCACATGTTAGAACTGCATCTGGTTCTTTAAGCAGCAATAACAGTGCAGCAGAGGACATGCCTACACCTGGATCATCATTGGATATGGACATGGGAGACGACGACAATGATGCTATGGAAGAGCAGTCCATAGCTGGTCCTAGCATACCTTTCATAAACGGATACAGCGGACAAAGCCGTCCGGTGGATGAGATGGAAGATATACAGGAGGACAGACTGAGAGAATCAATGGAGGATGAGCAACAACGGCGAAAGCGAGAACAACAGCAGCTACAACAATACCCTACAAACAATGCTCATCCATCTTCTTCCTCCTCTGCTCCATTCCACAATCAACCACAGCATAATCCCCCCGATAGCCGATCGCCTCATCCAAGCGCCCGAGCAGCCGACTACGGTTCATGTTCGCCTCCAGCACTATTAGGAGCATGCAGTACCACTACTTTAAACAAACAATCCAGAAGTGGTACACATACGCCAATAAATGGCAAGACAATCTCAAGACCTCATTCGGCTAATGGGAATCACGCCACCGTCACTTCACCAGTACAAACGAGAAGCAGATCTAGATTACAGATGCAACAACAGGAAGCATTGAGATTTACTGGTTCTCCTGCTTATGGGAATGGCGGAACTGGATCATGAGGCAGCTACAGGTCATCATCCGACACAGCAGTATCGTTTTCGCGTGAAGCGGGTCCCACCGGCGGGTTCTTCGGTCGGTTCATACAGCCCGCTTGCCGCCGATCAATCATCTCTCTGGTATCATGCAATACCGCCAGGAAGAAATCCCGACTCTACAGCAATGCATCACGTCAATTGTCTACGCTCCCTCTATGCGTATGCATCCTAAATGGCCCTTGGTACTCATCTACCGGGAGTGGACCTCAAGGTGGATCGCGGTCGGTTAATTTGCTGTATCATGTAAGTACTTGGCAGGCTCTTCCGCAACCGGAGTTTTGGAACATACGCTAATGACATGATCATAGAATACACCAAGGCTAGCTTGACGCCACCTCTGTCTGCTATCTCGCCAACCTCTTCATAGACGACGGTCTCAGTCGACAGAACCGGCAACGTATTTCATTCGGATACCCGGACGATCTCCTCGATAGTCGAAAAGGCTATGTTCTATGACGCTCTTTGCGACTCTCCGGTCGCACTCGCTTCAACACATCCCTCCACATGTAGCCTTTTTTTTTGCCTGGCTTCTTCAATATCGGTTCTACCTGTCAGACTTCCAGTACCTTCAATCTCCTTTTCTCAAGTCGTATTTCGTATTCCTTTCAAGTTATTTTTCTTCAGCCTCTCGTGTTGCTATTATTATATGGATTCAATCAAATTCAAGGCTACTCTAGATAGCAGTCAGTCAATCAAACCCAAAACAACGACAACCTCCTTTCGTACTTCACTTCAGCCTTTTGCCTTTTAAACTCCCTCTCCAAGCGTTTCCAAGTAGATTCAAGAACTATGCAAACAGTTTCCGCTTTATACCCATCCCATTTTACCCCCTTCCATAGTGCTGCCGCCTTGTCATTTTCATTTTGTGAGATAAGGATCCTTGCTTAGAATAGATCTTCTACCTCTGAAAATACTTAGGTCCCTTGGGTTTGACAGAAGTGTTCATGTAGTCCCTAGTGTAAAACCACAGATTGACTGAAAATGGCAAAATAGGTTAGGCTTTGAATTTGCAATCGTTCCAGATGACGCCTCGGGCTCCCAGCAAATCGGCTGATAAATAACTGCATGCTTGGTTTGCTAGCCATATCCATGTTCTACAAAATGTCATGAAACAAGTCGTTGCCTAATTTACAGGATGCGGAGTGAACTGCTCCCTTCCTACTGATTTCGCCCAAGCCAAAGATTACAAGGTCATAAAGGTCGTTATAGTATTGTGTCGTTAAAGAAGATTGGGTTCGAAGCAAGAATGCAATGATGTTTCGGGAGTGAGATATTCTAGAGTGCCACGCCGTACATGACAATCTCAAGCGTCGGACTGCGCTTCATGTGCGCTGCTTCATTTGATGATTTTCGAACATGTTCACTTGCGCTCTGGGAGCGTCTCGATCTGCTCATTGCTTCTGAGGTTTTCTTATTCGGGGTACTGCTGGCAGAAGAAGAGGGTGTAGATGTACTCGATTTTTCAGGCGTCGAGGCAGCAGAAAGGGATGCTGATCTTGTGCTGAGAACGCTGGTGGCAGCTGTAGTTGCGGCGTTTCCTCGCCTTTCGTAGCTAGTGGAAGAAACGGAGGCTTCTCTCGATCTGGACGGGATGGAGAAAGTATCGCTCGTAGGGGTTGGTGTCAACCCAGTACCCACATAACCCTCATCTATGCTTTTATTTCGTCTTCCTCCGAATGAAGCACCTCCCGTAGAAGACGCAATTGAGGAAGTCAAAGTCATAGCGGCTGATTCTGGATATGCCGAAGAGGGGAAATGATATCTTCTACTGGCCCGATTCCCATTACCACTCCCAGTGGAAGAAGTAGATGCTCCTAATTGTTCAGATTCATCCCGCTTCGTAGGCGAGACGGGCTGTCTGTATGACATGCGCGGCTGAAGATCTGAGGATGGCAGACTCTTGGAACGCTGTGAAGTAAAATACATTGTCTGCGCTTCCGTTTGATAGGCCGTTTTGGAAGCGGTATGAGCCTCGTCGTGATAGCTGATGCTGATTAGGTGAAGAGGCGGTGGACGTTGCTTGCCTGGCCTATTTGCCGAGTAGTCACTCGACGACGCGGAAGCGGAAGTAGAGGCTATATGTCCAGGTAACGAGGCACGACGAGAGGCTGAAACCGCAGTAGTAGTGGAAGTAGATGATGAAGGAAGTGCCTCCTCACCAAAGCTCGCTTCGAAGGGATTGAAGCTTGTTCTATGGTCTCCACTTGTGGCAAGTCCAGCATTTGGAGAAGTTGCCAGTGAGAGAGGTGTAGAAGGTGAATGTGTGCATGTGGTGGAGCCGGTGGACTCGTTGACATCTAACGAAGGCATGGGCGATGGTGGGAGAGGTTTGCTCTTCTTTCTTGTTATGGTGGGAGGAGCGAGGCCACTTGGACGCCGTAAGAAAGGGTCGCACTCGCTCGAGGGAGCCGGGGAAAGCGGGCAGGGTGTACTATCATCGCTGCCCGAGGAGGGTGGAAGTAGCGAATCGACGGTAGACGGACCAGCGAGAGCAGATGAAACGGATGCCAAAGAGGATCGATTCGACGAAGGCATGCTGCTATCATCACATAAAAGGACAAAGTCTTCCAGGAGTGTCACCCAGAGTTGCGTCATCCTGGCAGCTTCATCCTTGGTATTCGAAGCTCGCGACCGTTTCACAACAGGCCGAGGGGCACGACTTGCTGCTGATGATGGTTGAGCCTTCATGGTGCGGAAGGAAGCTGCATTGAGTGTCACGTCTGCTGCTTCGGTCTCCGGCACCATCTCGAGATTGGAAGATCTAGAGCGAGTATGTTTGCTCATGGCCACAGATTGGATACTGGTATCTGACCTTCTTCGACCAGATGCAGCTGAACTTCGCTTGCTTTCGGCAGAATCACGCTTCCTGCCGCCGCTGCCGAGACTGCTGGATAATCTGCCGCTCGTAAGACCCAGCCATCCTGCAAATCGTCTCTCTTCTGACTTGGCGGAAACAGGCGACGGATTGTTCTGTGAATCCGAAAGGTAGTCTTGCGGAAAACCGAAGGTGAGTTCGCCCAGTTTCAAGCGTGGCAGATGCACCGGATTCGAGAGGACTGAGGAAGCTGTTGAGGACGCGCTTTCGTTACGTCGATGGGCGGGTTGGAGAATAGATGACTGAAAGGAAGAGGATGATGAAGGCCTAGATGCGTTCAAAGGTAAAGGTGGTAGTTCTTTCGACATCGAATCTGTATATCACGTGCCAATATTGACGCGATAAGTAAAAAGAGGGATGTCAGAAAAAATACTTTGTCAACATGCTGCATCTGTACGTTTGAAGCGAGAGATCCTCACCTGTACTGCTTCGTTTACTGCTGCTAGTGCTAACAACGGGATTCGTTATGTGCATGATGTCTGAATCGTCGTCTGCTTCTATGTGCGCGACTGGTTTGTTTGATATCGAGGCTGTGCGTGACGAGGAAGAAGACGAAATGGACTGATTATCCCTATGAAGCTTCGTAGCGTTATTACTTGTGGATGCAAAAGCGACGCGTTTCGGATTGGACGAAGCTGCAGAAGCTGTTGAATCCCCACTTTCGTGTCGACCGTGCTGCGAGCTTGTCTTTAGAGGATATTGTGGACTGGTAGCTGCGCCCCAGGCGGTTGGGCACTCTGGTAGCAGGAAGCTGATCTGCTTCTGAGAGCTAGTTGACGATGTAGAAGATGTTGTCCTGTGTTGCGTATGCTTCTCACGTGAATCTATTAGAGCACCAGCTGAGGCTGCTCTTCTCAAAATAGGCTTGAGAGGTGCCGGTGCAGGGGAATCGAGTTCTGCTGGAGCTCGAGTAGCTGAGGTCTTCGCTGCTGTCGAAGCTGGAGATAGCGAACTTGCGAATGCTTGAAGAGAGCGAGCCAACTCTGCCGGGAACTCTACGCGAGAGCCCAACTTGTTTATATTGTTTGCTTCTTCCGCTTGATTGCTTTTGCAATTAGTGTGGTCTTTGCTGAAAGAACGCGACCGCGGTCGATGGAGCTTCATCATCATTTCCATGATCTTGGCAGACTCGTGTACCGTGATCAGTCCTTCTCCTTCACACTTCTTCTGGATCTACGCGCCCTTTCCACGCCATGAGGAAGTCCCTGGAACCGTGTCCTCAAAGCACGTCTCCTTCTGACGTTGCGAGACTGCTGTTGCTGCTGGATTTTATGAGTTCTCAAGGATTGCCCCCTAATTTTACGAATTTAGGGGTTTGACTGCACTGAGGCACTGCGATCGGCCACTTTATGCAGGCACTCAGGCCGAAACAATTTCGAAGGAATGCTTCGCAATACGGTAGAGGCATGCAATTGCACAAGTGAAGGGCCAGCAGACGCGCAGGAGAGCTGCCACCTTCTGGTCAGACTGCAGCGTAAGGTAAAGGACAGTTGTGGCTTTCCCTTGCGCCTTCTTTCTCTTTGTGTTTCTCTTCCTGCGCTTCAAGCTCCGGCGAAGGGACGATCTCGTGCAAGCCCAAAGCTGCTTCAAGAAGCCGCAGCGCTCTGAGCAATCTCAAGTGGTGGAGGTGCAGCCACAGGCTTAATGGTTTCCTTGTCCTGAGCAGAGTCTGGTTGATGGAGAGAAAGGAAGGAAGAGGCAACCTTCGTCAAGCTAGCTTGTGCTTGCTTAGAAGGTGACGATAATGTGATTGAGGCCAACTCGCACTACTGGGCGTACGAGCTAGCGGTGAACCCTGTTCCGAAATGGTGAAGAGGAAGGATGTGAGAGCTGTGAAGCATCAGACATGAGCACCGGGATGTTCAATAAAAGAAGGCAATGAGCAGCTTTACTCTGCAAGAGCAGAATGAAGAGGACGATGCTGCTTTGCTTTTCCACAAGACAGATCAACAGGCACAGTTACTGACCCTGGGCTCTGTTTTTGGGCTTGTTTTTGCGGCGACCTGTTTGTCTTGCCCCTGAAAGTCTCGCACATACCTGTCAGCCCATTTGAAGCCTGTCTGCAAACTGCAAACTTCAGAATAAAACGATAAGAGCTTGCAGTTACGTCTGTCATGCTGGCCTTACTTCCGCACCCTCGAACGTTAGAAGTACCGTAATAAGTGGGCAGACAATCCGGTCTGTGACAAAGTAGCAGCACATGGGGGAGCATATCCACTGCTCCGACGTAGCATTTACGCCAGCATTACCTTTCGACCCCTTCCGATGAGTGTAACCTGTAGCACAACGTAACTCGAGGTGTTGGATGCAAACTCCTACCTCAATGGTGGTCGTCAGCACATGCAATACATACAAGTCTGGTAATTTGAGGTGAATTGAGGCCTGCACGCTCGAGCTCGCTGCAAACGTGAGTTAAAGTTTCCGAGTGCGCGTAAATATTGCCTCTCTTTGCTAACGCGCAGACAGCTTACGATATGATAAACGTGACTGGTAATCGGCATAGCCGAAGACATCCACTACCGTACCGGTAGCCTTGTTGCAATGGACATAGACATGCATCACTACCAGTAAATGCTGATAAGCGACGGACCTCGCAGTCTGCAAAATGGTTAGCAGCACCTACCTAGCTGGACATACATGTGCGGTCAAAGGTGTGAGCATATGACGGGACACAGCTGTGACTGTCACTGAGGTGTCAGAAAAGTGTGCAATGCGTCATCGTGCAAAACCCGTCACTGTAGTGTAGGCTACCGAAAATGTATTAGAAGACATGCTGAGGAAACAGGGTGCTATGCAGCAGTATTGCTCAACGTGGTAGCAGCAAGAGGCGGCACTCACCGTGAAGATACTACTCCTGCTATTCTCATCACTTTACGTTCTTGGTCCACATATAATTTTGCTGAAGTGTCATGACTGAGAACCAGACTGACCCTGTCGAGCGTCATACTCCTTCTGCTGCGGGTAAGATGCACCTGGCTTCTTCCGCTACCAGCCATTCGACTGCCACCACAGCAGTTGAAGCAGGACACAAGCCAAACCCTCGTGTGAACCCAGACATCGCTCGTGTCTCCATGGATAATTCGGGGCATCACTCGCTGCTGGACAAGCTATCTATAAAGTCTTCGTCGGATGCGGCCTCCAACGCGGAGTCGACTGCTTCAGCACCAGCCATTGTCGAGAAAGTACGCAAGGTGAAGCGTAAAATGAAAGACAAGCTACACATTGGCAGTCACCACTCTGATGACGACGACCTGGACGAAGGGGACGAGGACGACGACGACACTACCTCTGGAAGGCGCGAAGACGACCTCCCGCTTGCTACAGTGCGTGATCGGGCGAGAACGTCAAGCAGCAGCAATACAGCAGAGCAGAACGCGCGCGCTACACTTGCTCAGCAATACGCAGAAGAGCATCGGATTGCTGGTGATACACCGGATGCGAATAGTCCAAGGTCCAGTGGTCTAGCAACTCCACTTGGCGGAGCGGACCAAGATTCTGATGACGATGACGGGAACATCATAGTTCTCCAAAGCGGCAACAACAAATCAGCTCCAGACCTTCTCTCACGAGGTAGCAATGGTCAGGCAACTCCTGCTGGTAGCATCAGAGCTGGTGTAAAGTCACCTCCGGGCACCAACTATACCACCGCTTCAGGCAGCGTGAGCCCGAGCAGACATAGAGCAAGAAGCAGCGTTAGCTTGCCGCCTTCTCAAAGTGATTGGCGGAGACGAGCAGGTGAGTGTGCACACGTCAACATGATGTTGTCAAGTACCTCCCTGACACTGTAGTCCTCCTGCCGTCAAATCAGAATTCCACAATTACTTCGAAGGAAAAGTGGATGAAGAAGAACACCTCGTTAGCGACTATACATGCGCTTGGGCGAAAGATGTACGTGCTACGCTTCACGGCATAGCAGTCACCATCACTGCCTTTATCCCCTTCAACTTCGTTTACTCATCTTGTTCATGTTCCTGTCTTCCACTTATTTCAGATCTTACGCCACGGTCGATTGTATGTTGGAGCCCGCAACATGGCTTTCATCTGTACAATCATCGGTCTCAAGTGTAGTGTAAGTGAAAGCCAATGACAAGCAGTATGGGATCTCGGTGCATGAGCTGACCACTCGCATCGATCCCAGATTGTCATACCATTCGACGATATAGCCAAGATGTAAGCCAACGAGACGTACGCGATGCATTCGAACAAGAAAATGCTGACACATCGTATTAGTGAAAAATCAGTCACAGCGCGTGTGATACCGAATGCTATATCTGTTACCACTACTGGGGGCGATCACGTATGTCTGGGCATTTCAAGAAGAGAGCGGTGGCTGTTTAGCTTACATTACTTCTTGACCTCACAGTATCTATTCAGCTCGTTCGTCTATCGCGATTCCACATACGACCTCATCGTTGATTGCTGGCGCAGCAAGAACCCGAATGCCTACGAGGAATACATGGCAACACAAGAGCAGCATGTGGAAGCCGACATAGAAGCAAAGGAAGAAGAACAAGGTGACAAGACAGTCAGTGAGGATACCTTCCCAACGGAATCTGACAAGCCAGCGACATCTCGCGAAGCACATGAAGCAACAGAGTGTTCTGGCAATCATTTTGCGGAGACTGTGCTTGATGTACGCTTCCCTTCCGAACCGGAGAAAATCTTCAATTTGCTCTACTCAAGTCCCGACTTTCAGCAACAGCTCAACAGCGACATGAAACTCACGGGTATGTCCTCGCCGCCTAAGTGCTTGATCACTATACTGCCTGTACTGATGTCACTGCTTGATTAGACTATGAGGTGACCAGCTGGGAGGCAACTACAGCCTCATCGAATGAGCTTCGCAAGCGCAACTACAGCTATGTCAAGCCACTTAATGGCAGTATCGGTCCATCAAGTGCCAAGTGCGTCATCGTAGAGGAGGAGCTTGCCAAAGATCAGGCCAAGGCTTTCGAAGTGCTTTCTATCACGCGTACTCCAGACGTGCCCTCTGGAGGGTCCTTCAGCGTACACACGAAGACCTGTCTGACCTGGGCTGGAGGCGCAAAGGGCGGTTGCAGGATGCTCGTTACCACAGAATGCGTCTGGACTGGTCGAAGCATGATCAAAGGTAAGTCATCTGTACGCACCGAGAAGTATACTCGTGCTAACGCGAACGTTCAGGTGTAATTACGTCCTCATCTATAGCCGGACAACGAGCCTACAACAAGGACGTTGCCAAGCTTATCAGGAAACACATCCAAGCTCATCCTGAAGAATTTGGCTCAACCGATGTCAACGCTCCTGAAGCAGACGATGAGCTCTCCCCAGCTGTGGAGCAAGTCAAAGCGAATGGCGATATTGCTGCTACTGGGACTTCTGCATCCGCCGCAGGCAGGCCGACGGGCATGTTTCGCTCGCTCGTCGGGTCACTTCAACAGAGCGAAGGCGCGACTACGCTCTTACTTGCCTCAAATATCCTTGTACTTCTTTTCTTCCTGATCCAGCTCTTCAGATCCGGTTTCTCGAGCGGTAGTGCGAAGAAAGTACATATCACCAAGACAGTCCTCAGTGAACAGGCAGAGAAGCTTGCACTTCAGAGATTGCTCAAACTTGAGAGCGCCTGGGCAGGCTTCCAGCAATGTGTTGACAGGATGGTCAATGAAAGCTCTTAAACCCCCCCAAT
>Ga0181469_100058_pt1 | contig 27386 bp, 13 predicted proteins | sample InSIn2SAF170_2_FD_119081 | JGI IMG/M metagenome (GOLD analysis project Ga0181469, IMG submission 119081) | Clean room microbial communities from NASA Spacecraft Assembly Facility at Jet Propulsion Laboratory, Pasadena, California, USA -... ... | reverse complement strand
GGGGGGGGGGAAAGAGGTAATATACATACTTATATTAATAAGGTGCAATATCAAATGCTACTAGTAAAGATGGAATTAAAATAATAAATGCAATAACCATAGGTAACAATCCTACTCACATTCTTTGCATTAATTGATCGTATCGTAACCGTGGAAGTGTAGCTCGGAATCAGACAAATAGGAAACAGAAGAAACAAGTTTTAAGGGCTAATACGATAGATTGTAAGTTAATAAACGAATCATTGACAAATACTTCTGGCATAATGTAACCACCAAAAAATAGAATAGCAGTAAAGGTTGACATTAATACAATACTACAGTATTCAGCTAAAAAGAAAAACACAAAGATCATTCCTGAGTGTTCTGTAAAGAATCCAGCTACTAGTTCTGATTCTGCTTCTGGTAAATCAAAGGGTGTTCGGTTAGTTTCAGCTAATGCAGAGATAAAGAACATTACAAATAAGGGTAATAATGGTACTACAAATCAAACACTTTGTTGCATTTCAATAATTTTAATAAAGTTAAATGTACCTGTTAGTAAAATAACAGCTAACACTGCTGAACTGTAAACTAACTCATAACTAATCATTTGAGCTGTACTTCGTAATGAACCCAAGAATGCATATTTAGAGTTAGCAGATCATCCTGCAAATAAAATACCATATACCCCAATAGATGAAATAGCTAATGAGTATAAAATACCTAATGAGAAATCTGTTAATCTAATACCACTACCAAAAGGAATTACTCCTCAACCAAGAAGACTGAAGATAAGACTAATAATAGGAGCTAAAAAGAATAAACTTTTAGTTGAGTGTTGTGGTACAACTGTTTCTTTAACCACTAATTTCAATGCATCACTAAATGGCTGCATCACTCCATAATATCCTACTTTATTTGGACCTACTCGTCGTTGCATACTTGCTAAGACTTTTCGTTCAATAATAGTCATGAAAGCTACCGATAATAAAATGGGTACTAATACAATAAGAACTTCTAATAAACTGTATAAAACAGATAACATATTGGGTTTATATATAGCTAAATCATCGTAAATTTGCCGTTACTATAAATAGAATAGTAAATTTGTCGTTACTATAAACAGATTTTACCCCTCCGTACCAGCTACGCTTCTTTCTTCCGACGTCAGGAGTAGGGGTAAGGACTAGGTAAATATTATAGTTAGGAACTACCTATTAGTCGGGGCATAGGGCAGTTAGCTAGGGTTAGAGCGAAAAAAGGTCGTCATTAATATAGGGGGGGGGAAAGAGTATAAAAAGTCTTTGGTGTTTCACCTAAAGAGCCTTTATGGGAAAAAATAGAACTATACTTGGCTGTCCAGTCAGCTTAAATATTTTTCTAATGACACTGCTTCTACAGCAATAGGCATGAATCCATGGTAGACACCGCAAATCTCAGAACATTGTCCGTAGTATACACCTTCTCGTTGGATTAATACAGAAGTTTGGTTTAATCGTCCAGGCACTCTGTCAATTTTTAGACCTAATGATGGTACAGCAAAATCATGGATTACATCTTGTCCAGTAACAATAAATCGAACGTGTGTATCTACTGGAACTACTACTCGGTTGTCAACATCTAATAATCGGAATTGTCCTAACTCTAGATCAGAATCAGGTACCATGTAAGAGTCAAATTCAATTGATTCACCATCTTCGTTAATGAAATCGGAATATTCGTATGATCAGTATCATTGGTGCCCTGCTACTTTAATTGTCATTGAAGGAGAAATTACTTCATCCATTAAATAAAGTAATTTGAAACTAGGGAAAGCAATAGCAATTAATAGTAATGCTGGTGTAATTGTTCATACTAATTCGATTAATGTTCCGTGATTGTGGTATTTGTGTACGATTTGTGCTCGGTTACTGTTAAAGTGAAGTAGGACTGATCCTAACATTCAGAATACTAAAATAGAGATTACAATTAGGTAGAAGAAAATAGAATCGTGTAATTCTACAATTCCTTCAAAACTAGGTGTTGCTCCATCTTGGAAACCGATTTGTCATGGGTATGCCGCGTCATTTTGAATGGGACTAAAATATGAAAATAGGTTTAGCATTTGTTTAATTATTATTCTAGTCTAACTTTTGCTCCTCCTGGGTATTACCCCGAATAAAGGAACTTGTATCCGCTATTTTCGTCCTTTATCTGTTATATTATCGGGACGTACTATAAAAGCATAAATACGCGGAGTTCACGGCGTTCGCCGAGGTAGCGAATGGAACATTCTTCCCGATCATAGATCGGGACGGCTTCAGGGTTTAGACTTCTCTTATGGGACTATTAGGTATCTTGTCTTACGCTAATACATACTATAAACTGCTATCGTTGTAGATATGCGGAGAAAAAAAAATAAGAAATCGGTGAATCGAACACCGGTAAACCACGTGTAAGATGGCCACTTTACCACTAAGTTAATTTCTTTTTTATCAGGAATTAGAATCAGGGGACCTGATTCTAATTACAGGTGTCCCTCGATAACTCGGGAACCTTCCCCGTACCGATCGGAGATCTTATCTTTCTCAGGAACCTCTCACTCTGTTCGAGGAGAAAGACACTGTGTAACTCAAAATGATATATGAAGCAAATAATAATACTTGCTAATATAATGAACTGTTATAAAATAATGTACTACTCGCTACCACATATATTAAAAATGAACCTCAATCCCTTTGGTAGGTTAATTAAAAATAAAAAGAGGGGGGGGGGGAGAAAGAGAATCAAAAAGAATTTCATTTTATACTAGTGTAATTCAATTGCATCTTTTAGGTAGCTACATGTCAGAATTGTAAATACGTAAGCTTGGATTAATGATACTGCAATTTCTAATCCTACTAAAGCAATAAAGATTGCCATTGGTAGTAGTGTTACAAAGAATAGTAAAATACCACTTGTTAAAGCTGGGTATAAGAAACCACTTAGAATTTTTAATAATGTGTGACCTCTTACAATGTTTCTGAATAATCGTACTCCTAGACTAAATGCTCGAGCAAAGTATGAAATTAGTTCAATTAAGGCTAATAATGGAACTAGTGCTAACGGTGTTCCAGCAGGTACAAAGAAACTGAAAAAGTGGATTCCGTGTCGCATTAATCCTAGAATTGTTACACCTAAGAAAATCATTACACTTAAACCCATTGCTACAATAGCACTTGATGTAAAGGCGAATGAGTAAGGTACGTTACCTACTAAATTAGCTAATAAAATGAAGAAAAATAATGAGTAGATAAATGGAACATAGATTTCGTTAGCTGTACCTACTTGTTCTTTAACCATGCTGTGTAGTGTGGCATATGATGACTCTAAAGATAAACTTCATTTACTTGGAACTAATCCAGTTCCGTTACTTCCACTTGGAGAGTTATTTGCTGCTAAAGCATGGTATCCAATACCTAATGCTAATACTAGTAATGTGTACAATCCTACATTAGTTAATGAGAAAACAAAATCTCCTAAAATAGGTGTAGATAAGCTAGTTAATGGTGTTGTTTCAAATTGTTCTAAAGGTGATAAAGCGACAATGTTGATATAGTTGTTTAACATATTATATAATAGTTATTGTTTCTTACTTTTACTCCTCCTGGGACGCGGCACCCAATATCCTAACAGGATATAGGGATTGCGCCGGCCCGGAGGAAAAGGGACTTTTAGTCTCTTATCCCTCAAACGTCAAGAGAGAGGTTCCTGGATAAGAGCACCGGGAAGGCTCCCCAAAGGATCGAGGGGTAAGTTCATTCTCGTCGCTCGTTGCACTCGCAACGACGTACTTTGGGTAGAATGAACTGTACTACCTAGCAGTGGGTACCTCCCCTTGAAGGGGGACACCATGCTATCACCTGATAGCAGGTACCCTTCTAGGTACCCACTGACCTTACGCACCTTTAGAGTGCGTAACTATTAGAGACCTGTTATTATTGGCTAGTAGAGCCAATAATTCCTGTAATAAATAGGATTTAACTTGTTAAGGGTAACAGGTATCCATAACACTACGCCTAAAAAGGTGAATATAAGATTACTTTATTTGTTATTTCCAAAAATGATTTTGCCCTTTGTAAAGCTTTTATAACTAGGTAGATATTCTAGTTCGCTCGGTAATATTATTATCTCCATAGAGATAATAATATGTACTACATCTACTTTGGATTATGATCCAAAGTAGATTAGAGCTCGCGACGAGAGGGATAATAACAAAAAATGAGATAGCTAGAACTCTCGCGTATCTAGAGGAAAAAAAGGATATGCGAGAAATATTTATATACAATGAATTTATCTCTTGTTTTATTTTTAATTGGTATTTTAGGGTTTGTTCTTAACCGAAAAAATATTATTTTAATGTTAATTTCTATTGAAATTATGTTATTAGCAGTTACATTGTTAGTTATTATTAGTTCATTCAGTTTTGATGATATTCTAGGACAAACTTACAGTGTTTACATTATTGCTATTGCCGGAGCTGAGTCAGCTATTGGATTAGGTATTCTAGTTGCATTTTACCGATTACGAGGAAGTATTTCATTAACATCTAACGCTTAATGAAGTAAAAACACTAGTATGTATCTATCTATTTTAGCCTTTCCTTTACTCGGTGCTATGTCTGCTGGATTTTTAGGACGTAAAGTAGGAGTTACAGGAGCTCACATTATTACTTGTACTTTACTAGTTATGTCTGCATTATTGTCTATTGTAGCATTCTATGAAGTTGGTTTATCTGGAAGTCCTGTATCCATTTATTTAACTAGCTGAATCGATTCGGAATCAATGTTAGTTAACTGAGGTTTCCTATTTGATAGCCTAACTGTATCTATGTTATTACCTGTATTAGTAGTATCTTCACTAGTACATATTTTCTCTGTTGATTACATGGCTGCTGACCCTCATAACCAACGATTTTTCGCATACCTATCAATGTTCACTTTCTTCATGTTAGTATTAGTAGCAGGAGATAACTATTTAATCATGTTCGTAGGATGAGAGGGAATTGGAATTTCATCTTATCTATTAATTAACTTCTGATTTACACGAATTCAAGCTAACAAATCTGCTATTAAAGCTCTTACTGTTAATCGAGTAGGAGATATGTTTTTAAGTGTAGGATTTTTTGCCTTATTCTGAGTATTTGGTAACTTAGACTATAGTACAGTATTTAGCTTATCACCCTTTATGAATGAGTCAGCATTAACAGTGATTGGATTATTACTATTACTGGCTGCAATGGGTAAATCAGCCCAATTAGGATTACATACTTGATTACCGGACGCTATGGAAGGTCCAACCCCTGTTTCTGCATTAATCCATGCTGCTACTCTGGTTACTGCGGGTGTTTATTTACTGTTACGATCATCACCATTATTAGAATACGCACCTACAACATTAATTGTTATTACTTGAGTGGGAGCACTAACAGCATTTTTTGCTGCAACTACAGGATTACTACAAAATGATATTAAACGAGTTATTGCTTACTCTACATGTTCTCAAATGGGATATCTCTTTATGGCAGTAGGACTTAGCCAATACAATGTTGCATTATTCCACTTAGTAAATCACAGATTCTTTAAAAGACTATTATTCTTAGCTGCAGGAGGAGTATTACACTCAATGCAAGACCAACAAGATCTACGGAAATTAGGAGGTTTAATTCAGTTCTTACCCTTCACCTATACTGCTATTTTAGTGGGATCATTATCATTAATGGCATTCCCATTCTTAACCGGATTCTTCAGTAAAGATTTAATTCTTGAACTTGCTTACGGACAATATGAATTTAGTGGTAACGTTGCTTATTGATTAGGTACAATTACTGCTATGATTACAGCTTTCTATTCATTCCGATTAATTAGTATGACATTCTTAACGTACCCTAATGCTCCTAAAGGTGATTATGAACACACTCATGAACAACCCTTAATTGTAGTTATTCCTTATGTTATCTTGTCATTACTTGCAATCTTTTTTGGTTACATCGCTAAAGATCTGTTCGTTGGTCCAGGAAGTGATTTCTTATCATCAGCCCTATTTATTCATCCTAGTCACATTACGTTAGTAGAAGCAGAATTTAGTATTCCATTATTCTATAAATTATTACCAGCAGTAGGAAGTATGTTAGGTGCAGCTACAGCATTGTTACTTTACCACCAACTTCCAGATCAAGCAGTAAGTTTAACTCAAAACAAAGTAGGTTACTTAATGTACTCATTCTTTAACGGTAAATATTACTTTGATGTAATTTATAATAACTATATTATCAATAAAGCGCTAGGATTAGGATTAGTAACATCTAAAGTCTTAGATCGAGGATTTATTGAAAAAGTAGGACCATTTGGATTAACAGAATCATTCTATAATACTAGTCGACAAATTGCTACGGTTGACACAGGAATTATTACTTCATATGCTTTATATATCATTTTAGGATTTATTTCTTTAACTCTATTATTATTCGGTCCAGTATTATCCGGAACAACTGCAGATAATATTGGTGACTTACGAATTGTATTACTATTTGCTACCGCTTTGGTGATTACTATTACTTCATCACAAAAAGCCGTTCAAAGATAATAAGTTATCATTGATTTACCTAAAGTTAAATATAAATAACTCTTTTCCCCCCCCTTTTTTACTCTTATCCATAAAAAATAAAATATTTTAGGTCTAATTAGTTCAGTGGTAGAACACTCGCTTGTGGTGCGGGTTACACGGGTTCGATTCTCGTATTGGGCCCTATTTAATCAAACATTTCTCAATCTGCACATCCAATTACCGGGGAGTAATGGTAGACCTTAAGTATTCGTCACTTATTGAGGAATATACTTCAATTGTGTTATAAGTAGGGGATTAGAATATTTATACTGAAGATATTGTGTAAGTTCATTTTACTTTGGGTAGAATGAACTGTACTACATAGTTCCGCACTCACGTAGTGCGTAACTATTAGTCTATGGAAGGTCCGAGGTGGTAAAGACATACTAACTAGTTTGTGAAAACAGGTAACATTACAGTAATTTAGTCTAGGCCAAAAGATAATTCTATATTGGGTCACCTATATTGGATCATTTATACTGGGTCATTTATTTGTTTGGCTAGACATGAATAAATCCCTGTGTCCACCAGTTTTTTTAGGTTGTTATGATATAAATGTTTAACAGCTAAATAAGATAAGATATGCGTAATATTACTCAAAATCAGTCTCGTCGTTCAGAGGCTCCCGACGAACGTACACAAAATTTGGCCTATTATATTCTAATTCTTCTATCTGGTTGGTTTAAGATCTCCGATCGGTAAGGGGAACCTCACTCTGTTCGAGAATTAAAACACTATAAACTATGGCCGATGTCGAATACTTGGTTATTTCATCACTCTCATATAGTGAAAAAAAAGGTTCAAATCCTTTCATCGGCCAGGAATAATAATCAGGTTACCTGATTATTATTACAGGTGTCACCTCGACACTCGGTGAACCTTCCTGGTAGTCTTAATCAGGAACCTCTCACTCTGTTCGAGGATTAAGACACTGGTGTTTTACTACCATTCCCATCAGTAGGTGCCCATTCTGCACCCTGTAAGGATTATTACACCGTTTTAGTCATCAGTTGCGGAAGTTTTAATAAGCATACATTATTCCGATAAAAGATCGGAACATGTAATAGTATTTTTACTTATATACTAAAAATAATCTAGGAAAATACTGCATAAAACCCGTTACAATATGACACTTAATAGACAAAATGGATAAACTTAATTTGAATGTAACCAAAGGGCTTAAATATGTTGTAACTACTTTTTTTGCCCAGTTCGGGAATTCTGTTCATGGGAACAGAATTACAGGTATCCCTCGATCCTCGGGTAACCTTCCCGGTCATCTTTCCCAGGGACCTCTTACTACGTTCGAGGGGAAAGATACCCCTTTTCACAACAAAACTCTAATTGGTAATGTGAGTTACAGAGTATTACCAGGTGACAAAGTGGTAGTTAACATCCCTTACTATGCTTCTCCTAACGGTACTCCAATCGTTAAATTAACTGCTTTAGGTGCTGCTATTTCCAAATGACTTGGAAAAGAAACAGGGAATAAACAGTCTCTTAAAGTTGAGGTACGTTTACTAGGACTACGTTACCCTTACTTAGATAGATCTATTTTAGCTCAATATGTAGCTATTAATGGAGGTAAATACAATTTTACTCGAATGCATAAACTTATTTTTAATAAATTATCAACGGTAAAAAAAAATAGCGTATTACCTAGTGATGCTCTATCAGGTCACATTACAGGATTGAAATTGGAATTAGCAGGTCGGTTAACAACACAACGAAGTATTCCTCGAAAAACCGTAAGTAACAAACATACAGGGTCGTTCTACGTAAATAAAAATAGAGGTTCTTCAGTAGACTTTAGTCAGTATGCATCTAAAAATAAAATCGGTGCATATACAATTAAAGTGTGACTAAGTAATGTAACTAAGTAATGTAACATTTATATGGTATCCTCAGGAGAATCATAAAAATGATTTCCCCTTACTCCCCCCCCCCCCCAATTTTACAATGTATCAGCACGCAGATTGATAAATGAGGTGTTATTATAAGTATCGATTTCAATATGGAACGTATTATCAAGTAATTAAAGTGAGTGTTAAGGATGTCTAGCGAATATGCCAGAAAGGACGTGTAAACACGAAAAGCAGTATTTATAGAATAAATATATTGCAATCCTAAGGGAAACCCCATTCTCAATCTAATAAATTGGGAAGTATTTTACCTAGTGAACCAAAACATTGTAGTAACTAGAGGAAAGGAAATCAACCGAGACTCCTATAGTAGCGGCGAGCGAAATAGGAATAGCCTAAATAACCATTATCATACCAATATCTTGGAATAGGTACCCATAGAAGGTGAAAGTCCTGTGGTGTAATTAGGGTTATTTTTATCAATTTATAGTATTGTTGATCTAGAATCAACGATCTTGTAAATTATGTAAATAGTAAAACGGTATACAAACTGTTTGAAATAAAAGGAGAACCATCTTCTAGGCTAAGTATGGCATATTCAGCGATAGTGAATAGTACTGTAAAGGAAACGATGAAAAGTAAGTAGATGACTGGTGAAATAGAACCTGAATTAGCACTCATATAAGCAGTCAGAGCAATACGAAATTGTGATGGCGTACCTTTTGTATAATGGGGCAGCAACTTATTATAGCAGGCAAGGTTTAGATCTTGTATAGAATGAAAACCTGAGCGAAAGCGACTATATATTGACTATATGGATTAAATTCATTTTTTATTTAAAAGTCTGTTATAATAGACCCGAAACAATGTGATCTTACCATGGCCAGGTTATAATGGACCGAACAAGTGAACGTTGCATAGTTCTTTGATGAGCTGTGGTAAGGCGTGAAATGCGAATCTAACATTGTGATATCTGGCATTCCGCGAAATATATTTTAGTATAGTGTCTGCATCTTTTTTATAATGAAAATAGGAATCTTAACCGGTATAGCACTGATTTGCATACTAATGGTAGTAGTAATATACTATCTAGGTAAAATGGGGGACTGTGAAAAGTCTACCTTTGTAAGTTAACCTCAGAACAGTTATGATTCACGTAGGCAAGCAGTCTATTCATGATAAGGTGGATAGACAAAAGGGAAACAGCCCAGAGTGTATATTAAGGTTCCCAATTAAATCCTCACCCTCCGGCCAGAGGGGACACTGCGTAATCACCTTTGGGTGATTATCTTGTACCCTACCCGGATGTGCGGACCGAAGTTAAGTGAAATTAAGGCAGTTTGTACCCTATAACAGCTATGAAATGTGCCCGGTAACAGCAATTTTATAATGAGTACGTAACAGTACAGTAGTCTAATTGTATTATTCAATTTTTGGATAATGCTCAGGGGACTTGCGCCGAAGATATACGGATCTACACTTTATACCTATATTACACTTTAGATTATAAATACTATTATTATGATCTAATAGGTAGCGGAACATTCAGTACAAAAGAAAAATAGTGTTTCATTATTTGGATGTAACTGAAGCGACAATGCTGTCATGAGTAACGAAAAGGAGATTGAATACTCCTCACCGAATGCGTAAGGGTTTCTATAACGTAAAAGTAAAACAATCCCGTTTTGCTCGGAAAAGTTCAACTTCCTAGAATGAACGCGGTCTCTAAGGTTTATGTGCTAATGCCATAGCTGATGAGGGTATCTGTAGAACAGAATTTAAAAATTCTCAAGAAAATAATACAGATCATGATATACCGTACCCTAAACCGACACAGGTACGCAGGTAGAGAATACTAAGGTGAAGAGCTAATGTGTGTGAAGGAACTCGGCAAACTGCACCCGTAACTTAGAGGATAAGGGTGACCGATCAGATCGTCGCTCGTTGCACTCGCAACGACGAAAATGATTGGTGTCACAGAATCGGGGGGTGCGACTGTTTACCAAAAACACAGAGATTTGCTAATACTAATGTAGTTGTATAAGTCTTGAATTCTGCTCAGTGCTACTGAATAAGGTGGGTAATTAAAGTTATCTATTGAACAGGTAGTAAACAGCGGTCTTAACTATAAGGATCCTCAGGTAGCCAAAATAAGATAAATTCCTATTTGTGGTGCTGCCCCTTAACTAAAACGTAGTTAGGGTAATCTATCTATATTGCTGAAATTTCCCTATATTAGCTATAGTTTATCTATTAGACCAAAAGGACAATCAGCAGGTAGTAAGTGTAACTTTATTTTTAAAAACGAATAGACAAACACTTATTACTTCAGAGACTAAAGTAAGAAATAACAACAAAAAGGTAATTTAATTTGTTGTTATTATGATATAGTCCAATCTTAAGCGAAATCTTAAGTTGAGCCTTTTCCATCTATTTGCTTTTCCAGGAGGAGGAAAAGATAGGAAAAGGGTCAGTGATTACTACCGTAGAGAGCTACATCGGAAAACGATGTAGTCTCGTAGGTGCCGCTAGGAAACCGGATTTGTGAATCCGGTCTCCAACGCTAACAATCACAATATAAATAAGCGAAATTCCTTGGCCACTAATTATGGTCCCGCATGAATGAAGTAACGATGCCCCCGCTGTCTCCACACACAGCTCAGTGAAATTGAATTAGCCGTGAAGATGCGGTTTACCTGCAAATAGACGGGAAGACCCCATGCAGCTTTACTATAAGTAGTTATTGCTATTGTTAATCGTTAGGTGTAGATACAGGGTAGTCGACTAGACAAAAATGAAAAACCTTGACTAACTATTGACGATGGCTAACCTCAAGTGGGGAACAATGGCTACCTGGTAGTTTCTCTGGGACGGAGTTCTATAATAAAATATCATAGAAGTCCAAAGGTTTGCTTATATTGGAATGAAACCAATTTCTTTAAGTGTATATTTGTGAAAATATTGCTTATAAACTAAGATAACTCATAGTGTAATAACAAAAGCAAGCTTAACTGTAAGACCGACAAGTCGATCAGGTACGTAAGTAGGGTATAGTGATCCGGTAGTATATTATGGAATAGCTATCGCTCAACGAATAAAAGCTACGCTGGGGATAACAGGCTGATACCGGACGAGAGTTCATATTGTCTCCGGTGTTTGGCACCTCGATGTCGACTCATCACATCCTTCCGCTGCAGTAGGTGGAAAGGGTTCGGCTGTTCGCCGATTAAAGTGGTACGCGAGTTGGGTTCAATACGACGTGAGTCAGTATAGTCCCTATCTTTTGCAGGAAATAATAGTAAAATAGAGATATCTTCTCAGTACGAAAGGACTTGAAGGTACATACCTCTGGTGCATCTGTTCTTAACTAACATAAATCTAAAAAGTTACCGGATAGCAGAGTAGCTACGTATGGAAAGGATAAGATCTGAAAGCATCTTAAGATCGAAGCCTACTCTTGGATACTAACTTTTCCTCCTCCTGGGACGCGGCACCTTGATCCTCAAGGATTGCGCCGACCCGGGGGAAAAGGAACATTGTTTAATAATCCTTATTGATTATAAACCACGGTATAAGGCATACTACCTTAAAATAGGTTACATGTAATAGTGCTGTAAAGCCATTAGCTAAGTAATACTACGTTACCGTTAGACTTGATAATATCATATTTTTTTAATCGTTTTGTCTGATAAATTATTGACCTACTGGATAAATAGATCTCACTCCTCTTAACCAGGTGGGAAGCTGGCCTGGTTTGCTGCCTTCTTTGGGAGAAGGACTTTCTGCGTTCGAATCGCAGTCACCTGAGTAATAGATCTACATAAATAAAAGATTAGATAAGTCTATTTATCTATATACAGTTGTTATAGCTCAACGGTAGAGCGAAAAGCTGTTAACTTTCAGATCTTGGTTCAATTCCAAGTAACGACTTTTTCAAGTTTTTTTTTATAGACCATCCTATCCTCAAATAGAAATGTTTTTTATCCCTTTCCAGATAAAATGACAAAAGGGTTGAAAAACTCTAAAGCTCTAGGTGAACCCTATAAGTTACCACTTTTCCCTCCGCTATTACCCCAAAACGCTTTCGAACACTTGTTTTTACGTTGAAAGACTAAAAAAAAGAAAAAATATTATAACGGGTGTTTACGGTCAGGAAATAGGCTCTCGTCATTACTCCTAACATCCTATTGTTATTTGAATAAATACGGTAGTTTATCTACGTATACAATACAAAAAAAAAATCTAAAAAAGTTCGGAGTAACAGAGCAAATATATATAATGAATCACTTTTTACTAGACGTACTAGCTTTTGGTGCAGTATTATCAGGTATTCTGGTTATTACGGCCAAAAATCCGGTTATTTCTGTATTATTTTTAATTTCAGTTTTCATTAATGTTGCAGGATATTTAGTTTTACTAGGTGTAGCATACTTAGGATTAGCTTATTTAATTATCTATGTAGGTGCAATTGCCATTTTATTTTTATTTGTAATTATGATGCTTAACCTACGATTAGTAGAATTAATTGATACAGGACAAGAATATACCCAAAATTTACCTTTAGGTGCTATTATTGGAGCCCTATTTTTCTTTGAATTACTGTCTATTTTACCTTTTAGTTTATTCACTGCCGACGGATCAGCTGCACAATCAGGACTGTTTAATTTACCAGCCTTTTTAGAACAAGGACTAGGATTATTTAGTTTTATTAACTCTTTAGTACTAGGTATTGATACTGCAGCACCATCTATGTCGAATGTTCATGTAACATTTAACCCTGTAGTAGCAGATAATAACTTTACCAGCTTCCTCCAAATTGAAAGTATTGGACAGGGATTATACACATATGCATCACTATGACTAATTGTAGCTAGTGTCATTTTCTTACTTGCTATGGTAGGACCTATCGTATTATGTATGAGTAGTTCTTCTCGAAGTGAGGTGTAATATATTAGTAATTGGTTATTAGTAATGTCATTCTATAATGAGCTTAATAACAGTAAAACAGTAAAATAAGTGTCTTTCTCCTCGCACGCAGTAAGAGGTTCCTGAGAAAGACTACCAGGAAGGTTCCTGAGGAATCGAGGGACACCTGTAATTAGAATCAGGTCCCCTGATTCTAATTCCTGCAATAAATACGTTAAGACAAAATTAGTTTATCCCCCCCCCTTAATTTACTTTTTTATTTAAAAGTAGATAGTTCGCTGATAAATCCTTTCGATAGGTTTATTGTAGAGGGTTATATTACAAAATAATTTGTACTACCTTGCAGTTACCCTTTCAGGCACCCACTGGCCATTATGCAATCTATGAGAGACAGGTCGGCAGAATGGTTGTGCCCGGGGCCTGCAAAGCTTACGTTGCTAGGGTTCGATTCCCTCTTGTCTCTGTTTGAGGATTAAGGCACGTGTTTTAAAGAGTATAGTTTAACGGTAAAATCGCTATCTTCAAAATAGCTTATGTATGTTCGATTCATGCTACTCTTGTTTTTTAGGATGTTTACGTGGTTGCTTTCGTTTTCCCTACTATATCTATACTATAAAATATAGACAAGATAGGAGAATAACTGAACTTTACCGGTTTTCTAATCTAGTTCCCAATCTGTGATTGGTGTTATTAACTTCAAAAAAAAGGAAAGTAATAATGGGATAGAAACAAATATATATATTAACATGTTACAAGCAGCAAAATACATTGGAGCAGGACTAGCTACAATCGGATTAGCAGGAGCCGGAGTTGGAATTGGATTAGTATTCTCATCACTAATGTCAGCTACATCTCGAAACCCAGCATTACGACCTCAATTATTCCAATACGCTATTTTAGGGTTCGCTCTATCAGAGGCTACAGGATTATTCGCTTTAATGATCGCTTTCTTAATCCTATACTCATAGTTTTTGTATTATTATAACTCAGGTTATAATATTGACATTAAAACACGGCCGAATCCAGAATAGATATTCGTGGATCGCTCATCTAAACTTAAATGAGAAAAGAAATAAGTTATAAAAGATCTTATAGAGGATTATTTTACCTTCACTACCCCCCCCCCCAAGCGCTTTTTACTTATGTTGCACCTGTCCCTTATTTAGCTTTTATAGTAATCATTAAGGTCTCTTTTTATATGTATTCCTATATCGTTCCTTTTTTCCGATAACAAGTGTGCTGAAATGGTAGACAGGCTGCTCTTAGGAAGCAGTAGATAATCTCTGTATGGGTTCAAGTCCCATCACTTGTAATATCCAGTACATTATCCATTGTTAAGTATCTTAACCCTCGAACAGAGTGAGAGGTTCCCGGTTAAGATTACCAGAAAGGATCCCGAGTGTCGAGGGATACCTGTAATTATGCTCAGGTGAACCTGAGCATAATTCCTGAAATAGGCATTGCTAGCTCAATGGTAGAGCGTTATACTTCGGATATAACGGTTTTTGGTTCGAGTCCAGAGTGATGCTTAACTTACCCTAGTAATATTATTATATATTAGCGTTAAAATGTAGTTATAAAAAAACGGATATAGTATAACGGTTAGTATAGCTACCTTCCAAGTAGTTGGCGAGGTTTCGATTACCTCTATCCGTATATATTTTCAGGAATTGGGATCAGATAATCTGATCCCAATTACAGGTGTCCCCTCGATGCTCGGTGAACCTTCCCCGTACCGATCAGAGATCTTGTCTTTACCAGGAACCTCTCACTATGTTCCCATCTCCGATGGGGAACTGGGGTAAAGACACTACCCCTGTTTTAGTACATAGATCAAAAACAAAATTCGAATGCTTTTAATTGGACTAATTTCATTATTAATAGCGATCCCGCTTTATTCATCGACGATTACACCCACACTATTAACTCGAATTACTTCTATTATTTTACTCTTTAGTGCAGCCATTTCATTCAATAGATTATATGTACAAGCTATTGGATCTGGACTAGGGTTATATAGTGGTTTATTCCACGTAACAACCGTTACACAAGCTATGGAAATGTTCTTATACGTAGTAGGAGCACTTATCTTACTACCTTGAGCATCTCCTAAAAAAGAGGATCTAGAATCAGGTAATAGATCTGGACAAGAGGTAAGTACCTCAAATTTTGGGTTTACAAGCGCAGTACCCAGTATTCCAGAGTATCCTTTAATTATTCTGTTTACTACAATCGGTGCATCCTTTTTAATTTCAAGTGCTGATTTAGTTTCAATGTACCTATCTATTGAGTTACAAAGTTTTGCAGTTTATATCTTAGCTGCTATTTACCGAAATTCAGAGTCAGCAACATCAGCAGGACTTAAATATTTCTTATTAGGAGCATTATCTTCAGCCCTTATTTTATTAGGTTCAAGTTTAATTTATGCTTATACCGGACTAACTAACTTTGAAAGTATCTATATGCTTTCAAATGTAGTAGGAAATGAAGGATCATTAAGTACACACGGAATGGTATCTCAGGCCCCTACTGCGGGAATCGTATTAGGTGTATTAATTATTGGAGTAGGATTCTTATTTAAAGTAGCCGCTGCTCCTTTCCATAACTGAGCACCTGATGTGTATGACGGAGTACCAACTATTGTTACAACTTGACTAACTGTAATGCCTAAAATTTCTATCTTTATCTTTTTATTAGAGTTCACAGGAGGAGCTATTGGATCAGAAACTGTGATCGATATGGGGACATCAAACGCATTATTATTAGGTGAAAATACTAGCGGTGCTATCTTTAAAAACCTATTATTAACAACATCCCTATTATCATTAGTTATTGGAACTGTAGTAGGTCTGGCTCAATACCGACTAAAACGATTATTAGCTTTTTCAACTATTTCACATGTAGGATTTTTACTATTAGCTCTATCCGTTAATAGTGAAGAGTCTATTACAAGTTTTTTATTTTATATTATCCAATACTCAATCACTAACTTAGATGCCTTTTTTGTTGTACTTGCATTAGGATACGTTATTAACAATCAAATTTCTTACGAAAACAATGGAAATAATTCTACAGATATTACCTATATTTCTCAACTTAAAGGTCAATTTTACGCTAACCCTATTTTAGGTCTAAGTTTAGCTTTATGTTTATTTTCTATGGCCGGTATTCCACCACTAGTAGGATTTTTTGCTAAATATAGAGTATTATACTCAGCAATCGAAAACGGGTACTACTTCTTGGCCTTTGTTGGTATTATTGCTAGTGTCATTAGTGCCGCTTATTACCTACGAATTATTCGAGTCATTCACTTTGATCAAAGAACTAATAATTTATCATTGGAATCAGGACAAAAATCACGTCGTTCGGAGGCTCACGACGAACGAGAAGCTACTTTTGTGTTAACAAGTAGACATAGTTATATTATCTCAGTGTTAACCCTATTAGTTGTATTATTTATCTTATCACCTTCATTAGTATTAAATAGCAGTAATCTACTGGCATTGTCACTATTTACAGCATAATGACAATTACAGTATTAATTTTATTTGTTCCTATCTTAGTAATGGTTTTACTGGTACTAAACTTACTATTGGCAGTACATCGACCCGACACTGAGAAAGTAACTCCTTATGAGTGTGGCTTTAACCCGATCTACGGGCAAGTACGTGCACCTTTTGCTATTCAATATTATTTAGTCGGGATTCTATTCTTAATTTTTGATCTTGAAATCGCAGTATTCTACCCATTAGCAGTAACTCTATATCAAGTAAGTACATATGGTTTCTGAATTGGAATGCTATTCTTGATTCTTCTAACTATTGGATTCGTCTATGAGTTTGGTAAAGGAGCTTTATATTTCACTGATAATCGATCTTCAATTTCACGAGCTGTTATTGAACGACCCGAATAATACCCCCCCCTATATAGCTAATTACATAAAAAAAAGAAATATTAAAAGTATCTATTTCTATATTTCAATGGGAAAAACATCGGAAAAACATCGGAAATAATTCCCTTATATTTAAAAAAAGAGGTCAATAATTTAAACTTAAATATGCTTACATCGCTACTAATCATTCCCATTTTAGGAGTGTTAGCTCTAAGTCCGATGCAAGATGAATCAGCAGCAGATCGGTCTCGAATGAAACAAATTGCTTTATTCGTTACTGTACTTAACTTTTTAGTCTCACTGTTACTATGAGGAGAATTTGATAGTAATTCTAGTCAATACCAATTTACAACTGAATTTAACCAAGTTAGCTTCTGTCACCTACATATTGGAGTAGACGGATTATCTCTATATTTTGTGCTATTAACAACGTTTACAATGCCTATTTGTATTTTAGCTAGTTGAGAAAATGTAAAACATAATTTAAAATACTTTTTAATTGCCTTTTTAATGGTAGAAACATTATTAATTGCGTTATTTGTTGTATTAGATTTATTACTATTCTATGTCTTTTTCGAGTCAGTATTAGTGCCTTTATTTCTAATTGTAGGTATCTGAGGTGCAAGTGAAACTCGAATTCGAGCTAGTTTCCTATTATTCCTGTACACGCTATTTGGATCTTTATTTATGTTATTAGCTTTTTTAGTAATTATCTATAATGTCGGAACATCAGATTTACAAATGATTTCATTAGCTGATATTAGTTTTGAGAGCCAAAAATGATTGTGATTAGCAATCTTCTTAAGTTTTGCTATTAAAACTCCATTGATTCCATTTCACATGTGACTTCCCCGAGCTCATGTTGAAGCTCCTTTAGCTGGATCAATTGTGTTAGCAGGTCTTATCTTAAAACTAGCAGTATATGGGTTCTTACGAATCTTGATTCCTTTATTACCAGAAGCTACTTCATACTTTAGTCCATTAGTACAAACAATTGCCGTTATCACACTAGTATACAGTTCATTAACAACACTACGACAAACAGACTTTAAATGTCTGGTAGCTTACTCAAGTATTGCTCATATGAGTGTAGTAGTAGCAGGAGTGTTCAGTAATACAATTCAAGGTATTGAAGGAGGAATTATGTTATCTATTGCTCACGGATTTGTATCACCTGCATTATTCATGTTAGTAGGTGGTGTGCTTTACGATCGATACCATACACGAGTTATCCGATACTACCGAGGTATGACCTTATATATGCCTGTATTTGCAGCATTCTTTTTCGCATTTACTGTAGCAAACATGGGTACGCCTTTAACAAGCAATTGAATCGGAGAATTCTTGGCCTTAAATGGAACGTTCATGCGAAGTCCTGTAGTAGGATTATTAATGAGTACTGGAATTGTATTTTCAGCTGGATATTCGATCTGATTATTTAACCGAATTTGTTTTGGTGCTTACAGTTCTTATTTATCATATGCTAACGATGTAACACGACGAGAATATATGGTTCTTCTGTCATTGCTGATTCCAACCTTTGTATTCGGAATTTGACCTAATATTATTTTAAATGATTTACACTATAGTGTATCTACATTATTATATGCTTAATATGCTTAATATGCTTAATATGCTTAATTTGATTAATACTCTTTCCCCCCCCCCTATCTTACCCTATATTTACTACGCTAATATAAGTATCAAATGTAGGAATCATAACAGTTTTACCACTAATAAAATGATCATTATGCTTTTTTATGTTTATAATAAATATTATAACTGAATGACGGAATAAGTCTTTAATAAAAAATGTGTTTTAGTGCAATGGTTAGCACGATTGCCTCATGAGCAATAGATCTCTGTTCAAGTCAGAGGAACGCACGGATGTATCCTAGTTTTTAATCTAGGTTAGTTTGACAATCTCGGTGATTATAAGCTGTTGTACGTTGGATCGAATCGGTTACACTAAACCTTACTATGTTTGGGTAATAACAGACGTATCGTCCTTCCCCAATACGCTGACGAATACTTGAGGATGTGCAGATTGGGGAAGAGATGGGAGAAGGAACTTTCTTCCACTCCTCCTGTGACACCTCACTGATGCTCTAACGATCATCAGATCGTGCCGCCCCGGAGCATCAGACGAGATAATCATTGACATCTTTCTGGGATTTTTTGGTTTAGGCTTAGTACTTTGTTAACGGGTTTACAAAATACAAACCTACTTTAACTTTAAGTGGGTAACCAAAAGATTTGGCGCCCATTATGAATCCAATTCGAATGCTAACAATAGGCCTACGGAAATACCTAAGCATTCCAGTGAGCTCAGCCTATAAGGTGAAAAAATGTAGAATTGTTCTAGTCCTAGTACAGACCCATCTATAGAGTAAGAGGTCTTACTTCTCTTTTTTAAACAGAAAACAGAACAATCAGAGTTGGAGGTCAGCGATTGATCGGCGAAGCCGATCAATACGTATAACCCCTGGATAGTTTGAGGTGCTTTACCTTAGTACTATTATTTCCAACAGCCTAGAATATTTACCTAGTAAACTAGGTAAATATTCGTAGTACATAGATCTACCTAGCAAAGCGTAGGTAGATCTATTACCCCTAAACAGAATCGAAAGATTTTCCTTTTAAAAATGGATTTTTAGTTCCTTTTCCTCCGGGCCGGCGCAATCCTTGATAATTATATTATCATGGTGCCGCGTCCCAGGAGGAGGAAAAGTTAGCCCCTTAGGTCCAGCCCTACGCCCCGACCCGAAAGGGGGACACTACATTACGATTCGTGATCGTAATTAGTACCCTCTCGGGGCTGCGGTATTCCCGATTTGCTCGTACAACGGTTAGTACATCACTTTTTCACTGTGATAATTTGGGTTCGATTCCCAAGCAGATTAATATATTACCCCTATAACCATCTATTACCCTTTAACTTTGATTACTTTTTTACCCTTAATAACTCTTTGCTAAAATATTGACCTAATTACAGGTATCTTTCCCAGGTACCTTTCGAGGGGAAAGAAATTTAATGTACTATCACCCTTAGAATGTCTATTTCCCCCCCTCTAGCCTGATTAGTACAACGGTTAGTACAGCTATCTTGTAAATAGCAAATTTTGGTTCGATTCCGGAATTGGGCATAATTTTTTTTACCATTTTAGTGTAATACGGTAAATATCGTATGTTTGACTGGAGATACGGAATAGGCATGAGTGGTAGTCTAATGGCAAGACACCGTTTTTTGGGAGCGTTTTATGCTTGTTCGAATCAAGCCCACTCAGTATCTTAACCCATGTTTATCTCAGTCGTGTAGTAAGGGTCCAGAGCCTTAAGCAGGTCTGATAGATCATTTTTCATTGCCTTTATGGGGTTTGGTAAAGGGTGCATAGCTCAATGGTAGAGCAAGTAGCTTTTAACTATTCGGTTGGAAGTTCGAATCTTCCTGGACCCAACTTACTCTTTTAGCAAAGGGTAAAGACCACCGACTCATTACGAATGGAGTGTCCTCGGGGTAATAGCAGAGGGCATGTAGCTTAAAGGTAAAGCGCGCAACTTCTAATTGTTTTATGGGAGTTCAAATCTCCTGATGTCCAATGGAAAAGGAACATTCTTCCCGATCTATGATCGGGACGGCTTGAGGATTAACTGCCATAGGTGAAGTAACGCATTTGCTAAATGTCTGGATGATGAATCCTTGTGAGTTCGAATCTCACTTAGTCCGAAATTAGTTTTATTATTGACGCTCTGCTCAATAATAAAACGGCATTATTAATATACGATTTGCTCGTATATTAATAATAGCGTAAGGGGGTTATTTTATCACAATTTTCCCCTACCGTTACGCCCCTATAAATGTCTAATATAAGTACCTAATATAAGTATCTAATATAAGTATCTAATATACAATACTGTCAAAATATATATCCAATATACAATACTGTCAAAATATATATCCAGAAACAAGGAACAATTGAAATATAAATATGAACATCAATTTAGTACGATGACTCTTTTCAACAAATGCGAAAGACATTGGGACACTTTACTTAATCTTTGCTATCTTTAGTGGAATGTTAGGTACTGCTTTCTCTGTGCTAATTCGAATGGAATTAGCATCTCCCGGAGTACAAATCTTAAACGGAAACCACCAGTTGTACAACGTTATCATTACTGCACACGCCTTCCTAATGATCTTCTTCATGGTTATGCCTAGACTTGTTGGAGGTTTCGGTAACTATTTAGTACCAGTGCAAATTGGAGCACCTGATATGGCTTTCCCTCGATTAAATAATATCTCGTTCTGACTTTTACCTCCATCTTTAATTTTACTATTAGCTAGTGCTTTTGTAGAACAAGGAGCAGGTACAGGTTGAACGGTCTATCCTCCATTAGCGGGAATCCAATCTCACTCAGGTGGTTCAGTTGATCTGGCAATCTTTAGTCTTCACTTAGCCGGAATTTCATCAATGTTAGGAGCAATGAATTTCATTACTACAATCTTAAATATGCGAAATCCAGGTATGACATTACACAAATTACCTTTATTCTGTTGAGCTATTATGGTTACAGCAATCTTATTACTATTATCATTACCAGTATTAAGAGGAGGTATTACAATGTTATTAACTGACCGAAACTTTAACACTTCATTCTATGATCCAGCAGGAGGAGGTGACCCTATCTTATACCAACACCTATTCTGATTCTTTGGACACCCTGAGGTATACATTCTAATTATCCCTGGATTTGGAATCGTATCACACGTGGTATCTACATTCTCAGGAAAAGCTGTATTTGGTTACCTTGGTATGGTTTACGCTATGTTCTCTATTGGAATCTTAGGATTTATTGTTTGAAGTCACCACATGTATGCTGTAGGATTAGATGTTGATACACGAGCTTACTTCACAGCAGCAACAATGATTATTGCGGTTCCAACAGGAATTAAAATTTTCTCATGAATTGCTACATGTTACGGAGGATCAGTACGATACACAACACCTATGTTATTTGCATTAGGATTTATTGCTTTATTCACAATTGGAGGGCTGACAGGAGTATTACTAGCCAACGCATCATTAGATGTAGCTCTACACGATACATATTACGTGGTTGCTCATTTCCATTACGTATTGTCAATGGGAGCTGTATTTGCTATGTTTGCTGGATTCTACTACTGAGCACCAAAAATTATTGGTAAAACATACAATGAAGTATTAGGACGAGTGCACTTTTGAACAATGTTTATTGGGGTTAATGTAACTTTCTTCCCTCAACACTTCCTTGGATTAGCAGGAATGCCACGACGAATTCCAGATTACCCTGATGCATATGCAGATTGAAATTACATCAGTAGTGTAGGATCTATTATTTCAGTGGTTGCTACAGCCGTATTTGGATACGTAATTTACGATATCTTTGCTAACGGACAACCTGTAACTGCTAACCCTTGAGCTATCCCTGCATTCTTTACATCAACACCAGAATTCTACAACGGAGCTCAAGCATCAACAACATTAGAATGAACATTAGATTCACCTACTCCATTCCATAGTTACAACATGTTACCTGTACAATCTTAATTTTAGGATATATATGGGTAATATTGAAAACAAATGGTCTAAGGCTAATTCTTTCCCCCCCCTAAACAGTAATCACTTAGTAGCCGTAAAGGTGCACTAAATGAGGCCCCAATTTTGTTATGTCTATTATGCACTTCTAGGTGCGTAGTAAAAAAGACAGCTCTATTATTTTATTTTTTAAGTATCTAAACCCTTATCTCCCTGCTCTACTTAGTGCTTACTTCGTGCGCAGCTAAGAAGTAAGGACCAATGGGTAATATAACATGGGAAAAGATACTAAGAGTGGCCGTTGAATTTTAAATATGCCTCAATTATTACCCTTTTATTTTGTAAATCAATTAACCTTCGCTTTCCTAGTTCTAATTACAATGATTTATGTGTTCTCAAAATACATTTTACCTATGTTTACAGAACTATTCTTAACACGAATGTATATTACAAAACTATAATAACTCTGGACTGGTCTTTTTTTTCTAATAATATATTAGAGAAAGATACTTAAGATCCAAAGTTTTTCCCCCAAATGACAAATATCTATCTAGTAAATATTCTAGCGGGAATTATTGGCTTTGGCCAATAATGACAGGTCTCTAATAGTTACGCACTCTAAAGGTGCGTAAGGTCAGTGGGTACCTAGAAGGGTACCTGCTATCAGGTGATAGCATGGTGTCCCCCTTCAAGGGGAGGTACCCACTGCTAGGTAGTACAGTTCATTCTACCCAAAGTACGTCGTTGCGAGTGCAACGAGCGACGAGAATGAACTTACCCCTCGATCCTTTGGGGAGCCTTCCCGGTGCTCTTATCCAGGAACCTCTCTCTTGACGTTTGAGGGATAAGAGACTAAAAGTCCCTTTTCCTCCGGGCCGGCGCAATCCCTATATCCTGTTAGGATATTGGGTGCCGCGTCCCAGGAGGAGTAAAAGTAAGAAACAATAACTATTATATAATATGTTAAACAACTATATCAACATTGTCGCTTTATCACCTTTAGAACAATTTGAAACAACACCATTAACTAGCTTATCTACACCTATTTTAGGAGATTTTGTTTTCTCATTAACTAATGTAGGATTGTACACATTACTAGTATTAGCATTAGGTATTGGATACCATGCTTTAGCAGCAAATAACTCTCCAAGTGGAAGTAACGGAACTGGATTAGTTCCAAGTAAATGAAGTTTATCTTTAGAGTCATCATATGCCACACTACACAGCATGGTTAAAGAACAAGTAGGTACAGCTAACGAAATCTATGTTCCATTTATCTACTCATTATTTTTCTTCATTTTATTAGCTAATTTAGTAGGTAACGTACCTTACTCATTCGCCTTTACATCAAGTGCTATTGTAGCAATGGGTTTAAGTGTAATGATTTTCTTAGGTGTAACAATTCTAGGATTAATGCGACACGGAATCCACTTTTTCAGTTTCTTTGTACCTGCTGGAACACCGTTAGCACTAGTTCCATTATTAGCCTTAATTGAACTAATTTCATACTTTGCTCGAGCATTTAGTCTAGGAGTACGATTATTCAGAAACATTGTAAGAGGTCACACATTATTAAAAATTCTAAGTGGTTTCTTATACCCAGCTTTAACAAGTGGTATTTTACTATTCTTTGTAACACTACTACCAATGGCAATCTTTATTGCTTTAGTAGGATTAGAAATTGCAGTATCATTAATCCAAGCTTACGTATTTACAATTCTGACATGTAGCTACCTAAAAGATGCAATTGAATTACACTAGTATAAAATGAAATTCTTTTTGATTCTCTTTCTCCCCCCCCCCTCTTTTTATTTTTAATCTAACCTACCAAAGGGATTGAGGTTCATTTTTAATATATGTGGTAGCGAGTAGTACATTATTTTATAACAGTTCATTATATTAGCAAGTATTATTATTTGCTTCATATATCATTTTGAGTTACACAGTGTCTTTCTCCTCGAACAGAGTGAGAGGTTCCTGAGAAAGATAAGATCTCCGATCGGTACGGGGAAGGTTCCCGAGTTATCGAGGGACACCTGTAATTAGAATCAGGTCCCCTGATTCTAATTCCTGATAAAAAAGAAATTAACTTAGTGGTAAAGTGGCCATCTTACACGTGGTTTACCGGTGTTCGATTCACCGATTTCTTATTTTTTTTTCTCCGCATATCTACAACGATAGCAGTTTATAGTATGTATTAGCGTAAGACAAGATACCTAATAGTCCCATAAGAGAAGTCTAAACCCTGAAGCCGTCCCGATCTATGATCGGGAAGAATGTTCCATTCGCTACCTCGGCGAACGCCGTGAACTCCGCGTATTTATGCTTTTATAGTACGTCCCGATAATATAACAGATAAAGGACGAAAATAGCGGATACAAGTTCCTTTATTCGGGGTAATACCCAGGAGGAGCAAAAGTTAGACTAGAATAATAATTAAACAAATGCTAAACCTATTTTCATATTTTAGTCCCATTCAAAATGACGCGGCATACCCATGACAAATCGGTTTCCAAGATGGAGCAACACCTAGTTTTGAAGGAATTGTAGAATTACACGATTCTATTTTCTTCTACCTAATTGTAATCTCTATTTTAGTATTCTGAATGTTAGGATCAGTCCTACTTCACTTTAACAGTAACCGAGCACAAATCGTACACAAATACCACAATCACGGAACATTAATCGAATTAGTATGAACAATTACACCAGCATTACTATTAATTGCTATTGCTTTCCCTAGTTTCAAATTACTTTATTTAATGGATGAAGTAATTTCTCCTTCAATGACAATTAAAGTAGCAGGGCACCAATGATACTGATCATACGAATATTCCGATTTCATTAACGAAGATGGTGAATCAATTGAATTTGACTCTTACATGGTACCTGATTCTGATCTAGAGTTAGGACAATTCCGATTATTAGATGTTGACAACCGAGTAGTAGTTCCAGTAGATACACACGTTCGATTTATTGTTACTGGACAAGATGTAATCCATGATTTTGCTGTACCATCATTAGGTCTAAAAATTGACAGAGTGCCTGGACGATTAAACCAAACTTCTGTATTAATCCAACGAGAAGGTGTATACTACGGACAATGTTCTGAGATTTGCGGTGTCTACCATGGATTCATGCCTATTGCTGTAGAAGCAGTGTCATTAGAAAAATATTTAAGCTGACTGGACAGCCAAGTATAGTTCTATTTTTTCCCATAAAGGCTCTTTAGGTGAAACACCAAAGACTTTTTATACTCTTTCCCCCCCCCTATATTAATGACGACCTTTTTTCGCTCTAACCCTAGCTAACTGCCCTATGCCCCGACTAATAGGTAGTTCCTAACTATAATATTTACCTAGTCCTTACCCCTACTCCTGACGTCGGAAGAAAGAAGCGTAGCTGGTACGGAGGGGTAAAATCTGTTTATAGTAACGACAAATTTACTATTCTATTTATAGTAACGGCAAATTTACGATGATTTAGCTATATATAAACCCAATATGTTATCTGTTTTATACAGTTTATTAGAAGTTCTTATTGTATTAGTACCCATTTTATTATCGGTAGCTTTCATGACTATTATTGAACGAAAAGTCTTAGCAAGTATGCAACGACGAGTAGGTCCAAATAAAGTAGGATATTATGGAGTGATGCAGCCATTTAGTGATGCATTGAAATTAGTGGTTAAAGAAACAGTTGTACCACAACACTCAACTAAAAGTTTATTCTTTTTAGCTCCTATTATTAGTCTTATCTTCAGTCTTCTTGGTTGAGGAGTAATTCCTTTTGGTAGTGGTATTAGATTAACAGATTTCTCATTAGGTATTTTATACTCATTAGCTATTTCATCTATTGGGGTATATGGTATTTTATTTGCAGGATGATCTGCTAACTCTAAATATGCATTCTTGGGTTCATTACGAAGTACAGCTCAAATGATTAGTTATGAGTTAGTTTACAGTTCAGCAGTGTTAGCTGTTATTTTACTAACAGGTACATTTAACTTTATTAAAATTATTGAAATGCAACAAAGTGTTTGATTTGTAGTACCATTATTACCCTTATTTGTAATGTTCTTTATCTCTGCATTAGCTGAAACTAACCGAACACCCTTTGATTTACCAGAAGCAGAATCAGAACTAGTAGCTGGATTCTTTACAGAACACTCAGGAATGATCTTTGTGTTTTTCTTTTTAGCTGAATACTGTAGTATTGTATTAATGTCAACCTTTACTGCTATTCTATTTTTTGGTGGTTACATTATGCCAGAAGTATTTGTCAATGATTCGTTTATTAACTTACAATCTATCGTATTAGCCCTTAAAACTTGTTTCTTCTGTTTCCTATTTGTCTGATTCCGAGCTACACTTCCACGGTTACGATACGATCAATTAATGCAAAGAATGTGAGTAGGATTGTTACCTATGGTTATTGCATTTATTATTTTAATTCCATCTTTACTAGTAGCATTTGATATTGCACCTTATTAATATAAGTATGTATATTACCTCTTTCCCCCCCCCC
>Ga0181469_100072_pt1 | contig 27484 bp, 43 predicted proteins | sample InSIn2SAF170_2_FD_119081 | JGI IMG/M metagenome (GOLD analysis project Ga0181469, IMG submission 119081) | Clean room microbial communities from NASA Spacecraft Assembly Facility at Jet Propulsion Laboratory, Pasadena, California, USA -... ... | reverse complement strand
GACGAAGCCGGTGTTACACGTGCACTGGGCCCCGGAAGCGGTGAGATCCTGCTGGCCGTTGACACAAGCGAGGGACGGAAGGCAGAGGGACGCGTCGGAGGTGAGAACGAAGCCGGAGTTACAGGTGCACTGTGCGCCGGTAGCGGTAAGGTCCTGCTGACCATTCAGGCAGGGGAGTGCCGAAAGGCAGAGCGAGTTATCAGAGCTGAGAACGAATCCAGTGTTGCAAGTGCATTGCGCGCCAGTGGCAGTAAGGTCCTGTTGGCCGTTCGCGCAGGCGAGTGACGGCAGGCAGAGAGACTTGTCGGCACTGAGGACGAAGCCGGTATCACACGTGCACTGGGCCCCGGAAGCGGTGAGATCCTGCTGGCCGTTGACACAAGCGAGGGACGGAAGGCAGAGAGTCTTGTCAGAGCTAAGGACGAAGCCCGTGTTGCAGGTGCACTGCGCGCCGGTGGCCGTAAGATCCTGTTGACCGTTGACGCAGGCGAGGGTAGGCAGGCAAAGGGTTCCATCGGAGCTGAGGACGAAACCGGAGTTGCAGGTGCACTGTGCTCCAGTAGCGGTGAGGTCCTGCTGGCCGTTAACGCAAGCCAGTGATGGAAGGCAGAGTGACTTGTCGGCGCTGAGGACGAAGCCGGTGTTACACGTGCACTGGGCCCCGGAAGCGGTGAGATCCTGCTGGCCGTTGACACAAGGAAGGGACGGAAGGCAGAGAGTCTTGTCAGAGCTGAGAACGAATCCAGTGTTGCAAGTGCATTGCGCGCCAGTGGCAGTAAGGTCCTGTTGTCCGTTCACGCAGGCGAGTGACGGAAGGCAGAGAGACTTGTCATTGCTGAGAACAAAACCGGTGTCGCACGTGCACTGCGCGCCGGTCGCGGTAAGGTCCTGTTGACCATTCAAGCAGGGGAGCGACGAAAGGCAGAGCGATTTGTCTGAGCTGAGAACGAAGCCGGTGTTGCAGGTGCACTGCGCATCGGTAGCCATAAGATCTTGTTGACCGTTGATGCAGGCTAGATTAGGCAAGCAGAGAGTTTTGTCGGAGCTGAGGGTGAAGCCTGAGTTGCACGAGCACTGTGCTACAGTAGCGGTAATGTCCTGTTGACCATTGATGCAGGCTAGAGTAGGCAGGCATAGGGTCATGTCGGACCCGAGAACGAAACCGGAGTTACACGTGCATTGTGCGCCGGAAGCGGTGAGATCTTGCTGGCCGTTCGCGCAGGGAAGCGATGGGAGACAGAGCGACTTGTCGGCGCTGAGGATGAAGCCGGCATTGCAGGCGCATTGGGGGCCAGTACTGGTAAGATCCTGATGCCCGTTCACACAGGCGAGACTCGGAAGGCAGAGCGATTTGTCGGAGCTGAGAACGAAGCCAGAGTTGCACGTGCACTGCGGGCTGGAAGCGGTGAGATCCTGCTGGCCGTTGACACAGGCGAGGGACGGAAAGCAGAGAGATTTGCCGGAGCTGAGCACGAAACCGGTATTGCAGGCGCATTGTGGGCCAGTAGCGGTAAGATCCTGGTGCCCGTTCACACAGGCGAGAGACGGAAGGCAGAGCGACTTGTCGGAGCTGAGAACGAAGCCAGAGTTGCACGAGGGTAGGCAGGTTGACTTGTCGGTGCTGAGGAGCTGACCGGTCGGACAGACGCAGACGGCAGGAGAGACGGCGTAGTTCGCCGTTGCTCCGATCGGGCACGAGAGTGTCGTTACGCAGGTGTTCGTCTTAGTATTGAGGGTCTGGGAGGCCGAGTTGCATTTGCAGGCCGCGGGAGAGACGGTGTAATCGGCGGTGGCACCGGACGGGCAGTTGATCTTGGCGACGCAGGTCGAGCTCGCGGTGTTGTAGACCTGCGAGCCCAGGCAGTCGCACGTCGGAGGCGAGACGCTGTAATCGGGACTCGCATTGGCAGGACACGTGATGGTCTTTTCGCAGGTATTACTTTTTGTGTCGAAGGTCGTCGTAGAATCGGTGCAGATCTGGGTACACGAAACCAAGCTGGGGAATTGTGCGCCCGAGTACGATCTGATGGGGGTGTGGTGGGGTGGGGGAAAGAAAGTCCGATCCGATCAGTGGCTGAGTCGTTGATTGTTGTTGGTGGGAGAAGGTCAGGAAGACTCACTGAGCGGTCGTGCAGGTGACAGCACGGAAACCGGTGACAGATCCGAAGGTGTACGTTGTAGAAGACGAGCCCGAGGCCGGGACGCCATATTTGCAGGACTTGGAGGCCGAGTACGAGAACGCGGTGCAGGAGGAGACGGTAGCACAGAGGGTCGCACAGACGGTGGACGAGGCAACGTTGGACACAGAGACAGAACCAGTCGCCAGAGTGGTGGCGTAGCTGGTTGGGAAAAAAGGGTGCGGGTCAATCCGAGGGCCCTACTTTCAGAGGCCTGTGAGTCGAAGGAGTGGTACGTATGTACGTACTTTCCAAGCACAGCGAAGTTAGGCGACGAAACTGCAGCCCGAGCGAGGGGTAGCAGGGGCGCCGCCAGGAGGATGAGCGAGCGGGACCGCATGGCTGCCGGACGCAAATGGGTTTTTTAAGCTGACGAGCGGAGGCCCAAGTCCAGTCAGGGTTGGCGAACGAAGGTAGCGAATGAATGTGGTGTGGAAGGGGGTGGTGGCGAAGAACGAATGTGGAGGAGGGATGGGATAGCGAGCGTGTAATGGCGACAGACGAGAGGAGAGAAGCAGAGAGAGAGAGAAAGAGGATACTGTATACAGTTCACCTTCCCAGGCAGGGGCAGCGGGTCCCATCTCCAGGCCTCTTTGTCCAAAGAATGAGCGATCACCGTGGGACGTGGTCGGTGCGGCCAGGGTCGACGGTCCCGTTCGAAATGGCCATGGCCAGAGTACGGCCTGGACCCCGCTTGGCGTAACGCCGTATAGGGAGAACGGTGTACGGTGATACGGGACCCGTCTGACGGCGTTCGGCGTTCGAATGGGGTCCATCGTCCCGATCCAATCCCAGTCATAGTGGAGAGCAGAACTTCAGAAGTGTGGAGCATAGCAGAGCAGATCATAGCCTGGTCGGGGTGTGCATGTGTTTGCGTGTGCGTGTGCGTGTGTAGCATCATCATCGTGCGTTGCATCCATTCGATCCATCACATCACGGTCCGTCGACCTTCTGCATGACGGCGCGTCTCCCTTCTCTCCTTCTCCCTCTCCCTCATGCGCTTCTTCTACGAGCACTCGGACAGCGGCGACGACGATGGCAGCGACAGTGGAGCAGAGCAGGGCAGCGTCCGGGGGAGGGGGAGGCCGGTCAGGAAAGGGAAGGGAAAGGGAAAGGGAAAGGGAATGGGGAGGGAGAGGTGGGTAACAAATACAATAAGGTGTTAAGGACGTCCTTCCTAGCCAAGGCTGACACTCCTGACCGCAGGACCGGGCTGAGATTGGAAGATCCGTCGACGTCCTCGTCCTCGTCGTCCGGATCCAGCTCGAGCTCGACCTCAAGCTCAGACGATGACGGTCTCGACGACTCTGGAGATGGCGGACTCTCCAGCGACGACGACAGCGAGGAGGACGCCTTCCCCGTCCATCCCCGCAACGAGGGCGGTGGCGATTGCAACAGCAACGGCAACGGCAGGAGACACCTCAACAAGTACCCCTCCCAGGTCGACCCGCTCGAGGTCTACCTCGAGAAAGAGCAGCAACGAGCATGGGTCCGTGGATTCCGTCTCCTCCTACTATATCGACATTTCCTCATGACTCCTTTCTCACACACGCACACAGGAACGCGCCCAAGCGAGCCACAACCGGGACCTGGCCGCCCTCCGAGCGATCCGGGTGAACGCCTTCGCCCGAGCGACCCAGGTAGCCCAGAAGTCCGCCGACGACGAGCTCGAACTCGTCCGACTCGTCCTCGAGGGCTTCGATCTCCGTCGTCGGGAGGAGGAGAAGCGGATCGACGACGAGTTCGCAGACCGGAACAGGCGGAGATGGCTCGAGATCGATCGGGCCATCCAAGCGATAGAGCGCAAGGCAGCAGAGGAGGAGGAGGCCGCGAACGCCCTCGAGGCGACCAGGCTCAAGCAGCAGCAGGCGGAGGAACGGGCGAGGTCGATGAGGGAGGTCGAGGAGAGGAAGGTCGTCCAGGAGAAGGAGAAGGAGAAGGAGAAGGAGGCCACGGAGAGAGCGGAGAGGGAGAGGGCAGCGAGCGAGAGGGAGGAGAAAGCACGCAGCGTGAAGCAGAAGGAGGAGGAGGAGGCAGCGAGGAAGTCCGTCGGACAGGCTGGAGGAGGAGCAGGAGGAGGACTAGCAACGCCACCACCTGCAGCGCCCGCTTCCGCCTCCGCTCCCACTGCCGCACTCGGCACCCTTGCCACTACCAAGGCCGAATTTGACAGGTGGCATGTCAAGATGAAGGTGACCCTACGTTGAGTACGTGGATGTGCGCATCGTATTGAACGGTCCGCGTGCAGGACATCAAAGAGACCGTCCTACCCGCCGTGTCTGCCAATCAGGCCTGGCGAAACGCGTGCTACCAGCTCAAGAAGAAGCTCTCGACTCGGATCAGCAACATCTCCGCCTCTCGTGCCGACATCCAAGCGAAGTCATCCGAGATCCACAGCCTCCTCAACGACTCGCGAGCGACGCCTCAGACCTACCAGTGGAGCTTGAACCTCCTCAGCAAGCGGATCATCGGTATGGCCAACATGAGCAACGATGCCGACCTGTCCCCTGTCACTTTCGCCCTCGCTCAGCTCGTCGTCGCCCTTCTCGTCGCTGGACATGCCGACCTAGGCGATATCCTCATGGCCAGGTTCGTCAAGCGCTGTCCCTACGTGATCCCGTACTATCCGATGCGATCTACGGTCCGTCTACTTATGCTCATAGCACTGTGTCCTGTTCTTGCCCTCGAATAGCTCTGATGTTGGTCCGCCCACAGACCTCCAAGGAAGACTTCCTCGCCCTCATCGGACGCAAGCCGTCAGAGGACACGATCAACTACAACCAGCGCATGTCAGGCATCGTCGCTCTCTACGCCGCTATAACACAGACGTCTCCTTCCTCAGTCCCTCACCTGCTTCCACCCGGCACGCAGCCTAACCTGTCTGCTGTGCCGTCCTACTTCCGTCCCGAGGCCGGCTGGCGCTGGTACGCGCTCATCGTCCGTCCGCCACTGACTCTCCTCGATCTCACTCCTCTCCTCTTGTACTGCTTCCTTCGGATGACGGGAGAGCGCTTCTACGACCTCTACGGAAGACAGTTCGTCAAGCTGCTCCGGGCGATAGCAGAGAAAGGTATCGACGAAAAGGCGGTCAGGTGGAATGAGGGTGTCCAGGGAGATCTGAGCAAGGTCAGATTACTGATCGGGGACTGGCTGGCGAACGGCAGAGTTGTCGGAGCTGAGGGCAGAACGCCGACTTGACCGGTCATGTAGCTAGTCGTACTTGTGCTGCTGCTTATTCGTGGAGCGTACCTCACATCGTTGATTGTATATCTGGTTGTTGATACCCTCTTCATATTGTGCCAGGCAAGGTACCTGTACCTCCCGCTAATTGCACATTGTACCCTTGCTCATTGCGAAACGGAGCTAGAGTACTTGACTGGGAGGAAGGTCCATTGATGCGTTGTCGCCGATTATGTAGGAGTGCAACAGTGTACCACCGGCCCAACAACCCGTTCTGAACGGTATAGGCTCACGTCTGGCTCTATAATCCGACTTGCACTGGGCAGACTGAAAGCTAGATCCCGTCGGCGAGGTGGTCCAGTCTTCTGATCTCGGCTATGTCACACCGGTCAGCTTACTCGAATGCCGCTGAGCTAACTCATTGCCACCCACCATCGGCATCGATCAGGGAACCCTCTTTGCCAACCGTCTTCGGCAGGATCGTCACATCCAACTTAACCTCGCCAACCTCTGCGGACGTTCGAGCTATTACCCAGTGAGACAGTCCGGTTCGGATGAAAATTTCCTTCGTTCCGCTATCGAGGCAAGGCTCAGCGGTACGAATATACACCAACATGAGGAGTTCACCTTGACAAGAAGAGTAACACGTCATTCGATGCGCTTATAGCGGTCTCTCCTCTAGCGGCAAGAGAGGTGGTAGACGCGGAAACATGATCGGCGATAGAGATAGGTGTTTCCGTCGATAGGCTATGGTACAACTGTTTTGTGCCATCGTTGGGCAAGGTGGCGCTCGCTTTGCTTGGTGAGACAGCTATCTCGTCAGGGACAGACTGAGAGAGCCATCGAATTATCGACTGGTGCAGGCTGATGGCTAGATATCCATGATCTGTCTGATCGGTACCTGAACTTGGATCGGTAGCGCGAAAGGCGACCGTAGCGACAGCTGCGTCTTCGTTCTATGGGCATTCGACCGGTTCAATACGTCAGCTTAGCACCCTTGACCTCAATGAAGATTCCCTACCGAGATACATGTTATCTGTGCCCACACACCAGGCTCTCCCGCAAAAATTCGCTTGGTTTTCACTTTGTATGGATGCTCTTCAGGCTTTGTGGGATACTCTGATGCAAAGGCGGCCGGATCCCCTGTAGCACCCTTCTGTTCTCTTCCATGCTCGGCAGACATATCACCCTCGATTGCTTCTTGCAATGCATCTTCGTCTATCGGTGCTGTCGCTTCGTCAGGCTCGTCGGCCTTCTCTACTTGCCCCGCTTTTTGAGCCTCTTGAGATTCGCGGAGGGCTCCTTCGGTTTCCACAGCACCACCAGCCTGGTCGCTCTGTGCTTGCTGACGGGCGACCGTGGAAGTCGAAGCGGACCGACCGCCCTTCCAACTCAGAGCAGACAGAGGTAAACCTAATGACGCCATACCCCAGCTAGACCTCGTCTCTCTCTTGGCTTCGCTACTATCTGCGTTATCATCCCTCACGTCTTTCCGCTCAGGCTCGTCAGATCCTCTGCCGGATGAAGACGTCGACAAGCTCAGGCTCGTTATCGGGTTGGCAAGGTAGCTTCCAATGCCGGCTAAGCCAAGATTTTTCCAGCTCGCGCTTGCCTGGCGCTGTTTCCTGTCCTTCTTGTTCTTGCTGGGTGAGCCGATGCTACCGGAGAGAAGATCGTCGCTTGCTGTAGAAGGCACTTCAGGGGCAGGCTGACGTGGAGGTAGGAGATTTAGGAGGTAGTGCCCTATTGCGAGCTTGTCCGAGTGAGTTAGCTGATGTGGGCCTGGTGACGATGACAGGTACAGTAGACCAGAACGGTCCACCGCAATGCAAGGAACGCCGTCCCCCTCAGCCCGCGCGAGTTGCGCTCTTACATGTTCAGGGAGCTTCAGATGAGACTGAGGCGTGCCTGCGGACAGGGCGTCGGGACCAAGCTGAATACCAGATGGGCTAGCGGTACATACCCAACCCATCCAGTCGCAAAGATTGGGCGATCCAGGCTTGAAAAAATGCATACGTGACTCGTTCAACCTCAAGCCTCCCCTCGTGCGATAGGATAGTCGAGAGAGACCCGTTGACCAGCTGTTTGGTGACGATCAGCTTAAATCCGTAGCAAAGGCTGGATTGTGGCGCTCACCCGAAATTGGTAATAAGCCCTCTGCAATAGCTCATGGTATGCTTGGTCGCGCGGGTGTGCAGGAGGATGCCCAATGGCAGGCTTGCCTTTGATAGTGGCAGCGGTCGACTGGGTGGACTCTCTCGAGCGCACGGAAGAGCTGCGCTGGTTGTCGAAGGCCTGGTCAGTCGCGTCAAAACATCACTTAAAACCTCGTATGATTGCAAAGGCCATGAGATGATGCTGACTGCGCTAATCCACCACCCTTCTTCCGGCTGAACGAAGACGAGTTGCTGGTTTGCAGACTGGACTGACCGTATCGCACTGGCTGAGGCGAAGGACCTGAGGGGATGTAAAGAACAGACAGGACAAAATGCAGACATGAGCAGGGTTGCATTGCTAGATGTCGCGGGCTATCTACACGGCGCACACACCGCGTAAAGTCGACGAGCCCTTGTGCGAGCCCGACCCTCCTGCTGATGAGCTCCCTGTCGGCGGAGGAGGAGCAGGAGGAGCTAGTCCCGGTGCTGAATGCGCAGAGGATGCCTGCGCTGTCCCCGTCGTCACTCTCGCCCTCCTTGCCAACCAGGGAGCGGTTCCACACCGCCATCCAGGCGAGCTCTGCCTGGATTCCTTCGGATCCCTCCATCCCTGCACTACTAATAACACATCCGCTCCCCTTGTTTGTTCGTTGTAATATTGGGAAGGGCGATGATGCAAGGCCAAGCCCAACCGGCTGGCACCCCTAGCTGTTGTCCAAATCGAGGTTACACTGCCACCAGCAGGAGCTCGACAGACAGCAGCAGGGTGATGCGACGATGGGGATATTAGAGAAGAAGACGAAGACCCCGTCAGCTGAATCCAGGCTGGGCGAGAGCGGGCAGGACTCGCAGGAGGGAGGCGTCGCAATAGAGGGAGGGAGATCGGTCGTCCAGACGGCGAGCAACGCTCACAGTCTCGAGCGAGTCAACACGATAGACGTTTACGGGCTCAAAGGGTTCCATCTCTGGCACAGGCGCGTCCATTTCGCTAAAATTCCGGAACTGTCGATCCTGATGATGTAGCGCCACTTCCAGGAAATGGTCCAATCTCGCCTATGCCGTCTTCATCCTCCTCTGCAATCTCGCCATACCCTGCATCCTCTTCTACCTCCTCCGCCATCGCACCACTCTCTCGTACCAGGCGCTTATCGGTACGTGCTGTCTCGCTCACCGACCTTGGCGGTATATGTTTAGCCACAATAGGCTGAGCCAGTACCGTTTTCCGCACGCAGGCATCGCTTCTGGCACGCTCGGGATATCTTCGTCCTTTGATGGCCCGTACAGGATGTGGAAGCGTAAGCCATACTTGCGGGCCGTGTTTGCCAAGACCTGACCTTTGCCGGTCCTCATTTCTTCGACTACCACTTTTCTTTGGAAGTGTACAAGTATCGGGACCTGTACGGTCCTCTGAATGACCCGAAGATCTGGCACATGGATTGCACCATGCATCTGTACTCGATCTCCTTGTTCCCCTTCTTTGCCACACCTCTTGCGGTGGCTAGCGCTACGAATCCGCCAATATTTAACTTTTTCCTTATGGTATGTTTGGACGATCCATAACATAGAGTAGAAAGTTGATGTTTGCGTTCCAGTCCACGCCGTACGCATTTGGACGCAGATGTACATGAAACGAGCTGAAGCGGTGCTACTCACTCAGGATGCTGCTTGCCGCTCCCGGCATTTTCTTCTTGGTCTCGCTCTTCTCGCCCAGGCTTCCATGCTGGCTGTCATCCGATCCGCCAGGGACCCCGATGAAGCCGGGTGTCTTCTATCTGTTCGAAGATATCGGGGCGGTCGACTTCAGGCATGGGAAAAAGTTCCGGCGAGCGGTGCACGAGAGGTACATCAGTGATAGACCCAGCATTGCGCGAAACTGACCAGTGCGCCTGTTCGACTAGATATAACGCCTCACCTATCTTCCGCCGACTGATCTTTGTCGAAACCCTCTTCTGGGCGGTTGGGTGTGCGGTGTTTTGGGGTATCACTGCTGCCGTCACCTGGACGACCACCTTCGACTTTGCATTCGGCTTCGTCCTTGGCCAGCTCTTCGTCTGGCTTCTGGTCTGGGGCGTCCTCAGCCTTCTCATCGCACGCTGGTATCACGGTAAAGAGCTCAACCACCTGGATGACTGCAGGAGAGGTAGAGTAGAAACTCTGCATGCTGCGCTACGACCGGAAGAGCAAGAAATGGGTCAGGCGCATAGCGAGTATACACATTCTGAAGCCCCGCTCTCGATGCCAGGGCTTCCTAGGAAGAAGTGAGGTGGAATGAGGACGCCACCCTACGGAAGTAGCTAAAATCCGCTAGGTGGCGTGAAGGGCCAAAAACCTTTTCCTTTGCAAATCGTCTCGCATACGACAGTCTTCGTTGTAGCTCCATGTCAAGCTAGCATATTTTACAGTCAGTTTACGGTAGTTGCAGTATTCACTTTAATCAGCTGCAGAAATATGGATATGCCTGCAATAGAAATGGACGGCTGGAAAGACTCCGCAGCTGCGCAAGTGCTGTCTCGCTTAAGAGATGATCGGCAGCTATACCAGCTTTCCCCCGCTCGAAAGAGGCAACAGACAGGGAGTCCTGAACAGGTCCCTATCTCATCGTGCGTTGCGTCCTGAAGTCATCGCTTCACGTCCCTTGCACAAGCGCTGTGATACGAGGGTATCGCAACCCCTCCACTGAACCCGATCACGAGTGATGCTGGCTTCGGCCAGGCTTGAAGTGCCCTCCGCCGCACCTAGACCTCGCAGTCCCATTAGCACCATCCTCGAATAGGCTCAGACGAGTCCGGCGTGTTGTCTTTGGTCTCCCACGGTACCTTCCTCCGCAACTTTCGGACCCGCATCATGCACACCTGAACTGAAAGATGAGCTACGAATCGACCATAGAAGGGTCCTACAGCATCACCCTCAACGAACCGGTTGGCAGCTGTTCCATCTCCCCATCCGGAAGAGATGTCTGTCTCGCCGCCCGCAAGGGGATCTTCATTGTCGACCTCGATGACCTTTGGGCAGCTCCGCGTTTCCTGTCACACTGGGCCACCACAGAAGTCGCGGATGTACAGTGGAATATTCACTCCAGTCGGGCTCACTGGGTTGTTTCGACCTCCTCCTCGAAAGCGCTTGTATGGAATCTAGCGAGCTCGTCCGATAATCCTATCGAGCATGTCTGTCACGGACATGAGCGGAGCATTACGGACATCAATTGGTCAGTCTTCAACCCGGACGTGCTCGCAACCTGCGGCATAGACGGATTCGTTCTGTGCTGGGATCTGCGCATGGGTGGCTCAAAGACGGCACTCAATATCACCAGAAGCGTCTACCAGTGGTGTGGGTGGCGGTATGGAGCTACGCAAGTCAAATGGAACAGACAGTCGCCGCATGAGCTGGCGAGCGCCCACGGTGATTCTGTGCTCATCTGGGATGAGAGGAAAGGTTCGATGCCGGTCACGACAATCAAAGCACATGACCAAAAGATCTACGGGATCGACTACTCAAGGAAAGGGAAGGATAGCTTAGTGACCTGCTCTCTGGACCGGACTGTCAAGGTACGCAGTATAAGCGAAACGTTCCATGCGTATCTCATTCTTCTGGTTACTAGTACTGGAAGCTAGACGGCACAGGCGAGATTTCTATCCCCTCGCAGACCGTCTATACCTCCTCTCCTATCTGGCGTGCTCGACACACTCCATTCGGAGATGGTGTGTGCATCCTGCCGCAGAGGTCTGAATTTGCGGTCAAAATTTATGCGAAAGATATGCCTGAGAAGGAGGTATGGAAGTTGGAGGGACACAAGGACGTGGTCAGGGAGTTTTTGTGGCGGACAAAAGGAGGTCATAATTCCGATGACGGTAGCCTGAAGTCTCGCCTTCAAACGTGTGGGGAAAGCTGACTTCTACATGTCACAGACGATCGACAGTTCCAACTCGTCACCTGGGGTTCGGACCGTCAGCTCCTTCTAACGCCTATCTCGCAAGCCGTACTAGCCTCTGTTGGCCACGTCCCGCACTCACCTATAGAAGTACGCGTTACCAGACAACACGCAGAGAATCGTTCCTATCGTGAGGCTTTACTACCTCCCGCCTCACAGTTTACCAGTACCGGTCACGTCTCGTCTCCGATCACTACAGCCAGCGGTTCTCTCGGAGCAATGTCTTCGGCTCACGAATCAAAGATGACTCCGCCAGGGCTGCTCGGGCATCAAGCGAGACAAGGTGCTGGATCTTCCTTGTCCTCCCATCGTTACAGCAAATCAGCAAACAGCGCTAGCTCTGAAGCGTCCCACCACTCGCCCAGCTTAAGTACGTCGCCAGCCGAAGCCAAGCACCATCACTTACTGGACAAATCGCAATATGGGAAGCACAAAAGCGGTCAGGAGCGGGTCCCTACGGGTGCTTTCATGACAAGAGCTGGGACGAGGCGTCTAGTCGAAGGTCAGGATGCTGTCGCATGGATGGAAGGCGTGAGGGTCGTTACCACCGCCCGGCAGAACAACAACAATGCAGCCGAGCCGCAAGGACAAGTCAATGATGTCGAGCAGTCCTCGGAGATCCTAGACGCTACTTCTCAACGTGGTGATGCTACCAACGTACCTCTGCATGAAGAATTGACGGCAGTGGCCAGAGCTTTCGAGACCCGAGTGAGATTCGAGAAGGTGCGCCTCCTGGTTCTGTAATTGAGGGATCGGAGCTCATCGGTTGTGCCAGATCGCAATTCCAAGCCGGACACTAGTAGTCGCCCTTTACGGCCCGTGGGCAGCGTCCGGCCTCTCTGCATTCTTACGCGCTACCTTCACTTTCCCGCCTTCGTATCCCTTAGCGCCCCTCAATCTCGAAATCGAACGGTCTAACTCGATTAGCAACAAATCTCGAGCAAAGTTGCTAGCTGCAGCCCGAAGCGTCGCAGGTCGCTACGCCACCGTGGAAAAAAGTACCAAGAACTCGTTGGAAGCGTGCTTGACGTGCTTGCTAGGGGGCCAAGTACTTGAACCTGCTATAGTAAACGGAGGCGAGGGAGCAAGTCAATATCACGCCTCGCAATTGTTCGTCCATACTTTGGATGGCTTGGAAGACGATGAAGAGGACAGTGACGGCGAGGATCTGGAGAGGCTTCTAGCCAACAGAAATTGCCCGCTTCCGAGAAGGGCTGGTGCTGTATTCAGTCCATCTGGCAAGCTGCAGCTCCTCGTTATCCTTGCCGCCCGCTGACTACTATACAGGCCAACTTTTCACCTACTTCCCACACGAGAGCGTTTCGCCATTCGTCTTGCCAGAGAAACGGCAGCGCTCTGCTTCTCCTCCTCTAGCTCGAAAGCAGCGGCAAAGAAGACGAAGGCTTTTCGAATCATTCGGTATGATACCGTCGTTGCAAGGCCGCGATCGACACGACGGTACAGGTAGCGATGTAGAGACGGATGTTCAGGAGGAAGACAGCGATGAAGTACTCAATATGCCAACTATGCTTCTGTCGAGAAGGGCAAGTTCGCGATAGGTCTCCCTGAGTTTGGCTGACAACTATGCAACTGTGTAGGGAGTTTCACGCAATTTCACCGAGTCCGTGGGCACCTCACGTCAAGTCCGCAAAGAGGGGATTGGTACAGGCCGAGCTTTCAACTCGCGCATCTACCTTCGCGATGTCGTCGACGTGATAGGTATCGATACATGCCTCGCGTCTGCTTATACCTTCGAAGGAAACCTCGTCGAGATAGTTCGTCACAATGCCAAGCAAGTCATTACGATGAACAGCTCATCGGAGATAGTGAAGCAAACCTGGTTGACCCTCCAAAGCCTATCCCGCACGCTAAATCAGCAAGAGACCCCGCAAGCGATGATAATAGGGGACAAGCTGCCAGAGAAAGTATTGTTCGACCTGCTGGACACTTTCACAATGCTTGCGGATACGCAGACGTTAGGGGCGTTGGCTTGTCTGCTTGAGCTGGACAGACGAAGTGAGGCAAAACGACCGCAACTATAGTCTTTGATAATGCTGATTCGAACCCTTCTGAAAATGTTGGCTTTAGTGATACAAGCCTCCAAGCGATTGCTTGCCCTGCGCAGCGTACGTTCAGCTAACCGCTCTACAGTGATCGACTACTTCAGCGTCAAACCCATTAGAACCCGTCCAGAAGATGATCATCGTGTCCGCCAATCCTCGAGTCGTCCGTCAACGCCTCATAGCGTCGGCGGACCGTTGAAGTCCCCTACCCAATGGCTCATCTCCTCTAGCGTTGGTACGCAGAACTCTTCTGCTGGATCTTCTGTACGGGGATCGTCTTGGGCGAACAACCTGAGTACTTTCTTCAAGAGTGGAGGCAACGCGAGCGGGACTGGAGATGATACCCCACCACACATTCCAGTCGCACGTCAATATTCCCCAGCTAGCCTTTCTCCAGCATTCGTAAAGAGAACGGCTATCACCCCTCTGACCGAGCTTAAGCGTGCCGGTGGCATTGCTTCAGCAAGACCGTCTACCCCTACACCGAGAGTCAAGGCACGGACCGCTACCCACGTTTCCTTCGCTACAACTACTTCCAGCAAACCGGTATACGGTAGCGACAATAAGTCCTCGGCAAAGATCGTGATTCGACACTTGAATGCTACAGAGAGGGGTTATGACCGATCACTGCTACTGTCTCCCCTGGTACAAGCCCAGCTTGAGTGTCATAGACTGCAATTCGCGGAATTGCTTCACCGATTAGGGCTCAGTCAGCAACGCGTGCAAGTCTTGAAGCTGACTCGAGCGGCTGTTGACGGCTCGAACAAGATCAAACTCCGGTCCGCCTCTGGAATTGCAGCTGAAGAGGGTCCGGTCTTAGTCCTCGATTTTGCTTGCTTGGAGTGCACGGGTGTCCTTAGCGAACGACCTCCATCCTACTGCTTAGAGTGCCGAAAGAAGCGAAAGCCACTACCGTGTGCGTTCTGCCATCTCCCCCTTCGAGGTAGGTCTCATTGGAAGCATGAAGCAACCCAACTGAGGTTTCCAACAGGTCTTACGGAGACGTGCTTAAAATGCTTGCACACTTGCCATCTAGAGTGTCTGCAACAATGGCGACAACTAGAAACGACATGTCCTGCTTCCTGCGGCTGCGAGTAAGTCACATCGAGACCTCCTCCGTTAGACTTAAGGAAATAATATCATACCCTAGGTGCACTGCTCACGACTGGCCGTCACCTCAGCTATCAGCGCATCACCACCCAGAAACCCCAGTTTCATTGCTTGCCGCTTGATAGTACAACAACGAGCCAATTACGAATCCTTCTCCCACTTAGTCAGTCTAGAAGCCGCCACTCTGACCCCCTCATCAAAATGTGACCGCTCAAGAAGGCCCAACTCCCACCAAACCGTTGCGTCCGGATTAGAAAGGCTCTCCTCGTTCACTTCGCAGCGATAGACACCATCCCTTCTCCTGTCTTCCGTGGAAAGCATAGCCTCCAAAGAGCGCTCCTTGACCAAGAGTTGTCGAACAAATTCAATGGTTTTGCAAGCGATGCTGCTTGGCCAGTGCAGAGCAGCTATGAGCAGACGCTTGGAAAATGCAAGGCTGCGCACGGGAGGATTGGGTAGTCGAGAAGTAAGGAAGATTGCGTTTAATGAGCGGAATAGGAGGTCCGCTTCCGAAGAGCGGAAGAACGACGAGGGGTTGCCTTTGATGCTGGAAGGAGATGCGGTAGCTCTCTCCTCAAGGCTCGTGCTGACGGCGAGTGGAAGTAGCAGAGTATACAGATGCGTGATGAATGCCCCCAGATCAATATTAAGTGCTTCTCCTGTTGTTATAGCCAACACGTCAATCTTAGTCACTTTAGCCTCTAAATCTACTTACCTTGTCCCGAAAGCAGATCTAGAGCGGTCACGATGCACATCAAGCTTGTCCTGGTCTGCTGACTCTGTACCATAATCTCTTTGAGGGTATTGAGGAGGTCTCTGAAAAAATCGACGTTGACGAGCTGAGAAAATCTGGCTAGACCCTCGAGAGCTGCGGGAAGCAGGGGGGAGTTCTGCTCAACGGGTAGCTTAAGAATCCGGAAGTAGAGCGCAAAAAGTAATTTGAGAGTTTCCGTAGAGTTATGAGTGCGCTCCTCCTCCTTCACAGTCAACTCCGCTTCCTGGATTTCCTTCTCAATATCTTTCTTTTCTCTGATGGCCTTACGAGCCTTCTTGTTAAGGTAAGCCGCATCTTTGCCTTTGGTATCGTTGTAAAACTTCTTTCGCCCGGGCAGTCTGTCGATTCTGTCTGTACTGGCCCGTACACCCCCCAAGTCCTTGATGCGAAGCGACATCAAACATGCAAGCACGGAAGGATGGACGAGGTAAGAGCGGGCTTTGATTGTCCGCGAGAGCAGGCGGACGATCTGGAGGGAGTTACTGCCAGTAATGTCGGACGACAGTACATGCGAGAGAGTGGATACGCAAAGGTCGGAGGACTGTTTGACCAAGTTAGTATGCCTACCTCTGCGATTCAATGCTAGCACGCACGCTATCATAATCTCTCCGCCCCAGCGTCTTGCAGATGATCTCCATGACATTGATAGCGAAGTTGAAATGCGACTTCTCCTTAAGTAGCTCACAAAGGCACTTCAATGCAACTGGAGCAAGTGGCGTGTCCCCTACAGCAAGACATCGGCCTTGCTTAGTCCGCCTTTGCACCGGAGCCGTGTGATGGGGAACGCACCCTTGATTTCGTTCTCGCACACTTCAAGAAAGCGTCTATACGTTCCTACCAGACCATCCTCGTACTCCCTTTGCTGGACGACCGCCTGTGAAGTTTTTGCGTGCTTCTCTTGTTCTGTGATTGGTCGAATGCGGTAGCCACTGGAATAGCAGGAATCAGCAACAGTTTAAGAGGATACACAGGCACTTACGGAATAATATCCAGAAAGACCGCAAGCAAGCTTAGCATAGCCATAGAGCGGACCGGCAGATCGATTGCCATTCCTTCATCCTTCTTGGTACCCGGCGTTAGGAAAACCGGTAATGCGAAGCTGAGCAGGCGCTTTAGGAGGTTCATCTACATTATATGACTGTCAGCAGGTGATATTGCAGCTGTTTCGATGAAGTACTACACCTACTCCCAGCTCTGGCTCCGCGATAGTCTCCCGTCCTAGGGTAGCTAGCTCCTCTCGGGCAGCGTTCAATCGCTCTGCTCTATCCTCAATCTCTAGCACACTGATAACTGCCGGTCTGCCGAACCGAGCGCCAAGAGGGTTAGGACGAGGTTGCGCAGCCTTCTTTCTTCTTTCTAGCTCCTGGTCGTCAATTAGATCTTCATCTTCTTCGAAAGCTGAAGATGTCCGTTCATGTGCTACCCGGCTTCGCACAGCTTGAGCGGAAGGAGGGGAAGTTGAGCGGTTCTCGAGCAAGCCGGATGCTGTCTTGATTGGTAGACGAGAAGGAACTTTATCTCCTTCCGTGCGCTTGTCGAGACGCTGTCGCCGAGCTTGTGCCTCTGCATACTTGTCCTCGACATTCCCCGCGTCGCTAACGATGGTGTTTGATGAGGTGTCACTGTGAAGGCCATTGTTTATACCGCCCCACTCGTCCATTTCGTCGTCATCTTCAGAGATATGTTCCACTCCCTCATCCTCGCCGAGCGAGTCATTGTCCGGCTCGCTCATGTCCTCGCTGTCGCTGGCCTCGCTCATCACGCTAAGCTCGTCATCGAGACTGTCACTCTCCCAGCCTTCCTCGCTGCTACCCAGTCTTGCAAAGTCGTCTTCGGAAAGCTCGTCGAGCAGCTCTTCGTTCTCGTCGTTGGTCTTCACTGCGGCAGGTCCAATCTTGGGAAGTGTGCTGTCCTTCCTGGAGGCTGCAGAAGCGGTTGGAAGAGCGGCTTTAGAAGAACGGTACTCTTCCTTGAGAGAAGCTCGAGAACTAGTGATCACAAGATGCAGACCGAACATTCGTTAGGCAAATCCAACCACCCCGCGCAAAGATAAGGCGACGAACCGGGTGAGACCCTTCTTGTCCAGCCTTGTGAGGAAAGCCACAGGATCGTGAGAGGTCGAGCCTTCCTCGGTGCCACCATTCTCCAGCGCATCGTTGTCGGTACCGCTTTCAGCCAGCATATCCTGCACGTCCAGCTCGCCCTCGCTCTCCTCGTCGCTCCCATCCGACTTGAGAATTGCGCCCGGCAGATCCACAAATTCCTTCACCCGGCCTTTGCCCTTGCCCTTGTCCTTGTCCTTGTCCTCTTCTCTACTCTTTGTTCTGGCCTTCTTGCTCGCGCCACCTCCGAGGACGTCGTCCACCGTCTTCTGCTTGCTCGTCCGGCTGGGCGGCTGTCCATGCGACGACGACTTTGACGACTTCTTGTTCGCCAGCTTCAGGCGCTTGCCTCCACCGCTCGGCTTGGCCTGGGAGGAGGACGGGCGAGTGCGTTTCTTTGCATTCGCCATGCTCTGCGATATACTACGGGCTCAATAGGGTGAAATGGTGCTGAAGCAACTTCAAGCTTGCAACTTCAAGCAAGAGAAGTAAGTCTCCCTCGGCTTGCGAATATCCAGAAAGCGATGCTGGATGGATTGCTAGAGGTGCGGTGGTGGTGACAACAATACACGTTCGGTCAGAATGATTTCTGCCTGGATGAAAACTATGCAAGAGCTCCAGCTCCATCGTGACCGTCGTACTTCCTATCCCCCCTCTCTGACAAGCCCCGAGTCACTCCGGTAACCATGGAGGGCGTTGAAGGTACACGCTACGGGTGGTACTGCCCTTTCAGCTTGATCTTGCCATCCTTGCCCTTCACCTTCACGATCGGGCTCGCTGCTGGCCGGTAGCGATGCTTGTCGGAGTACCTGGAACACGCGCCTTTAGCATGGAGCAGCGGCTGACGAGAGGACGAAAGGGCGCGCTTACGGCTCCACATATCTGAATCCTGGTCTGCTCTTCTGGACCTTGTCGTTAGGGTCGAATAAGTCCTCGATTACTCCGCTGCCCGAGCATCACCACAGTCAGCAATGGGCCTAGGTCGAGCTGCGGGTAGAGGATGCACCTTTTCCACAGGAATATCCACCAGATGAGGATAACTGCCAGCCCGACGAGCGCGATCCGCTTGAGGAGCGTCGAGAGAGCGATCGTCCCTGGCGTGCTCGACTTGCCCCGTCGCCCTGCGGAGGGGGACGCAGGGAGCGAGCGGTCGCCTGCGTTCATCTTTCCAGACGAACAGCTCGTCCGACCTTGACCTTGCGAGTTGTCCGGAGGAAAGTCAGGTGTGGCTTCTGCTTCTGCTCTCATGCACTCGACGCGAGAAGAGCGGAGGAACGATGCAGCTCCCGCGCGCTACGCCGCTCTCGAAGGACTACGCAGAGCTGCAGGACGACAGCGAGCTCGACCGTGTGGACCGAGACGAGGAAGCGTCAATCCCGCTCGTCCCCCTCGGCGCCAGGAACGACTATGACGAACATGATGCGGATAGTCTCGACGAAGACCTCAAAGCCCGCTCGAAGAATGAATCTCACGAGGAAGATCCGACGTTAGCAATGGTCAAGTCGGTCGTGAAGGAGACCGACGACCCATCCCTTCCGAATCTCACCGTCCGAGTGGTCCTCCTTGGATCTATCCTCTGCGCAATTGGGGCGGCAATCTCGCAGCTTTTCTTTGTACGGATCATTCATTTCAATCATAAAGAGCTTTCCAGTAGGACCAACACGTTGCGCGTGTAATGCAGTTCAAATCCAAGTGCGTCTCTACGTGTGGAAAGGTGGTCGTGTGTGTGAGACTTAGCTTAGCCAAAATACAGTGCACCGTCGTTTTCGGGTTTTCTTATCATCCTCATTTCCTATGGAGCAGGCCACTGGCTGGCCAGAGTATGTACCTGATCCTAATTTTGGGGACAATGACCTGCTAAAATAACTGACCAGGTGCTACCTCCGCGTGTCGTCCGCCTACCGCTTCCCTTCATCGCACCTTTGGAATTCTCGCTGAATCCCGGACGCTTCAGTTATAAAGAACACCTCCTTATCGCTGTTCTTGCCGGCTCCGGTTCAGGAGCTGCGTACGGGGCGGACATTATTGCTGTGCAGGACTTGTATTGTGAGACACGCTCTGGATCGGGTCTTCGCGGGTATTGAGATCCTCATATCCTTCAAAGATCACCAAAACATAGGCCCACTTGGCGGCGTGCTGCTGTAAGTCTTCCTTCTTTACTCCTTCGACATCGCTCATCGTTCCGCTAGCCTTCTCTCGACCCAACTTCTCGGCTTCGGTCTTTCCGGGCTGGTGTACAACCTCCTTGTGCGGCCCTCGAAGATGGTTTGGCCAAGCAATCTCGTCATGGTCGCTTTGTTCAATACCTTGCATGGCGAAGGCGAGAGCCAAGTTACGAAGTTACGACTGCGATTCTTCAAGTTGATGTTCTTGGCCATCTTCGCTTGGCAATTCATGCCATCTGGTGAGTGCCGACTTCTACTTCGGAGCCTGGCTAAGATAGGGAAAAAAGTCGTGGCGCCGATATTGACGAGCTTCGCTGTCCTCTGTCTGATGGACAACGGATCAAACGTGATGCGCGTGCTCGGTGGGTGAACTCGCTTCATGCTTGTCAAGGAGGTCCTGGACTGATCGATGGAGGGCTACAGGGAGTGGATACCAAGGTTACGGTTTCTTGAACCTTTCATTCGACTGGAGCGTTATTGGGTCCATGGGAGGGCTATATACGCCCTGGTTCGCTTCGTTGAATCGGTATGCTGGATCTTTCGGCATGTGAGTTGTCGATACCCCCTTTGATAAGTTAGCTAATGTACGGAGCCAGGATGTGGTTAGTGTATAGCGAGCCCTCCTTTCCTGCTGTGGCTCAAGACAAATTTACTCCAGGCTCATTGCTCCCCTTCTATATTTCAACGATTTCTGGTCATCCCTTTCTTTCGACTCACCAATTGGGCCGCGCTTGTACACCAAGGCTTTCGAGAAGTTCGATATCTCGACCGTCATCAATCCCACTACGCTTAGCCTTGACTTCGAGAAGTGGGAATCGGCTAAACCGCTCCTCCTAACCCCGTAAGCTTCACTTCGTGCCCGCGAGAAAGGGAACATGCCTGAGTTAATCCTTTATAGCTACTTCGCAATAACCTACGCCGTTTCGTTTGCCATCTTAACGAGTGCAGTCGTCACCGTGCTCCTTTGGCACAGCAGTGACATAATAGCAGCTTTCAATGGTTCGAAGTCACCGCCGGTACGGTTTCCTCGCTTTGCGGCGATAGCGCGAGATGGCTTACGAAGAGCACAGGACATTCATGTCCAGATGATGGAACGCTCATACGAGCCTGTCCCAGGCTCATGGTACGCGTGGATCGGCTTTACCATGCTTGGCGCTGCCATCTTCGTGGTCACCTTCTACCCGATGCAGCTCCCTGTTTGGGGTCTGCTCCTCAGCTTGATGATTGCTTTGTTCTTTTTGCCCGCCTGCGGAATTATCGCAGCTACAACGGGAACCGTCATTGGTAGGACTTTAAAAGCATGACCACTCAAATAGCACATGGCTGATCACATGTTTATCGCAAGGCTTGAACGTAATTACCGAATTCGTGGCTGGCTTTCTGCTTCCAGGAAAACCAATAGCGAACGTAACCTTCAAATGCTTTGGTTACATGGTTATGTCACAAGCACTCGCCCTTGTTTCGGATCTCAAGCTTGGTCTGTATATGAAGATCAAGCCGAAAGACATGTTCATTTGCCAAAGCTATGGTACTGCGCTAGGCGCAGGTATGTACTTCCGCCTAATCAAGCACTCTGACTGAAGTAACGCTTGACTCGCAGTTGTGAATTACAGTCAGGATATTCATCCTGCCACAAAAAGGGTGTGAAAGTTGACTTCACCATCTAGTCTACGTTCGGTCGGTCATCAACGCCAAAAGACCTTACCTGGATGGCACGCTGGTCGATTCAACCGGCCAATGGACAGGTCGATCACCTCAGATCTTCTACTCGGCAAGGTCTGTAACTCCCGGTGACACGAAAGTGTACTGACGTCTTGCTCAATCAATGCAGCGTAATCTGGGGCCTAGTCGCGCCTGCTCGCTTCTTCGTTGGAAAATATAGATATCTATACCTCGGGTTCCCGATTGGAGCCATCCTACCTTTGATACCGTGGTATCTGAACAAGAGAAAACCCCACCAGAAATGGTGGCCAAAGTTGTCTGTACCTTGTGAGCGGAGCACTGACCTTCTCTTTTTATATGGCGCCGTGTACTGAGTGTATATGTCAGTGATCCTTTCCGGAATGAGCGATGCGCCGCAGGTCCCGACGAATACCCTGATAATGGGTTTCTTGAGTGCCTATCTTAGCCAGCGCTGGGTGCTGCGAAAACACCCAGCATGGTTTGAGCGATATAGTGGGTGACTGCATGATGCTTGCGCCGGCTCGGTTGGAGCCGGACACTTTCACTGACCCTATTGCTAGACTTCGTTCTTTCCGCTGCTCTGGATGCTGGAACGTCCATACAAGCATTAGTCGTCTATATCTTTGGTCTAAACTTCTTTCCAGAATGGTGGGGCAACTCGAGCAGGGACAGTGAGCACTGTCTGGTAGGGAGTTGAACGCATTAATCAGAGTACTTCGTTACTGCAAATAAGTACATGCATTGTACAGCCTTATATCTAATAGAAAAACAAATTAGACATCCTCTTTTTCATCTGCAAAGCGTAGCTCCAGCTTCTCCACCGCCGCTGGTGTCGTGGCTTGAGAGTCCATTGGCGTTGTTAATTGCGACTCCAGTCGTGCCGCATCCGGGAACGAGATAGTGGGAAGCACGGTAGTTGCCGTGGGTGAGTCGATGGCCTGCTGATAGGTCCGAGAGATCTGGATGCCTTCAAATGCGGAACCCGTCACGTTCTGGGATCGTAACTGAGTGGCGTGCCGCCCTTTTGTGGTGTGGGCATTGTTATCCGTTCTCGCATGTATCGTCGTTGAGCATCCACCCGACGACTTGCTTCCGTGCCTGGTTATGATGAAGAGGATGGTGGTGTTGACGGTCACGTCTGCAAGACAGCTACTGAGGCAGATGTAGGAGCCTTGATGGCCGTGTTCCGAGGCGAGAACGGCCATGTTGGTTATGCTTGTCGCCAGAGCTAGGATAGCGGCCAGGGTCGAGTCCTTCCCAAGCGTTTGCGCATTGCGGAAACCCGCACGCCAAACGGGTAACACGAAGCCGACCGTCAAGAAGCAGTTTACGGCGAAATCTGTCACTATGACTGGGACTGTTTTGTACGCATCAGTACCGTGGTTTTCAGAGGGGATAGTGGCTCATACCAGTCGCGTAAAGCTTGATGCCTATCATGCAGCGACCATCTGGTTGAAGCGTATTGTTACGGCCGACTACCATGACAGCCACGACACCAATCTGACCATCGCAGGTTAGCTCACTTTCGCAGTGGGTTCTGACCACATCATTTACCCAAAGGGTCAGAAGGACGAAAGCCACCATATACCATCTGCACCGGAAGCGGTCGCTGAACTTTCCTGTCCTGGAGGAAACATTGGCGTGTACAACATAGACTGTTGGGAAGTTGGAGTCAGGTCATGCAGTGTCACGATGCCAACGATGACACTTACGTCGCTCCACTGCGAAGCAAGTCAGGGTGTCAGTGGCGGGAGAAGGCTATAGTCTCGGCTACGCTACTTACTCAGAAATACTGCAATTGTGCCAACAATCAGTCTCGATGCAAGTTTCGTGTCGAGGACACTCACGATAGATGGCAACTTTGCTCGAAGCGTAGAGGAGCTGTAGCTAATGTAAGCGAACTGTATCTGTGGGCGCGGCCGGAGGTCTCACGATGCAGAGCCAGATCCCAACATCGCACGCTGCGGTATCGTAGGAGCTCCCGACGCCAAAGAGGAGGGTGGCGCTTGCGAAGGCGAATAGCCAGGAGTCGACAAGGGTGAAAATGATCAACTGCCGTGCGAAACTGATGCGCAAGAGGTTCTTGTAGGTTCCGACGCTTCTGACCCGAAAGGCGGTGAGGGCTGTCAGGTGCGACAAGACGATAAGGAAGTAGACACATATGATCTGGGAATACGGCAGGGTCAGGCTAGTCCAAGGGGTGTAGAGGGTTGCACTAACCGGCCTGACTTCTCTCGCTGCCGGCCAGGCTGTCATCTCGACCGACATGTCTATCTATGGCAGCTCGCTGCTGAAGACTCCAGTTACGTTTGTGATACTTGAAGTTCCCAGGTGTCCCGGGGGCGAGCAGAATCCAAGACGGAACGAAGCAGAAGAGAGACGTTGCTGGACAGGCTGCCTGTCAGAGACCCACAAGAAGCGGGGTCGTGTCGTGCGATATCGATGTTGCCCTCGCATGGATCGAGCATTCCGCCCGCTGGAGATCCCGGGATGGCTTGCAACAAGCATAAGCGCATACGCTGGCAGGTACCGATCCTCTGTGCGTGCCATCAGCATAACTCTAACGCCAGACTCGGATTGGCCAGAATGCCCTCGCCAAGTTGCCCTGGCGGGCCAGCTCGTCGTGCCCTGCTGCTGCCGGTCGACCTTCCTTTCCAAAAGCGGGCTTCTTTCTCGATCGGGCAACAAGAAAATTGAACGCTTTCAGCAACAGAGGCCTCGCAAACGAGCACAGGGGAGATGTCTTCAGCCGCGGCGGCTTACGGCCTTCTGTTCCGGATGATTATATTGACAGATTCATAGCGTCACAACAGGCATTAATCTTCACAAAGACGCGGTATAACGAGGCGCGGATTTCGGAGACTGGATGCTCTGCTTGCAGCTCCATGCACGTAACGAAGTCCACCTCACGCTGGATACTGCTGCTGTAGATCTCAAGGACTTGGCGGAAGAGGGATGTTGGCCGCCAACTCTTCGGTTTCGAGGACTGGATCATCGATATTGCGGAGCTTGCGCTGAGGAAGGTGATTCAGTATTAACTTGCATAGAGCCCATGCAGGCGACAACCAACCTGGATCAAATACTCCTTCTCCCATACTCTGCCCATCCAGCGCGCGGCCAGCTTGTTCGCCGGTGGTAACAGCCAGTTTGCGGCCGTACTGCCCGAAAGAATGTAAACAACCTCTTGGAAGACTGCAGCCGACTCCAGTGTCGGTGGCCCTCCCTCAATCCTGAACTGGCGCCAACAGAAACTTATCACTAGGGGTAGTGTGACGGACACCGTTGCAGGAAGGAACAAAGCCAAAGCGAGTTTGAGATTGAGAGCTGTGAGCCGTACGTTGAGCGCGGGCGCTGCGGTCAGCAGGTCTTCGCTTCGGATCTGTAATGTAGACATAATCAGTCGAAGCCATCGCGCACGCATGTCGAATTTCCGTACGCTTGCCAAGGTAGCCGAAAGACTGTTGTTGAGCCTCATCATGCGCGATATTGAAAGCACGAGGCTACAGTAGAGCGCCCCATACGCCCAGTCCATGCCCAGCGAGACGGACGGACGACCTCTAAGACGGAGCTCGATAGGGGAGAGGACATAGAAGTGAACGGTGAGGCCCAAAAGAAGTGGTAGCAGAAGCGTCAGGTTCAATGCCAGTCCCAAGAGATGACCGGCGGTTTTGGCAGCCTGCCGTAAGGTCTGAGGATTGAACGTTTCTCTGAAGGCCGTTCGCTGGAAAGGCCGTCGCCGCCTCCTGAAGTACCGCCACTTCCGCATAAGGATCTTGTACAACCAACTCGTAGCCAGAACGACGTGTAATCCAACTAACATGGAATACATGTCATGAGCCGGCTGTGAGAGTAGCAGATCCAGGATCGCCCTCCCGGTCAGCACTGCACGCTCATTAGCACCTGTTGACATGCCAAAGACGAGAAGTCTCACAAGGCACAGTCAGGAATGTAAAGATAGCCAACGAGCCGGTCATCCATAGCAGATAGACGAAGAGTATGATGCGGGTCTTGAAGTGCGGCGGGATATAGACTACTTGGAATTTGGATTCGTCATTAGGACCTTTCGTCAGTTGGTTCTGGATCAGGGCCGCGCCTTCGCCGTCCAGCGCAGACCCGTCCTCGTGCACCCGAACGAACATGCTTTTGGAGACGATCTTGACGTTGTCTGCGGCCACAACCCTGGCGAAGCCTCCGTCTTTTCGGAAGATGACATCAGACGTAGTACTGCAAGTACTCCCGTCATGTTCAGCGAGGGGTGGTATGGGTGCCTTCTTGCACAGTAGCCAGGCCCTCCACGTTCTGCGAACGTGCGACCCCTCTTCATCCGATCGGCGTACGTCGAGCATAAACGAAGATAGGCGCAGTTGGTGCGAAGTCAGGACACACCACTCCGAAAGCGATTTTCTCACGAAGCGCTTCGCTCGAGCGTGTCCGAGAGTGAAGGGGATGACGATAAGAGCGCAAAGAAGGTCGATCGGGACAGTGGATATAGGTCGACTACAGAAGCGTAAGCTTAGCACACTACGCAAGTCTGTCTCACCCACCTCATGTCCCACCTGAGCGGGAAGACGCCCAAGGTAACGAGTCTCGACAGCCAAGGGAAGATTCCGAAGCAGCTAAGGACGATACTTCCGTAAACGAGCAGTGACCTCGTAATCTTCTTGGCCTGATTGAAGGCTGGCGTTTCCAAAATTTCCCGTAAGGGGTTCGTCTGGGGGTCGCTTGGATCTCGAATGAACCAGAGAACACCCTTACGGATGCACTTCCGCACCATGGAGATCCAGGTCGCGAACGCATACATGAAATTTGTACCAGCGAGCCTAGGTAACGGTATTGAGGCTCTGCCTGGCGAAAGAGATCGCGGTAGTACTCACCAGGTCAGGAAGCCAGATGATATAGGAGCGCGGATATGGTAGGCTATGCGGGATTGCACGCTCACTCCAGGTATTAAGGGGAGGGTAGCCAGGTTGAGCAAGATACCACACATCGTTGGGAATAGAACGATCTCAACGATGAAAAAGAACGCTGCCTACAAGACGACCGTGAGTCACATGCAATGTGTCCACGTTGAGCGTAACTCACTTTAAACAGTACGAATTGCTGTTTCACAGCGTCTCGGACCGCTCTCATCCCATTCCTAGCCTGCTGGTTCTGACTATGACGGAGGTAGAAGGCGGCTCCTGCAAGTACGACTGCATATCCTAAAGCAATGCAAAGCACACGGTCGAGCTCGGTATCTTGACTTGCCATCAAATACCATCTCGTTTGGATAGCTTCGGCCACTTTCAACGAAGCGACTCGAGTCAGGTCGCGGTATGCTTCAAACCGGATCTTCAGATATGCCGATAACGTCTGACGCGCGGCAGGAGGCGGCTCGCGTCCAGCAAGGCGGCTCATGACGGCTTGTACGAGCGCCTTGATTCGGAGAGCAAGACCATGCTTTGGCGGTTCCTGCCTGATCGGCAGTATGGACTTCTTCGCCTGGTTGGTTGCGGAGATGATAAGATCCGCGATAGGATCTGTAACGAGTCGAACGATGCTAATCGGCAAAAGAACAAGTCTCAATGCGTTCGTCTGATGGCCGGTAAGTGAGCAGTCAGAATTGAATGTCATACGGCTATGGACTCACTGCTGCGATGGTCTTCCCAATCATTAAGGGCAGCCAGATGGCGACTCCCAGAAGGACCGAGATGAGCAGGTCCATCAAGGCGACGTTCTGCATGAGAGCCAGCAGTGGCCCTTGCATGCCAACCGCTTCAAGGATGCCTTCAATGTCCGCCTCAAAAAGTAGATCATCCTCCGCGTCCAATGCCTCTATAGCAGCGAGATCCGCGGCCGGAAGGCGATCTTCGGGCGGTACATCATCATCGTCCTCCTCGTCCGGCTCGTCTTCACTGCTGCCCTCACTCTCAGCGTAAACAACAGCCCCTTCTGCTAGCTGCGCCCCTTCGGACGCGGCTTGAACAGCATCTCGAATGCCCGCTGATTCTGCCTCTGGGACACCCGGAAGTTGATCCTCATTGGCTCCATCGCTTGGTGGGAGAAGCAGGAGTGCGCCCATGCTACGAGACCGTCCATTTTCGTAGATATAAGGCTGTACAATGCATGTACTTATTTGCAGTAACGAAGTACTCTGATTAATGCG
>Ga0181469_100067_pt1 | contig 27916 bp, 23 predicted proteins | sample InSIn2SAF170_2_FD_119081 | JGI IMG/M metagenome (GOLD analysis project Ga0181469, IMG submission 119081) | Clean room microbial communities from NASA Spacecraft Assembly Facility at Jet Propulsion Laboratory, Pasadena, California, USA -... ... | reverse complement strand
GAGAGCCAGAGGCAATCGAAGAAGGAACTGGCGTGGTCATCTCATACTCATTGATCTGGGGTGGAGCCTGGTCGAAAGTGACACTTTTTGCATGTCGGTGAAGGGTTTTGCCCTCTGGCAATTTCTTTTCTTCGTCATCATCATTGTCTTCCCATATGCCTGTTACTGGATCAAATCCGGAGGATCCGTACTGCGTGCCGGTCTTCTTCGAAAGCGACGACTTGGTAGGCGATGCGTTGAGCTTGCTTGGAGAGAGGGGTGCTAGCCGAGGGGAGAAGTCAAGAGTTTCAGGAGGTGTAATGCTGTTGCGCTTCGACGAGTCATCCTCAATTAACTCCTCAATCTTCACAGGGCTCGAGGGTGCGCTTGTGGTGCTGCTGTAAAAAAGACATTTTCCGCCGAGAGCGTTGCCTTGTACCGAAGTACTCAAGGGTTGACCATCAAGTAATTTCGGTCTCGAGGGATCATAGTTGTTGTTCTGCTCTCGTGCAAACATACTGCTGTTCTTGACACGAGATGCTTTCTTTAAGTTTTCGATTGAAGATCGTTTCGAAGGAGAGACATTCTCTTTCGCATTTCTATTTTCGCAAGAAGGAGAATTCGGATCACGGCCCTGCCAGAATACACGAGGCGAGCTAGTGCTATTATTGAAAGGAGAAGATGTTGTGGGCGAGGCCTCGTGCTTTGACAAACTGTTCTACACGTTGTGAGTAATAACCCGCAATTACTGAATGTGATCAAGCATACCCTAGGGAACGATGGACTGTTTCTGCGCAGAGCCATAGGTGACAGCTCGGCTAGTGGTCCGCCTTGGGTGAATGATAATCGATCCTTCTGGGGCGACAACGAGCCCTTTGTCGCCTTCTGGATCTGCAGTGGTGGAATCTAGGTCAAAGCGTCAGTGACTTTGGGCGTGTGTGCTATGTATATCTTGACTTACCGACTGCGCAGCCATTTTTGGTTGGATGATCAGGCAGTAGCAGCGTATTGGCACCAAGCTTAGACCATGTAGACGATGATATGATACCTTGAGGAATGCAACGAGGACCTATGCTCCTATGAAGCAGTCCTGCTGCAAATGTACGATATTCAAGCAAGAGAAAAAACGATTGACGGAAAGGTATGGAGTGAGAATCTGCGGCCGAGATTACGACCCGTTGTGAAGATGGAGTGAGAAACAATGAGTAGTATATACCATCAGTGAAGGTGGACTGCAGCTGTCGATAACAAACAGTTTTCCGGCAGTCACGGCTGTCGCAGTTGCCAGAGCAACCGGAGACGATCACGAGTCAGAGAGTACTCCTTCTCCAATTTTCTGACCGTGGCGATCATCCACTGGGATCCACTTGGCTTGTAGATCTCAAGATTTCGAAAAGTCGCAGCCTCACGAAAGGATCGCAGACGCAGCCTTTTCCTCTTCGCTTTTACTCATTCGCTATCTACTCGCGTCTCGCATCTAATGTCGAAAACAGCCCTTTGCTTGAGCTGTGAACTCCGCACCTTAGTCCGGGCGCTTCAACATACTCCACAACCATGGCGAGGTCAGCGGCGAATGGCTTCGGCCATGAAACAGCGCAAAAAGCCTACACGCATGATGCTTGCTGACGATGTATCGAGATCATCCCGATCGAAGAAAGGTGATGCGCAAAGTCCATTTGGAGGAATGAATAGAGTCGACCCTGGACCACGACTGCGCGATCCGAACAGAATACCTAAAACCATTACCTCCCATACAGGATCTGAGAGGACGTCTTCAGCTACACCGAAGAACAAAGACGATCGGCCTCTTTTCCACGCCCTGAAAATGCAGACCGCTCTCTCTTCCTTATCGTATTCAGCCCGCATGAATTTGAAGGACAAATTGGACAAGATCGACAACTTTGAGAGTTTTGGAATGCGTCCAGACGTCCTCGAGGCTCTTCGCAATCAAGCCCTAGGATATCTCGAAACCCTCACCCCAAGCCCTGTGCAGAGGTTAGCAATACCCGCGCTGCTGAGCAAGAAGGGTCAATTCGAAAAGAGCAAAAAGGCTGGATCGGACGCCTACGATAAGTTCCTGATCGCGGCCGAGACGGGTTCAGGGAAAACGCTCGCATATCTGCTGCCAATTATAGATGGCATTAAGAAGAATGAGGACATTGAAAAGGCAGAAGCAGCTATTGAATCAGAGAAGGATCAGAAGAAACACGCTGAAAATGTTTTCGAGGTGGTTTCCCCTGAACTCGCCGATGCACAAAATCCAGACTCTGCGAGTGGCCGTCCGAGGGCGATAATCCTCCTTCCATCCTCAGAACTTGTTGATCAGGTCGGGAAAGTCGTCAAAACCATGTCGCATACTGTCAAGTATCGCTCAGCGCCAATCTCATCCTCCAATAGTGCTACCGTTATCAAGAGCAGGCTATTCAATCCAAGCGGAATTGATATTATCGTCTCAACGCCACATTTGATATCAAGTATAGCTCAGAAGGAGCCAAAGATACTTAGCAAAGTCAACTATCTGGTTGTAGACGAGGCTGATTCTCTATTCGATCGCTCCTTTCGGGATATCACTCTCGAGATAGTCGACAGAACTGCACCTTCGCTGAAACAGCTCATACTTTGCTCAGCCACTATTCCGAAAAGTCTGGATACCTTCATTGACAAGCGCTTCCCAATGATGAAACGACTTGTCACACCCAAGATACACTCCATTCCTCGAAGAGTACAGCTCGGTGTGCTCGATATTGATAAGGAGCCATACCGGGGTAACCGTGCAATGGCTTGCGCAGACGCTATCTGGCAGTTAGGCAAGGCAGAACATGATGATACTGGCGCGCATCATGCAGTCAAACACATCATTGTTTTTGTTAATGAGAGGGAGATGGCCGAGGAAGTGACAACGTTCCTGTCATCCAAAGGTATTGATGCTACAGCATTAACACGAGACACCACCGAAGTAAGACGAGGAGCCATTCTCGACAGTTTTACCTCGCCATCGAGAGTTGAGGGTGAAATGAAGGAAAATAAGAACACCAAGGGCCCGATCCCATTTGAGATCAAAGAACAATCAGAGAAGGCTTCTTCAAGAAAACTAATAAACACAAAAGTCCTTGTAACAACAGATTTGGGTTCACGTGGCATCGACACTCTGGCAGTGCGACATGCCATATTGTATGATGTACCACATACCACCATTGATTTCGTCCATAGACTGGGACGACTTGGCAGGATGAACAGAAGAGGAAGAGGTATTGTACTTGTAGGAAAGAAGGACCGAAAGGACATAGTCCGTGAGGTCAGGGATGCTATGTTCAAAGGCCAGGCACTAATATAGTGACAACCACGAATGTACGAATGAATATCACTGTCGCATCTCTAGAGACTCGTAACTCACAAAATGTTATGAATATAGTACCATGATTCAGAACTTCCTCCGTTGACGTTGGTGCCTCGACACTCCAGGTCACGTGACATTTTTCCATCTTAAAGCCCATGTACTCAATGTCGTCGCTGGAAATCTTCACAATGGATCGCCCTTCTTATAGCAGTGCTATCGCGGTTTGAAATGACCAGTCCGTTCATTACTGAGCCCAGAGATGAACGAACGGCGGCAACAGGCTTTTCTGAAGGTTTGCGACCGACCACTGCCAGCCATCGAACGAATCACTAATTCAAGTTAAGCTCAAGCCACCATGTGTCAATCTTAGCTCAATAGCATTGAAATTCAAGACCAAAGAAGTACCAGCCAAGGATGTTCTGCAAGCGTTGGAGGGTCTCAAGTATGTGCTTCAGGAGCTGGGCAATGCTGGACAACTCGACTCCAAACTAGCTGAATACGCATTTTTCCCTCTTGCTCAGCAGGTCTTTAACGAGACCGCGCGATTGTCATCACGATGCTTGGAAATAGCAGCCGAGTGCGTGACGCTTCTTGTGATTCACGGCTACCAGCAGTTACTGCTACCGGAACTGGGCAAACAGTTGCTGATCTTGATGTCTATGCTGGCAGGGGCTGGACCCAAGAACCAGGCTGACCCAGCAACAGATGAATTGAGAGTCGCTGCCTTCGACTGCATGTCTGCTGTTATCAAAGCTTTGAAGACCTCGAAGAATGGCCTTACGATCTTCGAAGATCAGGGCACGAAGAATGTGGTTGACCAACTGATATACCTCCTGCTTGCAGCCATCACTGACAGTCCATCAGATCTAGTGCAGTCATCGGCCTCAGATGTGCTCTCGCTACTTATCACTACAATCAGAAGTCGTGTGTTCCTTGCCAGCTTACTACCAAGAACAGTTTCTTCTCTCACTAGGGCTCTTAAGCCTAGCACCAAAGCACGTCGGACACAAAAAGTGCTGACATCCAACTTGAAAGCTCTTCGACTAATCTTGAACCGCACACTTTCCGATGTTGTTGCTGTAAATTCAATCAACGACGAGGAGAAAGAGATCTTAAGTGAATCTTGGCTGAAAGCCACTGCTGGACAAGTCAAGAATGCCCTGCTGCAAATAGTCAAATTGCGAGCACATGACGGTGCTTTGGTTCACGCAGAGCTAGAAGAGCTTTGTGTCATGGTCATAGAGGAGTGTCGGGCTACTCTTGCTGATTCTGTTCCTGTTGCACTTGAGACATTGATCGTGCTCTCTACTCAAGCTAATGGCAAGCGTGTTCAGTCGACCGCGAAGCATCTGGTCATTGCATATCCGGAAGCAGCAGAAATACTTCGTTCGAACTTTACCAGCTTGTATCAATCTTTGCCTCGGCTGATGCAAGGCCACGATGAACAGAATAAGCAGCGAGCCCTGCAGAAATTGACAGCCATGCTGCAGATACTGCCGGAGGTAGAGTTGAACATGAGAGTTGCTGAAAGCGATTTTCTATCGATGTTGGTCAGCAGTATCGGTAACATCATGCAAGAATCTACCCCTAATGCCGTTGAGGTGCAGGACACTTCTTCCAACTCAATCGATGCGATGATTAGCTTCAGGTCAAAGGAGAACAACCATTTCACACCCTTTCTGCTGAGCCGTGAGAGCCAGAGGGAAACCGTTCTGCACCTACAGTCCTTGTTTACCTGCATGAGACAGCTTCCTGAGCGATCCAGCATTTCACGCTATCTTGTCGACCTTGTCGCGGACTCCGATGCAACTTCAAGAGTCGTTCCTTTATGGCTGGCACTGAACCTGCTCCGTGAAGATGAATCAGATCTGTTAGAACTGGACAGGCTGCTTGTATCGACAGATTCTGAGAATAAGCAGTTGAGTCGATCGACACTGTTAGCAGACTTACACGCTACTACACTACCCTTGTTGGCGGCTGCTTTCGATGAGCGTTCTGGAAGGCAGTATCAATGGCAGTCACAAGCATTGGCACTGGAATGCTTGATCATGTACGCTCAAACGTTTGAAGGAGACTCATATCGCCCAGAATTGATGGATACCTTGTATCCTGTATTATCCTTTCTTGGCTCAACGAATACTATCCTGCAATCCCACGCGATGACTGCACTCAACTGCCTAGCAACGACTTGTCAATACTCATCAACCACAGATCTTCTCATAGATAACGTCGACTACCTTGTCAATTCTATTGCGTGGAAACTAAACACTTATAGTCTCTCTCCTGAAGCACCTCAAATTCTTCGGATGATGGTACATTTATGTGGTGCACAACTCCTTCCGTATCTCGACGATCTCATCCAGTCAATTTTCGCAGCACTTGACAGCTATCACGGCTATCCGGAATGGGTCGAAGCGATGTTTTCAACACTTAAGGCCATTGTCGACGAGAGTGTCAGACGACCTCAACTTACCATAACGCAAGAAAGTAACCCTATCAACCACAAGAAAGGAGAAACCCCAATCTCCAATCCAAGCGATATCCTCGATGATCTGAAGTCACGCAAGAGACGTAAACTCGACTTTAACAGACCAGCAGAAGAAGCACCGACCAAAACACCGCATAGACCCTGGACAAACGAACTCGACGGACCATCTTTTCCCAAACCCCCTAACACTGACGACGACCCAGAACTCACTCAAACTAACGACAGTGACCACCTCGCCCCAACAAAACAACCAGAAGACGCCGAGAAAAAACTCTCCAAACCCCACACCCTCCTCCTCTCAATAGCAACCTCAACAATCCCCCATCTCTCCTCCCCATCCCCCCAAGTCCGGCACCTCCTCCTCGGCCTCCTAAAAGACATCTCCCCCCTCCTCAGCCAAGACGAGAACTCCTTCCTCCCCCTACTCAACGCGATCTGGCCAGTCCTAGTACCCCGCCTCTTTGCCTCACAAACCACAGACCACGACCTGACCTCCAACACCGAAACAGCGTACAACATCTGCGCCGCAGCTGATACAATAGCTATCCTATGTGAAACAGCAGGTGATTTTCTAGCCAGCCGCATCGAAGACATTGCCCAACAACTATTCCGCTTGTTCAAGAAGGTGGGCAGCGGTCAAGGAAGATCTAAACCCGGCATATACACACCACGCCTTGGCCTTGAAGGCGGCGATGGTACAGCAGGCAGCGACAACAACATAAAAGCATCCGTAACTCTGACCCTCACCAATCCCACTCAACCTAATCAGCAACAACCACCCTCCCACGTCCTCCGAACATCCCAATCTCAGCTCCAAACGTCCCTTCTAAACCTCCTCCTCACAATAACAAGTCACGTAACTTTACAGCAAGACACAAGCGACGAGATAATGAACCTGCTGCTCCCGTTCCTGTCGGATCCGAAAGAGGGTGGGAGAGTGAGGGAGGTGGTTGGGGTTTATAATGCTGATGCTTTGTGGTTGTATGAGGTTGGACATGGGGTTGGTAAGGTAGGGTTGGGAGGGGGAAGTGGGATTGTGGATTGTGATGCTGAGGTTGGCAATGGGGATGGGGATGGAGGTGAAGAGGGTGTGCCGGTGTTGAGGAATGGGTTGAAGGATAGGGGATTTAGGTTGGTCGGGTTGTCGGCGTGAGGGTATACTACTACGTAAGCAAGTGCATCGGTGAGTGTGCATGGTCTGGGTTATGGGTTCTTTGATGGCTCACAGTGGCTTGGTGGTATGTGGGTTGCGTTTACGAACGGTTATGTACATATATATGAGGGATGTACCACTGGGACATTAACGCATTGTACGTAGATGCACGTGTACATACTGTAAGTACGAATGTACATAGTTTCGTCCTTCAAATCGGAGATTTAACGCTGCAGCTTTCTGCTGGCGCTCGATCTGAATCCCGCTCGGCTTCACAGTTCATCCTTCTCTTTCGCAGGAGTAACGATTTTCTGTGCCTGGGTTTGTACCTCGCTAACAACACCCTTCACCTTATCCTTCAATCCGTCCAATCCAAGTTTCTCAGTTCCAGGTCTCGTATGTTCACTCTGAACCCACAAGCCACGTTTCACCAAACCTCTCTTGACAATACTTGTGATCATCTCATACGCAACCTGCGCACCAGCCAGTGCGGTTCCCTCTCCTCGATCATCATACCCAGGACTTACCTCTACAATATCCGCTCCAACGATATTCAGGCCCTCGACACCACGGAGAATTCTGATGAGTTCACGCATTGTCCAACCACCTGGTTCTGGCGTGCCGGTTCCAGGCGCGATACCAGGATCCAAAACGTCAATGTCGACAGAAAGGTATACGGGTGTCTCAGTGCCGATGGTGCTCAAGATTAGATCGATGATACCCTGCGTGCCTAGTGTGTCGATGTCGTCGGTCTCGATACGCAGGAAACCTTGACGGGTATCGTCTTCATAATCGGCGAAGTCGTCACCAGCAAGCCGTGTACGCAGTCCAGCGTGCACACTCGTGTCATTGAGTATCAAACCCTCTTGACTCGCGATCCAAAACATGCTACCGTGCGTAAGGTCAGATTGAGCACCGGGACTCTCGAACCAAGCACTCGGGTACTTGCCCGGATGCCATGTGTCTAAATGCGCATCGAAGTGCAACACCGCTACAGCCCCACCATATACCTTGTTCAAGGCCCTCAGTGCTGGAAGAGCGATAGAGTGGTCGCCGCCTAATGCTACGATCCTGGGATGAATCCATCCACTCGCCTCATCGTAACTTAGAGGTCGTCTGTTTAACAGTTCTAGGTACGCCTCGGACATCTGACGCAGGGCAAGAGCATTGTCAAAGGGTGTGACAGGAACATCGCCGCAGTCAAGGATAGAAGGCCAAGAGGTGTAGGGGTTGAGTCCTGCACGGTGATTGAAGCCTCGGAAAGTGGTTTGACGAGCTGATGCACTCCGAATGGCACGAGGTCCGAAACGTGCGCCAGGGCGGAAGGAGACGGAGGTGTCGAATGGAATGCCGAGGATGGCTATGTCGTAGGGGGTCGCGGGATGGGTTAAGCAGCGAACGTAAGGAAGATGGGCGTATGTGGCGATACCAGAGAAACCGAACTAGGTAGCGCTGTCAGAAAGTACATTATGCTGAGAACATGCATTGATGTCAATGGTCGTTGGTCGTGATAACTGCAGTTTCGTGTTCTCGAGGAAAAAGGTATGTATATATGAATAAAGTTCAATCATTCTCGCAGCTCCGTCTGGTAGCAGTTCCTTGCCCATGTCTGTAACCGCTCCTGCTTGGATCACATATGTAGGAATGAACAAGAGAACTCACATCAGTTCCCCATTTTCTTTCCAATTCCTCAACAGGAGCACCCCCTTCGACTGGTAGTTCTAATGGCGGGTTATCATAGAAACTAGCCCTGCTGAGGCGGAGAAGTGCGAAGAGGAAGATCAAGCTCAAGATGAAGAACTGCATTTCGAGGACAACTATACAACACGACACAAGCAAGCAGCACCAGACATATATTTTGGTAGACTAATGTCAACACATGTACGTTTTCAACAAGATATACGTTCTGTGTGTGGTGTTGTAAAGGATGCCAAACATCGTCACTTCCGTCATTGCCAGCGGACACATCCGGCAGGAAGCACGCCGCGATAAGAAAGCACCTTCCGTAACAGAAAAGGTTCATGTTCCCTTTTTGTTAGCTACACTCCACCGACCACAGCTGCATCTACGTATTATTCGTCCAAAAAACCATCGATCCAACAGCGGTTCATTGCTTACATTACCACCGAAACAGAAGTCCATCAATAGTATAAGCGCAAGAGACAAATCCCAACATGAGATGAAATGAGATGCGCAGAGTCGTGGTGACTGGCCTAGGAGCCGTTACCCCTTTGGGAGTTGGTATTTTGTGCCCAGCAACCTCCGTTCTCTCCCCAGACCAGGGAGCTAACGACTTAATCAGGAGTCAAACGAACATGGCAACGACTCATCAATGGTGATTGTGGTATTACATCGACACGACATCTAGGATCTGAATTTGCCGCCTTACCTAGCCAGGTTGCTGGGACAGTGCCCCAGGGATCGAAATCAGAGGGTAGATGGACAGCAGGCGAGTGGTGTAGTCCAACAGTGAGTGTGGAGTTGTCGTGGTGGTAGTAACGGAGGGATTTTGACGTGGTATTGTTGTAGGAAATCAAACAGGCTGCTAAATTCGCCCAGTATGGACTTGCAGCGGCGGCCGAAGCGCTCGAGGATGCCGGGATTGAAACCAAAACAGGACGAGAATTGGACGAGGAGATGACAGTAGGTACGCTGGCAATGACTGCAGACGTGGAAGCTTACGAGAGGGTAGGGAGTGTGTCTTGGCTCTGGAATAGGGAGTTTACAGGAACTCTACGAGACATCCATTGCATACAACGAGCAGGTGACCAGAAACAACCAACTATGTCGGGAGTACACACATTGACAAGCCTTGCAGAAGAACTACCGGAAAATCCATCCTTTATTCGTCCCTCGCATTTTAATCAATCTGGGTGCTGGACACATCTCAATGAGATATGGCTTCAGAGTACGTATTCATTCTGCCTGAGCACCACTTGCATTTGTTAAAATCCAAAACCTGCAGGGCCCGAACCACACAGCAACAACAGCATGCACAACAGGAGCCCACTCTGTCGGCGACGCTATGCGTTTCATTCAACACGGTGATGCAAACATCATGGTAGCTGGAGGCGCCGAATCATGCATCCATCCTCTCGCTATCGGCGGCTTCGCAAGATCAAGAAGTCTGGCAACGACCTTCAATGACACACCAAAAAAGTCATCTCGGCCCTTCGATAGAGATCGGGCTGGTTTCGTGATCGGAGAAGGTGCCGCCGTCCTGATACTAGAGGTACCCACTATATCCATAGTGTCTATTCCTTCGTCCCCACTGACTGAAAAGCAGGAATTGGAGCACGCACGCGCCCGAAAAGCCAACATCCACGCCGAAGTACTCGGCTACGGCTGCTCAGCAGATGCACACCACCTCACTGCTCCTCGCGAAAATGGATCAGGAGCTCTCCAGGCTATGCGCCGTGCCCTTCAACAAGCTCAAGTACACCCTTCACAAGTCGATTACATCAACGCCCATGCCACATCCACACCTCTCGGCGATGCCGCTGAGAACGCCGCAATAAAAACATTATTACTGGGTGACAGTGGGAAGGCCAATGCCGCCGCCATCAACATCAGTAGCACGAAAGGTTCAATCGGGCACCTACTCGGTGCGGCTGGTGCTGTCGAGGCACTATTCACCGTGCTCGCCATTCGAGAGGTAAGATACAGAATATCTGCGAATGACCTGACCTATACTGATATGTGACCAGGGTGTTATGCCGCCGACACTGAACCTCGAGAACTGCAGCGCAGACTTCGATTGTAACTACGCACCGAAAACGGCACAGGAGAGGACTATCGATGTCGCGCTGACAAACAGTTTTGGCTTTGGTGGGACAAATGCATCGTTGTGTTTTCGAAAGTATACATAAGTGGTCTGCTTGGGCAGCTAATCCGTTTAAGTGAGGTGCAGTGAGCACCTTGGAGGTGGACATATTTATGGAGCGAACGGAGATATAGCTGGATCTAGAGGACATGACATTGTCGATGCTGCGATATTGACTGGCTATCGCCCAGCTCCTGGACGTTCATTTTGGTACGTCACAAAACCTATCCGAACATATATTTAACTTCTCAGCTATCTTGCCATATTTAGACCATATCACAGAATCCCTGAACATGAAAACTTCTATTTCTGAGGCGACGAGTACACAGAAATGACGTGGCAGCCCTCACCAACCGCCAAACGAAAGATTAGAAGTTGGCCAAGAATGATACAGCCTCACGAGGGACAGCAGAACTATGGCACAGTCTTGCGAAGGATATATACAAGGAGAGACTGAATGGGGAAAGCGTAGCAGGTTCTGCTTATGCAACTACTAGCAGGTTGATGGAGAGCACAGTACGTGGAGGAGGAGTTGTGTAGCGCCTGACAATTTGAAGAAAGAGGGTTGAAAAACGCAGGAGGCGTGCTGGGTCCAGCTCTGATCCTTTCTGCAAGTAAGTACTTACCAGCAAGCAATGTAACAAATGTATAAGATGCGGTGCAGAGGGAGGTCTGTTGCTATGTGTGCACTCGAAGGACGATCAAACTGCGCGATTGGGACAAAACGTGTTAGTAGGTATGTATTGTAGTTAACCTGCTTATACATAGATCATGTCCAGTAGTTGGATTACATGAACACCGTACGTATGTTCTTGTGCCAACGAATACATATGTATGTACTTTGTTGATGCTAGACAGCAGACCGCACATGGATTTTGTAGGTAAACTCCAACAGCCTCGAACTCCAATATCAAGGAAGTATTTCTATAACCAGGGGGTATCATCCTCAAAACGCTTATAACAGTCGTGCATCATACCATAAGTCCATAGTCTAGGAGACTTCGATCGAGTCTCTGCGTGACGGCGGTCTCAGCATCGACTGAGACCCCATTGCTCCAGCGCTGGCCAACGACCCTACAGCCGACGGAGTCATGAAGTTCTCGTTGACAGCAGAAGCAGGATATGCACTTCGCGGATTATCAACCGACGGAACACTGAAGAGACCACCACTTCGGTTTCCGCCAAGAGCATTGGACAGCATTTCCTTCATGCGAACGAGCTGGTATTTCCGTCTTGTGGGATACAGCACCCTGGTAAATACTGGCTGTGGACGGGCGATGGTTCGTGATATGGATGTCATTATGGCGTCTCGCTCTTCGTCCGAGTCGACTGGGCCAGCGATGTTATCTAGATCGTCGTCGTATAGCGCCGGGGCGTTCGCGTCGATGGCGGCTTTCTGCTGTCTGGCCTGGTTCTTTTTCTGGTACGCGGCTAGGAGCATGTCATAGGGCAGACTTCGACCCGGCACGGCTCTTTTGGCACCCATGCTGTGACTTTTGCAGGTTAGACTTCGTGCGCATTGCTGGCCGTTTGGGAGGGTGACACCGCATTGTCTTTCGACGTCTACGGGACCTTTTGGTTTCGCTGCTTTTGGTTTCTGTTCTTCCTTCTTGTTCTTTTTCTTCTTGGGCTCTCTGTCGTCGTCGCCGCCTTCTGCTTTGCGCTTCTTGCTCTTGACGTCGTCTCCGTTAGTTAACTTGCGGCTCTTTCCATCCTTGACGTCGTCATCTTCGTCATTGTCCTCGTCGGCGCCTCGTTCAGCTCGTTCTTTTGCTCGCTGTGCTGCTTCTCGTGCTTCTTTCTTTTTCCTGGCTTTCTCTTGCTTTGACTTGACGCAGCCACCTATGTGATCCCTGGAATTTGGTCTCAGAACGGCTTTCTTACAGTGCTTGCAGACGATGGTTTCCGATGGGTCTTCTGGTTCGTTGGAAGACGGCTCTGTTGTGGTCTCTCGAAATCGTAGTCGGAGAGGTGACTTGGGATCGATTATTATTGAGTCCGGTTTCGCAGTACCATTCACTTGTGGTTTGTTGAATTGCGAAAGCGACTGCTTGAACTTGATACCATTTCCCTTCTTTGCGAGACTGATTCCCTTAGACTTCAGGCTGAATCCGAAGCCTTTCTCAGCGAATGCCAGTGGACGTGCTATCGCCTTTGATCAGATACTTTAACGGAGTATGCACTGCCATCGGACTTACCATTGACAGCCGCAGCAGACATCCTGCAAGAGAAGGATTATGCGACGGATCGCAGACTTCAATGACAACTGTAGCAGCTTATCGCACAGGAAACCTGCTGAGCAATGGATGTAAGGTTACCTGACCGATTGCGACAACCAGCCACTGAAAGGAGGATAAGAGAGTGACTACGAGCCAATGCGCTGGTTGTTGATGATCAAAGTGTTGAGTACCGATGTCGAGATGGGTTGAATATGAAGCCCACCATGATCACGAAGTGGTCGCAGTCACTGTGGGTCATGCACGAATCTGGGGCACACCCGAAGTGGCTTGCGGGATGAAACGCTAGTGCCTAATCAAGAGATGTTAGTGCGAGGCTGCAGATCACCCGAGTCAATTCTTTGTGTTCGAGATTTACGAATCACGCCTCGAGCGCATTGTGAGTTAATCCACCTTGCAAGCACAGCCATTTGTGTGGTGGTCAGTTTGATTCATGCCGGTCGAGTACCTTACTTGAACAGTCGCGCTGAGAGCGCTATCGACGAACAGCTCAGCCTCTCCCATAACCCCGTCGGAACCGATATCTTCACGATGAATCATGATCAGTTGATGGAAAGAATCAGAGCCCGCTGGGCGGGAGAGGAAGTACAAGCCAAGCGTCAGGAAGAAGTTGGGCATTTGATGCAGAGGAACAACTGGAATAAGTTCCCTGGCGCACAGCCTGTTTCATTTGCTCGATCTCATTTTGAGGAGCTGAAGAAACATGACTATTATGTGTGTGAGAAAACGGATGGACAGAGGTATCTAATGTATATGGCCAAAGGAATCAACGATTTTGACCAACCAGTATCCTATCAATATCTGATAGATCGAAAGAACCAATACTACTACGTTGATAATCCACCTTTTCCGAATCCTGATAAGCGGCCAGAAGAATTCCATATTGATACTATCCTAGATGGAGAGCTTGTCGAAGATAGGGAAAGGTCCGGTTCTGTCATCAAGTTCCTTGTCTTCGATGTGTTGATTTATAACGGCAAAGATCTTAGATCACGACCTCTGGACAAGCGTCTCGGCTATCTGAAGATGTTCATCATTAAACCATACACGGACATGTTAAAGGCCAATCCGGCCTATCGGAAAGATCTGTCTTTCGAGGTCAAAGACAAGGATACGGAATTTGCCTATGCCCTTCACAAGATGTTCGAAGACATAATACCTAAAGTTAAAGAAGTACATGGTAACGATGGCTTGATATTCACTTGCAGAGAAACGCCCTACGTATCAGGTACAGATAAGCACATACTCAAATGGAAATCTCCCGAAGAAAACACGGTCGATTTCTTGATGCATATCACATGGGCGGTAGCAGATCCAGATCCAGACGATACGGACCAGGCCGTATACAATGATTACGATGCTTTGCCGTCCGAGATCGGACTGTACATCTACCACGGAAATTCGGGTGATTACGCTCGGGTGGGGAATCTTTACCTAACGGAAGATGAATGGGAACAGATCAAGAGTAAAGGGATACCTGTTCAGGACAGCATCGTCGAGTGCTACCTTGAAGACACCTCTATGGCAAACGGTCATTCGGTTAATGGCGAAACCTTTGATTCAAGAAGGTGGCGGTTTCATCGATTTCGCGAGGACAAAGAAGAGGCAAACCATGTTACCACTTTTCAAAGTGTGAAGGCTTCTATCGAAGATCATGTCACCGAGAAAGAGCTTCTTGAACATGCCGAGGAAATCCGAGCTGCGTGGAAGAGGAGAAGGGAAGAGGAGGCGAAGCGAAATAAGAGTGTTGCTCACTGATTTTAGACGAGTCCTTTGGAACAAGGACTGCTTCAAGGCATGTGTGAAAAATTGGAAACAGGCGCTCAAAAGTGGTTTGAATTATCACTATTCAGGTTAACAATGATACCCATGGGCAGGAGAAGCAATAGGTTTACGGTGTAGAAATAGATCTTTCAGCTGTATAGCAATCGCTGGCTATAATTGAACTCCTGTTTTCCGGAGTACTTCAATGTTCAACTTGTCCAACTCAGGGAGGGCACTTATCCTTACAGTACATAAGTGGTTATACTCAAAGGCGTACACAATATCTTAAAAACGAAATGGCCACATTGCGAATAGTGAAGCCAAGCACGAGCAAGCAACTGGATGTTATGGTAACTGCAAGTCCAATTCGTTCAAGATCGCTATCCTCTGCTGCGATCTCGTCACCCACACCACGTGAAGTTCAGTCAATGTTCAACACGACCGATTCAATTGTGGTCATGGATACTGATAGCTGTGCTCAACATGGCTGACCTTTCGAGCTTCACGCACAAATGGCGAGCCACCACGAACAATGATCAACGGACAGACACAAACAAGGTAGCAAAGCGCAATCGTCAGCCTATATCATGTGCTCCATGCCGTACCCGAAAGCTCAAATGTGATCGACGCCATCCCTGCGATGCTTGTACCAAGCGAAATGATGAAGAATCATGTATCTACGGTAGAGTGGCTGCCACTGCCCCGACACCAAATGGCTCGACGCGCAAAGACGACACGTCGCGTGTTTCGGGACTCAAGGCACAAGCCAAATTGGAGCACCTTGAGGAACTTATCAAAAGCATCGCCGAACAGCCGCCTCGAGTGCAAATTTTAGCTAATACATCTTCTCCGCCGGTGGAAATCCCTGACGCGGCTCAGAAAGATGGAACCTTGCAACGTGTAGCTGACGGTGGCTCTTACCTTGGCTCTACCCATTGGTCAGCAGTATTGCAAAACATCAACGAGCTGAAAAGCGACCTCCAAACTGGATCTGTCGATCATGATGATATCTCTGAGCCTGTTGACTTCTCAAGACCAGATGCTCTTTTTGGGGGTCAGAGACCACCGTCACTACATCACGTTCTGAAACGCCATCTGCCTGACCGTATTCATATTGACCGACGGATTTCACAGTACTTCAATGCCAAGTATATGATTATCCCTTTCATACATATGAAGCAATTTCGTCGTCAATATGAGGAGTTCTGGAGAGACCCATCAAACGCGAACGTGGTTTGGATCTCTCAAATGTTCTCTATCTGTTGCCTGGCGGCGAGCTTAAGTCTGGCGACCAACAAGTCCTCTGATCACTGTCAAAACGAGAAGAACACGAGAGAGTCATTCGAGGTCGCTGCAGGGCAATGTTTACTCCTCGGCAACTACTCAAAACCTCAGCCATATGTCATTGAGGCACTGGCTTTGTTCCTTCAATGCAAGTATGCCAGCTCTTTGGACCCCTCCAGGGAAGTGGCATTGATATTTTCGATGCAGACAAGGTTAGCGTACATGATGGGCTATCACAGAGATGGCTCAAATTTTCCTGGACGTTTCACGCCGTTCCAGGCTGAGATGCGTCGCCGCACCTGGGCTGCGCTCAAGCAGTTTGATCTGATGGCTGCGTTCCAGTTTGGCATTCCAAGCAATGTCACTCCTGGTTCCTTCGATACTGCGAATCCCAGCAACCTGCTTGACGTGGATTTTGATGAAGATACTAAAGAGCTTCCACCGTCCCGCCCTGAACATGAATTGACACAAACGCTATACTTTGTCGTCAAATCCCGCATAGTTGATGTGTTTGCGAAGATCTGCCAGCATGCGATCTCTTTTCCATCCATTGATCCGACTGTCGCAGAGATCATGGCTCTAGACGCCCAGGTCAGGCAATCGGCAGAGACTATCCCCGAGGCTCTGAGGATTAAACCTATAGCTCAATCAATCACAGATCAAGGTTACGAAATAATGGTCCGCCTTAACATATCCTTTCTTTGGCGCAAAGCATTGTGCGTGCTACATCGTAAGTATATGATAGCAAAAGAGGATACCTACAGCTACGACACATGCGTTGAGTCAGCTTCTGCTATGTGTGCTAGCATTATTGACATATACTCCGAGTTTCAACCTGGTGGCAACTTCGAGAATGATGGTTGGATGCTGTCGAGTTTCACAATTGTTGATTACCTCCTAGCAATTATGGTCCTGTGTCTAGCAATGTCTGTAAGCCGGAAAAATTATGTCAATGCTGGTGGTGATTCGTACGCGTGGCTCTGTCTCAATCAGATTCAGACAGTCCTTGAGATCCTGGACACATCACGAAGTATCTGCGCGGAGCTTGGCCAACGAAGCCGTGAAGCAAAGCGCGTCTCTCGTGTCTTGAGCGCTGTTCTGGACCGACTAAGAACTCGAAGACATGCTGCTGCTGCAGGTGTCGATGGTGCAAATTACTTCCTCAATATGTCCAATGGAACCATTGCAGCGAACGACAATCCAGCTTTACCTGCACAACAAGGAAGAAGCAGTCTAAGCATGATGCCACTCTCACTTCAGGACAGGCGACTGCCAGTCCAACATTTTGCAGATGTCATGACACCAGGTTGGGGTGTCTGGGACAAGCCGGATGGAAGCTCTTCATCAGCTTCGAACGTTGGCCGAATAGACTTGAGTCCAAGCAAATCAACATCGATACCTAGTCATGAGCGCCAGGACTTGAGTGGCTCATCTACTGTTCTTGATGGATTTCCGCTTGATGTGAGTGGTTCGCAGACTTGGAATATGGCCACTGATTTCGATCCTCTTTCGTACATAATGGATGGTCTCGAAGGTCCTGGTTGGGTTGATTGGACTCAGCTAGACCAGTTTACCGGTCTTTACGGTAGCGGTTTCGGCTAGTTCCTGCGATTCAGACCATATTAGAGAGTTCATCTCTACAAACAAACTACTTGCAAATTGCGCAGAGAAGCCGTTAGGTTCTCCGACCAGGGACGACAGTCACGACAACATTTTGCAAACGTGAGGTGGTGTGACGAAATGTCTTCACACTGCAGCAAGGCAACAGCAGAACGAGTGCGACGCGACTGAGCATTTGAGGAGCAGCCAGTGGTGATAATTCACGACGCCGCTCGACCGATTTGTCCACTCATCTTAACAGCATCAGCATGAGCCTGCATAGAATGTTGAGTTTCGAGTCTTGTCCCAACAGGTCAGATTCGATGAGGTCAAAGCTTCAGTGTTAGCGCTGACTCTCAGCAGGTCCTTGCTGTACCATTGAATCAAATCCCACTCGCACAGATAATAGTTCCAACTTCATAGTTTGTGCTTCGTGACAAAAACGCGTGCTCACGTTGAGCATGCTGTGCTGTTCACATATCAATCGCGACATTCCGCTTTGCTGTTCGTTTTGTTTACGCTGAGCAGTCTCTTACAATTGTTCCAACCGATCTTCCAATAATCTCACATCGATTATTAGTTTCGCACATTTCAATCTACCTGTACAGCACCGATCTATCAACCATTCTAGCTCCATACACGTACATCACAGCACGTGTGAGCCAACCACCCTCGTCCTTCCCATATCATCAACCCGGAAAAGGAGATTTAGAATTATGAGACTTATCGGTTGCAACAAAATGCCTTCACCATACTGTGCATCGACTTCTCCCCTTCCTACCACGATCAACTCAGTGGAAGAACAACCTCTCAAGCAAGGGCGACAGCGGTTGTGGCAAGAGCTTCCAACTGAAGTCATGTGTTCAATGGCAGACTATTTTCTTGATCTTGAACGACACGACCGACCAGAGCAATGCCAGCAGTATCCTCGTCCCACGAATTATGATATGACGTTCGCTCACCTCGATCGCAAAGCAAGAAGCGTGTCTGTGCACGCACTTGGAAAACGACAGATCATCGTCCAAATACGTTTTCACCCGAAGTTTATATGACCGAGGATCAGTTACAGATACATCAGAACGAGAGCTGAATCGTTTCATGCCAACCTCACGAGTTGAGCATCTTTACAAGACAACATCGAGCTTTTCGATTCTTAACATTGATATTGGTCGCAAACTTCCGAGTCGTGATACAAATTTGTGATTCGTATCATATGTGCCAGCCAGCCAACAGTTTATCCTCGGGCTATCCTCATTCGTCCAGAACCATTGCCAAAAACTTCGAGCTCTCGGAATGGTCCCTCTACCGCTTACTACCGAACACAAAACCAGGGGATGATTATAACTATTTAAGATATAACAAGGCTCGTTCGGAACGTGGTCGTTGCCCATATTTACGTTCCGGTTGACAAACTAACTGTCTTCTATAAAGATGAAGTCGCAGAACTGGGAGCAGCGACGGAGGTAATCACTAATAGAGTCCAAAGTGTGGCTTATTTGGTTCAAATATACCAGCCTCATCAGCAGATGCTACAACAGCTCATCGACGCTGGAACTCCTCTTATCAACCTTATTCCAATTATGACCAACACATTAGGAGGTTGGTATCGCTTCCTACTAGAACGAGACTACGATCAACAGGACTCGAGCAACGGACTCTCTCTTTCAGTTTTATGCGCGAACTTTGCATCACTGACCATGAGGTCTCTCGCCCTGTTCCTACTCAATCAACCAAACATCATGGAACGCCAACGTCATTACTTCCTTCAACGTAACTATCCAGGCAAAGTCGGCAAAACCACCGTCAACTTGTCGTTCCGACATTTGAGCCTTTGTATGGTCTCAGCAAACCAGCAATTTGTGGCACTGCGGAATTCCTTGCAGGGCAATCCGCTATCACACTACGCCATCTGGCAACAATTTGGCCCGCTATGTGCAGTTATACAAGACGGAGCAATGCTAGAACTCGCTCTAGCTCGTTACAAAACATTACCGGGGACAAAGACGAAATTCGAGGGCATGTCCTGCGGATGTAGCCGGACTGGATGCGTCGACACCGAACAATGTGGCAAGTGGTCTACTACGAGCTCGGATCATCTGGCCCGTGCAAGGAGACGAGCTTGGCTGGTGCGCAAGTACAAGGATAGGATAGTGAGAGATGGAGTCGGTGCTGGGTATGTGGATAGGTGGTTAGCAGCGTTTGATGATGTTGCCGATATGATCGAGAAGGCTTTGACGGAGAGGACGAGTGAGAACAAAGCTGTACTGGTAGAGCCAGTGAGACGATTTGAGGATCTTGAGTTTGTGTTTCAATATAGTCCTTTCGGAAATGACAGTTAACCGAGATGGTTACGGATAGGTGGAGAGACTTGGATGAGAAAAATGGAACAACAACTGAAGCTGGATGTGCGAGTTTTGAGACACAAGCACCACGGATTTCAATGAGTCAAATGAGTTTCAATGGCGTCGACGATCGTAACACACCTGCACAAATACGAACAGCACAGTAAATTTGACATGACATGCATTCCATCATGCTCTCTGCAAAATTCACACGAACTAACCCTCCATGTTTCTCCCATGAATACAACAAATAAGTACATACGTACATACATACATACATAATCCATACGCTTACCTTTGTCAACTACCACCTTCCACCTCCCACCATCCCACCAACTAATCTTCTCTCCGTTGCCAACCTCCATGTACACCATGTCATGACAACAACCACCATATCCCCCAATACCAACAATAACACTGACTACCAACAATTCTCAAATATTAGTACTGTACAGCCAACACCACTATCTCTAGTACTCTACCAGCGCTTCTGCTCCACCCACTGTTCGCGTCGTGCCTCTTCTCCTAACTTGCATATGAAGAAGTATAAGTCTTACACTACCTTCTTCAGTTTGGGAGTGAAGGAAGTGAGGGCTGTTGACGCGAGATGAGTCGGTAGGTATGTGACTGTGATGGGATTCCGATTGTAGTCCATTTTCTCTTGCAAGCTTGGGACTGTATTGTATGTATACATATTGATTATTCTATTAGAAAATTAGGTATACGTGCTAAGTGCCCCAACATGGCCTCAGACCAAACATCAGAAATCGCGTTGCTACATGATGGTACACAAAGTCCCGACCCCGGCTGAAACAAATCTACCGTGAGCCCACTGATGCTTGCTCATTTCTTCCCAAAATTCACAGGTCCATTTCCTTCCTCAACATATCCAGGTGGAAATTTCGCAGCAGCAGGTTGATGATAAAACGTTGATCGTGGAGCACTCTCATCGAGATAGAGTCGCTGCTGTGGATATGAGAAGTATGAATCGCCGTTTTGATCGATTCTGATATGTTGACCGCGTAGGTGTTCGGGGGCGGCTTGGAATTCTAGTGGTTGGGGTTGGTACTGGTAGCCGTAGTAGTTGTTTTGGGGCTGTTGCTGTTGTTGTTGCTGTTGGTAGTGATACGACGGGGCTTCGAATGCTTTTGTGGATTGTGGTGGTGGGATTTGGGATTGGGATTGGTGCTTCTGTTCGCGATGCCTGTGGGGGAGGTGTTAGTGTTGTTGTTTTGATGTAAGGAACGAGAGAGTTGGCATGGGAGATTGTGGTCATGGGCAGGCAAGAAGTAGAGGAGAGGAGTAGACTGACTTCATGATCTTGTTGAAGGCGTAATAGCCGGCACCGCCATACACTGCAGCTTTAATGAGACCCATAATGAAGATGGGTTGTTGTGAACGTCAGTGGTTGAAGAGGAGGAAGGAGGGGATTTGTTATGTGTTATTGTGATGGCACGAAATGGGGTGGAGATTGTGTCGTGTTATGTACTCTGGCTTGTCTTTGGATCTGTGTGAGATTCAGACATCTCAAGCAGTGCAAGCACTGGTATAAGTACTTGTCTGCGAAGACGTGTCTCGAGCAACATTCGTAAGACTCTTCATTTCTGAGCCCTCATACGCTGAGCCGCGCGTCGTAGACCACAGGTCCGAGTGCAGGCAGACGCCATTCGGGACCGAATGAGAGAGCAATTGTGCTCGGACTTCAGGTGAATTGATCGACCAGGCAGTTGTTTTTGGTGTAGTTGTCCAGGCGTTGCTTCAGGCATCCCTGTCGATCGTGGAGAGAAATACGGCGGATTCAGTTTAGGCCTCGCCTGTAAGGTATGGCCGAGGAGCGACGACTCGAAAGCGAGAACTCAGCCGCAGGGTGGGGATAACTGGTCGGTGATCTTACTAACGACCACATAAAGTCATTTTGATTCTGTCATGCTTCGGATCAAGAAGGCACAAGAGCTCCCAGAAACCGTGATTCAAAATTACCGCTTATTAGCTAACTTCAGCTACACAAAACAGGGGTGCCTGCACTACGCTAACCTTTTACGAAGTGCAAGTGCGAGATGCCATATTTAGCTGAGGCTCGGCTGTCCTCCGCGTATTTCTGTTGCTTGTTCATCATGAACTCGCGTTTATTGCGCCCACAGGGATCGTCAAGTGAGCTTTGAACAAACCGTTCTCTCTTGACGGAACATACCAGTTCGATGGAGGAAAGACGCGATGGTAGAGAGGTGAGAGCCTTGACGACAATCATATTCCACACCAGAATATTCCAGGTAATATGTAGCCCTTCTCTTCGTCCATCTTGTCCACTTTGTCAAGTTGATACAAGTGCGAAGGTCTTTAAGTGACGTTTGAGCGTTGCTGTCTGTTGTGCTGCGACTCTGTTAGACGATTAGTTTTATACTATTAGGTTCTGCACCCTCTCCGTATGCTCAACACCTCTTCGTGCATCAATTTACGACAATTGTGTCGCATTTCAGAGCAACAGTTAAGATTGCAAACAGCTACCTGCTTGATGTGTATTGATCGCATCAATCATGCTAGGTGAGCACAAATGCCTCGCCTCCTCTGATTCTTCATTGGTATGTCTTCATATCTTTACTCTAGCTTGTCTTCATGATTTCGGGCAACTTCATCACCACGTCTTCACTGCATGTGTCGATACCTTGATGGGTGCTGCTCAATTTGAATCATCTAGAGGCTACCCCAAGCACCCGGATCACCCACTGGACAAGTCCTCAGCACAACTCTGCTAGTCGGAAATTGGTCCACAAAAGATCTTTCTTTTTCTTTGTCTCGGCAGAGCCCCCAACGCTATCGAAATGCAGTCAGCCGCAGACCTAGCCTCACCCGTCCACTCCTGAGACGATACACATACAAGACGTATCACACCGGTATCATAGCCCAGCAACCGTAATGTCCGGACACATCAATCAATACATTCGGTTGGCTGGAAGACCTATTGCTCTCAATATCTGGCCACCGCCAATAAAGTATTGTCTAAGACTTCGACCGCCTCTTTCCTGCCTTGACATGGAAAACTTGGAGCTGCTAGTTGGTGTTGCGGGTATGCCAAGTTTTGCAATCTCCCGTTCCAGACAAAGCAGGCACGGGTACAGGGAAATGCTAGACGGTAAATTATGTTTCCACCGCTCCGCTGTCACCGTGCCGTTGCAGTCGTTCCAATTATTCCAGTCATCTCAAGCTTTTGTCTTCAATCAATCAAATCTACGGGTTCCTTCTTGATGCTTCACTACACACAAGAAAACAGACTGACCCAGCCACAATGTGTTCTATGATCGGTGCTCGAATTCAGGACCTATTTCGAAGATTCATGGGTGATCGATCTTCAGGCCTCAACAAGACCACCTGGAATGATTTGCCTTAAGAGATTCTGGTCATGATTGCAGGGTATGTCATACTCCCCAGTGATGATAAGTGCCTCGTTACAACGGAACACCTACAGCACCGAGTCGATACAGCCCTCTTTTCAGTTGATCGACGCTCAAGGGAGACAAGTCTTCAGGCTCTGTCGTTGCACAAACTTTTCATCACGCTCAAATTCCACCACTGTAAGCACGGTCCCGCCATCTCCTGCTTTTATCTTCAGCACCATCTTAACCACATCTTCACATGCGTCAAAGTGCCAACCCATCGAACAGCGAGAGGGACCTCCGTTCTCCCACCATCCAACCTCTCCATCCAACTGTCCTGCGAGCACAATTGCCAAGATCACGACCCAGCCAGCATCACCATTATATACGACAAGTTACTTGGTCTGAGCATTCTCGGCGTCATCCAATACCAGACAATGTATCCAAATATCAGCTTCTCGATCGAAAGTTTCCATCCGTCAACTGCCAGAGTCATCAAACAATTCTGAGAAGACAGTTCTCGAACACTTCAATCACCTCACATTGTTGATGTTCGGGGCTTGCAGGATAAGTCAGAACTATTCTCCGTGGACCTCCAACCTGGTGTGACTTTCCCATCTCTGAACATTGTCGACTTGCTGATTTCAATGCTGGATTACCAGATTGAGCGGATCAAAGATGTGTTGACAGATGGATACCAACTAACCAACTAACTACCACCTCTCCCACTTGAGTCCCCTTCCACCGCCGTCCGTGAGTAAACTGATCCATTCAGCTTATCATATCTTGAAGGAGAGTATATGGGTAATTGGATACGTACATCCATACATCCATACACACGCACCGATTCAAAACTTCCCTACTCTTTACCGTGCTGTATGTACATGTGTTGTTTATCAGACCTTCCATGTAAATTGTGCCAAGAATAAGGTCCGGTAAGTATCACTTCCGATGTGATGGGGTGGGACTAAGAAGTAAAGTATTTACGTGAAATACATCGGGCTCTCGACTACCTAGGTACCTAAGTACGTACAGTACAGTACGCTAAGGTATGGACAAGAGATTACTGTAATATATGCTCGAGCAGCTGGACTAATGCGCAGATTGGAGATACCTACCTACCTGCCTGCCTACCTACCTACGTATGTATGTATGTATGTATGCTAAGCTTTGAGAATAGAATGGCTTGAGCTTACCAAGTTACATACGTAATCGTACCATCGAAACTACGTGTGCATGGATACATGGATGTAAAGTAAAGTACTGTATATATCGGAAGTCTCTCATCTACCGCACCGTTCTCGTGGATTGGGGAGGGGGAGTAAATGGTCTGTACCTTACTTTAGTCCTTGACTACCAAGTACACAAGTACGTGCCTACGTAACCATGCGAACCAACGAAATGAGATATATATACACGGATCTCTATCTCCCTCATAGCTTCCCAGGTCCAAACATTCAGAACCAATACATACGTAGGTGTAGACGTAGGTGTAGAACCGCAAGACACTGACCTACGTACCAACATACTAGTACAATAGAAGTACACAACTCACTCCCCAACTCCCGTCCACGATCGCGCGCAAAAGTCACCTAAGAGATACCTACGCACTCATCGCATAACACGCCTCGAAAGGTGGAATTCCTAAACCACACGTGTGTCGTATCTCTTTCCAAGAACCACGTGAAATGAGTGGAGTGGCCCCAGCAATCTGATTCTGTGTCCAATGGAAATTCCGAACAGCAATAGAATGTCGAATAAACAGGAAATCGTTGGAAGAATCATTCAAGTCCCCACGTGCTTGTCCATGCCTCAGAGATCGGCCGAATCTTTCTTACCAAGTAGATGCGGTACTGTACTCATATGATGTCGAACAACAGCACGCGTGTGGGAACCGACTAACTAACTAACCAAAGGAAGATCGGATTCCAAGGTTGAAGATGCTTGGAGCTCGCGTGAATAATTCAAGGTATGGTTTAGTTGTTCGTTTCGAATCAGGGGACCTAGCAACATCGGGCGTTGACTCAGCCTCTTCTTTCTGCCAGCTCCAGCTCATCAATTCCATGTACAGTACTACTATAGATCGTGATAGCTGTTTTGTCACAAGTCATGTACAAGTACAGTTCACCACGCTGCGGACGACTTTTGATGGGGCCGAGTTTGTCGCGAATTTGAATCTCTTTCAGCTTAGCGCGGATCTGTGATCCAAGGGCTCAGAACCAATGAAGGACGAAAGACTATTTTGACTAAGCAGCTCCATAAATCTGCTAGGGCGTTGTCGATCTCGCGGGACTGGTCTGTATCCAGGAAGGCTTGTGGCTGGTTGGGTTTACTCCTTCTTGAAAAGGTGAAACTACTTCTATCCTATCCTATCTATTCGAACTGCTGATAGAGGTAATGATGGAAAACAAGGAATATCAAGGCCCTCCGTCGTCGAAGTGGAACAGATGTGGCATGGTGGGTTTTTGGTAGGTATTAATCTTTAGCTCATTGCAGGCCATGGGTTGGTTCTCCAGAATGTATAAGAAAGAGCTCGTGTCCTGCTTGCATATGAATGTGCTTCAAACCAGTCGCCCTTGTACGTACAACCAGAATCTGAAAGCAAAAACGATTGCAACCGTGCATTCATCATGTCTTTCCTTCCACCTGCTGCACAGGCTGGCATCGGCAAAAACAAAACCCTAGAACTGTTGATTGAGAAGGCTTTTCTGGAAGCCGAGAAGACTTGCACGAGTCCGAGTGTTCTAAGTTGGTTGGCCTATTCCGCTGGTTGAGTGCGTCGAATGTCTAACAAATAACAGCCTTTTCAACTTATTTACCAGGCACCTCGATCACCTTTCACCAGCTTATGAAGATCCTTGCTGTGATAGCTTGCATCTTCAACTGCTTGTGCGCCTTGTACCTTATTCATGGACACATTCTGCACTGGGTACGCCCGGACGAGCAACGCCAGTATGCTTTCAACTGTCTGTTTTCCTGAACATGTCTGACCTTGCAGGATTGTCCGGGTCATACTTTTTGTCATGGTCTTCTCACTCACCAGCTTCTTCTCCATCTTTTTCTACGCCGCCGAACCTTTTCTTCACCCTATTGGAGTCTGGTATGAAGGTCTTGCCATGAACTCCTTATTTTTGTTGTATGTCACCTATGTTTGTCCGGATCCAAATGATCGTGCTCAATACTTTTCAACTCTCCCACGTCTGTGGTACAATGGCAAAAGGAAGGGGTCTGGAGGTAGTCTGCGATGGTTCAAGGCAAGTTCACCCAACAATGCTCAACGATGAAAGAAAGACTGACGCACTCAGATTATTTGGATCTTGGTTTTCCAGGTCTTCATCGTTCGTATCGCAACACTTCTTGCACAAGAATTTCTCTTTGGCATGACATGCCCTCTATCCAAGAAGCGCAGGACAGGATCAGTTGTCATCCAGGTCATTCAAGGCGTCTCAACCTCACTTGTCATCTATGCTGTCATAACCTTTGAAAAAAGAATGCGCTCTCAACTTCAGCGCCATCGAGCCCTCCTCAAACTCGTCAGCTTCAAACTCATTGTCGGTATCGAAGCAGCGCAGGATATCATCTTTTCATCACTTGGTGATACTGGGATCTACTTTCCCAAGCCGCCGTATCGTGTCTCATGGGCTGACTTCACTGTGGGAATACCAGAGTTCATCCTAGTCTTCGAGATGGCCATTGTTGCATTTGTGTTCTTGTGGTCTTTCACCTTTGAACCCTATCGAGCTGATGTCTTGAAAGGTGAAAAGGTGAAGGCTACGAGCTGGAAAGCTTTCGTCAGCACTCTCAACCTGTCGGACCTTTGGAAAGGTATGATTTACATGTTCACTTGTTTCACAAGTAGCACATTTTTGGAGGGTGTCATTGATGGTCGTGACATCCCAAACGCGACACCCCATGCCGGAAACACCCACACTGGATTTGAGCATGCAAGCAAGGCAGACGGGCATCTCTGAACAGGGCACCAATCCGACATTCGAAATCCGAATCTAGAAATCCGAATCTAGTGTTACCTGTACAAAGATGCATGCTTTCCCTTGTGGGAGATTTTGAACAATGGATCGGGTGGTTTGATCAGAGATCACAACCCAAGGCAGAATCATGGCAGTGCATGTTGGGACTTCTAGTTATTCGTCTGTCACGATTTCCTTCAAAGCGTGTTTGGGAATCACAAAACCACCTGTATGAGATATGGAATTCATAAATTCTTCAATCCAGTGCGTATAGGCTGAATTGGGAGGAAGTGCTTGCCATGAAACCCGAGCGGGCAAGGTAACATAAACTGAACCGAGGTGACAATGTTGGGGTAACGAATAAAAATACAAAGCCTCGCAAATCGCGAAGGCATGGGCTTCGATCTCTAGTGACCCGGTTCGGACGAGACCTCTTGATTCAATATCGGCGGACAGCGAAGGAATATTCAACGCCTTCAATTTTTGAATCCAGTGCATTGCGAGTATGACATGAGTATGATATCGGCACCAACCAGAAGCTGCTTCCAGATTTGTAAAACCAAGTACTGTC
>Ga0181469_100030_pt3 | contig 28453 bp, 24 predicted proteins | sample InSIn2SAF170_2_FD_119081 | JGI IMG/M metagenome (GOLD analysis project Ga0181469, IMG submission 119081) | Clean room microbial communities from NASA Spacecraft Assembly Facility at Jet Propulsion Laboratory, Pasadena, California, USA -... ... | reverse complement strand
TCAACCAGAAACCAATATTGAAAGCTCTGCGAGAGATATCGAATGGTCTGCATCAGGTCGTCACCAGTGGGAGAGCGTCAAACCCTATTGAAGTTGCAAACACAAGTGACGCTGGGGATGAGGAAATTGAGGATATCGAAGATGATGACGAAGAGGAAGGTTGGCTGGAAGGCGACGAGGACGCAACGTTCGGATTCGAAGAGCCCAAGGCGTCAAAGCCAATCCTGCTCGGGAAGGCCTCCAGGTCATTTGTCGCTTCGGCTGGCTTAGCAAAGATCAAAGCCGATCTGCGAGAGACGAAAGAAGCTGGTTTCAAGATTGGTATCATTGGAGATCCGACAGCTACGGGTATTGTCTGCGTATCTATCAAAGTCGAGAAGCTAGGTATATCCGAGGAAGTTATGAAAGCTTGGACTCTGGAGCCTCAACAATATTTCGCTGTGCTCATCAAGTTCCAGAGTGGCTGTCCCACAACAGATGTAGTCAAAAACGAACCAACACTGTCTGGCTCAACGGAGGTCCGCCTCGGATTGTGCTCTAGTTACAAGCCAAACGACAAAAGTGCTATGGATGCCTTCGCCGAAGCTGCTGCACCAACCAGAGAATCACAAGCTAACAGCCTCCACTCCTCTACAAATTTGCAGCCACTCTTCATCGGGGGTCCGCTCCACGAACTGTTTCGCAGCCGGTTCGCGCGCGTACTCAAGTTCCGAGAAGCATATCGCTTGAGCTGGTCTGGTGCTGAACAGCTTGTGCATGATACCCAAGGCGCAATTACAGATCTTGGCGATATGAGCAAGTATGACACCACGATCCATCAAGTCGATCGTGCTCTACCTGCTATTGTCATGCGAGACGTTATTGCCGAAAGATCCGTACAACTCGAGCATTGTCCATTTCCACTTGTGGCAATACAGTTTGCCCTCCGACATTTTGTCCGTTGCACAGAGTTTTGCTTGGTCTGTCATTGCAACTCTGGATCAACGTTTGAAGCGCTAAAACCGTATGTCTGCTCTAAACCCCTTTGCTTATATCAGTACATGGGTTTAGGCTTCGGTCCTAGCATTGAGTGGGAGATTCTATCTCAGCCATATGTGATTGACCTTCTTGTCAGCTTCTGCTACGAGCAAGCGCAGACTGGCAAGCTGAAGGACTTCCCCATTGGCATCGATCTCAAAGTACCTATGTTGCCCAAATTTATGGATGCGTTTGTGATGTCTGGAATAGGTACGCACCGCCCTGCACATCAGCCAAGTACAATAGCACAGACGTCTGCACCGCTACAGGCACCACACCGTGTACCCTATAATGGCCACAAAAATGAACTGCTATTCCCTGCACTAGACAAATCCAAAGGACACGGACTCAGGAAGGGAGATTTCATTGTATTGGTAGAGGACGGAAAACCACCCGATTTGATATACCATCAGGTAGAAGAGGTGTCGCTGCCCAGTGTCAAGCTAGGTCTGCCTCTCAGAATCAGCGAAACTAAGGGAAATGGTAGGAACATAGTAGAGCGCTCGGATGTCTTTCAAGACATTGATTGCTACACGTTCTCGCACAATTTCGATGAACTGTCTGACGACTACAAATGCAAGGCCATCATCTCATTGCTAGATACACTTCCACCTGTTAAAGAAATGCGCCAATATCTCAAGACACGCAGCGTTGGTCAAGACTCGAGCCTTCGGCAATGGCGCGAGCGAATGGTTCCATCCGCTCTCAACGTCCTCCGCTGGATTATTGCTTCTAATAGGTCATGCATAATGCAAGTCGATACCCTGCTGGACGACAACAAGCTTGCCGACAGCGTCGACTACTCCATGGATCGAATATCTGGCATGGACGACTACATGCAATTTCGATTTGCGCAAGGTGCACCGGATAAGGAACAACGATTTGTCGATTGTGTCAAAGAGGAGACAGGCAACAATGCCTTTCCTACATTGTTCGCTTGGCATGGCAGCCCATTACATAACTGGCATTCCATCATACGGGAGGGTCTTCACTTCAGGGACACAGTGCATGGACGAGCATTCGGACACGGAGTTTACATGAGCCCTCATGCAGGGACAAGCTCTGGCTACATTGGAGGTCATTGGAAAGGATCTTATTCTGGATGGCCAAATAGTGAATTGAAGGTTAGTTCTGCAATGTCATTGAATGAGGTCGTCAACAACACGTCAAAGTTTGTGAGCAGCAGCCCGCACTATGTGGTGGCGGAGACTGACTGGATCCAAACACGCTACTTACTTGTAAAGACCACAGCAGCTCATACCAAGGGCAGCCACTTGCACTCAACACAGATGATTCGGCAGGATCCAAACCACACAGCGACAGGCATCAGCAGTCGTGAGGTGCAGATACCAATCACTGCCGTAGCCAAATCGCGCCGACCCGCTCAAGCGGTGAATGTCCCTCAAAAGCGAAAAACGCTCGCCTCTGGACTCCTTGACGATCCTATTGAGGTTGACGACGATGAGGTTGCGAGCATAACGACCACTACTGAGGACCGTGATTGGCTAATGGATGATATGACAATGCTCGGCACAACGAATACTCCTACAAGTATCAGCTCCGACTCTGAAATGTTATCCTCGGATGACAGATTTGATCTTACAGGATCGCCAAAGAAGCGTTTGCGACATGACAATGGCAGAGAAAATTCGGAGTCAATTGCAGGATGTCTGTTGGACCGCTCGAGAACTTCATTTGTGCCGGGAAACCTGGATCTTTCGGACATCAAACGACTTCCTCCTCCTAGTGATGCTTCCAGATCAGCATCCAGTGCTCTTCTCAAAGCATTTACCACTTTGGTGAAAACCCAAGGGACCACTCCAGCTCACGAACTAGGTTGGTACATCGACCCGGAACACGTCGAGAACATGTACCAGTGGGTTGTAGAGTTACATTCTTTCGATGACGATGTACCTCTAGCTCAGGACATGAGGCAGGCAGGACTGACCTCTATTACACTTGAGATGCAATTCACGAACGACTACCCATTCTCTCCCCCGTTCGTGCGGGTGATCAAGCCACGATTCTTACCATTTGGTCAAGGCGGTGGTGGTCATGTCACCGAAGGTGGTGCAATTTGTATGGAGTTGTTGACGAACGATGGCTGGTCGGCTGTCAGCTCAATTGAAAGTGTACTTCTTCAGGTCCGGCTAGCGATGAGTGAAAAGGAACGACCAGCTAGGCTAGCACTGCATCGACAAGGCCGACACACCATCACAAATCGAACAGCAGCTGGAGACGGGTATGGTGTTTATGGCGTAGGAGAGGCCATCATGGCGTATGAACGAGCCTGTCGAGCTCATGGCTGGAAGGTTCCTCCATCGTTCGCTGGCTTTCGACAAGATAATAGTTCTGGAGGTCGTCACTAAATGTATGTGTTAGAATGTGTTGTTTCAGAGCAAGGCGTTGGACAAAGTTGTAGGTCGGAATCGAGTTGACCACATGCACATTGGAGTTCTGATGGGATGAGACCAAGGACGAGAAAGCATGGGAAGCGTATTCCGGGGAACATTTCGTTCTTTACGTTCCGAGCGATGGCGCATACGCAGGACATGGGGATCACGAAATTCTGTGCATAAATTGCAAAAGCATGTAACGTAGATAACGCGGAATGAAGACATGAACACGATGTACACCTAGGTCATGGTCCACTGAACAGCTACTAAACAGCTTCTGTTCGCGGTGTGGCACTGACAACTTTTAATGGATATCTGCAAGGGGATGGTAGGGATGTGGGCCGTGAGTGCAAATATCCTACTGGTGGGATCAGCACATGTCAGTGATTTGAGAGATGATGCACATGTCTCCCCGTTCAAAACCAGGTCCCAGGAATTTAGAGCCTTTGTTACCCTGATCCTCTGAGATGTTCATGAGAGATAAGCGCTATCGCACCTACGTTGCGGTTCGAAGCCTCATGCCAACAGGTCCATGATAGCACGCACTGTACAGTACATGAGCACCCTTGAAACTTTCATCTAACTCTGCATGGGCGCTGTGGTGCCACAGCCCTGATTGATAGTACCACACCAAGATGATGGAAACAGGGCGCAAGTAGACACGCTCTGCGACTTCAATGAAACGTGAACAGACAGGTGATTGTGGTGTAGTGCTGGAAGAGGCACGGTTCAGAGGATGGACTACAGCATCTGACCTCGTACTGTAGTGCTTCCTTAGCCTTATCCGGACCACGAGGCACAACAGATCTATCTGGAATTGATGGGAGGAGCATGGCTTTCCGCCGTAGATTGAGGATGTGGATAACAACTGTTCTGTAAGCAGTACTCCGTACTCCGTAGGGCAGCAAGATGCACATGTCGCCAAGTTTCAAAGGTTGCAGGCCACGATTATCACATGTCAGCAATCGACGTCACAGCTCATAAAGTACACAAGCATAGCAAGACCTTCACATGTCACTGGTGAACCCTGGTGCCTTCCATATTCATCATTTTGGACCTCAACAAGATTCAAAGCCGAATTACTTTTCTGCTTTATCGTGCTCGTGCCTCCCAGACTCTTTTCTTCCCTCCTTCAAATATACCTACTTGATACTCGATCACTTATTGTACAGCACGTTAAATATTGCAAATTCGGTACACACCAAACACTATTTGAGCTTTCAACAGAGGTGTGTGACTGCATACATTCCCTGTTCCCAAGATAAACCCTACCAACTTGATCACAAACTACCCCGACCGCAGTTTAAATGTGTCAGTGGATCAATATCTAACTACTTTTAGTCTTACGATCATATCTCAAACATGGGTGATGCAACTGTGAACGGAGATTTCCCTCCCTCTGCCACAATCGATGTAGGTATTGCTCTTTCCCAGCGCATCATATACAATGCTAATTGATTTAGCATGTCACAAACTACCCTCTGGTGAAGGACTCGATCGACACCTTCAAGAGCTACCCCATCGGCCAGTATTCGATCGATCTCACCAACTCAGCCTACGCCAACTTTGTCAAGCCTACACTGCCTTACTTCGAGAAGCCAGCATCTTACGCAAAGCCATACGTTGCCAAGGCTGACGAGATTGGTGACAATATCCTCTCCATAGTTGATGAGAAGGTACCGATTCTGAAATCTGAGACCAAGGACATTCAACAACAAATCTTCGACTACGCCAATTGGCCACTGAAGACTGCTGGTGAGCAGAGAGACTACGTACTCAACACATACAACAGTGAATACAAGAAGTGTGGAGGTGACGGAGTCGTTGCTGGCGGCAAGGCATTAGTTTCTGGCAGCTTCGTCATTACTAGCGAGTGGCTGAACTACTTCACCACGCTTTTGCAGAGGAAGAAGGAGGAAGCCAAGGACACAGCGCAGGATGCTCAAAAGACTATAGAAGAGAAGACTGACAACTAGGATACGTCGGGATCGCAGGACAATGGGACGCAGACGACACTTGCTGCATTTTTCGAGTGGTTGAATTCCGCAGAGAGGAAAGAATCGGGAGCGGACAATTCGCCGCGGGCACCACCTTCCGACCACAGCCAACCTACCGTCCGGTTTCGTGAGGAGTATGAAGTTATACCATAATCAACCAATACCATGTACAGCATACAAAGGGCGTCTAGTCGTGGCATACAGCACGGATTTCCGGTTTGATGGGTGCCGAATGATGGATGGTATTGATTTGGCTTCCGTTTAGATTAGCGTTACCGGCTTTTGGGTAGCATAAGTTTGGAAAATGTTTATGTCGATAGAATTGATCATCCTTCCTTTTATCAGCTGGGCAGAGTTTCCGGGGGACCACCATGCTGACTGTAGGTCAGGTACTGAAGTGATCAGTACCTGCAGCGACGGTAAAACAGAAATCTACATCCACTTGAATTTACTAGATACGCTTTATACACTAGAATACGCCACTCCTGGTGGTCCCCTGTACACCAATATCACCGTTTTATACCGACCATAGAATGAGAAATAACCATCAAAGTAGCAGAATTACACCTGTTGTCTCAACACACATGAGGGGAAAACACAAATTAGCCAGTGAACCCCCATTCAAATATTAATGGGACGAAGCAGTACGAAATCGAGAACGGACTAAAGTGCGATTGGTCAATGGTGAGAAGTAAAAGACGAATGTGAGCGCAGCAGCGTTTGACGAATATACCTAAATTGATGCGTTCGGCTGCTTGGGTATGAAGGCTTACGTTGCTCAGCCCCGAGTACATGTATTGCCTGCCGCATTGTTGGAAACGCGACCTTCGTAGGTACTTTTGCTCTACAGTAGCCACGCCGTTACACTCCGGTGTTTGTATCGGATTATCGGGTGACAGGGTTGCTTGTTCACGGAGGTATTTGCCAAGCCTGCTACGCTTCAAGGCAAGCTCGGATCTCAACTTTCTGGCTTCTCTAGTTGTACTTCTCTTGTTCGTTTAGCAGAGACATACGGTCGCCACTATTTACTGAACAGCAGGATACATGTATATCACGACCAGTAATCTCGAGGACTGAGTGGTCATCTCTTACAAACCATCCTATATCCTGAGTGTGGCATGGTCCTTGTGTTCAGCTTGCCTCAATCAGAGTTTCTTAACATGTAACCAAGTTTAGCTGACCAATCCCGAGGTCTTTCTTCGCGCATATCCCTGCCTGATTGAGTTAACTCTTCGCGTCTTTCCCACAAACAAAGCCAGCATCCCTGCAATACAACCATCACTAATCTGATACAGTAGTTATAGCACTTCATACATAGATGCTACATGGAAGGCATGACATATGAGGCGCTTGAATCTAACACGACGCGATGGTGAGATGAGAAGCTGAAAGGTATTGTATATCAAGGTAAGTTAACACGCCTTTCCCTTCATCATGTTGCTATCACAAAGACCCAAATCCAAGCTCAGGACGAGATTGCTATTACTCTCACTCGCCTTCTCATCCTATTTGCGTTATTGAAAGATATTCGACTTGACCTGGCGCAATCAACTATCAACGGATAGATGGCTATCATGTCAAGACCTCAGCCTTCCATCGCTATCGTGGGTGCCGGTTTAGGTGGACTTGCATTGGCACTTTCTCTCGCGCCCGCTGCCATTGCATCACGAATCACGATTTTCGAGCTTCGTTCATGCGGAGCTCATGACGGCGGCTATCTAGCATTGGCGCCCAACGCTCTATATCAATTGGATCAGCTAGGACTATACCAGACACTCCTACCTCAAGGATTTGCCTACGAAGAACTTCATTTCCTTTCCGGACGAGGCAAGGGTACTTCACGTATTGGCTCCGTCCTTAACGGCAGTCGAACCAAGTATGGTTACTCTGCCCTGCGTATATCACGGCACATCGTACGACAAACTCTGTTGAAAGCTGTTGAGGAAGACTCATCCATCGAGCTCAAGTTCAACAAGAAACTCGTTGATGTTGTCGAATCCACTGACTACAACGCCTGTGAAGAGAAAGTCTCATTGTCCTTTGCAGATGGCTCAAACGATGTTTTCGACTACGTGATCGGTGCAGATGGCATTCACTCTCGTGTGCGAAGACTAATATCCAAGGTCGAGCCTACGTTTGCAGGACAAATGGGAATCGGTGGTGGTCAGATCCCCCGTTCCTCACTTCCAGCTGATCAACCTTTGCCATGCTTGTTGGTCGGCCGCACGAATGGGTTCATGATGATGCCTACCGTTGCCGATGGTTCTTCTGTTGCGGCATTTGCGACTGTTGAGGTTGAGCCTCGGTCTCGTGAAGATTGGGCTAAGCTAGCAGCAGACAAGGAAGAGCAGGCACACATGCTGCAGCAGCGTCATTGTGGAGGTGGTAGTGAGTGGCCTCAAATTGTTCAACAAGCATGCAAAAGTATGTCAGAGCCCCAATTACGAGAAAGTCTTACAATTTGGCCATTCTTCCATGCACCCGAACTGGAGTCGTACATGACACCCTCATCCCGTGTTATACTTCTTGGTGACGCTGCCCATGCAATGCCACCCACTGGTGGACAAGGTGCAGCAATGGCACTTGAAGATGCTGCAAGCCTTGCAAGAGTTTTTGCAAGAGTAGTGACCGAGTCTGGCGACGTCCACATTGATCTAGTGGATGCTTTACAACGATGGCAGAGCTCAAGACAAACGAGGTGTAAGAAGGTGAAGGCATTTACAACAAAAGGTGGAGATATGAGGAAGGCAACACCATCCGTTTGGCGGCAGATATTGAAGGAATGGGTGATGTGGGCATTTTTTCTTGTCAAGGGGAAGGACGGTGGTTTCGGTTGGATTTATGGACATCGAGAGAAAGGACCGCACACGTTTGAAGAAGGGAAATTGGTGGAGTAATTCATGATGTCCTCTATTTGTACTGTACGAACAGCAATTGTACTTTTATAAAAGTTCTGTTGTGTCTGAATAGCTGGAGCTTGGTATAAGTAGATTAGCGTTGGAGTTTGAGATACGTATCTACCAAATAATGTTGTACATCTACAATTAGTGATCTCAACAATCTTCTAAATTCCTAGCTACACTACTCCTCTCGAATTCGTTTCATCCTCCTACAAGCTCAATTCAAACCACCGTCCTCATGAAATCCAACATGCAAAACGAATTGCGTCCCCAGTAACCACTCCATCACAAGACCCAAACCCCTTTTCGTACCTACAACCACAAACAAAATCCAGCCAGTGCACTTGTCCCAATCTCCTCCCACGGCCAACCCGCAATGTTTTCTCTACCGATTAACTCATCTAATCACCAGTCACGATCAACTACTCCATAACATAATCACCCACAGACACCTCCAATACAAAATGAACGTCACCCTCGCCTCAACGCTCCTAGACCTCGCCCTCGAGAATGACGCTATCGCCGCCGAGGCAGGCGGCACGACATGGAGAACTGGTGTGAGTGTTCTTGACAGTGGATTGCCTGAGACGTTGTGGGAGGGTGGACGCGTCATTGGCGTGGGGAGTGTTGGTGCTACTACTGGTGGTGGTGGTGGTGGTGGTGGTGATGGTGGGAGGATGGCGAGGGTAAGTTATATCTCCAGTCGTGGTATTGTGTTATCTTTCATCTTTGGATGTGGCTATCCCTGAAGGCTTGGTTTGTAGCTGAGTGGTTGCATTCACGGTATCTACGGTATGCGTGGTTGTTTGCTAGGAGGTAATGGTAGACAAGCTACAGCACAACGCGTCTCCTCCCCAGGTCATAAGGCGGTGTACCACCAGCACAACCAGAACATAAACACCAACATGCAAGAACCCACACTAACAATCTCCTGGCAACCAGAAAACCACCCCGTCAATCCCTCTCGAAATAATAGCCACACAACTCCTGACCACCAACCCTACAAACACCGAGACCGATACTGACACCAGCGACTTCCCATCTCCCTCACCAATCCCACAACCATCAGTGTTCATCCTCTCCCCCCCAACAACATCAACCCAAACCCTCCAACACCTCCACACCCTGCTCACAACACGCCTCTCACACACCCAACCTCAACCCCAAAAACAAAACCGCAAATCCAACCCTAACGCAACCGCATCAACGCAACCACTCTCCACCTCCGAGGCAAAAACCAAAGCAAAAGCCCTCCTAAGCAACATCTCCCTCCTCCAACACCTAGACATACCAGGCCTCATCTCCGCTCTCTCTGAAATCCAACAAACGCTCCACACGCTCCACGCCCGCCACACCGCCAGCGCTAGCGGTAGCACAACTTCAAAACCAGCACCACAGCAGCAACAGCAGCGAAGATGTATAGTCCTAATCCAAGGTCTCACAGCAGCAGCAGCACGTATGCTTCGTAGGAACGGTGTCCTGCAAACTGCGGCGCTGTTGGAGGCTGTGGGGCGGGGAGTTAGGGCGGTGGTTAGGGAGGCCGGGTTGGGGGGGTGTTTGTGTCTTGTTGAGGGGGAGTTTTGGTGGGGACGTAATGCATATGATGGGACGGGGATAGATGGGGAGAGTGGAGGGGGGTTGCAGAGTGCGTTTACGCCCATGCCTATCCCATCTACGGACGGCAGTAGGGATGGGAGTGGGAGTGGAGGTGGAAGGGTGTTGAGTGTGAACATCAACGGCAACGCGAACGGACAGGATATATTAGGGAGGTTGGTGGAGGGGATGATGGATGCTGTTGTCGTTGTTCACAATCGCATGAATACCAATGGGAGCGAGCGTGACGAGAATGGCAAGAAAGTCAGGGTTGTGGAAGTTGTCAAGGAAGAGAGAGTCGTTATTGGTATTGATGCTGATAATTTGCAGGACGGATATGTGAGTGCGTTAGGGAGGTGGGTCGTCTGCGAGTGAAGACGGTATGCGTCTTGAATTTCTAATGGCTTCTGCTTTTGCTCGTACTGGTTTTGGTGTTTGATATTTTGGTTTCTGCGGTTGCGTGTTACTTTCTAGAATAGGGTTGAAGGCAAGTAATTGCTTTCGGCGAAGGGGTTTGCATTATGTCGCTCGGCGTTGAGGTCTGTTATAGGTGGAGGTGTGTCCTGGAAAAGGCAGCATGGTCGTTCGGAGGGGCCGGGGTTTTAATTGTAGCTACGAATCATGTTGAGACTGGGAGGTCCTGTGAAATAGGGTGTTCCAAATGCTCAAGAGAAGACGCTGGTTAAATAAACTCCAAGATTATGGATAAATGTTCCAAATTCGATGTGCTAAATATCCAAAAAATCCACCAACTCCTTGCTCGGATATATATCAATCATCTCCAGGGTATCTATTGAATGTTTCGCTCTTACTATCGTCTACCAACTCTTCTTGGTGGGGCATCTCCACCACCAAATTCTCCAGGATCAACAGTTCTATAGTGACCATCTTTCTTTTTCGGCCGACGTGGAGGTGGTTCAGGACTATGTTCCTCGATAACCTCTATTATTTCATCATCTTCCTCCTCTTCAACGATGACTTCATCTGGTTCACGCTGTTCACTCATTTCTTCTTCCACAATGACCATCTCTGGATCTGGTGGATTTTCCCTTCTGCTGACTCTGCTTTGCCGTCGAGATCCTCGCCTGGTTTGCCGAGATTCTCGTCTGACTTCTCGCACCACGGGCGGCGGTGCACGTGGTTCGCTCATTGGTGATGACGTTGATGATTTTTGTCTTGTTGATTGTGAGCGAGATCTGTGAGTATGTCGGCGGATGATTTCTTCTTCTATCACTTCGTCGTTGCCACCGAAGCCTGCGGCACGGAATGCAAGCGCTATAAGGCCTACTATTAATAGAAAGCCGAGTATCGAGCCGAGGGTGATTCCAACAACAGCACCTGGAGCGGGCCCGCTATTGAGACCTGCATATGTTGTTGGGATGACCAGTATTTGGTCTGAGTTTTGTCTCTTGATTATCGCAAGCTTTGTTACAGCTGCAGTTGATTTTTGTGTGTCTCGTGAAGACAGTGATTCGGAGAAGACATGTATAGCTCGAGAGGACAATGCCCTTGCTTGATTTAATACCAAGGCAAAGACTGATGCTAAAGGCGGATTTGAAGGATCTGATGTTCGAGGAAATAAATGCCAGTCGTCTGCATTGGCCGGCGCCATGTTATAGCTCTTCTAGTTGTTGTCCACGATTCTCAAGGCTTCATATCATCCTGCTTGCTTGTGATCTGGATTTCTATTGCTGTATGTCTATCTGACAACGAAGATGCGGGGTGGATACTGTGGTTTCGGAGATAGATAAATAGTAGATCTGTGAAAAGAACGTGTTTCCGTTGAGATGGTAATTGTTGGAATGGCAAACACAGCATCAAAGCAGTGAGATTGGTGTCGACAGCAAGGTTTCTGTAAAGACGAAAAGACGACGAGAGGGTGGAAGAAAGATTGGGCGCGTGTGTTGGAATAATGAGGTGGTTAACATGTGGATGCTTTTTAGTTTCGTCATTGGCCGTGAAGCTCGGGATGGGGCTCTGCCAGCCACGCCTAAATGTGACCAAGTACAGGGTTCACCTTACCCGTAAAACCAGTGGCTGGTCACACATACCCGAAGACTGTGGTGCAACGTGGTCCATCCTGGAGGCTGGCATCCGGATTATTCAAGTTTGTCTTTGAAACATGGAGTATCAGGCACTATTTTCACATACATTGTATGGTGTACGGATAGTCTTCTCCGTCGCTGTGTCTCATTAATTCGTCAACTGTTGCGGAACTATAAGCCGGCATACCTATAACGATGAAGCTTACGATACGATCAGGTTGAAACCTCGCAGGACATGCAGGATGATTCCTCATTACTGTGTCTCTACCCGTCGCCGTGTTGACCTTTTCTTCAGTCCGCGTCTGCGAAGATAATCTCACTACCTATTTCGCGACCTTAACCATTCAGAAAACTAGCTCTGAAAGCGATTTAAATGCTTCCTCTGATAATCCCATGGACACGACCTGCGAACGCTGGCTTTACTGATCTTCAATAGAAAGCCACGAAACAGTGATGGAAGGTTGTCAACGTTGCTATTGGCACGCTCTCGCAGAAGTAGCTCTTGACAATTCCTCGTCCTACACATTTCTCCCAACCCGAATTATCTGATACGTCAACTAACACTAGTCTTCGCAACTTTGCATTCTATCATGATTGAGGTGTTTGTCTCTACAGATGGTGGGTGAATTATAGCACATGGGAGATCGTCATTATCTTGCAAGTAATCATGAAACGTCATGCTCCGGAACAGAAGTTTCAAGAAAATCGGTGCAACAACCGCTCAATACTGTAGGCCGTTTCGTTCTTCAAGAGTTAGGTAGATGAACTCTTGACTTATTATAGACCACCAATAATCATTTTCCTCACATCTCAGACTGTTCTGTTCCACGAATTGAGGTCAGAAGATAGCTAACCCAAGACATATCTGCGCAAAGTACCAGCCAATCACGACCACTATTCAATACTTATATTGTGGCCAAAAGTAAAGCCATACCCTACCCCAGTCTTGAGCCTACCGGAAAACATATAGAGCCTCGACTTCCAGAAAAGGACCGCTTCACTGATAGCAAAGACACAATCAACAACCGTATTACACCTCCTCAATCCCTCACCCCATCCAACCATGTCGAACCAAACAATAGCCTCCCAAGACACACCAGACCCCTGGCTCATCCCCTCACCATTCCACTCACCCAGCTCACCACTCTTCTACCTGACATTCACACTGGGCAACCGCATCGAAATCTGGTCCAGTCCATCCCTAGAATCCTTCCACGACCCACACGTCCACCGCACAATAATCTGGCAACCTGCTCCCGGCTCCCCTTGGTCCGCCGACATCTGGGCCCCAGAACTCCACTACATCTCCAATACATGGTACATCTACGCCGCAGCCGCCCAACCCAACCAAGGTAATGCCTCCCACCGCACCATCGTCCTACGCTGCACAGACCAAGACCCAATGTCCTCATCCCAATCCTGGATCTTCGAAGGTCCCCTCCAAGGTCTGCCAACCGACCAATGGAGCATAGACGCCACAGTCTTCACCCTCGATCCCCCATCCCAACAAGGACAACAGCAAGACCAAAACCAACAACAACGGTGGTACATCTGCTACAGCGGCTGGCCCCCAGCCGACACAAGCGATACCCAACAAAACCTCTACCTCGCCCACCTTGTTTCCCCCACAACCGCCGATTCCCACTCAATAACCCTGATAAGCCAACCCACCCACCCCTGGGAACGCCCCGACGGCGGAAAACGCGGCATAAACGAAGGCCCAACATTCCTCTCCCTTCCCACCTCTTCCTTCAAGGGAATAATCTTCTCCGCCCACGGCTCCTGGACATCAGAATACAAACTCGGGCTCCTAGCCTACACCGGCACGTCCACGGAAAACGCATGTAATCCATCTCTCTGGCGCAAACGCGATACACCACTCCTCGTCTCGGACCGCAGCTACGGAGGCCCGTTCGGCCCAGGACACGCGTCGTTTGTGCTTGCTCCGGACGGACAGAGCGTGTTCTGTGTTTATCATGCTACAGAACGAGAGGGCGAGGGCTGGGATAATAGGAAGGGACGCGTTGTGAGATTGACGCCTGATTTGTTCAGGATGGATGCGGGGCCTATGTGTTGTGCTTATCGGATTTGTGGGGCCGCTGCTACGCACGGTGGTGGGCAGAGCGGTGGTGGTGTTGCTGGAGTGACGGGGCAGGGTGTCTATCCTGGTCAGAGGGTGTATGGGGCGCAGAATGAGAGTAGCGATGGGGGACACCACCATCATGGTGGTGGTGGATTGGGGAAGTATGCGGATCGGTTTGAGAGTAGGGTGCCGGCGCAGTATCGGGGGGTGTTTGATAAGGCCAAGGGGTTTTTCAAGTGAGAGACAATTGTTGTGATGCATGGTACAGGCGGCTTTCTAAGTTAATGAAGAGCTGTGATGGCAATATGTTAAATGTCATGATTTTGCTGTGCAGCTGGTTCATACTATGGCACATTTTTCAGGTCAATCTACAAGAATGATTTGAGCACATAAGCTCATAGACTTTTGCATCTAGCTGAGCAGCATAATAGCCGCCCCTGGCTGTGCCAAATACTACATGAACGCTTTTCATCCGACCACAAGAGCGCCTTCGCTGTCCCAGCACATCAAGTTCATTATGTAGAAAACCCATTGCAAAGCAATCACTTCTAGTAAGGTGGTTTGATCACCTTATTTCCACCACTAAACACTCTTTTCTCATCTACTGTCGATGCATCAACCTGAATACTCGCCAGTAGTGTAGAGAGATCACTTTTCCGACCTGTCGTCGCGAACTTGCCATCCCACACAGAGCCTGCACCGGCCCGACTCGTTGGTCTCGAAGCTCGATTTCTAGTCTTTTCACTTCGTGACATGGTGGCCATTGGGCTTCTGTCAGCTTTTGATGGTAGACCTGTGCTTGTGTTTCTACCTGCCACATTGTTTGTTGTTTTTTGATCCTTTCGGTTTGGAGAAGCATCCCTGGGCCATGTCCCTGCCATCGGAAAGTTGAGGCCTGGTGGGATCTTTGGAACAGGGGGAATGTCACTATTGAAATCCGGATCCGTCATGATAGTCGCTTGGTCATGGTACGTTGTACCAATCTGCTGTGGTTGGACTGTTGGCAATGTTTGCTTTTCGCTAATCTGATCCTGTCCTTCTATGAAGGAGTCATCGTCTGCTGGATTCCAACTAATCATGCTATCACTTCCGCTGGATCGTGTACTCTGTCTTGATCGACTCTGTTGTCTTCTCAAAGGACTGTGATTCCTGAAATCTCCATTTGCGCCTGCCAGTGCTCGCTTCAGATCGGCCACTCGCATTGTTGAGTCCCGACTCGATGTATCTGGGTCGCGTAAAGAGCTGGCAATGCTGATCTCACGGGCGCGAGATATACTGCCCAGGCCGCTGTTGAGGGCTAAATGAGGCGCTTCATTGTTTGTACTTGACGCTGGGGTTATGTCGCGACCATTCGTAGCATCAGTTTTGTCGTTGGCTACTGTGAGGTGTTGTCTCCCCGTGGATGACACAGCATTTCGAGAGCCTGCAACGGAAGGATTGCTTTCCTTCTCAATAAACGCAATGCAAGCCTCCCTGGACCAGGTACCACACATTTCGTCTTTTATTTTTTGAGGTATCCTGTTTTCCGACGAGGGCTTCTGAGATGGCGCTGCACTATAGCCATAGCCGTAGCCCAGAGTTGGGACTGAGAAGACTCGCTGCCCCGGTGACGAAGGTGGGGATGATTGAGGTGAGATCAGTGATCTATCATAAGCTATCGCAATTTCTTCAACAAGGTCATTAGTACTGAGAAAGGGTCTGAGTGTTGCTACCGCATCAATCGACAGTGATGCATACGAGCCGCTCACCTGAGCGCTGGCAGCTATCTGTGCTACGTTAGATGGTGGGGATTTTAGTCTGTTCAACCAGCACTTGAATCGCTTGCGGCGTGCAATTTCAGCGTTGATCTCGTGACCGACCTTTGAGTCCTCCAAGTCGAACTTCTCAGCGACGGTCCAAAGGTAAGCGTGCACCAGACTTGCAATATTGGTCTTTGCTATTATTGAGTGCCCCGTCTCGCCATTCAAGACATCATTCTGCAAATCGAGAATCATAGGAAGGCCAACTCTGACTGCATTCACTCCTAACCGCTGAACAAGTGTTCCGAGCAGTAGATGTAGCAGTAAAATGTTTGACTCGGTCTCTGCGTCATTGATGGCGTTGTCATGAATTGCAAGATTGAGAAGCCTCAAGAATGTGGATTTCAAGGGTTTCTGTTCTCTCCTGGAGGCACTTGACACAGCACGTTTCGTCAAACTTTCGCCATTAGAGTCGCCGTCTCGTTTCGTAGTCCGAAGTTTTCGTGGACCATCCCGGGGTAGAAACATGTCAGTTTTGTTGGTCTCCAGTCTCAGCCAAGTCGCGATAGCATCAACGTACGCCGCACGAACTTCGAGCTCCTCATCTTTGAGGAGCCATTGCGTCCCTTCCCAGACTTGCACACCTACTCGACTGCGAACTTCCGATGACCCGCCAGCGCTAGTTTTTCGGCTATTTGCTGTGATCAGAATGTCGCGTACTGACTTGAGCGCTACCAATCTGGCAGTGGCGAAAGAGAAGAAACTATCTGTGGAGGGATCTTCTTGAAGAGAGTCGGCAATGGCTTTCGTAGCTCCCACCGGATCATTGACCGCGGCGGTAGCAGTCGCAATATCAGAATTGGTTGACGGTTTCAAGCGAGCCATAATCGCTGTCATCATGTCTGATATTTGATCTGTGTAGTATATGTGGGTTGCAAGGTCACTGATGCATCGTTGTAGCACATTGAGTAGTTCTCTCCGTATGGGCGACGGCATAGACTCCTTCGTGTCAACTTGTCGTTCTCTTTCAAGCTTTACGACACTGTTCGCAGGATCATACGATGTTTGTATATCACGGTACAGGCCTAGAGCATCTTGTTGTTCTGCTCGTGGGATAGCAGTGAAGTCTCTTGAGCCAAGCTGCAGAAGTAGCAGAGTATGTTGTATTAGTCTTAGCAGGACATCCATGACACTCAGTCCGATCAGGTTGATGTCCGACTTGAGCAACCCGTCGATGAGTTCGGCCAACATAAGCTGTTTCTCGAGGATCGATTCGACAATTGGACTCCGCACTAAGGTTTCGACCGTTGTGACAGCAATGATGAAACGATCTTGTACCGGCGTCCACCTGGCAATTGTGTCGAACAAAGTGATAGCCCAGTCAGGTGCCAGGCTAGCATTTGAATTAGCTCTCGTGCCCGGCCGGGGTCTTTCCTTGGACGTAATGAAGCGTAGAGTGAGGGCTGTGGCTAAGCGCATCTGTGATCTGCTTGTTCCCGTAGTGACAGAGAAGATTTGTCTGAGACAGCGTACAGCCAGTACTCTTACTTCCTCCTCTGCCTTCTTGTCCGCATCGGCTGTGGTTTCGGAAGCCATAGCTGTGTCCTGATCAATTTCGTCAACATTCGGTAGGGCGGCACTGCTTAATTTTCGCTTTCTTGCTACTTCCATGCTTTGCTTCTCACCAGTTGTTGCTTTTTGTTGTAGCGCACTCAGACTGCTCTCTTTCTGAAGATCCAGATTTTCGAAGACGACAGGCATGACGGTGTTCAACTGATCAGAGGTTTCCACCATCAGCGCGTCAGATCCGACCACAGCTCTGATCGCTCGCAGGGCGATCGTCCTTCGCCGAGTGAAAATTGGCACCGACTGCGTGGAAGATGCGGCAGAAGGCTTCTCAAGTGATCCCAGAGCGATATAATGCTGAATGATACTGAGATATTGCTTTGCTCTTCCTTGGTCGGCTGCCAGTGAGGCCGCATCGGCATACTTGCAGTATGATTCGAAGGTAGGGATCGTCTCTTCAATCATGTTCATATCGTTGGACCGGAGCACGGTGTCGAGTATTGTGAGAAGCGAACCTGCGTACAACGACAGATCCCTCGGCGCCTTTTCAATGATGGAGCTGAGTATCTGTAGCGTGACCTGTACATTGCTTCGTCACTGTCAGCCTACTGTGCGACGAAACTGGTGATGGCAGATACTTACCCAAGCCTCTTTCGCCAAACATCGCTCGCCGTCTTCTTCTCCAGGAAGGCGCCGACTTTCTGTAGCTTGCTCCTCTTGGTGCTGACATAGTAAAGTAGATAGCTTAGCTCGCTCGAGTTTGGTTTAACTTCTTGTACATTCTTTTGATATTTCGGGTAGCAGCGTAGCACAAGCACCTGGTGTTTCGGACGGCACTTTTCGCGTGCACCATGAATTGGGTGAAGCAAGGTACTCATCGCCCCGGCAGGTGGCTATTGAATAGTCAGACTACAAAGGTCCCGGAAAGCTGGTGATTGGGCGTGTTGTGGGACTGCACGTGTTCGTTACTGTCGCATATTGATCGCAAGACGTAAGCGCGGATCAGCAGGCAGAGCAGTTCGGAGATTTGGTTGCGCCTGATAAATCAAGACCGTCGCTTGAATTACGACAGGGAGGACAACAAAGAATAAATAAGTTGAGACATGGTAATACAGATAGGAAGGTTATTAATAAGCATTGGTTATGGAAACTGCAGTGTAAGACCTCGATGATTGTCGACGAGCTAGCATTGGCACTATGACGCACCCAAACACTTCTCATACTCGTCCTATACTGTGTAGGAGGATTGAGGACAAAAAACATCGCGACTCTTCGGAGTAGATACTGCTTAGTACACAGTCCATCGAAATGCCATCACTTCATAACCAACCATCATCGCTCAAGAATGGAGCCGTGGCTCATGGTCGCAAAATTACATATTTTCATATCACATCCCCCTGTGCTCCAGGAGACATCAACCTGTCTTCGTTGATCCTGCACAAAATGGCCATTGCACCAACATCTGATGGGCCTGTGAATCTTCCCAAGTCTTAGATTTGTCTAATACGAAGTCGAAGTCGTTCGAGCCATAAGAGGATATCTTCGATACCACAGCCTTTCGCTCGAGCGTGGTTGATCAGCCACCGATGAGTGTTGTCAACATCCTCAGGTGAGTGTTCGTTAACTCGAATTTCAATGGTGTGCTCGAAGACGCCACCGTTATACGATACAGGAATGTCTGTCGAAAGATGTTCTGTAGCCTTGGCCTGCCATTCGTGGATTGCGAAAGTGTCCTTCAAGAGGGTGACCAAATAGATGGCGTCAATAGCCAGTGGTTTGACATTCTGAGCCATGCGAGATATGTTCGATCGCCGCATGGCCTGGCTGGCGTGGATTGCCTCCATCAGTCGCTCTCGTAGTTCCGACTTCTGCATGTGTGGCCGATAGGACAGAGCCGACAGGGTCGCCTGGAGGACGTCTTTCATATTGTCGTTGCTGATGTTCTGCTGAATTTGGTTGATGGCGTCCTTGATGTTCATCAGAAAAGCGACGTTAGCTACACGCTCTAGGCCTGGCCATAGCTTTTTGATGTCATCGAGAATGTCGTATCCAAGTTCGACGCCGTATGTAGTGTATCCCGGATCTCCAAACCGCTCAAGACTGGGGTGTTGCTCGGACAAGAATCCATGCGCACTAGTCACCTTGAACAGCTGTTGCTCAACTTCACTTTTAATGCGATCACTTTGAGTGATTCGAATGGCATGAAGAATAGCACGAGTCACGTGATCATTGAGTACGATCTTGATTCGAGTGATGGTTGTCGGAGATGTGTCTTGAATTGTCTTAACCACTTTGTAGACTTCAGATAGGGGCTCGAAGAGGCTGCTCAGATCGATGGTTAGCTCGAGAACTTCACCTTGAATCTCCTGACGGTTCTCGAGATAGTACGTGTCATCGTCTTCTTGCTTGATGGCCGGGTCCTCGGATCGTCGCCGCTTGATGGTTGGCTCATCTTGGTGCGTGGCATCTTGAGGTGTCATCGAGAGCGCTTTGTCAATGATAACCTGGTTCCAGTTCTTGTTGCGCTGGGCTGCACGAGCACCCGCACTGGCGCGGAACTCCCATCGGTAGAAGATTCGTTCATGAGTGATAAGAACCGGTTGGCAAAGACCACTTCGAGGCATGATGAGACCGAACAAACGAATAGAGGTACCAGTGTTCTCCTTGATAGGAGTGACGACCAGGATAGGAGTCTTACACTGATTCCAGTGGATGACGTGCTGCTCTCCTGGACAAGTTTCGCCGACTAGCTCATTCTCCGAGTATCGAGCAAAGGTTCGGTTGTGATAGTAGATTGGATCGTCCTCACGGAAGGTGTACCCTACCACCAGATATCGAGACACAGATGGATCCTTGTTGGCAAGCTTGTCGTCTAGCTCTCGCGGAGTGTATGCAAGGTCATGTCGGTAAATGTCTCCTGTGTGTTGTTCTTGGAGTTCTTTGATTTTTGCTTCGAATCCGCCCTTGACCATTGTCGCGTTATATGCGTTGATGACTTCGAATGTTGAACGGCTGGTCATGCCATCTTCCAGTGCCCAGCCGTGAATGTTGAAAGCAAACTCCGCAAGCTGGGGTGGTGATGTTGGTGGTACGATTCCTGGTGCAACATTGGTGGCTTTTCGAATATAGGGGCGCTTAGACTTGCGTGGGCCATCTGTGGCTGGAGGAGGAGGTGATGTGACCTGCGAATCCGCGCCGACGCCATAAGGATATGCTGAGAGGTATCCCATGGCGCGGCCTGGAGGGGTTGAGGGATTCATGCCAGTGAACGAAGGAGCTGCCTGCAGATCAGATTACACATGCGACTGTCTAACTGGTGAAATGATGGTTGAATCGTGTTGAAGACTGATGTATGCCTCGAATTGGTATGAGAGATGATGTTGGAGTTGGAAGAGTGTGAGCAATTCTTCTCGTACTTATTTGAAGATTGCATTAATGACAACAACGACAACAGAGTGGGGTCTTGTTGAGAATCTGAAATACGAGTGAAGGAGTGAAACAAAACGCGGCTATAGACTTGAAAACATTGAACACGTAAACAAACGCAAGTAAACACGGGCAGGCTTCACTCAGCGTAAATACTCGGCCAACAAGTGACATTTCTCATCCAGTAAGGACTAGAGGAACACTTACCATGTCTAAAGACTTGACAGCAATGTCCTTGTACGAAAACTATGCTCTTCAAAGTCCATAGGAACTTGCATGAATCCACGTCTACTAGAAGGTAAGTACAGCAGTCAACTTGGTACGACTGAGGAATAAGATGGATTGATCGAAACTGAACACTAACCTGCACATCTTGTAGCTTTTGGCACTGATGAGGTTCCTGCTTTTGATAAGTGTTGACGTGCTAGCATGTCAGCTCAACCAAAAACAGCTCCCAATACAGCTTCCATGCTTGAGAACACCTTTCACTCTGTTCAGTCGAGGTCAAACGACCCATAGCTTTCGAACGGGTACAATCAACCAACGCTACAAGTTGACGCGCAGGCGTGGTGCACTGCTCGCATTATATTTCCGGCCATCATATCGTGCCAAGTAACAACATCGGGAGAGAAGCGGGGCAGAGCCTGCAATTCATGGCAGACGCGAGGATTCAACGAGGTCTGTTTCCAGAAGACCCAGATTCTTCATAACACAATAAGCACCGGAATGTGGTCGCATTTGCAAGACCATGAACAACCACTTGATTCAGCTTGGCCAGCGTGTTGTTCAAGGCGCCCGAATGAGCATGGCATCATACCACATCTGGACAATCTTTGTGAGCCCGAGATCGAAATCCCCGGTTGAATTCGAGCTTAGCCACTTGGTAGCTGGTCTGGTTGGTAACCACAGCTTGAATTTCAAGCAACCTCAATAGACTAGCTGGTAGACACTGTTCCGTGTGTTAGTCTCGACTTGTGGTCAATTTTCGCCCATGTGACTTCATGATCATTAGGATGGAATCTTGCAGCTATACGCATCGTGTCGAACAGGCATAACGATATCGTGGGCGTGGAGAGGGACATATGGGATGGAGAGAAGTCTTTGAGGTGCCGGCTACGATAACGGACTAAACGACATGTAATTCTGAAGTCGTAGTGTCCTCAGTACAGCTGATCGCATTACACCCAGGAACACTGAGCAGGAGAAGTCTTGGTTGGAGTGAGAGGAGTGGATATGAAAGGCATATGAATATGAGGCTGAAGTGGTCGAGTGTGGCCGTCACACTGCACGTGCCGCGAAGCTGCCGATCAGGAGGCTGAGTTTAGCTCTTTCCGGTTTTGTTTGCGGCTTACTGTATTGATGCATTAGAGACTTTTTGCAAGGCCTTGGAAGTTCAATTGTCTGTACTTCGTATAGGAGCGGTTTCAGCCCTGTTCAATGGGGTATTCTTCTTCCTGGCTTGCTGTGGTATCTTTGGTGTTATTCTTTACTGCATTCCAAAGTGGGTATTGAGAGAACTGGTAGTCTTGTCCTGAAGGTCTTTTAGCTTAACATACCTATCCTGAGCACTGACTAGTTTCGGAACTGAAAGATCCTCTCTCAACAGCAATCCATTTCACCGGCTAAATTCGTTCGGACTAGTTCCCTACTCGAGTACGGTAAGCGAATTGATAGTCCGTTACCCGAATAGCAATACGTCGTTTCCAGCAGAGCACATGCAAGTAAATGGCCGCATTAGCTGTCAATGAAGCAACAGCGGACCTAGAGTAAGCTTCTGAGATTTAAAGAACATCCATGCACAATGGCGTTGTTTTTGATATAAACACCTGAAAGCTGTGTTCTCGGATGCATGATCAGCGCGAAACGGAAGCACAAGAGCTTCTGAAGGGTTCCACCCTCTGCATCCACTACTTGGTAGTGTACATGACTTTCGTGAACAACCACACTCTTCCCCACTGGCGAAGGGGTGTTTGAGCAAAGTAGCCAGATTCTAACTGGTTGCTTCTCGACGCTCTGAGGTGGGAAAACTGGTATTTCATACTATTCCATGCAAATGGAACAAGGGTATCTTGATTGAATGAGAAAGGTAGGATAGGCTTGCGCTACGGAGGATGAAGATGTGAAATCTCGGAGCAGACTCGATCTGAAAACTCAACAGCCGTCATCACACCGACTACAGTAAAATGCTCTACCGTACCATCGCCGAGATCAACACCTACAGTAAGCGATGGCGGAATGTGAATAGTTGTTACATCTGCTTACTTGTACCAAGTAGTTGCTGCTTTTTTCAACCGACGGTATCATGTTTTCCCCTCTAATGACCAAGGTGGCCTTGTGGTAGAAACTTGACTTCGGAACTCAATACATCATCCACAATCCCGCCAAAAAGAGGCTAAATGCTTCTTATGCTTGCAACGGTGTGAGCTCGAGGCAAAGCTGGGACAGTTCCAAGGTTTCGATTGTACATGCAGAAGGGTAAATCGCGGTTGCACTAAGAGGAAGCTCAGGTAGATATTGTGGAGAAGGGCCCCAGTGCGGAAGTGACGACACAGAATGTCGATTAACCATGACATTCGCATCCGAAAAAGGAAGGAGCCTATAACCTCTCAAGACTGGTACCCAATTTCCGCCCCTCAAATGTACTGTACAGCACGAAGTACCTACCTAGGTACATCCGCATCAGTTTTGGTGGTTTAACTTCCGGTCAGTTACAAAAGGCGCCTACTCATACCGCGGCGAGTGCTGTTTCACTATGCTGACAGCCATGAGCTATGTACACAGGTATGTACTCAATCATCAGCAGCTCCATTCCTGGCATACCTGAATCTGCGGTATACTTGGTACCGAAACTGTAGACCTTGACAATGTGACCACTCGTAACCAAGCTGCATGAAGGTGTCATCTGTGTACACGAAGGTCCTCATAAGCGGGGAATCCTTGATCTGCCCGAACCTATTGGTTTCTTCATAGCACGTTATATCCATTCCGGCATGTACTGTAACAGCAGAAATGTGCTAGCAGTGACAAGAATTCCTACCATGTAACCAGCTTGTGAGGAAGAAATGTAGCTGCACGCGATGCAGGGATATTTTAGTTTTCCGCATGAAAATCATGCCATTTTGGCGGTCGTTGGATCTTTTGCGGGGTATTTTGAGATGCTCAGGTCTGCCGAGATGTCTCTCATTGGTGTCGTGAGTGGGTACATTACGGATACTGGAATGTTCCTGGACGCCCGATCTGCCGCTTACGTCGGTTTAGTTGAGATCGACATGAATTTTGAACTCGGAGCAGCTCAGTACGAACAGTGCCAGTGGTCTTGCCGAAGCTCTTTCACTCTGATGCTCGAATATTTGATTCTGCGAAATCCTGGCTATGATCGCTCTTCTTCACTTGCTTGCCAGATTCGACCGACAAAACAGCTGATGCTGGTAACCCCGTTCACTGCCAGTCCATATTGTTCCCTGCTTGGAGCTGTCGCATCGACATTGGCTTGACAATATGTGGCTAGCCACTTTGATAGCACCAGCATTGCTGGCTACCTTTGTCACAGCATCCGTAAGTACTCTTTGGATATATCTCCTGCACTCAAGCAGCTCTATGTACCAGTCCGACAGTGATCTGCCGCATATCGTGGTAGAGATGCCGCGACGCATCTAAGATTGTCATGGGACTTGATAGCCTTAGAGGATAACGACGTTTCACGAATGGTCACTAACTGTTCCTTAGCCATTCGACAAAAACGAGAACTTGGCCAAACGGCAGACTATCCTTCCTTACACCAACTACAATGGCCCGTTGGCATACTCTCCACCGAAATACCCCTCACCATGGGGCCGTGGTTCAGGCAACTGGTCAGCAGCCTATGTCCAAGCCAGAGCTTTTGTTTCTCAATTGACCCTGGCTGAAAAAGTCAACCTAACCACCGGTGTTGGTTGGGAAGGCGAGCAATGTGTTGGTAACGTTGGTTCAATTCCGAGGTTAGGCTTCCACGCTCTTTGCATGCAGGACTCACCTCTTGGCGTTCGAGACGCGGATTATGTCTCTGCATTCCCGGCTGGTATCAACGTGGCCGCGACCTGGGATCGAAGCCTAGCGTACGCCCGAGGTGTGGCCATGGGTCAAGAACACAGAGCAAAGGGAGTGGATGTACAACTCGGTCCTGTCTGTGGTCCTCTAGGTCGAGCTCCTGAAGGTGGCCGCAACTGGGAAGGCTTCGCTCCGGATCCCTACCTCACCGGTCAACTTATTGGACCAACCATCGAAGGTATTCAAGCAGCCGGTGTAATAGCCTGCACCAAACATTACATCGCGAACGAACAAGAGCACTTCAGACAATCGGGAGAGGCACAAGGATATGGCTACAACATTACTCAATCTCTCAGCTCGAACATTGACGACAAGACTTTGCATGAGCTGTATTTGTGGCCTTTCGCTGATGCAGTTCGTGCTGGTACCGGCTCCGTCATGTGTTCGTACAACCAAGTCAACAACTCTTACGCGTGTAGCAATTCATACCTTATGAATTACTTATTGAAAAATGAGCTCGACTTTCAAGGCTTCGTCATGTCTGACTGGGGCGCGCAACACTCCGGGGTAAGTGAGGCACTCGCCGGTCTTGATATGACCATGCCTGGTGACACTGCCTTTGACACAGGCAAATCATACTGGGGCACAAACTTGACTATCGCTGTCCTCAACGGCACTCTACCGCAGTACCGCCTCGACGACATGGCGGTCCGAATCATGGCTGCATACTACTACGTCGGACGGGATGCGTCTTATACACCAACCAATTTCGACTCTTGGAGCAGAGCTACCTATGGTCCAATTCATGCCGCTGTCCCAAATTCTCAGATTGGTCTTATCAACCAGCATGTTGATGTGCGAGATGACCACGCTAGTGTAATCCGTGCCATTGGTCAGGCGTCTGCTGTCCTGCTGAAGAACAATGGCGCGTTGCCGCTCAGTGGTCATGAGAAGTGGACCGCTATCATTGGTGAAGATGCTGGAAGCAACCCATATGGCGCCAATGGTTGCAGTGACCGTGGTTGCGACAACGGTACCTTGGCGATGGGATGGGGTTCAGGAACAGCTGACTTCCCATATCTGGTTACCCCAGAACAAGCCATACAGAATTACATTCTCAACAGTGGCAAGGGGGAAGTTTTCGCTATCCTTGACAACTACGCCCAAAGTCAGATTGTTGCTCTTGCTAGCCAGGCCAGTGTCTCGCTTGTCTTTATCAATGCTGATTCTGGCGAAGGATATATCAGTGTCGATGGCAATGAAGGCGATCGAAAAAATCTGACAGCATGGATTGATGGTGATCGACTCATCCACAATGTCACCTCAGTGTGCAACAATACTGTGGTAATCATTCACTCAGTCGGCGCCATCGATATCTCTGCGTGGTACCAGAACGCGAATGTTACTGCCATATTATGGGCAGGTCTTCCGGGTCAAGAAAGCGGCAATGCTCTTGTCGATGTGTTGTATGGCAAGATCAATCCTGGCGGCAAGTTACCCTTCACTATGGCCAGAGCGACCGACTATACCACGAGTGTAATGACAACACCAAACAATGGCCAATTCGGTGCTCCCCAACAAGATTTCACTGAGGGCCTTCTGATCGATTACAGAGGTTTTGATGCCAATGGAATTAAGCCTATTTACGAATTCGGATTTGGTCTCAGTTATACCACGTTCAGCTATTCCAACTTGGTCATTACACCAGTGAATGCTGCTCCATACACACCGTTCACTGGTCAGACTAGTGCAGCACCAACTTTCGGAACCATCGACACCAATGCTGCAGACTACGTGTTCCCAAGTGGTATTCAACGAGTCCCATTGTACATCTATCCATACCTCAATAGCACCAACCTAAAAGCCTCTTCTGGCGACCCTGACTATGGTCTACCAGCCAGCCAGTACCTACCTGCAGGAGCTACAGATTCCAGCCCTCAACCATTTGTACCAGCGGGAGGCGCACCAGGTGGCAACCCTGGTTTATGGGCAACGGTCGCCACAGTTCAAGCGACTATCACAAACACTGGTAAGGTTACTGGTGATGAAGTTGTGCAGGTCTACGTCGGTCTCGGTGGTAATGAGCCACCAAGAGTACTTCGAGGATTCGACAGATTGACAATTGCACCCGGAGCATCAGCCACATTCCAAGTCGACCTTACACGAAAGGACGTTTCAACATGGGATACTGCAAGCCAGAACTGGATTCAGGTGTCCAACCCAATGATCTACGTCGGCTCCTCGAGCAGGAATCTACCTTTGTCAGGCACACTTGGTGGTGGAAGTTCTTCTGGTTCGTCAAGTGCAGCTTCTTCTGGTGCATCCGCTGGCGCAACAGGTGCAGCTTCCTCTAGCAGTTCCAAGGCGACCGGCGCACCTGTGAGTCAGATCAGTGACGGTCAAATTCAGGTATCAAAGTCCGCAGCCGGGGTCAGCCAAATTAGCGATGGCCAGGTCCAGGTCACTACTGCTAAATCATCGGGTGCCGCTGTTTCTCAGATCTCTGACGGTCAAATCCAGGCCAGCACTGCCAAGGCTACTTCATCCGGTGCTGCCGTTTCTCAGATCTCCGACGGTCAAGTTCAAGCCTCAACTGCTAAGGCCACATCTTCCGGCGCAGCTGTCTCTCAAATCTCGGATGGTCAAATCCAGGCCAGCACCGCCAAGGCATCTGCTGCAGTCAGCCAAATCTCTGATGGCCAAATTCAAGCCTCCAAGACAAGCGCTGCGCCAGTCTCTCAAATCTCCGATGGACAGGTTCAAGCATTTAGATCAAGTGCCGCGCCTGTTAGTCAGATTACCGATGGGCAGGTTCAGGTGTCAAAGAGTGTAACTCCAGTCAGCCAAGTGAGCGATGGGCAGGTACAGGCTCCAAAATCGTCCGGATCCTAGGGAAGGAACAGTGAAGACTTGAAGCAGCGAATGACATAATCAGTGTTTGGTATTCGGGATTGCTGCAGGGACTAGTAGTCTGGATGTTGGAAGCAATCACATGGTGAAGATGTGATAATGTACATAATGATTAATGACCAGAACAAGAGAAGAACACATGACAGCTCATGTGTATAAAACAAGCTCTTTATTACCACATACATCTCCCCTACAAGAGTTACAATAATCGTGTCTGCCAGAAGAATCGCTTACTAACCACTTCGGAAGAAGACCGTTTCAAAGCTAACTTCGATCGTAAACTTTATCCGCAAAAGCACGATCGCGATCTGGCCAGCAAGCCTCTAGCGTCATCGACATCAACAGACGAAAGGTCGAGATCATCACTTTGCTATACTGTACCGTAAGCATCTTCCACCCGCAACAATCCTTATCTGCTTTCCCATTCCAGTATATCACACGTGGCAAATATGTTACGCCTCAGCTGTCGGTAGTAGAAACACCGGACACCCAACAACCTACAAGTCTCCTTCTTGAGCGCGCCATGTCGTTTCTGTGAAGGCGTGGCGAATCACACATCAATACATTGATTGAAGGAAGCGAGAGGTTTTGCGACCGTTTGAAATAGGAAGTTCAATTCGGTTCTCTAGAAGCTGCAGTGTAGCTAGCTAGGTACTGTAACCGCGCGCGCAACCTTTGACCGCTCGAGTAATTTCGCCACATCACAAGCACCGACAACAACAGTCACCAGTATCACCACCACAACCACCACCCCT